>ERZ724526.2-NODE-2-length-148011-cov-9.680479_pt1 | contig 148011 bp, 190 predicted proteins | sample MGYA00376059_ERZ724526 | MGnify/ENA primary metagenome ERZ724526 (study PRJEB28724, sample SAMN07190883) | activated sludge metagenome | isolation source: activated sludge of sewage treatment plant in Hong Hong | place: Hong Kong | collected 2016-03-17 ...
ACTTGAATAACGAGTAACAATGGATCTACTAACATCTCACTTTTTTGAATAGCGACAATTGACATAAATATCCCTCCACACCAATAAAAAAGGTGGAGTTGCCCCCACCTTTTACCTTACTACCGTACCAACCCCACACAAACATCTATATCCACATCAACCACGTATCCAAATGCCGTGAGTCCTAATACATACCTAAACTGATCCACCAAAAACAACGCACAATCACCGGTAGACTCACGCTTGGCTTTCACCAAGACAAAGCCAGACCACAATGCTTGATCGGGTGTTGGTCTGGACGCTGTATATGATATAAAATCAAATCTATGTTTCTTAAAAAATTGCTCTCGTGCCCGTTCAATCGAAGTCAATACGGTAGGCATTACTCGAACATTCCCACCGTAGTGACGCTCATACTCACCAGGATAAAAATCCCGTAATTGATTATCATCCATTAGAAATAACTTCTAATGCCACTGCTTTTGGCTTAACCAAACACCTACGGACCGTAGGTTTAGAAACAGTGATCACATTAAATTGTTCCTCTGTTAAACTTCCACGTAAATCTTCAATACTAAAATTCGCTAACTCCATAAACTTCTTTTTACCTAACCATTTCCATAATGTTTGCACCACATCTATATCCGGGCTATCTGTCAAGCTCCGCATTTCCGGCTGCGCTGTAACTAATATATCTTCAACACTACCTGGTAACAAATAACTACAATGTGCTTGTGCTTTCAATGCTTCAGGAATCAATGACAACAACAGAATGCGTTGAGTCGTTTTATCAGCCTCTAGTGCTTTTGAAGCTGCATCCAATACACAGAATCGATCCACGACAGCAACCGGTACTGCATTAATAGAAATGGGTACTTTTTTATTACTTTTAGGTTTCATATAATGTGCTCCAGTTGGTTGTAAACGACCCGCACATTATATACTTTACAAACTATATAAACAATAAATTCTGATAAATAAAAATGGCTACTCTACAGTAGCCATTTATTAACCACACCATCTTACAAACTGGTATTGCAGCAAAATTAGAATCAAACCGTCGTTTTATGCAATGCATAAGCCTCTTGCAACCGCACATCATAATTATTTTCACGATATGCGGGTCCATTATACCTAGCAGCAAATATAGCCCATTGATTAGTCCGTAAGATATTATCTAAACCAACCGATTTAATATAAGCCACAAACGCATTTAACTGATCTCCTTCAGAAACATACATAGCTGTAACCATTTCTTCAACAGAATTAAAATTACAACCGGCAAAGTTAAACCCCATAATCTGAAACAGACCCCAAGATGTAGCTCTTAATGCAGCATTTGAATCTAAACACAAAGCTGTATATAATCTATCATACTCTCCATCATTCCCATAATATAACTTTTTATTCCAATGCCGACTCGAAATAGATGGATACGTTAAATCATATTTATGTTGCGTAAATTCAGAAAACTTGTGAGCTTCAAATAAAATCTTTGGACGCTTACTCTTAAAAAAACCACTTCCAGTCGATTCAACGGCTACCACCGCTTTAATATGTGCTGTCAAACACCCAAGACGTTGTGCAGCATCCAAAAAATCACCCTCAGATAACAATAACACTTGAGTTACAGGATCGGGCAACAACGAATGACTAATAAATCCATCTTTATTGTAAATAGTTCCTAACAACTCCGACACTCGTGAACCAGGCTCTACTAATCCAGTTGGCGTAGCCGAAATAGCAGCCTGCACAGCTCTAATTGCTTTAATGGTGCTTGGGCCACAAATACCATCTACTTTTAATAATACAGGAATTTTTTGAATAGCAACCAAACACCAATTCAACTGACGTTGAATCATTTTTACATCAAAAACAAGGTTATTACCACCAATACCTACAGATTTAATTTCCATACATAATACTCACAGGTTAGTAATCTACACTATCGAGTCGTTATAAGAAGTTTAAAACTCCTTTCATCAGTACGACCTTCACTCGTTAAAATTTTACAAGTCACTGTATACACTGCTTTCAAAACTCCACCAGAAAGCCACGCAGTTACCACACTCCCCGTTCGGTATGTAACACCTTCTATATCAACAGGAGCTGCATTAATAATACTCAAATCCACAGTGAGAGTATTTGGAAATGCAGTAACCCACCGATCAATAATAATCTCATCGGGTGCTAACCAATCCTGCCAACCATAAGCATAATCCAAAGCAGCGTTAGGAGACTTTACTCCCATAAAAACAGGAGCAGTATCATCAGCAAGATAAATAGGCATTAGTACCCCCGAAAAAGGTCATCAAGATTTATGCGTGTTACAGGTTTTGTTGATACTAAAACATCATTACCAAGTCCAGAAGTACGAGCATCTGGCAAAACCAGTTTTACATCTTGACGTAAAAAGATTGGACCATCAGTAGTCCAACCGATTACAACTTCTTCACCTGTAGTACACTGCATAACCAACTCGTGACCATTCGTTAATACAGCTTGAATAGTCTTACCAGCCAATCGATCATGAATTAATGGACGCATCAAGCAAGTCTCAAAATAGCGTTAGTTGCATCAGGTGTGGGAAATGTAATTTGAAAAGTCCCATTCGTACTCGTAACAGTGCCTCCAAAATCATGCACTGATACTGCCCTATTACCCTTTGTACTATTACAAATCATTGCCGCAGCAGCACTAATAGTTGCCGAAGCTAACGATAAATCCAAAAAATCCCAAAGTGCAGTTGTACCGATACTGACAGGATCTGAATTGGTCAATCCAATACCACCTACTACATATCCTGTACCCACTACTTCATCATTATTCGCTGTAATATTACTATAATTTGTACTCCCTTCATTATAAGAACCCGCCATCCCCGGCTTAATCAGCACCAACTTAAAAACATCACCACCTGACTGTGAAAAGTTATGCAGTGCTTTTGCCAACTCAACTTTAAAACTAGTACACATCGCAGTTACAGCAGCCATATCAAAATCCTCACTAAATTTTCAATACTGTTATTTTGTAATAAACAAAAATCTATTTTCAGGTTTAATGTCTAAATCCCGATTATCCGACACCATCACCACAAATCTATATTCAGGTTTAACAACTAACAATCCATCAGTCGGTTTAATAATAACATTTCTATTTTCTAGTTTCAAAATAACTAATCTACTTTCATTCTGAATCAATAACAAACGACCTGCCGGAGTATTTACTTCTATTAATCGAATGACTCCAGATTGCCCTTCTGCTTGCACCCCAGTTAAAAGAGTAAGAGCATCTGCCGATAACTCAACAGTACCCACTTGACCCACACTAGCAACACCTGATAATTCAATAAAAGCGGCTGCACCAGCCGAAATCGTAATAATCCCTACTTGCCCATCGGCACCTACACTTGTAAATGTAACTGAAGCGTCTGCTTCTAATATTAATACACCAGTAACACCAACTCCTAAAATTCCCATTAAATTAATTAAAGCAGAACCAGAAAGTGAAAAATCACCTACTTCAAATTGACCACTAACCCCATCAACTGACGTTCTTCCACCACCAGAAACATCTACATCTCCAACATTTCCGCTTGCTTGTAAACCATTAATAAAAAATTGTGAACTTCCAGATAATGTTAATGATCCAACATCTCCTAATGCTACTAAACCCGATAACTCAATAACTGTACCATCATCTGTACTAACTAAAATAGTACCCAAGAATCCAGTAATATACACTCCACTTGGAGTCACATTTGCATCTGCTGATAAAGATAAACTACCCACTGAACCAAAAGATACAAGTCCGTTTGGATGAACAATAACACTACTTTTTGCGATTAATAAACCACTATAACCCCAACCCCGTGCCCCGTTGACTGAAATAGATGCATTTATATGACCTTTTCCTTTACTCAGCTTACTGGATGCAACGATAAAAGAAGTAGAAATACGCGGAAATGACACATTAACAGAAGCCATTACAATCTCCTGTCAGTATCAATAAATTTACACTGTATACACGCATAATCAGTTTAATATTAGAATACATTAAATTACAGTATATCGCACTCCAACAAAAAAGCAACCGCAAGTTAATAGATAACTATAAATACTATAGTCTTACATAGGCACAATACTAAAACTGCCCGTTTTAAAAAACCGTTGACATACTCTACAAATCCACATACACTAATTGCAATCCCCAACAGCACGTTGGGTTGCTCGGTTCCATGTCTCCGTTATGACATGCGGGTACTGTACCCCACAGTACAGGTGCAGTAAGCGTTCACCAATTGTCTTGACGTGCTTACTCCGTCTTACCGTTGTGTGGAGGCGTGTAAATCCAGAAGATCTAATCAGTGCAACGACGCAGCGAAATCGAGAATCTGGCCGTATCGAATCATCGTGTAGTGCCATAAGTCATTGAATTAATGCGTATTTTGCCATAGTTCGTCGCCAGGGCGCCAATTGCCCATAAGAATTGGAAAAAACACAGTAGTGGGTAGCACCAGGGAAGTATATCTTTATACTGCCCAGATTTAGTGTGCCAAAAGTGTCTAGTATGTTCGACATACTTAACAGTAAAAATTCAATATCTGGCTATTTTGTAAGTGCTAGTGTACAAATCTAGTTAATTCAAAACTAAACTAACTGGTTAAAAAATAACCAGTGTCCTTCAAAAATTCACAGAAAAGTTACAACGATTTATTAACAAAATCAACGAGTTGACAAAGAAAACAACAAAAATCAAAAACCCCGTGCAGTGCGCTCAAACCCCATTTTATCAAGTTATTGATTTTTAACACAAAAATTTTTTAAGAGTTATGCCAAAATAAACAGTGTTCAGCTCTGCAAAAATTCACTAAAAAGTTACGTGTTTCTAAAATTCGCGTGTACTAAGTGTGGTAGTCCATTTTTTACCCAAATTTTCAAAAAAATAACTCTGCTATTATTTCCACGAAAACCATAACCCACTGATTTTAAACCATATTATTTTTCACAATTTTGGGACCGTTGTAACCGTTTTAAGCCATTTTGGGTGAATTGCTTATGTTGGCTTAATTCTTGCAACGCACGATCACGCGCACGCGCCCACCCGCGCCCATTACAGGTTATTAGTTAAAAAAAAAAATATAAATAATTACCGCGCCTGTCGAGCGTGTAGTGTATTCAACCAAAAAAAAAACCACCCCCCAAAACCCAAAACCCAAAACCCCAAAAGCTACGAAGAATGAAATCAACAGCACTCTACCGGTACGGAATTTATTAACTCATGGGCCGAGACTCCGTCTCGGCCATCAATTAACAAACTCTTAATACGGCACTCGCTCCGCTCCGCTCCGCTCGTTGGTATTAAGAGTTGAATCTGTTACTTGATGTGTTCTTGGAATCATGGGGAATCCAACTACAAAACCAGTAAACTCTTTCGGATACCCATAGTCAATTTAAAGAGTTTACTCCAAAATTGAATAAACTCTTCGTATTTTCAGTGGAAATTACAAGATTTTTAGTAAAATCTATATAAACTGCTTTCGGATTGAGTCAGAATCTGTGTTAAAATATACCCGCGTGTGTATCAATTAGTACCCATTTATATACTAATTTGCTTTATAATTGTGACATATTTTAAAAATCGCTTATAACCCACCAAAACGGCGATTTTAGCCACTGGGACCACAACCCGCCATCCAACCATTTCCAGCCCATTAAAATGGCTAAAATCGACGATTTGGGGTATTTACAGACGGGTTATAGCGTTCGTTTACCCGATGGGTTATCATTCAGCATCACAACCCCGTTATGCAGAATTAAGACTCATACCAAACTTCACTTCAATTTAAGTTCTGTGAATGTTCAATGGTTCGATAAAAATAAAATCTTTAAATTGACCATCCAATTTAAAAACGTCTGTAAACTGCCCAAAACGGCGATTTTAGCCACTGGGACCATAACCCGCCATCCAACCATTCCCAGCCCATTAAAATGGCTAAAATCGACGATTTGGGGTATTTACAGACGGTGTGGGAGTCCGCATGAGCAACAATATCCGAACCCAACTGGCAAAAGCGTTTTTAGCAGAGTTAAAGACTCGATTTATTATTTTTCATACACACTTCCCATTGGAAATCGGGATTGATAAAGAGTTAGAATCTTTATTTCCCCAAGTCCCAAAACCGGTTATTAAAGAAGCCATTAGACGGGTCGTGCATACGGTAACATATCAGCAAAATCTCATTCGATATGAAGATCGACTGAATTTACGGGGGGAACCAGCGGGGAAAATTACACGGCGGGAGCAACAGAATGCTCATAATTTTTTATGGAAATATCAATCTCGATTACCCATGACATCATGATCTTATGATGTTTTGGAGATAAAAAAACCCGACTCGCGCCGGGTTTTTAAGATAAAACGACAAGTATGAAGCAAGCGGGAAGTATATACTATATCTATAGTCCATGCAAATTAAAATCCGTTCCAAAGCGGAGAGAACTAGCTCTTTGGAACGGATTAGCCTTTGAAATTGGAAACGAGCTTAGTTTAATACAAGTTGATTGATTTTACAAGTAAAAACCCCAAACGAGTAAAACCCGTTTGGGGTTTGAGGCAACTGAAAGAAAAGCACATACCGGACTACTATACCGATTGGCTAAGAAGATTGCAAATAAAAAAAGCCCCCCAACATTGGAAGGCTTTTTAAAGAGAAAAGTACGTTACAGCGGGATCAATATAACCGAAAATAATACAGATTACAAATAAAAAAAGCCTCACAATACTATGAGGCTTTTTGATATAATACACCCATCAAGCCAACAGATGTTATAATAATTGAACAAATATCGCAACTGTTTGTAGTGTTGTTATAATAAAAGTCTAACACATCGGACGGACTGACCATGCCAAAACTGACTGTAGATTATGAAGATAATTCGCTTATGTGGAAGTGTCCAGGCTGTCAATTAACGCATGTCGTCTATTTTGACCGTCAAGAATCTCCATGTTGGCAGTGGAATCACAATGTAGAATCTCCAACAATCACTCCATCTGTTCGAGCACGCTGGTCATACGGCAACCCACCTCAAGACCGTATTTGTCATTTTTTCATTACAAATGGCACGATTCAGTTTTTAAGTGATTGTACTCATGCATACTCAGGTATGTTTGTTGACATGATACCCATTTAAGGTTTTTGTATGTCCCAAACATCTTCTAATTCAATACGATATAAATCTGTAGCATTAACTGCAAATGATATTAATAAATTAGTCTTGGCTGAACATGTCTTTTTACAGGCATTGTTTGTATCTGGGCGTCGTCCACGGGCAAAATTGACTTTGTTTTCTAACGAAGAAAAATATGAAGTCGTTGCAGGAGCATCTATCCATTTCTTATCACCACGATTAAAAGAACCACGAGTAGAATGTCATTGCATGATCTGTAATTGTTGTTATAATAGTTCATGGGTAACGTTCATATCACTATTGCAACCTTATGATGAAATTGAACTAATTTGGCTTCCTGATTCACATGTTACCCCTAACATGCTGCAAAATGGAACTTGTGCCGATTCTATAATCATTCGGTTACATAGAAATGAAAATTCAGTATCTTTACTATTGTCAGTCATTGTAACTGACTTTGTACACAAAAGGCCAATAAAATTATCACTGACCCCAACATTAGAAGAAATTAAACAGAATGATCAGAATTAACAGTTTGCAACTAAATCAAAACCAAACCGGAGTTAATGCATGTATTCACAACTTCTAAGTCAAGTTAAAAAAGAAGGTGAAAAATTATGGTGGGCGTTAGTTATAGCATGTGCTATAGTTTGGTTAATTGATTTATATCAAGACTTACACGTTAAATGGTTCTATACACCTCCATCCAATTACCGTGATTGTGTGCCTGTTCCAGAACACTGTAAATCTAAATACCAATCCATTGCTTAGGAGTTTGTCATGTATAAAAAGCACAAACAAAAAACAAAAGCACGGGATCAAATTCCTACCGTTATCACATGTACGGTAGCAGCTCATTTTCCTAAGTTTGACTGTCCAGTACTAGAAGGAGATCAAAAAACAAAAGCGAAACAATTACTTAAAATATTAAAGAAAAATCATCCCGTTTTTTCAACCTATAAACCATTACAAATAGGAATTAATAAAATACTTCAACAAGTATATCCACAATTAAGCAGACGCATCATCAACATGGCAATTTGCTTCCATACACACCATTTAAACTATATAAGAGCTGTAAGCAAAGCCACATACCGGTTGTCTCTGTCGGGTAAAGAAATAATGGAACTATCGGATACTGATCGAAAGAATGCCAAATTATTGTGGTTAGCTAAAAAGCACGAATTAGAAGAACAACAACAGGCATAAAAAAAGGGCGCGTTTGCGCCCTTTTTAGTGCATGGAACATACGCGAAACTTTAATAATTACCACGCTCCGCAATCTTATTCCACATTTCAGTGGCACTAAGATTGGAAAAATTAGCAAAAGCTTGTAACTGACCCAAATAAAATGCCAGTTCAGTACCCGCTTCTTTATGTGAACTATCTTCCAAAAGCTTTGCCATATCAACGACAATATTCTCGGACTGAAGCAGTGGTCCCAGGAAATTAACACCACCTTCCAACTGCATTGCCATAGCAGCTTGCCATACATTATCATAGACGCTAGCTGCCAAATCCCAAGCGGCTTTTGGCATCCTACCACGCTTGAGTTCCTTATCAATAACCTTTTCACGACCTTCTTCCAATACTCGTTCAGCTAATTCTTTCTGCTGCGTCGTATCACCCCGTGACTTCCGAATAATAGTATTCGCGTCCGAAGTTGTAATAGCACCATCAACTACAGCCTCTTGCAATACGGGATGAGCACGGAGCAAGGCCATACGGTCACTGACATACGCCATAGACTTGCCAACCTGTTTGGCAATGTCATCCAAAGTCAAACTAAACTCATCCTGCAACCGGCGGAACATGGTCGCTTCTTCAATCGGTTCAAATTGAACGGAATCGTTGGCTACCATCATCTGTACCAGCACATCGGCCTCACCGTGCAAACCGGTAATGACTAATGCCGGAATTTTAACTTTGATCTGCTTGTCGTTATGCAGATGAGCGCAAGCGGCAAATCGACGATGGCCGTCAATAAGTTCATACACCTTTTTTCCATCTTGGTCGGGTTTTAATTCGACTTTGATAGGTGTCATGACACCATTCTGGATAATGGACTCAGCCAAATCTTCAATACCCGACAGAGCCAGACGCGGATTACGGCCTTCAACCACCAAAATCTGATCAACAGTCAATTCACATTGCTTAAACATAGTAAATGCTCCAAGTTAGGTTGTGTTGTACTAACCCGTTTATTATATCAGTTGCATAGTATGACTGCAATCACATTGCAGCGTTTTTTGACATATTATATAATGTATAACGTACCATCAACCACAACCCAAAATCACGGGAGCTTAGAATGTACGATTTTTCTATTGTCAAACCGTATGTTTTAAATCATCTAAAAGCTAATTATTGGAAAGTATCTGCAATATTATCTTTTGATGATGCTATAGGTGAAGCTCAATTACAATTCTGGACGACCATTTATCGATTACAAAAGAATGGTAGCGTCATTGAAAACGAAAAACACTTAATGTCGTTATTTAAAACAAGTTGGTCTCGTCATTTTATTACGTTGGCTAATAAAAATACTCGATCTATCCAATTCATTGATCTTCAACTCGAAGATGAAGATTTTGACTTAGCAAGTCAAACACTTATTGGAGATTTAGATAATAATGGTTATATATACTCTATATTATCCCATGCTTCATTTGAGTTTAAACAAGTGATCGGGTTAATGCTAAAACTTCCACAAGATACACTACAACTGATTCATGATGCTATTAGCAAAGGCTCCATAGATAAAGCAAACCATATCGTTTGTACAATGCTTCGTAAAGATCCGAATTCTAAGCTGTTACAACGAACTATGGATTATTTAAGAACTGATTGACATGATATTGGATACTATATAAAGTGTATAACACTAGCGGGAATGGCCCGCTAGTGTATTCTAGTTGCTATAAAGGTTACCCAATGGCAAATAAAGCTTTGTTCAAATCCGCCCCATCTTTAAAACATCCAATTACCGATATAACCAATGAGGCTGGTGGTACAGCCTATAAACGTGGTCCATTGGAAGCATTAGCTCAATATGCTGTCACTGGAACATTTGGAGATACATTTTATACTTCGGCTCAAACCCAACTGGATACTGTTAAACAGCTATGTACTGTAGTGCCTAACCAGTTTATTGCAAAGACGGCCATTTATAGCCGAAAATATGGCTATATGAAAGATATGCCAGTGTGTTTATTAGCATATCTAGCTGCATCAGATATTAATTTGTGCAAACAGGTTTTTCCTCATGTTGTTGACAATGGGAAAATGCTGCGTAATTTTGTGCAGATGATTCGATCTGGTGTATGGGGTCGTAAATCGTTGGGTACAGCTCTCAAAAAGCTCATTAGCACATGGTTAAATGAGGCTAGTGTTAATAAGATTGTATCGGCATCAGTGGGTGCTTCACCATCTTTAAATGATGTCCTCAAATTGTGTCATGTAAAGCCAACAGATGAAGTACGTGGTGCTTTATATGCTTGGGTCATGAAAAATTTAAAGGATGAACAAACCGGATTATTGCCACCCATTATTATGCAGTTAGAGCAATTCCGTAAAGATCCATCAACGGAACTTCCTAATGTACCGTTTGAACTGTTGACTTCTACACCACTGACCACAGAACATTGGAAATCTATTGCCAAACAAAGTGGTTGGCACATGGTCCGTATGAATCTCAACACTTTTTTACGGAATAGTGTATTTGATGATAAAAAAATGATTGATCTTATTGCTGAAAAGCTAGTAGATGAAAAAGCAATTCAGCAAGCACGAGTATTTCCTTATCAATGCTTAACGGCATTGCTGAACGTAAATTCGGCTATGCCACGCAAGATTGTCAATGCATTGCAGGATATACTGGAACTGTCATTACAAAACATTCCAAAATTTGATGAACCTATTTTGGTTTGTTTAGATGTTTCTGGGTCTATGACCAGTCCAATCACCGGGAGTCGTGGTTCTGCTACGTCAAAGACTAGGTGTATTGATGTTGCATCCATGCTCGCAGCCGCTTTTTTAAAACGCAACGATGAAGCTATGGTTATTCCGTTTGATACTCAAGCTCATAGCTTGATTCTCAACAATCGTGATTCTATTGCGACATTGACACAACATTTAGCTCACTTTGGTGGAGGAGGAACTAAATGCTCAGTCGCTTTAAATTATGCTAACCAGAAAAAGCTGAATGCCAATCTGGTAGTATACATTTCAGATAATGAGTCTTGGGCTGAGTTCAGTTCGCTTGGAGCCGAAACTCAATGCATATCTGAGTTTAATGTTTTCAAAGCTCATAATCCTAAAGCTAAATTGGTATGTATTGATCTTACTCCCAATACTTCTTCCCAATTTACGTCAAAACGACCTGATGTGCTTAACATCGGGGGTTTTTCGGATACCGTGTTTAAAATGCTGGATTTGTTTGTTCATGATTCTTGGAGTCCAAGTTTTTGGGTTGACCAGATCGACAAAATCCAGTTAGATTAACCTTTATGTACGCCTCAAAGTTATGTTTGAGGCGTACTTTATCTTAATAATATGAACGATTTAACTGATTACCAAAAATATCGTGGAAAATGTAAAGAATTTAGCCAACAGGCAGTTCTACATGACCCTACACTCCGACTGGTTCGCGGTTTTTACCATTGTCCATTTTGGGGAGAACAACAACACTGGTGGACAGTTAGATCAGATGGTTCTATCTATGATCCTACTAAAGACCAATTCCCTTCTAAAGGTTTAGGGGAATATGAAGAATTTAGTGGTTACTTAAAATGTGACCAATGTGGAAAAGTGGTAAAGGAGGGCGATGCTAGATTTGATAGTAACTATGCTTTTTGTTCAACACAATGCAACATGCGATTTGTTGGACTTTAATACCAGGTATAATATGGCCCATATTATTTAAACTGCCAACACAAAAATTTAAAGATAGTGTTGACAATCCAAAATAATCCATTATACTGTTTATAACGTATCCAATTGAACCAATATGCGGATACGGAATGCTGAAATAAGACATACTGACGATGATCTTGTTATCATTGTTGATTGCCGAATCCTACTACAGTGGGATCATGTCGAATAGACTGTAGTGGTAGTAAGTAGTGAAGCATGTTCTACATGCACGGTTGGGCGTGGTAGAAAATTCAGCTTTGGGGATTGGTAACAATGATGCCAAAGCCACCGCTGACAAGGGCAGCAAAGTGATAGATGGATTCCCAACGCTACAGATGTCCCGGTTCGATTTTGTAGTTACCTACCATAGCGAGTTACAAACTTGCCACTACTCACTAACCACAGTAGTACAGGTACAATTAAGCACATACTACGGAAACTAAAACATGAACATACACGAGTTGATGGGTAAACGAGTATTAGGACGACTAACCAGCAATACTCGGTATGCTACAGGCGTAGTTGAAGAATTAAAGATTTTGGAAATTGCCCCTAGTGGGAATTATATTAAACTACAAAACATTTATGGTAACAAGTTTTGGAAACTGGTAACAGAGTTTCAATACTTGGAAACTTTAACTGAATTTAATTTAGGTGGAGAAGTCGTTTAACCACCACAGTTTAGGCTGAATGCTAACGGGTTTACATCGGTGAAAACTCGTAATTCCCTAGTCAGCCACTTAGTTTGGATCGAATGATAGCCAGGTCTACATCAAACTATCTTTTTGAAATGTACTTGGCGCTTTTTTAGTCGATCTTAATAGTTTGTGATGAATGCAGTTGAGACTACATTGCAAAAATCAGTGCTTGATGGTTCGATCCCATCCAATCTGAAAAGGTTGTACGCTAATCGGGTAACCGGCTGAATGGTATCTTGACAATTTTAGTCATCACATTGTGATTAACCTTTGAATCGAATGCTCGTTGGGTTTACACCGACCTGTTAAGCCGCTTAGTAACTCAACATTTTTAGTCGATTCAATCTCTATTTGGCCGAATGCAAACGGGTTTACATCTTGCACATCGCATAAAGAATAACTCGTTTTTTAGTAGTCGGCTTTTCAATAGGCTTTTAAACAAGAGTTTATTGAAAAGTGGCAAATGTACTTCGGACTACATCCATTACCTTGTAGATAATGCTGCTATTACCCGGCTCATAACTGGGTGTATAGAGAAGTCTGATAATTTTAGTTGCCACTACTTATTTGTGATGAATGCCAGCTTGGACTACATTGGTTCGATTCCTAAAACCAGATCTAAAAAGTCTGGTTGCCTGTGGGGCATTACGTCTAAGCATTTTAGCCATCACTTTATTTTTAGCTGGTGTGGTGGAAAGGTATACACAGCAGACTTAAAATCTGCCGCCGTTAATCCGGCTTGTGGGTTCAAATCCCACCACCAGTAAGTATCAGAATTGTGGTGAATACATGTGAGACTACATTTAATCTGTGTGTTTGTGGTTCAAGTCCATACTTCCGCCTAGCGGATGTAGCTCAATTGGTAGAGCAACAGCAAACGTCCCACAACCTTAGTCACCACACCTTTAAATCAGGCAGATTATACTACTTTAAATGAGTGGTATCCTTCCCAGCTCCTAGCCCAGTGGGAGTTTGCCGAATAGACTGGGCTTTTTTATTTAAACGTTATCCCACACTTGGAGAAACGCTATGCTTCGTGTTAAATCAAATCTTGAGTTATTAGGTTGTAAAGTACGAGATAAAGTGACACATTTTGAAGGTATTGTAACCAGTGTTAGTTTTGATTTGTATGGTTGTATACAAACTTTAGTGACTCCTGTAATAGATACATCTAGTGATAAAAGCGGATCGGTTTGGTTTGACTCTAATAGACTGGATATTTTGTGTTCTACACCAGTTATGAGCTTACCTAAGTATGATTTTACAGATAAAGATGAACAAAAAGGACCAGCCAGTAAACCTACATTGAAAAATTCATTACCTCCAATGGTTAAAGATTAACCAATTCCGGTCCAAATGCTAACGGGATTACATTGTATTTAAAGACAATGCGGTTCGATTCCGCCTCGGTCGTGGGACAAAAATCTCGTTAAATTAGTTGGACCACTTATAAGAGATTAATCATGCAAACTACAAGCACACAAAAATTTGCTGTCGGTGATATAGTCAGATTAAAATGTAATTTTAATGCGATGATGGTTAATGCAACGAGTGTTAATCCAAAAGATCTTATTTATTTACAGGTACATGTAGTATGGCATAACGATGTAGGTTTGTTATGTTCAGCGGTTTTGGATGAAAGAGTTTTAATTAAACACAATGAAGAAACTTAAATAAAGTATGAATAATATATTATTGATCACTTGGGAAGTAGAATATTTAATTCATGCAAAACATACAATTTCTAAAACTGATACTTGGTTTCCATTTTCTGATGGTAAGTTTGATAATGAAGAAGCTGCAATGGAAGTATATAAAAAAGCTAAACGTCAACGTATAAACGTGCGTCTAGTTAAATATACTAAAGAATTAGTAGTTTAATTGAATTTAATTCTAATGCAGAGGGTTAAACCATGTCACTGATAAAAGCACTACATGTTTATTGTGATCACTGCTCAAAAGAACTTAAAACACCGAAAGATGGTTTTTGTATTCAAGGAAATGTTTATGGTGCTAGAGTTGATGATAGTCGATATGGACTCATTGGCAACAATTTTCCACCCTTGATTCAAAATGGACAAATCAATGTGGATGATATTAAAGTTGTAGATTTATGTACAGACTGTTTTTGGCAAGCACTAGGCACATCTCAAATCGATTCTAAACAACTCACTATCGGAAAAATTGCAAATTTACAAATATTAGATACGACAATTGAAGAAGTTTTTATTTATAAAGACATACCAAAATTGTTTTTATGTGCAACAAAAGATCAGTTTTATTTAGCAATTTCTGTAGAAAATACAGAAAACTGTTACATATTTTTATATGTTCCGGTTACTGTAGAACAAAAGCATCAATTAACAACTGATGTCCTTCAAACCACATTAACACTTTTTGAAAATATTAAATATACTGACTTATATAAAGTCAGTATATCCACTAAAAATAATAATTCTAAATATGTTCAATTGATAGATAAATCAAGTATTCCAAAAGAATGGTTAGATATTGGCAAGCTATTTGTTGAATAGCTAATAATCACCTAACACTCCGGTTACACCTTTTAACTTAACAAAAGGTCGGGCGGGGGTCCATGTAACCGGAGTTCTTTATGCACAGTAATCAATTAAGTCCTCATTACCATGCTATTTTCTATATTACCAATAAAAATGAACATGGTTTACACTGCCGAAATCCGTGGTCTGATGTTTTACCATCTTTTGGTTGGTGGGATACTTACAATATTTATAAACTACGCGATATAACTGATCCGGCTGAGAATCGGTTATTCAGATGTATTACACATAGCCAACACATGTTAGATGTTGCATGGTCAATGAATAATACTCACCATCAATAGGATAAATTGAACTGGGTTCTATGTAATGTTTACCACATTGGCTATTGCCAATGTGTCCCCTTCCCCCGTTATTTATCCCCTTTAATAACGGGGGCTTTTTCTTTTTGGAGTGCGTATGCTTTTTATTTGTGTAGATGTTGAAGCCGACGGACCTTGTCCAGGTCTTTTTTCAATGATTGGATTAGGTGCTGTTGTATGTGAATGGCCTCAGCCAAGCACTTTTTATACAACTCTGAGACCTATTAGTGAAAAGTTTGATCCTGCTGCATTACATGTAACCCATTATACTCGCGAACAAACTCTTGAGTTTACTGATCCTGCCATTGCAATAAACCACTTTTATGATTGGTTACGAATTGTCACGAATAACTTTAGTTCACAGCCTGCATTTATTGCCGATAATCTAGCTTTTGATTGGCAGTTCGTAAATTATTATTTTCATTGTTATCTTGGATTTAACCCATTTGGTTTTTCTGGAACTAATTTAGGCTCTTTATATAAAGGCCTAGTACGATCTTTAAAAAAGAATTTTAAACATTTGCGACGTACACAACATACACATGATCCAGTAGATGATGCTCGTGGTAATATGGAAGCTTGTTTAGAAATAAGCGCCCGTTATGGGTTAGAGTTAGTACGACAAAAAGAACTAGCTTGTTATAAGTGTGGATCTTTTATTCATAAATCGACTCATTTGATTGAAGAATCTTCACAATTGCCTATAGCTAAAAAACAAAAAGGATCAATTTGGGAATTGTGTCCTGACTGCACAACCGCAATAATAAATTAACTTTGTAACCTATTGTTTTACTATTATATTTATAGGTTGCAACTACAGACTAAAGTATGTATTATTTCAGGTATGGACGGTTGTGTAAACACACAACCGTTTATCAATCTCAACTTTCATAAGGAACTTTTTAATGTCATTACCAGAATTTTTAGCGGAAAACTTAGAGTTAATTCAAGATCCTGCGGAAAGCACGCAAGAGTATTTAAACCGCGTGGTTGTTACCATTTCAAACCTTGATGAAGCCGTTTGGGACACATTACCCGAAGAAATGCAGAGTTGGTATAATGATGTTGCTACTCTGTTAAGTGAAAATGGTGAAAATGAAGACGGTACTTTGACAGTTGTGGAACTTCCTCCATTTCCTGATTATGAACCATTACCGCCTCCTGATCCTAAGGTTCCTGTATTACGTGCGCCAAAGCCTGCAAAAACGGCCAAAACTAAGGAACCCAAAGCTCCAAAAGAACCGAAGGCACCAAAAGAGCCGAAGGCTAAGAAAGAGCCAAAAGCTCCAAAAGAACCGAAGGAGCCAAAAGAGCCGCGTGGTCCGGTTGCGGCTACCGCAGTACGAGAAATTTTATGCAACAACATGGAATTGAGCATTGACGAAGTTCTGGCTCAACTAGAAGAACGTGGCATTAAGATGCAGCGCAGCAGTTGCCAAGTTGTCCATCTGAATACAGTTCGCGCATTCCAAGTAGCTCAGACTTTAGGCACTGTCAAATTGGCAGATGGGTCAGTTATCCTAACTACTCCATAAATTGTTTGTTTACTCATACTAAACCGGATCTATATGGTCCGGTTTTTTATTAGGTTAAATTATGAATAATGCTGAACTTCAATTTCTAACCGAACTACATAATTTATTTATAAAATATAATGTTCATATTGAAGAAGTGAACGATTTTGAATTGCCAGAGCAGGGTTTTATATCAAACTATAAATCCATCCATTTTAAAGGGCCAGGTATTAAAATACCGATAAGACTTTTATATAAAATACCAAAATAATTGCTTATTAGTATTGCTTATTAATAAGCAATTTGGTAGTATATACATTATCAAATTGTCCAACACAACTGGAGCATCGTCATGAGTAAAGATACTATTAGTTATTTGGATATTAGTTTAATTCGGCCTAACCCATATCAACCCCGCAAAATTTTCTCGGATAAAGAGCTAGAAGAACTAGCTATGTCTATTGAACAACAAGGACTTTTACAACCTATTGTAGTGTGTGAAAAAGTAGATGAAACAGGTACATTCTATGAACTTGTTGCAGGTGAGAGGCGGTTACGAGCCGTTCGTGACATTTTAACTCGACCTCGAATCAAAGCTATCATTAGTAAAGAAATTACAACTATTGGACACCAAGAAGAAGCTGCATTGGTTGAAAATATCCAACGGTCCGATTTGAATCCAATGGAAGAAGCCCGTGCTATTCAAGCTATTATGGATCGTGAAGGTCTTACACAAGAACAAGTTTCAAAACGAATTGGAAAGCCTCGTAGTGAGGTTTCCAATTTGATTCGGCTTTTGAGACTTCCGCCCGATGTTCAAGATTTAGTTGCTCAAGGTAAGTTAGAAAAAACTAAAGGATGGAAACTTGCCATTCTTCAAGATGAAAAGAAAATGACTGAGTTAGCACATCGAGCTATCTCAGGCAATTGGAATTTTGAAAAAGTCCGTGCTGAAGTAGATAAAACTGCTAACAAAGTAACCGGACAAAAGCGTACAGCAGTACCAGTAAATGAAAGTACACATCAAACAATTGGAGAATTGGATACTACAGTATCTACTACTACTGCCAATTTAGCAGCCCCACCCGCTAAGGCCAAACCAGCAGACCTTTCACGATTCGTCTTGGTAGAGTTTGGACCAGAAGATAAAGAAGTACGCAATCAATTCATGGCTGATTTGATTGAACAAGGTTATAAATGTTATACTGAATCCGACATTCAACCCGCTTTGAAAAACAAGCTAGTTGAAAAACCTGAACAACTTACCAAAGGGTTTTTCCCAGCCGATGAAAAGTTTGACGAACCTCTCGAACTGGCAGACAGTTAAAGACGTTATTACTGCGTACCCAGCCAATGTAAGTATGCAAAAAGCAGAAATCATCCAGCTAGTACGCAGTAATATTCTAAAGCCCGTTTTGAATCAAACAGATGAGCAATGGCAAGTGAGTGTAGATGGTTTTGTATTAGAAACTTTCCGTACTTCTGCGGCTGCTCGTTTTTATCTTAAGAATTTGGGAATTGTTGACGTAGAGTAAAAATAATGACACACATCCAAAAAAAGTTTGAAGAAATTTTAACTCATTATGAGTTTGATCTAACCGATCCCAACTTTGAAAAAACTCCTCAACGAATGGCGAATATGTTTGAGGAGTTTTTATATGGACATTCGGAAGAAGCTAAAATTGAACTCAATAAGCTGGTAACAACTTCATTTCCAGCTACAATTGATGAGATGATTCTTGTTCGCAATATCAAAGCGACTGGTTTATGTCCTCATCACTTTTTACCCGTTTCGTATACAATTCATGTTGCGTATGTATCGGATAAAACAGTCATTGGTCTATCAAAAATTCCTCGTATTGTACAAATCTTGAGTAAAAGAGCTGTCATACAAGAAACATTAAGTAATGATATTGCTCAATTTTTCATGGAAAATTTAGCACCAAAAGGTGTTGCAGTACAAACTATTGGTGTACATAGCTGTATGAGTTTGCGAGGAGTTAAAGCTTTAAATTCGGATATGGTTATTACCACTTTATTAGGTTGTTTAAGAAATTCAGAGTCTAAACTTGAATTTTTGCAGATTATCAAATAATTATGTTAGATAGATCGATTTCAGCATGTTTGGGATTGTCATGTTCAATCCGTTATAGTTGTAATAGGTATATGTTAGCATATACGGGGGATGCAACCCGATGGACCGCTTACAACGCTTGTATTTCTGACTTTAGACAGTGGAGACCGAACATGAAAATCCATATTGTCCCAATTGAGCCGATGTTAGAACGATACTCAGCACAGTGGTTAGATTGGATTGCTACTTATTTAATTCAAAATCCAATAATTCAAACCAGAATATATGAACCTTATGATTATTTACACACTCAAACAACCTCAACCATTACCCACGGTCAATTTTTGGATGTATATGAAACAAACTCTTATAAAACGACACAATTACAATGGCTTATAGAAGCATTGAAATCAGGTCAAATTGCAAATGGTGATACAATTTTATTATTAGATGGGTGGTTTCCGGGTATTGAAACCATTGCATACATTCGAGATTGCATGGGATTAAATGTTAAAATTGTCGCATTGTTTCATGCGGGAACGTATGACCCACATGACTATCTAACTCAAAAACGAGTTGGATGCTGGGGACAAGATATAGAAAATGGATGGTTTAAAATCTATGACAAAGTATTAGTCGCGACTTATTATCATCGTCAACTATTATGTAATTCTCGATGTGTTGAACCTCATAAAGTTCAAGTTGTATTTTTCCCGATGTTTCACACTTGGAACCCAATCGAGGTAGAACGTCATCCAAAATTAGTAGTATTTCCTCATCGACATGCTCCTGAAAAACAATATGATCTATTTGACAAATTAGCGAATAATAATGATCCAAATTTAGGTTTTATTTATCAAGCAACTCACGGCCCTAATTTTACTACTAAAGAGCATTATTATAGAACTCTAAGTTCTGCGACATATTCAATCAGTATGGCATTGCAAGAAACTTGGGGAATTGCAATGATTGAAAGTGTCCTTTCGGGCTGTATCCCTATTGTACCCGATAGATTATCATATTCAGAATTATATCCAGCATTGTTCAAATATCCCGATGTTAATGGAGTCCAAGCGATTAGTGCAATTGAAAACAAATTAGAACAATTAACTCAAATCAAAAAAACCAACCCAGGCTTACTAGAAGATACTCTTAACAATTTACAAGAGGTCTTTTTAGCTTTGGGTACAGTGGCTATTCCTACTATTTTCAACCATTGCTATCAACGGACTGAGCAATGAATAGTCTTTTTACTTATGAAATCCCTATTAATAACAATACAATTACCATCAGGATTATAACCAATGAAGAATTTGCTGGCTATACGAATACACAAACACTTAAAGATCATATTGAAAACTCTTGGTATATTGCATATAATTTAACGGAGCAACAAAATAAGCACGATACAACACAACGAACAGCCTATTGTTTATTTAAAAACAAACTCATTAAAACTTTACAGTTTTGTAAAGTTGAATTGCATTTTGTTGAATGTGGTTTTATTTTGGAGGATGATATGAAACAACAAATTTATGTCACTGTACAAGCTGCTGGTGTTCATTATTGGCCTACTGCTGGACAGGATTCAAAAAACCATGCTTATTTGGGCCATTTGCATAGACATATCTTTACGATTAAAGTCGTCATGCCAGTCACACATAATAATCGAGATATAGAATTTTTAGATTTAAAGGATAAAATTTATGTTGCTTTAGCATGTTATTATCCACGTAATGAAACTAAAACCGAGTTTGATTTTGGCACTGAGTCTTGTGAGCAGATCGCAATTAAACTGCGAAACGAATTTGATGCTGATTTAGTTGAAGTTTCAGAAGATGGGGAAAACGGGGCTATTATTTCTAAGTGAGACTGACATGACAAGCACATCCATTAAAGCATTTCCTACGTTATTTGGTCGATCCAAAACGGGCAAAATTAAATGTTGGGAGATCAAAGTTAAATTTGTAGATTATAACACGTCTGTAATTATCACAAGTCATGGTTATATGGATGGAGCCATCCAAACTACATCAGATACTATTCGATCCGGTAAAAATTTTGGTAAAGCTAACTACACAACACCGAATGAGCAAGCCATTCGTGATGCTAAATCTAAATGGATGAAACAGTTTGACAAAGGCTATCGTGAGACATTAGAAGAATTAAATGATTTACCAATTCTTCCAATGTTAGCTCAAAAATATCGTGATCGTAAAGATTCAGTAGTGTGGCCGTTGTATGGACAACCCAAATTAAATGGAGTAAGATGCACTGCCACAATTAAACATGGTCTCGTCACATTCACAAGTCGCAATGGAAAAACCTATGAAACTTTAGATCATATTGCAGCAGAATTAGTAAAAACGTTTGGTGAAGGTCCACTTCAATTAGATGGTGAGATTTACCATTTAGATTTAACTCTCCAACAAATATTAAAACGAGTTAAACGAGTAAAAGGTGATAGATCGGATATTATAGATTATAAACTTCAATATTGGATCTATGATGTAGTAGATCAAGATAAACCGTTTAAAAATAGATATGATTTTTTAGCACAACAGCCACTACTTCAAACGAACTTCCTTAAACCAGTTGAAACAATCCTTCTATATTCCGAATCGGATTTAATTAAATTCGATACTGAAGCGAGAACTACTGGATTTGAAGGTTCAATGTTACGCAACCCATCGGGTTTGTATGTTCCAAATTATCGATCTGCTGATTTATTAAAATATAAGGAAAGTACATTCCAAGAGGAAGATTATGAAGTTGTAGGAGGTGTATCAGCAAAAGGTAAAGATGAAGGCTCAGTTGTATTTATTTGCAAACTTGCTACCGGTGAACAATTTTCGGTACGCCCAAAAGGAACGTTAGAACATCGTCGTTTGATGTTAAAAAATATTGAAAACTATATAGGCCGTAAGCTAACTGTAAGATATGCTGAATTAACAGCAGATGGTATACCATTTCATCCTGTTGGATTGTTCTTCCGTGACCAATATGAGTAATTGATTATGAAATTCTTTTTCGTGCTTGGAATTGTGTTAATTCTTTTTGGGGTATGGGGGCTTCATATAAATGTATGTCATGGAGGTCGTCATAGAACATCAATTATCAATACATGTGATTGTGTTTTATCCGGCTTTGTGATTGTCGGTGCAATAAGTGAATGCATTGCTGCATTTATATGGGCTTTTAGTTGAGGTGAACCATGCAAGGTAAATTACAACCGTGGGAAGTTTATCAAAACCATAAGCTGCTAGGTATTATCTATGCAACAACCGACGATCATGCAAAAGAACTAGCGAGTATACAATACAATCTATCCACTACTGAGGAACTTAGTGTTAAACCAAGACCAAATCCAATCAAAACTAAAGGTTATGAGCAATGAAAGACTTTTTTGTGCTATTAGGGATATTTTTTACAGTGGTTAGTTTAATCAGTCTTAAACTAAACGTTTGTAAGACTGATATTTCTAATGCACTTTTAAAAGTCTCAATTTGTGAATGTTGGCTGATTTTCGCATTTGTTGTAGGCGTTGTTATTGAGAGTTTGTTATTATTGAAATCTGTTATATCCTAATCTTTAATAAAAGCCAGCCCCAACTGGCTTTTATTTTCTTTATGGTGATTTTGATGTCTACTTTTCTAATGGTAACAGGAATACTCATTTTGGTTATATCTCAATCGATTAGTCTTAAAACTTTTGGTACTAAAAAATTTTTTAGTACTTACACTGAATTAAAATTTATTCTAGATACTTTAGGCATATTTGGAATATTTCTTTTAGTATTCGGACTTGCTACTAAATACATATAATAACTTCATTTAAGATTATTAATGGGCTTGCTATTTTGCATTGCTATAGTTCTTATAAGCAGTAGCTACTTTTTATTGTATTGTCAACTACCGCGCTGCTAAAGACAGCGCGGCTTGAGTAGTTCAAAAGATTACTTAGGTCATCGAGGAACTTCTTTTTAGAAGATTACTCGATTTAGTAGTTGGTAAGACGCCTAATTATGTTAGGAGCCGGTATACGGTGAGAGTGGTTAGTTAACTACATTCTCTAAGAGCGTTAGGATACATTCCCAGTCCTAATATCCTAAGCCGATGCCAACGTCGAGGGAATCGTAATTGTATTTCCATTTGGAGTTATACTCAAATGCATAGATGTCCAGTTAGATTTAAGGGCAAGCCGTTAATGCCTATGAAGTCTACCAGAGTTAAGAAGTTTATAGACTCTGGTAAAGGTCGTATTCGTTACGATAGAAAGTTGAAAATCCATTATCTACAACTTTTAGTAGACCCGTCAGGTGAGGATACTCAAGAAGTTCACCTAGGATTAGATCCAGGTTCTACATTTGACGGCATATCAGTTGTAAGTTCTAAATGTCATCATGTTAACATAGAACTTATTCAACGTCCGAAGAAAGGTAAGAATGCGATTAAGACGTTTAAAGCCAGACAAGCGAGTAACCGTCGAGTCAGAAGGTCAAGATTAAGACATCGTCGAATCCGTTTTGACCATAGGACTTCTAAGAAACTAACTCCCACTATTAAAGCTAATGTAGATTTTAGAAAGTGGGTCATATCTAAGTTACTTAGAATATATCCTATCTCAAAGATTATAGTAGAAGATGTTAAATTTAATCATTACAAATCTACTAACGGAAGAGCTTTTTCGTTAGTTGAACAAGGTAAATCAGAGTTATACAACTTTATTCGTTCATTGGGAATTCAGCTTGAAACATACGATGGATTTAATACTAAAAAGTTAAGAGTTAATAGCTTTGGAATAGATTTAAAGTCTAAATCTAAAGATGATCAGAGTTTTGAAGCGCATTGTATAGATAGCTTTGTTCTAGCATGTAACAAGTCTAATGTATTCGATATTAATACAGGTGAGATATTTGAGGATCAACCTGTTATTACTAACGAACTTGATATTAATAGAAAAGTTACTTTCATTGAAAAGATAGTTAAAGTTAGAAGATGCTTAACTAGGACAAGGGCTTTGTACAAGTCTAGTCAACGTCCAGAAGGCGCTAACTATTATATCAAGCTAAAAGGTGGAATTAAACAGATTGTTACTAAATTAGGTAAAAGAAACGTTTGTCGAATAAAACCTGAAGGTATACATAGTAACCATCCTAGACAGTGGATTTATATTGATAATGGAAAGTCTGAAAGGTACAAATGTAATACTGCTCCATATGGTGGAACTAGATTACACGGTAAGAGTTTCTTTAGAAATGGTGAATGGGAGAATAGGTCTGTATGGAATATCGTACACTAAACCATTCTAAGTTCTTACTATTATTTCATACCATAACGGTTAGACAATATATTGAATCACAAGGTTAATAGGTCTGGAGCGCATTCATCCGACGCTCCTAAAGAGAGCGCGGTTTTCTGCGCTCGAACTTCTATAAATTTAACCAAACAAATCATAAAAATAATTGGCTATATTTCTTATATATTTGGTTATTACAGGTATGTATTGGTTTGGGGCTAATCTTATTGACTGCTTCATTTATTGGTTATTTATTCAATTAGGAATACCACCATGAATTTAACACTTTCTCCAATTTCTGATCCCGAAGCTTTAGCTATGCTTCAGGCTTTCTATTCTCGTTCTCATAAAAGTATTAAAACTCGATTAAAGGAATTAGGAACGGACGATATTATTAAAATCAAACAAGCTCTTAATAAATATTATATTGGTTATAACCATGCATCTATTGGCAAATGTGGCACGATAACAGTATTTATTGAAGGCGTTTCACTGTTAGCAGCCAAAGCCATTCAAAATAATCCTTTATATGCGGGTCAAGAAAGTTCTACCCGTTATATTGATTTTGATAGAGAATTTCCAGTTATTAATCCAGTACCTAATGTAGAAATAGGCCAATACGTTTTGCAAGCTTGGTTACAGATATATAATTTTGTGAAAACTGAAGTTTATGATGCACTAGTAAAATTATACCCAAAACCTTCAGATATGACTGATTCTCAGTATACTAATGCAATAACAAGTGCCACACAAGATTTAGCACGAGGGTTTTTACCTACTGGAACCAAAACACAATTGGCCTGGACGACGAATATGCAAGCAATGCGTGAGCATTGCATGGTTCTTCGAACCCACCCACTTGAAGAAGTACAACAGCTTGCATTAGAAATTCAAACATTATGTTCTAATAAATATCCATCCGCATTCCCATTAAGTGACCTTTATCCACTTAATGATCAAGATGGATTATCTGGACGAATCGCTCATGAACTAGAGCGGAATGTATTATATAATATCCCACAAGAAACAGTAGTAGATTTAACGGCATTAAAAATTGATCCATTAAAAATACATCTTGGAATTTTAACTCGTACACCATATAAAGCAATGCTTCCAAGGTACTTGAACAAATTTGGAACGATCACTGCAACGGGTTGGTTAGATTTTGGAAGTTTTAGAGACTTGCAACGTCATCAAAACGCTACAATCCCTATTGCTGAACTGCACATAGAAAATGGATTTAATCTTTATTATCAAGATACTATATTAAAAATATTACAAGGTAGTAGTGCTACTCTATTCTCTCATTATATGAACTTAGCAGTGGGTTCATTATATAGACTTAGCAAATTAATTTATCCACACGATTTACAATATTTCTATCCACTATGTTGGAATGTGCCCGTAAGCTGCACAGCAGGATTTCCACAGTGGTTGTATATGCTAAAGTTAAGAACATCAAAAAGTGTACATAGTACACTTCGTACATTTATGCAAAGTATAGGATTAAAATTAGAGGAAGAATTACAATTACAATTAGATTATGATAAAACACCTAGTAGTTGGGTTAATTTTAATCGTGGTTTACAAACCATTACTGCGCCTAAGAGTGAATCACAAACAGGAGAACTTTAATGATTAATCTTCCAAGTGTGTATCAAATAGAAGTATTTAGCCGGTGTAATTTGCAATGTCCATTTTGTTTAACAGGTATTGCGAATGTCCCACCGTACTACCAACAAAGCGCCATAGATTTAAAATTATTTGAAACGATTGTAACTAGAGATTTGGGTAATACTCGATTTGTTGAATTACAAATGAGAGGAGAACCTACACTGCACAAAAATATTTATGCTTTGGTTCGCATAGTAAAAGAGTCGGGAATTTTAGTAGGTTTATCGACTCATGGTGGAACGTTAAAAAGCAACAATAAAGCTATGGCAGCAGCTCTTAATTGTCATTATTTAACCATTTCGATTGATGCGGGAACTAAAAAAAGTTATGAACAAAAAAGAGTTGGAGGTCATTGGGAATCCGTAATTGAAGGTATTTCAAGTTTATTGGAAATGAAAGATGAAGATCGTTATCCCATAATTGATCTTCAATTAATTGAAGAAGATACACCAAATTGTTGTTGGATAGATGAATTAGTTGCACTACATGAACTTGCCCAACAACTAGATTGGCTGGATAAAGTGACAATTCGCACAATTCCCAACTCCAATATTTTATGGAAAGATCCAAACGCAATCATTACTAAAACTAAAGAATTGTGTTTAAATCCTTGGCTTTCAGTCTCCATAAAAGCGAATGGAGATGTAGTCCCATGTTGTATGGCCTTTAAAGATGAACCCGAATTGACATATGGAAATGTCGCGGTAAACAGTCTTGAAGAAATTTGGAACTCACCAGCAGTTGAAGCTTTTAGGTTGAAACATTTGCATCATGCAGGACAATGTAGTCATCTTAAACTACCAGATACATGTGAAAACTGTACAAATCGTAGCCCTGTGTTATTTCATGATGCGCTTATTATTAATGCATTAAAAGGTCAACAATGAAAACCAAAAAACTGTTTAGTGTTCAACAAGCCAAACGGGAAGAAGCGGGTATTACGTGTGGCTATGTAGATAGTCCACTCTTATATACACCCATTCCAAAACCTTTTACAATGCCTGGGTTTCAAATATCAACCGATAGTGGCGCTCATACTCTTTATAAACTGTTTTTCGTGCAAGGTTCCGCTACCGAATACGCACGACAAAATGCGGATTATTCATATTTGCAAACTAAAGAGTTTAAGCAATTTTTAGATGCTTACATACAAAATATTTTAATGCATAAAGATGATTACACGTTTTATGTCACTTTAGATATTATTAACAACCCCGAAGCAAGTTGGAAAATCACTAAATATATAGAGTCTTATGGATTAAAACCTGTACCGGTTTTCCATAATGGGGAAGATATCTATTGGCTAAAGAAAATGCTGGATGAATATGATTATATTGGTATTTCGGGATTAGGTCAGGATATTACCAAAACTAAATTTAAAGCGTTTGGTGATGCGTGTTTCAAAGAAATTTGTGATCGACATGGAGTACCTCAAACAAAAGTACACGGTTTTGCAATGGGCACTCCAGAAATTTTAGCACAATATCCATGGTATAGTGCCGATCAAAGCACATGGACATACATGAGTAGGGTTGGTTCTTTATTAGTTCCAAAACCCATTATTAAAAATAAAGAAATTAAAGGGTTTGATTATTTATCTCGGTATTTGGTTTTACCCGTTACCAATCGCCGCCGATTTGAAAATCGACATCTTGAAAATTATCAACATGGCGAACAACTTGCATGGTTAAAATTTTTCATTGAACAAGAAGGTTTTACACTGGAAGAAGCACAAGAGTTTTACCATATACGGGATACTCTCAATATTCGCTTATTCCATAATATTCAAACAAGTATAAAAAAACTTTACTATAGAAGATATGGATATGAGCGAGGTGGAAACATTTTATTTGCGGGTACACCATCAGGAGCTGGATCAAATATTGGAAGATTTTGTAGATTAATGTATGAAATCCAATTAGCAGGTATGCATTGGTTGGGTACACCTGTATATCAAAAACATTTATCAAATTGCGTCAAGCTTCATAGATCAGCTAAAAAGCAAGAAGATTTTAGAGTTCATTGGAATCCACAAACAGTCGCATTACAAACCAACCCAACGGCTAAAGTCCGAATGAAACGTAAGCCTTTATTCACACCGGGTAAAAAGATAGATTATCAAGTCACACTTCAAGTCACAGTGACTCTTAAAGCGGATAATCAACAAATAGCCAGTGAATTAGCAGTTAATTCACTAAAAGATTCAGGTATTGATGCAACAGTATTAAATACTATTGCAGTTCCTACTTCAGTTCCCGTATCACAAACATCCCAACAATCACCTTCATTTGAAGATGCTTTATAGGAGTTACGATGAAAGTTTCCAGTTTGAAAACAATGGTCGGTTTGGCTGCACCATTCTTAATTGATCAAGATTTTATTCCGATTCTACAACACTTTTGGTTCCGCCCGAATAGCATTATGGCATATAATGATATTCAGGCTGTGCGCTTGATGTTAGATACAGGGTTGAATTGTGCAGTCCCTGGCAAGTTGCTAGGTAAACTATTAGGCACCATCAGCCATGAAGAAATTGACTTAAAACTTAATCAGTTTGGTACTGAACTCTTGATTGGATATGGAAAAAATCAAGCTAAATTACCAGCATTATCCCCTAATGAATTTGTATTTGAAATGCCAGACCCTACTGGAATCTCAATTACTTTGAATGATGAAGTTAAACTAGGTTTCAGTAAATGTTTATCGACGGTAGGGCATGATCCGACCAAACCCGAACGAAATGGAATTTCTATTTCAGTAGAAACTGATAAAATCAAGCTTTATACGACAGATGGTATCACCATCTCTACGTTTAAACTGGATGGTAGTTTTTTATCGGGTGGTGTTGAAGAATTATGGGCAATTATGCCTACTTTCTTTTGTGAGCAACTCCACAACCTTACTAAGTCACTCAAACTGACACCTACTTTGCATTTCGATCAGAAATGTGTGTTGGGTACGCTTGAACAACATCGCATTTTTTCTCGTTTGATTAATGCGGAACCACCTAAATTTGAACAAGCTATTAGTCATTTACTCACTGATCCATTAGATGAGGTTGAGTTACAACCCATTCCAAAAGAATTTGAAGAAGCACTTACTCGTGCAGTTCTTATGTTACAACCTGAAAAAGGTATAAAAACAACTACTGTAACATTATCTCCTACTGGCACGCTTACATTATTTACTCAATCGGAGCGTGGGACCGCACGAGATGAAATTGAAACGGCACTCGACCCGCAAACATCAGAACCATTAATTTTAATTTCTGATCCTAATTATTTATTACGTGGTACATCTTTGTGTTCAAAGATGGGTATATCGGGTAATGTAGTTGTATTTGGTGAAACTGAACAAAACTTCTACCATTTAGTCTCAACTAGCACCAAATCTTAATCAATTAAACCATCATCCCGTCTTAAATGTCGGGATGATGGTTGAGAAATTTTTATGAGCGTGCAAATCTCAAAAAGCTTAATAACAAGCATGTTAAATTTTAAATGTTTTGAGCAAACAGAATCGGGTCAAATTAATACTAAATTTGACCAGATTAAAATTATCCAAACGGCAACGCACACCAAAATTGAATTTTTATTTGAAGGAGAAGTTGTACTTTATGAAATTATAGATAAAGTAACAACAGGCGATCAAATTATTGATATAAAAGGTATATATGGTTACACCCCCACTAACTTACTGTGAGAATAGTCATGAGCTTTTTCTTTGATGATGCAAGCGCCACAAATGGTCGTAAAAAATCAAAAGAAATTCCAATTAATACAGCCAGACTATTACAATGCACGGTTTGCCCATTAAAAAAAGCGGGAGCTTATAATCCTGATATGCCAGCATGGGGAAGTCCAAATCCTTTGGTTTATTTTATAGGGGAAGCTCCTGGTGAAATGGAAGATCGTGAAAACCGACCGTTTATTGGACCCAGCGGAGAAGTATTAGCTGCATGTATTCCTAATGCATTTAAAGATAAATACCGGTTAAATAACACGGTACGGAGTCGCCCACCCGCAAATAGAACTCCAACTGCATTAGAACAAGCATGTTGTCGTGCTAGTATTATTAAAGACATTAAACAAACCCAACCTAATATTATTGTCGCTTTGGGCACTACAGCACTTAATTGGCTATTTGAAGATGAAAAACTAGACCGATCAGCCGAAATTGCTAAATGGCGTGGGCGCTTTTTCCCAGTCAATTTAGATGGATATGTATGTTGGGGTTATTGTGTTTATCATCCTAGTTATATTCTCCGTAATCGCCGAACTTCCAAACAAGGTGTAGAATATAAATCGGAGCATGATCGGTTATTTGAAGCTGATCTGAAACGAGTCTTTGATAATGTGTCCCAACCAAAACCCAATTATGTATCTCCAACAACATATATGACGGGTATCATGTATTCCGAAGGATTAAAATCTAATAGGGAACTCAATAAAGTTTTAAGTTGGATAGATAAAGCAAATAGTCTACCAATGACTGCATTTGACTATGAAACAAATGATCTTCGACCTTATAAACCAGACTCTCGTATTTTAACACTAGCAATTGGTACAGATCAATGGTGTGTCGCTTTTCCAGTTGCGTATAAAAACGCTTGGACACCCCAACAAAAAGAAATACTTGATCAAGCAATTTCCGGGTATTTAACTAATGGAAAGCCTAAAATTGCACACTCTACCAAATTTGAATTAGAATGGTCAGCATTTTTTTATGGACAAGATATTTTAAAACAAAAAGATTGGCAAGATACACAAGGGATAGCATACATACTAGACGAGCGGAGAGGAACTCACAACTTAGATATTTTAATACGAACTTATTTTGGGTTTTGGTTGAAAAGTATTTCCAACTTAGATCGTACTAGAATGGAGAGCTATCCACTAGAAAAAATACTGCCTTATAATGCACTCGATTCTAAATGGACTTTTGCATTATATAAAGTTTTATTACAAGCTCTCAAGCAAGATAAAAAATTAGTAAAAGTCTATAATGACTTGCTTGATATGATGGTCATGCTTACCCAAATTCAATTGCGAGGTGTAGTGTACAATGATGAAGTCACTACTGAACTTTTAACCCACCATCAAACCAAACTGACTGAGATCGAAGATCTTATTTGGAGCTTACCAGAAGCCAATCAATATCAACAAGCATTTAATGCACCTTTTAACATTGGCTCACCCACTGCTACCATTGCATTGTACAAAGATGTATTAGGTCGTGAAAAGGATTTGATAACAGAAACAGGATCTTTAAGTACCGATGAAGGTCAATTAAGTCAACTTACCGATCCATTATCTATATCCATTTTAAAATGGCGTCGGCACTCCAAAGTAATCAGTACATATTTAGAACCTATGCCTAAGTATGTCATGCCAGATGGTCGGATTCATACCATGTATAATCCGTATGAAACCGTTACAGGTAGATTATGTGTTGCCAAAGGAACGATGGTTGAAATTGTTAGAGATCATTCTCTACACCCAGATGGCATTCCAGTTGAAAACGTAAAAGCTGGAGATTATGCATACACATTTGATAATAATCTCAATGTAGTTTTACGTCGAGTAACTTGGTCTGGAAAAACTGGAACTAAAAAAGTTATGAGAATACATTGGGTTGGAACAGGCAATAAAACTAAAGGTTACATAGATTTAACATGTAACCATCCTGTTAGAATGATAGATGGTAACTATAAACGCGCTGACCAACTTGATGTTGGAGATAGAGTATTAGCAATAACCAAAACCATTGCAAATGGTAGAGCTAAATTTTGGCAAACTGGTAAGCATGATCCAATTGCGAACCACCGATTTGTATATCAACAAATGATTGGAGATATACCAGAAAATTGGGATATTCATCATAAAGACCATAATAGTTTAAATGACACGCCACAAAATTTGGTTGCTCTTTCAAATGCTGAACACTTTAGACTTCATGCGAAACACCATTGGTCTATTCCTGGTAATGTAGAATCAATGGTAGCAACTAGACAAACTCGTATTCAATCAGGTGATATTTATGTACCATCTGGACAAAATCATGTTGCTTGGAAAGAGTATTCAAAATTTAAGCTATTAAGATTGATAGCTAAATCCAAAGGAAATTTAACCAAAGTAACTGATATAGACTACTCAACTTTTATCAGGAAGTGTAATAATCTAAATATTGATTATACTCATTGTGGAATGCGGTTTTCAAAACAAGGTGTTTATATTGGTAAAGCCAAATTACTGAATTTGGTAAAAGAATATGGTACAACCACAGTTAGCCGTCAGTTAAAAGTAGACTATACAAAACTAACCCTATTATTAAAAATATATGGTTATATTTCATCTAAGTCACATGGTAAATTACCATCTAAATACTCTTTATTAAAAGCACTATCAAAAGCACGAGGTAAAGTTGGTAATTTAAAAAGCCGTGGGTTTTCCGATCTTTATAAAGTTAAGAAATATGCACAAATGTATAACATAGATCTTAAGATCGTAAAATCAAGGTATAATAAATATGGAGTTTACACTGCTTCTACAATACCAAACAACCATAAGATTACTAAAATTGAATGGTTAGATGATTTAGTCGATGTTTATGATTTAGGAGTTGAAGATACTCATAATTTTATTGGCAATAGCATCGCACTTTCAAACTCTTCAGATTCGCCTAATTTACAAAATTTTCCATCCAAAACGGGTAAAGAACCCAGAGGGATGATTAAAGCTCCACCTGGTCATATCTTAGTGTGTTGTGACTATGGGCAAATAGAAGCTAGATTAATTGGAGTTGCTAGTCAAGATCCAGTTTTTTGTAAAGCTCTTTGGGAAAATTATGACGTACACATGGAATGGGCCAGAAAGATTGCGGAAGCTTATCCAAAAGTCATTCATGGTTCACAAAATCTCGATAATAAGAACGCAATGAAAACTTTTAGAAGTAAAGTAAAAAATCTTTGGGTATTCCCAGCATTTTATGGTGCGTCATATCGATCCATTGCAGCGGGATTAAAAATACCCGAATCAGTAGCTCAAGAGTTATTTGAAGAGTTTTGGGATCAATTTAGTGGCGTTCGTAAATGGCAACGCTGGTTATCAGATCGATATAATGAATTAGGCTATACTGAATCATTATTTGGTCGCCGCCGTCATGCTCCCTTAACCCATAACGCTATTATTAATGCTCCTATTCAATCTTCAGCCAGCGATATTTGTGTGTTATCAATGGTTAAACTCAATCAGATTGGATTAATTGTTGTATTAAATGTACATGATGAGATTGGATTTTATATCCCTGAAGATCAACTTGAAACTCAAGTAGATCAAATTGTTCGGGAAATGACTCGGCCAAAATTATCTTGGCTTAATATCCCCATTTCAGTAGAAGTTAAAATTGGATATGACTGGTTTAATATGGAAGAAAGTCTAACAGTAGATTCTACTGAATACTACAATGTGCCAAAAGCATTGTTTGATTTTCGTGATATTTATCGAAAATAAGATCCGTCTGTAAACGCCCCAAATCGAAGTTTTGGGGCGTTTACATTGATACCCGCTACCCAACTACCAAAAATATTCAATACGCGCTAAAATCGACGATTTGACGGCTTTAATTGCATGTTATTTCATCAACTTCAGGTACAACCCAACCGTAACCCCAAACTGAGTAAACATCATGAGTAATTATCATAATCAATACCGTCCAACCGAATTAGACATGGTATTGGGTCAAGAGCATGTTATATCGGCATTACAAGAATACAAACGGAAAAATAACTGGCCTCATGCTTTTTTATTTACCGGGTCGGCTGGGACGGGTAAAACAACACTAAGCCGAATCATTGGAAAAGAGTTAAGTGCAGATAAAACTGGGATCATTGAAGTGGATGCTGCGGTATTTAATGGAGTAGAGACCATGCGATCACTGATTGGTGATCTTCAATATACTAATTTGGGTGAATCCGATATTAAATTCATCATTCTTGATGAATGTTTTGCAAAAGACACATTAGTCAATACCCCAAATGGGGAAATTCCCATTCAGTTAATAAAACCAGGTGACACGGTTTATAACATGACTGGAAGTGCTAAAGTCAAGCACACATTTGCTAATCAGATTCCGCTGGATAGAGTTGTCAAAGTGCATTTAGATTCTGGTAAAGCAATGATTTGTTCTTGTGATCATTTATTTTTTACTGATCAAGGTTGGATAAAAGCAAAAAACTTAAACAATCAAATGATTGTGTTTAATTTTGCTTTAAGTCATACTAGCTTTCCAAATCATTCTGGAACGGTACAAAATGACTCGAAAATGCTTAGTCTGTGGAACTATGTTTCCGAACAAGCGAATGGGCAATTTTTCAAGGAAAGTTTGTTCTCGGTCTTGCGCCACAGCATTACAACTCAAGTCTCCTATTGTTCGGAACTTGTTTTGTTATCGTTGTCAAGTCTGTCAAAAAACTTTTACACTCCACAAACAGATTCCTACTCGATTAACTTGCTCACGGAAATGTGGCAATATTCTAGCTGGAATCAAACGTATGGGCAAACATTCAGAGGAACGAAAATTAGCTGTTCAAAAAGGTATAGCAACATCCAAACTCCAAAACAAAGAATTATGGCAGCATCGTTCAGAAAAAGCATCAAAATTGATGACTCTACACAATCCATCCTACCAACAAATCAATTTGGACAAAGCCAAAAAAACCAAATTGGAACGTGGCAGTCTTCATCGTTGGTCAGGAATAAGAGGTGGAAATGGGATACTGACAGAACCACAAATTATACTCGCAACAGCTTTAGGATGGGATCAAGCAAAACCGAAAGAAGTTGGCTCTCATCCGTTGTACGGCAACTGGCTTCCAGAGTATTCAATAAAAACGGGTCATTCATCATTGGATGGAACTGGTTATCCACCATCTTACAAAGCCGATATTGGATGCATTTCCTCAAAAATCTCAGTAGAGGTAGATGGGATTGGGCACCGGTTGAAAACAAATATAAACAAAGATATAAAGAAAGAGCAAAAACTACAGGAATTAGGGTGGATCACGTTGAGGTTTACCAACGAGGAAATAATGACGAATCTTTCAAAAGTGTTATTGAAGATTCAGAACGTAATCAAGGGTTTGTAACATTATATGATCTTGAAATTGATGGACATCCTTCATACTACGCAGAATCATGCTTGGTGCATAATTGTCACATGCTATCAAAAGCTTCATGGAACTCTTTATTAAAAGTAGTTGAAGAACCGCCAGCCCATGTTTATTTTGCATTTTGTACAACAGAATCAGATAAAGTACCTAATACGATTCAAAGTCGTTGTACTCAGTTCAATCTTAAACCAGTCAGTCACAGTGATTTGTGCAGTTTGTTAGAAGCTATTGTATCACTGGAAAATTTACCCATACCACCACAAGGTATTGATTTAATTGCGAGAAATGCATTTGGTTCGCCAAGAAATGCATTAACGGCTCTTAATTTATGTGGGCACTGTGCCAATTTGGATGAGGTACGAATTGCATTGGAAGAAGCGGAAGGTGATGCTGACAGCATTGAATTATGTCGGCTATTAACGGGTAATACAGCTCTTACTTGGAAAAAAGCAGTAACACTACTCAAAAGGATGGATAACAAAGCACCTGAAAGTATCCGATTGTTAGTAGTGAATTATGTCGCAAAAGCTCTGGTAAGTACTACATCAGAGTCCATTGCTGTCAAATATTTGGCAATATTGGATGCATTCAGTAAACCTTGTAACCCATCAGAAAAGATGGCGCCAATTTTATTGGCGATTGGAACTTTATTACTGAGTAACCCTGAATGAACAATACGACCTTTTCAGAAATCATTACTGATCTTGTTAATCATTTAAAAATTGATAAACATGATTTAGATAATGAAGTAACTCGACATTCCGATCTTTTGCATACTGCGTTGGAAGCTCATGCCCATGCAGTCAATTTGCGTGACGCAGCAAAAAACAAAGTTGAGGAACTTTACGCTGAATTATCTTTAAAGTACCGTCGGGATGCTGATAACTCTGGAATTAAAATGACAGAAGATCGTATCAAGCAATCGGTACTGGTAGATAAACAGTATAAAGATGTTCAAAATGATTTACTTCTGTTGAAACTTGATTGTGACAAACTGGCAGCACTAAAAGATGCATATACATCCCGTGGTTATATGCTGAGAGAACTCGCTGGTTTATGGATAGGGGGTTATTTTTCCAATCGTTCCATTGAAGGAACTGAACACTTGGCCGAAACAGCCAGGTATAATCATGCACGACATGCAATAACAGATGCACGAGTGAGTAGGGGTAAACGGTAAATACTAGTCAGCTTTTGCTCTTGGCTGATATAGTAACTGTTGTGTTAGATTACACAACAGTTGATTTTAAGAGCAACTACTTAGGCGAACAGCACGTAAATCTGGGCAAAAATGCCATCGTAAAATGCTAAATGCCTATAACTTTAAGGTGAAATCATGAGTAAGTTTCAGTACAAAACACGCGAAGGTGCTTCAGTACGTAAACGGGCGGAACAATGGGGTAATGATCGTGAATCTATTTTGAAAGACCATGCACCCATTTGGCGGCCAAAAGATGGTGCCAATACTATTCGCATTTTACCACCCACTTGGGCAGATGCGGAACATTATGGATATGACATCTATGTTCATTATGGCATTGGACCGGACAACTCCCAGTTCCTCGATTTGGTCAAAATGAAACAAGGATCTGATCCAATTACGGAAGAAGTGCAACGAGCACGAGCTGAAGGTGATGAAGAATATGCAAAAAAATTAGACTCCAAAAAACGGGTACTGGTCTACTTGATAGATCGTGATCGTCCCCGTGATGGTGTTATGATGTGGGCAATGCCTTGGACTGTAGATAAGGAAATTGCAAATCAAGCGTATGATACACGGACTAACGAAGCTCTCCCAATCGACTCACCTGATGATGGTTATGATGTCATTATTACTAAGTCCGGTGTTAAAGATCGAACTGAATACAGTGTCAAACTGGATCGACGATCTAGTGTACTAGAAATGACGGATGCTATTCTAGACATTATTCAACAACATCCACTTCCAGAGTGTTTAACCTTTCACACGTATGAGCAAAAGCTCAAAGCGTTTCAAGGTGGAGCGAGTCGTGCTCAACCCACAGAGCCGGAAAACAAAGCCGCTAAGTCATCTGCTCAACAGCCTCAAGCAAGTGGTTCTGGTAGGACTAAAACTAATTTTAATCTAAACACTTTGACTTGGGAATCTGTGCAAGCATTTAACTCTCGACAATTAGATCAACTTTTTGAACAGTTGATTGGCGAGGGTTATGATGTCAGAGAGCAAAACGAGTCTGATGCCGAACTTTGTGAAGCTATTTGTAATGCGTTAGGTCTAAAACCACCACGAACAACTACTCAAAGAACTCAGCGCCAATCGGCTGCTGCCCAACAGCACTTTGAAGAATCCGAAGATGACATCCCTTTTGATGAAGGTGCAGATAATGCGGCAGTTGAGCCGTCTGCACCAGCACCAACCACTACATCCAACAAAGTCAATGAGATGAAAAATCGATTGGCTAATTTGCGTAATCAGAAGTAACATAAATTGAGGGCTAGAAATAGCCCTCATTATTATTAAATAATGGAGATTGTTATGGAACGTCAACCTGTTAAATTGATCCCGCCCGCTAGTCAAACTAAAGCTAATCAAGAAGAAGTACATGGAGCTTATTTTGCTAAAGTTAAAAAAGAAGGATTAGAATATATACCATCCGGCTGCACACTATTGGATTGTGTACTAGGTGGTGGATGGCCTCTAGGAAGAATGAGTAATATTGTTGGAGATAAATCGGCTGGGAAATGTGCAGTTAATTCAGCGACAATTTTAACAGATGATGGTTTTATTGATTTGGAAAATTTGCAAAATGATTTTCCACTTGGAACTTCAGAAAATTTATTAAAGGTGGCAGTTGCTAAAGGAAGTGTAGATTTAGCAACCCATTTCTATAAAGAGATTACACATGAATATATCTCAATAAAAACTAGGCATGGTTATACAATAGATGTGACTCCAAATCATCCATTACTTGTTTGGACTCAAGATTGCAAAACTGTCATGAAAAGAGCTGGCAGTTTAAAAATTGGAGATGTAGCTATTATAGCAAAAGCAACCCATAAATATGGAAAAGATACGATGCCATTGGAATTGGCTTATGTGTTGGGCGCTTTAGTTGCTGATGGTATAAATCCTAAACACGGACGCATTGATATTTCAACACACCGCCAATATCTAAAAGATAATCTAGTTGCAGCGTTAACTTCTTTGGGAGTTAAAACTTTTTGTAGAGAAGCTAATGTTGGAACTGGAGATAAAAACTTAACAAAACAAATCTTTGAGTTATTAGGACAACCAGATCAATTTACAGCTCGTAATAAATATGTTCCACAAGCTGTTTTATCTGGAACATTAGCTATTCAAGTAGAGTTTTTACGGGGATTGATAGATTGTGATTCTTGGTCTAACAATAAAGGATTATGGTATTATACAGCCAGTGAAAAGCTGTCTCGACAAGTTCAGCTTATGTTACTCAATATGGGGATTGTAACATCAAGAATTCCAAAACATGGAGCTGATATAAAAGACGTTCATTATGATCATACATATTGGACAATTGGAATCTGTGGTAAATACTTCAATTTATACGCAGATATAATTGGCACAAGTAAATATAATTTTGAAAGATGTGCTGAATCAAAATCCGATTTTGATCATATTCCCTATTTGTTAGAGCGTATGATTGCTGATCGACAAACTTTAAAATCAGCTCTTGGATGGTCAGCAAATGGTAAATTAGCCAATGGTTCACGATTCCCAAGATTTAACTATCGAGCATATCACCATGCTACTTGGCATCTATTAAACAACTACATTGAATTACATGCAGCGTATCAAGGAGAACACTTCGATTTGCAATTCTACAAAGATTTACAAATGAGTGAATTTCACTTCGATCCCATCACTGACTTAACTAAGACAGAAAGATTAAGTATGTCTTATGATATCCATGTGCCTGACAATCATAAATTTTGGTGTAACGGTTTTATTAGTCACAATACTCTATTAGCTATTGAAGCTTGCTGCAATTTTAATTTGATATACCCTGATGGGAAAATAATTTATTTGGAAGGTGAGGCTGCTTTTGATACCGATTATGCGAGTGCATTAGGAATGCCAATTAATGATATTGAATTTGCTGGCGAAGATTTAGAAGATTATACAATTGAGTCTTGGTTTGATCATTTGACAGAAACTTTGAATAAAATAACCAAAACAGAACAACCATGTCTTTATGTAGTTGATTCACTAGATTCACTTTCAGATAAAGCTGAAAAAGAACGGGATATTACAAAAGGGACTTATGGAGCAGCAAAACCTAAATTAATAGGTGAACTATTTAGACGTTTAGTAAAAGATATGGAACAAACTCGTTTACACTTAATGATTATTTCTCAAGTGAGAGATAAAATTGGTGTAATGTTTGGCGAAAAACATACTCGAACTGGAGGTAGGGCAATGGATTTTTATGCAAGTCAGATCCTTTGGCTTGCACAAGTTAAAAAACTAGAAAAAACAATTCTTAAACAGACTCGTACTTATGGTACAATGGTAAAAGCCAAGTGTAAAAAAAATAAAGTCGGTCTCCCTTATCGTGAGTGTGAATTTCCAGTTGTATTTGGATATGGGATTGACGATATTGCAGCGATGATAACTTGGTTAGAATCCATTAGTGCAAAAGATTCTATTTTGCGAATTATCAACCAAAGTAGTTATAAAAGCAGTGCTGCATTATCAGAAGAATTAAAACAAGTGGATCGCCAATCGCGCATCCAAATTTGTAATGAACTCGCTTCAGAGGTTATAGACCAGTGGGAACTGATAGAGCAAAAATTCCTACCAACAACCAGCAAATATTAACGCCTCAACCGCTATTTCCAGCAACAAATAGGTCAAGAATTAGGATTAATTGGCCTATTTTTGTTGATGAATTAGTTGCAGAACTTATGGGGATGATTATTCACACTGGAAAAGTTAGTAAAAATGAGTCCTTCATAATCATTCGTGGAACGAGCCGATACCCTTTAATGGAAGAACGGTTAAATTTTTTACTTAATCAATTAAATCTTTCATTAAATGTAAACTCACAACATTGGTCTGGAATGTTTACATCTCCATCTCCAGTCATTTATAGTGCACAGTTTGTAGCCACATTATTATCTATGTGGGATACAGATCGAATTACTCAATTAGTGGGTGTAGAACATATACCCACTTGTATTACCCAATCACCTCTACCTATTCAACAATCATTCTTTGTGGGATATGTATCTACATGCCACACCAAAATCTGGAACGATCAATTACTTATTTTACCTTATTTATCCACATTTGTAAAAGATTTATCCAAAATCTTAACACTTCTTAACATTAAACATACAATAAAACCTGACTATTTAATAACAGATTTAGGCATTGATATAAAAGCTGAATTTGAAAAAGTCCAAAACAAAGGATTAACATGAAACCAGGTCAAAGCAAACCAAAAGGAAACGCTTTTGAAAATAAGATAGCCAAAGAGCTGAGTTTATGGTTGACTCATGGCAAACGGGCTGATTTATTAGAACGTTCGTCTAATAGCGGTGGTAAAGCAACTGTACATCGAAAAGCAGGTAGAGATTTTACAAACATTGCCGGTGATTTAATGGCCGTTGGTGCTGAAGGACACCAACTCATCAATCATTTTATTGTCGAAATTAAACATCAAAATGAAATAAATCTTAATGTGAGTAACCTGATTTTTCAAACAGCTACCGATGGTTTAGTTGCTTATTGGAAAAAATTATTAGGTGAATGTCAAGCTCACCATAAAATACCCATGCTGATTTTTAGACAAAACTCTCGGCCTATTTATATCATACTATGCAATGACGGTATTAAATTATTTAATTGTGCTGCTACTGTAACCGCTGCTATTCGCCAACCAAAGAAAAGCATGAACATCATCCCATTCCAAACTTTTTTAAATATCGCAAATCCCAGTGCACTTATAGTACAGGTATAATTGATCGTTACACTACTTGGAGTTATATCAATGTTAATTGAGAATGATACTGAATGGCGGCAACCCGTACAAATACTTCCTTTAACTCAAGCATTCCCAGATTTGGGAGCATTATCTAATGAAACCAAATTGTTAATGAATGAACAATTCAAAGAGTATAGTGAAAAACGAGTTGTTTTGACTGAAAACCGTGAGCGTCTTTTTGGTGTATTTTCAGCTAAAGCACCTATTGTACGACATACCGATTTTGTAGAAGGTATTACTCAAGCTTACCAAAAACTATTTAGCGAAGAACCCATCATCAATATAAGTTCATTTGATGGTGGAGCTAAGATGGTGGTTCGATGCGATTTACCCGAAAAGTACAGCTTGGATTTTGGTAATTCTGATGTTTCCAACTTAATGTTGGTGGGTCAGAATAGTTATGACCATTCGTATGGATTCAAATTGAATATCGGGATGCTACGTTTAATCTGTACGAATGGTGCTGTAGCAGGAAAAGTGATTGAGTCGATTAACGCTAAAGAATTTAGTAACCGAATGGTTGCTAATACACTACCTGCTCGTATTGCTCGTTTAATTGATAAATCTACTGATCTTGTAGATGTTTGGCGGAAATGGTTGGATATTAAGTTACCCAGTTTGCCAGTCAACTTAATCCTTGACAAATATTTTCCAAAACGGTTCTATGAACCATTATTACAAGAGTGTGTATTCCCAGTTAGTAAATATGAGTTATATAACTTACTAACTCGTAGGTCTACTCATGATATAACCGATGATAAACATCGATGGAGTGCGGATAATACTATTGCTCGGTTGTTTTATTCATCTATGCTGGATGAAGCAGCTAGCGAGTTTGAAAAAGAACTACAAACAACTCCAATCTTTGCCAATGAGCATGTAACTGAACAAGTCACCATTACAGACGATATTACCCATTAATCAATATGGGGGAGCAATCCCCCATCTAATGACTATGAAAAATCTAATAATCTCTGATTTACATCTTACTGATTCACCAACTGAAGCTTATCGTTGGAACGTATTTAAACTGGCACAAGAAAATATCATTAAATATCAATGTGAACAGTTATTAATTTTAGGTGATGTTTTTGATAAAAAAGATCGTCATCCGTCCAGTATTGTTAATCAACTCACTACAGTTCTAGCAGAAATTACTAAACAAGTTCCTATCATTATTTTAAAAGGTAATCATGATTACATTAATCCAGATGATCCATTTTTACAATTCTTAAAACATTTACCTAAAGTAACTTGGATTAATGAGCCTACTATACATCCTATCAATGGAAAGACGGTTGCTTGGCTCCCTCATACCAAAACACCAATCGAAACTTGGGAACCTTTTTTAGCCAAGTATAAACTAGATTTTTTATTTATGCACCAAAGCGTTATTGGTTCTAAAACCAGTAGTGATTTTGAAATTAACAATGCTTTAGATTTATCTTGGTTAGAAGAACGTGCTAAGTGTCCAATTATATCGGGTGATATTCATGTACCCCAAACTATTAGAACTTTAACGTATGTAGGTACACAACATCCAGTTGCATTTGGAGATGATTATAATTATCGCATGTTGCTCATTGATTTTGGAATGGAGATTAAAGTAGAGTCAATTCCAATTGAAAGCATGAAGCGACATTCAATTACAATTATGGATATGAGTGAATTTAGACGTTTACATGATAAAGGTGTATTAAAAACTGGAGATCAAATTAAAGTAAAAATAACTCTAGATGAAACTAATCTTGGTGAATGGAATGCTCTTAAAAACCAAGCTGTTGCTTGGTGCGAAAGTCATGGTATTCATGTTGCCGATGTTAAACTAGAAAAACTACAATTTGGTAATACACTAAAAACTACCCAAGTTCAAGATACTTATGCTCCTGTCCATCCACAAGCTGCATTTGATCGTTATATCGAAAACGGATTAGATTTAAAAATAGTTAATGTGGGTAAATTGATTCTTAATGAGGTTTTAAATGAAAACGGGACTTTTAATAGTTGATTTTTCCAATACACTCATGCGGTCGCTTGCCGTTAATAGCAAGCTTAGTTTTAACAATCAATCAACTGGAGGTTTTTATGGGGTAGTATCTCAATTAGTTTCAAGAATAATTGAGGGTTCTCCAACACACATTGTATTTTGTATGGATACTAAGCCATACAAACGTTCTGAAGTTTATCCAGAATATAAACAAAACAGGAAAAATAAACCGCACTGGTATCCGAGCATTCCACATAACAAAGAAATTTTATTACAATTCCTAGATTTGTGTAAAATTCCGGTACTCAGTGAAGTAGGATTAGAAGCTGATGATTTAATTGCTAAACTGGTTAAACATTATGCACCTCTGTTTAACTACATTAGTATCCTATCTAATGATGACGATTTATTTCAACTATTAGATTATAGTAATGTTACATTATTACGGAGTAAAACATCTGTAACTAAAGCCAATTTTAAAGACGAATACCCTGGATTAGATCCACAAGATTGGATTTATGTAACGGCAATGACGGGAACTCATAACAATGTGTCTGGAATACCCGGTTGTGGTCCAAAAACAGCTCTTAAATGGGCACTTCAACGTAAACTAGGTATTTTTGAAGAAAAAGTAGTTAAAAATAAAGAATTGATCGAGCAAAATGTTAAGCTTATTCAATTACCTTATGGTAATGATTATACATTATCAGATTTTGATTTAACCGTACCCCATTTTCCCGAACGTTCAATCATGCGTTATTTATATAGGTATGGTGTACAGTACACTAAACGTATGAGTGATGCTTTTTACCAGTTTAATCAAACTGGAAACTTGTCTGGGTTTCCAGTTTAGGGGATACTTGTGTCACAAGAACAAATATCAGGTAGTTTATCCCAAAATCTTTTAACCTTACTTGCATTTGATTCAGAGTCTTTGCCGCTTCTAGCATCAACACTAGAACCGGGAATGTTTGAATCAGATTTTTATAAACATATTTGTCAATTATCACTAGAATTTTATCGGGAGTTTAAAACTGCGCCTGGTGATCATTTACCCGATTTACTTGAACCCAAACTCAATCAGGAAACACGAGAAAGTGAAGCTTATCTTAAAATATTAATTAATTTATTTAACAATAAAGATGAAGTCAATAGAGATTACGTACTTAGTCAACTCAATCGATTTATTCGCCAACAAGCATTAAAAGATGGAATTATTACTGCACATCAATATGTAAAAGATGGTGATTTGGAAAATGCAGAAGAAGCACTTAATCGAGCGGTATCAAAACAAATAAAGGTTTTTGAACCCGGTATAATGGTTGCCGATACTTCAAAATCATTAGCCTTTTTAAATGCTGCTACACCTGCATACCCAATTGGAATTAAACAATTAGATGATATGGACTTAGGTCCTGCGCGGGGGGAATTACTCGTTATTTTAGCACCCGCTAATAGAGGTAAAACTCAATTTTGTGCTCATATTGCAAAAGTATGCGCTCTTAATAGGTTAAAAGTACTTGTTATCTCTTTGGAAATGTCTGAGCAAAAATATACACAACGAATTTTGCAAGCTTTGTTTGCTATTAGTAAAAGACAATCCGAAGTTGTTTATACTTCATTTAATGAAGATGAAGATGGAAAATTAATGGGATTTCGTTTAGAAATGGTGGAACGTCCCACTTTAAAAGATGAAAACATTGGAAAAATTATCACAGAAAAATTAAGTAAATTTCACAACAAAATAAAAATCTTAGTAAAACGATTTCCAACTAATGCTTTAACTATGAAAGGGTTAGAAGCTTATTTGGACAGTCTTGAGAGATTCTCTAATTATATACCCGATGTGTTGATCATAGACTATGCTGATTTAATGCTTATTGATGCTGCAAATATTCGTGTTGCAACTAGTAATGTTTATAAAGATTTACGACGGATTGCAGTAGAACGAAATATTGGAGTTGTTTCTCCTTCCCAAGCTAATCGATTAGCTGAAGATGCTAGAATCATTACATTAAAACATTTAGCTGAAGATTATTCAAAAGCGGCAACGGCAGATAATGTAATAGCTTATTGCCAAACATCTTTAGAGTATCAATTAGGATTGGCTAGGCTTTTTATTGCCAAAGCGCGTGATGAAGAACGTGATTTAACTATTCTTATATCACAAGCTTATAAAATGTCTCAGTTTTGTATCCGATCACATCTCATATCCGACAGGTATTGGAGTTTATTGGATGCACATAGCAATCAAAATGATGAAGATAACGGTACACAACCACCAGCACATACCCCACGCCGCAGTTTACGGAGACGTAGTGGATGATTACTGCATTTAGTAAAGCGACTATTGAAGCTTATTTAAACCGAGAGTTAAACGATTATTCTTGGATTAAAGAAGGTGTGGCACCCGACTTATTAGAGTCAATAAAAGTTGTTTGCCCCACATTTAATCCAAAGCTTTCTTTATTTACTCATCAACTTGCTGGAATTTATTTAGGTTTATGTTTAGACCAATTTTTATTCTTTTTAGATATGGGACTAGGCAAAACAATTTTAGCTCTGTCATTAATTCAATGTCGAATAGATCTAAAACAAGTTAATACAGCTCTTGTAGTAGTACCTAACGTTGTTAATATTGAGAATTGGCTATATGAAATTGCCTCATTTACTAATCTAACCGCAGTTGGACTCAGTGGCAATAAAAATCAGCGGTTAGCTGCCCTTAATCAACCGGCTCAAATTAAACTTATTAATTACGATGGTCTTAAAGTATTAATGGCAGAACTAAAAGAGGTAAAATCAAGAAAAAAAGCTGAAAACGGACAAAAGCGTAGGCGACAAATTGATAACTTTGCAGCTAGAGATTTTGCTAACTCTTTTGATATGTTAGTTTTAGATGAATGCCACCATGTCAAAAACACAACGAGTTTAAATTTTAAACTTTGTAATATTTTAGCAGATCATATTCACTATCGAATTGGTATGACGGGTACACCTATTGGTCGCCATGCTACAGGATTTTGGGGTCAATTTTATATTATTGATCGTGGTGAAACATTAGGTATTCATGAAACACTATTTCATCAAGCTTTGTTTAGAGAACGCAGCACTAGAGCTGGTTATATAGAAAGATATTTACCCAAAAAGAATGAAGTAAAGTTGCATTTACTGCTTCAAAATAGAAGCATCCGTTATTCAGATGAGGAATGTAATGACGTTCCTTCCGTAACATTTATTAAAGTTAATTTTACTCTTACCGATGAAGTCAAACGTTATGGGAAACAACTCATTAAAACAGTGATCCAAACAGTTAGTGACGATACAGAACAAAAGAAAAAAGAAAACATTTATGCAAAAACCAGACAACTTTGCAGCGGTTTTATATATGAAGGTACTGAAGAAAATAGAGTTACTATTCGTTTCCCCCACAATCAAAAATTGGTAGAAGTAGAAGAAATTGTTACTGAGTTACCACCTGATGCTAAAATAGTTATTTTCCATTATTTTCAAGAATCAGGTAGACAAATTATTGAGCTACTGAAAAAACTTAAATTAAAATTTGTCATCATTGGTGGCTTGAGCGAAGATAATGTTGAAGCTTATCGTCAATTTCGTAACAATCCAGATATTACAATTTTAGTATTAAATATGGCAAGCGGTGGTGAAGGACTTAATTTACAAATTGCCAATTATGCGATAGTATATGAACCAATAGATCATCCAGATACAGATCGTCAGGCTATTAAACGAATCTTACGTACTGGACAAACAAAACATTGTTTTGTTTATCGATTTATAACTGCAAGCTCCGTTGAAGAACGAATTATGGAGTTTGTTACAGAAGGTAAGCATTTATTTGATGCTTTACTAGAAGGAAAAGTAGAGATTAATTCTCTTATTGGTTAAATGAATAAGACTGATTTAACACAAATTGTCAATAAAATTCTTCCAGTTGTGGCTAAACAAACAACACTGGAAGAAAAATTACGGGTCGCTATGTTATCCGTTCAGCACTATCCTATTGCTGAACATTTGCAATTTAATTCGTCTATTATTGCAGTATGGAAATCGATTGATCAAAAAGAACAAGAAATTTTACAACATAATTTACAAGCTCTTGAAGCAATTGCATCTTTTTTAAAAAACTGTAATTCATCAAATTTGATGGAGATTCCTATTCCCAACCAACCTGTACCAATTTTATCAATATGGTACGCAGTACGAGGTATAAATAATGATACCACTAGATCGAAACACTAAGACTTTAGTAGATAAACAAAAGCCATTAGAACAATTACAACTTACCGATAGTGATGATGGAGTCAAAATTGGTATGAATTTTGAACAAGGTATGATTGTAATAGAGTTAGATAATGACTCTCAGGGAAATACAAGTATTTTAACAGTGCCTATACGCACTGGTCACGTAATGGCACTCAAAATGTTAGAAGCGTGTGCTATTATTAACTTTGCCAATTCTATTGGCCTTAAACTGGAGCAAACTGATGAGTGATATGCCTACACCTATTATTGGTGGTATGGGTAGTACAATGGACGGACCCGCTTTAGGCGGCGCACCACAACCTAATGCTGGTCTTGAAATTGGTGTGTTGGAAGATAAAATTGGATTTAAAGTTACAGGACCAAATGCAGAACCCATTGTAATGCTGTTTACTCTTCAAGAAATTTATAACATTATGGGTGCATTAGAAAGTGCAGCAGCTCATGTGAGGCAAAGCATGATTCAGCAACTTTCGCAACCCAAAGTTTCTTAAATATAATTGCTGCCTTTTTGGCAGCAAAAGGATTCTTAATGAGTTTAAAAAATGTAGCAATTGGTATAGATCAGCTAGTTAATACTTTTTTCGGTGGGACACCTGATGAAACATTATCATCAAGATGTTTTAGATTAGCTAGGATAAGTAAACCACCTAGTTCAATTGCTGAATTTGCAATGAAGCAAATTGACAAACTTTTCTTTTGGCAAAAAAACCATTGCTACAATGCTTTTTTAACCGAGCTTGCGAGAAAACAATTACCGTCCGTTTATCAAAACTCAAGTTTACTAAATATGTATCACTCGGAATTGGATAAACTGAAAAAGTGATTATTATGGACATTGAAGAACAGATTGAAACAAAGAAAACAGCACAAGCTGTTATAGATATAGAACGGTTACAAAAAATTGTGACTTGTATTAGACAATACCGTAATCAATTTAAGTTACCACCTGGAAAAAAATTAACGGTATTTATAAAAAATGCAATAAATTTAGATAAACGGATTGTAGAAGAATTGCAGCTTCAATTTTGTTTTATAGGAAGATTAAACTCAATTAGTACTGATCCTCCAAAACAAGATCAAAATGTTCAAGAATTTGAAAATAATGAAATTAAATTACTAGTTATTAAAGACTAAAAAACCGGGTATAACCCGGTTTTAGATGAAAAAGCTCTCACGCAATATACGCCGAACCACCCACACCGGCTGGGCCTTTAACCGGATTGCCTCGTACAATCGTAGCTGCACAACCAGCGCCGGTGCCACCCGTAACTGTTATGACCGCTCGTACAAACGCCTTAGTTAATCCGCCAATGTCAGTGATACCAACCGATTGAACACTGTTAGCTGTGGCAGCAGCCAATGTACCATTCAATCGAGAAGCATCAATATCAACCCAATTGGTAGAGCCATCATTAGATTCTTGGACTTTTGGAGTAGCAGCACCGCCACCCAAATCTCCAAATGAAAATGTTGCAACAGCACTATTATAATCTGCTAGTGCTACTGCCGTGCCGTTAGCCGCACCCGCAGTCCTGACCGCCGGAACCAAGGAAACAGCCGGATTAATTTGGGACTTTAAATCTTGCATCATAACACGTACCTCATAAATTTACAAAACAGGTCTTTTCAAATCCACAACATCCGCATTATAAACACTATCAGGATCTAATGCAATCAATGTGTAAACCCGCTCCGGGTCCAACCCTACAACAGTAATTAAACCATTAGCCTGAGAGTTTAATTTTTTGATAATAACTTGTTCTTGACGATCCAAAACAATAATGGGAATTGATTGCGGTGTGTCTAATTTACTTGCTACTTCGACTATTTTATATCTTAAACCACTGTTGTCAATACATGCAATAGGTAATTTAGAAAATAAAGGACTGCCAACTAATAATTTCCGATCATTAATAGCTTGTAGTCTAACACTTTCACAAACTTTTTCAAAAACAGGTGTACCAGACCAGACATTTAATAAAATAACTCCAGTCCCTTCACAACTTTTTCCAATTGTACCATAACTAGGCATCTAATCGAACTCCATAGCACCTGCCATTAATAATAACACAATATAGTGTATAACCACCACGACTAAATATTTGACCAACAGTAGAAAACGTATTAGAGAAGGCAAACAAATCATGAATAAATCCGCGACACTGTTTTGTATCCGCATGATGAATGGCAATAGGGCTTGCAGCTAATAAAGTAGAATTGACAACATGACTAAAATCATAGTCATCTATTCGGTAAAAAATAGATGCGCCAGCTTGTTTGGATAATGATAAACCCATACCATCGCCTTCTAAATAAATCACACTGCTCAAACTTGATGTATTATTACTAAGCAGTTGGTACGAAGTGTTTGCAGCACTGACTCCTAGTACAAAAAACGTTTCATCATCATCAAATAAAGCCTCAAAAAAACTAAAACCAAAAAGCTTTTGGGAATGGAGAAAGTAAAATGTTTGAGAATCAGCAAATAAAAGCCAACTGGTATCTAAAGGATTACGTGGAATACTAATACCTTGTTGAAAAGTAGCATTACTAGGCATCTGTCCAATAGACGGAAAACCACGAGTATCTTGTATATTACGATAACCAATTAAAATTGCTGAGTTATCGGAATCTTTAACAACAATTTTTTTACCTACTGTATTAATTGCGGTAAGTGTAGACCCTGTTCGGAGTACCGAAGTCCAACCCACAGCTACTAATACTTCTTCTAATAATTGCACAAATGTAGGAGAGGCTGTTGTCAATTGTACGGTACAATTACTTTGGTTAAATACGTTCATATGTAACCTACTGGATGGACATAGTTAGTTGAAAAAGGCCAAATTTTAGGCCATGATCCAATTTTAGGACCAATTATTCTAGTCAATTCCCCATTTTTATTAGTTGTAGAATAAGAATTATAAATCGCACCACAATTAGCATAAGGCCATCTCAAGTCTAATCCTCGTAACAAATACCGATATGGGTTTTCTAATATAGAATCATCATCAGCTTCTCCAATACTATTATCACTTGTACCAACCGAACTAGTTTGCATTGTAGAAATATTAGAACCATTGGGTAACGTATAATAACCGGTTCCATGTTTAGTTACCACAAAATTATCTTTTCTTTCATCTTTAACTAATCCAGCCAACCAAGGTGATACCAAACCAACAACTACATCTTCTGGACCATCTGGCCCCCATTTTCTAAAATTACATTTATTATGACCTACTTCACCACCATTAGGATAGAAAACACACCAATTTGAAGTCGCAAATTCATCAGGAGGTACTGCATTTCCTTCAGCGTCAACAGGTGATCCAGAAAAAAAGGCTTTAGCAAAATAAACACCAAAACAAGTAATCCAACCTCGTGCTGTCTCACCGACCACTTTTGGAGTTCCAGACCACCAAATTTTTGAACATTTTTGAGCATTTCCACATTTATTAAAACTTTGATCAACAGTATGTGATTCTTCCAATTTAGAATCTGAAGCTCCAAAATGTACAGCTTGACAGTCATCTTTAGGGATTAATAAAAACGAAAAGTGTCCAACGCCACCACTAGAATCTTCAGAATGAAAAGTCCCATCACCACGACGATAAGACACCCAATGAGTAAAAAAAGCCCCTATACCACCACAACAAGTAGGCTCTTCAGTTCCATCACAAAAACCACAACCACAAGACGCTGCCCAAACAGCAGAAGGTTGACCACTACCCCAAGTCCCAGCCACAATATTTACTTCTGCCGAATGTTTTGTGAATAAACTATTAGTAGAATAAACTGCACGGTTGTTTCCTACAGCAAATCCTGAAGTAAATCCATCTGCATGATATGTTAAACTATATTCAGAATCATGCCCTGGACCACATAAACCTTCTGGCGGGTAGCTGTCATTATCACCCGCACTAATTTTGTCTAGTACAAAATCAGCTACAATTTTAATACCACTCTTATTATACCATGCATAAACAGGGAAACGTCCGGCTGGATTTGAAGGTGGGCACTTATCATACAAATCACGAGGGTTGCAACCCATTTTCCATTCATAATCTTGATAATAAGGATCCCATACAAAAATTTTATCAACATTTAAAGGTTCCATCCATGGAGAACTAGGTTCAGCCGAGGCACTAAAAGTTAAACAATTAGCCAGTGCATCGATACATTCTTTTGTGTATGGTAATCCACCTTCTGATCTATTTTTTTGTTTTAACAACTCATCAAACTGGTCATCTACAGGCTCTGCATTTTTTGAATACCACCACTCCCCATCTTCAATATCTCCAATAATAACTATTTTTTTATTAAAAGGATCGGTAGGAGTTGGATCATCTACTTCAACTGCTTCCGCTTTAGTAATATAACGACGATAAACACCTTGTGGATAAAAACTAGTACCTTTTAATACGCTTAAATCTTTAATCAATGATTCACACTTACGTTCCATTTCTTCGTTAAGTACATCTTCGACACCAGAACAACTCACTGAAACATCTACTAAACTCGTTATGCGATAATTATCTTGAGTTTTTTTCTGAAAAACATTACAAGCCGCAGTACCTTGCCAATTTGCATTAAGACCAAAATCAAAAGGATGCCCATTTTTATAAATTTCATGAGATGTAATAGATCCTTCCGAAGTTGTCACGCTATATGTGGGAAATGATACTGATAGCAAATATGCTTCAAGATTTTCAATATCAGTAGCAGAAAATCCAGCGTAATTACCTGCTTGTAACCATCGTTTTAATCGATGACCAAGACCAATAGGGACTAATGGATTTACAGATAACCCATTAGATCGTATTAAAAAATGATGATAATTATACGTGAAAAGAAAATGACTTCCACGACCTAATACTGCCACTCGTCCAGCTCTACCTAAATTTGATTCGCCAACAAACATACCAATACTGAGCAATGGAGAACCACCACCACTCGTATCTAATTCATATTTAATATCCCGACCTCCATAAATACATTGTAGATATAGCCGTAATTTACCCGAACATAAACTAGATGGGTAAGTAATTTGGGCAAACTTCTTTGTCATAATCTGATTATTACAAAATACTTTATTTCCATATTCAGCATAATCTTCAGATGTTTTTTCAGGTTTAATGCAAGTTGTAACGACACCATCATCGCTTGCATTGACAGCACTTGTTGCTTTTACCGCAGTTGCATCTACATAAGCCATTAAACTACCCAAACTGCTAGGATTCGGTATTAATGGTGGATCAAATGTCGGGACAAAACTATATGTGCATGTTGCTTCTTCACCACGAGGATTTATCATGGTTACACTATCTGTTTTTTTATCACAACCTACTGCCCGTGATTCATTAACCGCACCGTCAGCAAGTCGTGTTGCCAAAACCTTTTGCACTACTGGTATTTTAGCTGGTTGATTTTGACCTAATATAACATCCATTAATTTACTTTCTAAACCTAAAGATCCTCCAAAAGATGAATATTGTGATTTAAACTGCCACGCCGCTGGTTTATAAGAATCAGGTACAAAATAGGCTGTTGAATATTTTAACATCCCACTTTCTAACCATAAATTATCAGGTGAAACACTAAATCTATTCCATATTCCAAATGGGCAAAGTGTACCAAACACATGAGAACTACCATCTAACATAGACATTTTAACTATACCAAGTATTACTAGTTTCAATAATTAATGCACCTTGATACACTCGTATAATTTCAAAAGTTTTTCCAGTTAAAACACCTGTGCCATTAAATGTATCACCATGCGTAAAGTACGTATAAGATGAACACGGTCGCCACAAACCCGGAATATAACCCCGAACAACTCCTGTAGGTTCTGTAATCCATACCCGTGACATAAGCAAACTCCCGTCTACAGGGTTTGGAAATTGCACACCATTTTTATAATCATCCCCATGTTTCCCTACTTTTAAACTACCTCCTAACTGGGTATAAGATCGTGCTACATAATGAGCTTCTAAAGTAGATCCAATAACACATGTTTGGGCAGAAGCACCATTATTATTAGCAGCAGACGAACTAGAAGCTCGTCCAATAATTAAACTATTATAAAGATCGGCTGTGTTTAAAGTAACAAAATCACCAAAGATGTATAAACACGCATTAGCAAAATCTGTGGTAGCTTGTTGATTAATCAATAAGAAACAAATTTTATGATCAGCAAAAATAAGCCAATTTCGAGCGGCAACAGTAACAGAGTCGTTCTTGACTATGGATGAATAATTAGGTGTAATTATTTGTGCATCCGATGGAAACTTCCCAGTACCCGTATCTATGGCGGTCATGGCTTCATAACCATACAAAGAAGCCATGTTGGGGAGTGAAATATTATTATCTAAAATTTGAAAATATCGTTGCCGACTCCCTGTACCATTTTGAAAGACAATACGTTCATAATTATCATTATATGGTATTGCCCAACCAGCAGCAGATCGTCCAGTATAACCAGAATTAAGAACTGTTGCTAAAACTTGCCCCAAAGATCCCAAACTGGGTAATAATAAAGGGGCATCAGTATCCACAGCCGAATAACGAGTTACAGCAGTCATAATAGTCTACGCACTGTTAGCTTTAAGATTAGACAATTGATATGCATCATACTGGTTATTTGGGTCTAAAACAATAGCATTGTAAGATCCTGGTGCAACCTCAAACGAAAAAGCACCAGTGTTCTCATTGGTTGTCGTTTTAAGATATAAAGATTGTAATTGAAGATTTGTAGTTTGAGCGTTTTTATACAATAGTACTTCACGAAAGATTGGAACATACTTCGTCGTCGGCAACGGCATAACCGCTTTGATACTTAAAATCTTACTAGTAAAAGGTTCGTCAATATCGAGTCCAACTACATTAGTCAAACTGCCTTTTAACGTACCCCCAATAACTTGTCGCTCTACATAATTAGGTTGCACATATAAACTAAAATTATCTCGATATTGGTGCAATCCATCACTAATAGAAATTGTTAATATAATGGTTTGTGGAGAATCAATATCACCAATAACCCCAAACAGTTTTCCAGTGGTTTCTCCAATATTAAACTGACCAATAGAATTAGGTTGGACATCTATTAACTCATATAAACATGGCTTATCCTCATCATATAAGTTCTTTAATTTTGCATTTAACTCCAACTCAAATTGCGTATTAGCCAAAATTTGACCTAATGATAAAGTAGTCATATTTAAAAGAACTTTTGTAAAAAATACATGAGCTAATAAGAATTTAGTTTTAGTGTTTGTTAAATATGGAAATAATGCACCACTATCGTCAACCAAACGAAAATGTCCTAAATCGTCTCCCATAAACAAATCTTTTTGTAGCCTATCTAATGGGTATGGGTCCGTATTTCCATTTAGTAAAAAATGATCTGCTACAAAAATCTGCAAATCGTGAATCGAGGCGTAAGGGAATTTTTCAAGATATAGTGCAAAAATCCCTCCAACTAATGCGGCTGAGAGTCGTGTGGAACTCGCTACAATAAACGATCCATTTTTATCCAATGTGCCAATATCAACTCCAGGTGCAAATGCTGTGACTGAATCTCCATAATTAGCAAACAATGGAAAATGACCATCAATATCTATACTACTCACCACAAACATATCTTCTAATTGGTTTGGGCTACATGCTGATGCTAGCATTGGACCTTTACATTCATCTGTTAAACTATCCCGTAATCCATCCCCGGCTGAAGATACTACAATAATTCCGGTATCAATGAGTTTTCGCGTTGCTCTATCTAAATCATGTTGAACTAAAAATTCACCATATTTGGGTTCTCGTAATGCAGATGTAACAACAATACTTGTTTTATTATTTAAAGTGGCGTGATCTTCTAAAATAGCATTAACGCCATCCTCATACAAATCAGTTTGGATCAATCCAGAATTATTATACACGTTCACACTAACCAAATTGCATCGTGGTGCAACGCCAAAACGATAACCACCTAATAATAATGCGATACCACTGCCATGTCCCACATAATCTACACCTTCATCTCCAACCAACCAACGAATTCTTGTATTATACCAAGCGGAATGACAAACACCTGATGATAAAATATAAACCGTTACATTTTGTCCGCTTAAAGCTTGAATACCATAAAGGTATGGTTTGGTATGGTTGGGTTGCCGACGACATATAAAATCTAAATACCATCGATCCGGCAACTGAAGGCCGGTAAGAGATACAGTTGGAGATATTGTTCGACAATTTACCGCAGCAAGTGTCATTTAAAGAGTCCAAATAATTAGATAGTTTACTAAATTAATACTAACCAGTCAAGATTTTATAATACTTCACTCAAAATATGATAAAATAAAACCCATACAGCCCATCCACCCAACTAAACCCGTCTCATAATGGCTCAAATCGACGATTTTAACGATGCTACAACAAAACCAGTACCCAACCATTGTAAAAATTTAAAGTGTCCAAAATCGACGATTTAGCCGGTTTACAGACGGATATGAGGTTACTATGACAATAACTAAACCCGAACTTCGCATTAGTAATTCTACACAATCCATTACATTTTCCATCAAGAGTGATACTGGATGTAAATTAGCCGTATTGGATTTAAGCTTGATGTTAAGTCAACCAGAACAGTGTCCAGCAGGATGTTGGTACTATTTCAACCGTATCAACATCCCCACTAATTTTACGCCTGCCAATGCAGCTTTATGGTTATATCACGCCATGACAGTCTGGGCCGATTATAAAAATATCCATATTTATAACGAGATTAATCCGTACCGGAACTCAAAACTCGATGCCAAACAAATTATGACATTTGAATCTTTGTATGGCTTTAAAAAACTACCGAACACCCCTAACACCACTATAAGGTTGTCAAACTCTCATGCTTGATACTCAACTAATCGTTCAAATTTACGAATCTGATAAAGATATTGATACATTAAGCAAAGATTTAAATATCGAACCAGAAATGATATTGAAGATACGAATTGGAAAATATGGTTCAGAGCATACTAAAGACTTAGTACCTGGTATGTTATTAGTCCGGCATCGACTTCGCCGACAACCAAACCGATTTACTCAAATTGAATTAGACTATATTGCTAAATCTTCTGATCCATATCGAAAACTTGCAGATCAGTTTGGTGTTTATCCCGATACCATCCATGATATTAAACATGGATTACTCTACTCTGAATTGGTCAATAGTGAAGATTGTTTTGTGTCTAAACCACGGAAAAACATGCGGAATCGTCATACTTTAACACCTGAACAAGCCCAACAAATTATTCTCCAATTACCAACCAAATCTAATATCCAACTGAGTAAAGAGTTTGGTGTCGCCCCAGAAACCATATCGGATATTCGGCGTAATAAAAGTTGGCAATCTATTAAAAAACGACCCGATATGAGCGCATGTCGGGAAAAAGGTTGGAAACATCATAATCGTAAAGTGACACAACGACATGTAGAATTAGCACTTATGACGACTATGAAATTAAAAGATTTTGCTAATAAGCATGGATTTAGTTATGCTGCTTTGAATCGAGCTATAAATCTATACAAAATAAATAAGGCCGGTTTCCGGCCTTATTAAGGTAACAAACACAACCCAACATCCCATAAGGACTAAATTACTTTAACCCGACCGGAGCTTGTTTAGCAATGACTATTAATCAGAACGATGATAATGCAATGTATGTACGAGAACTATGGGACCGATATACCAAAGACTTTCCACCAAATCTACCACCAAACCTCTTTGGGATTTTACAAAAGACTTTTTATTCTGGATTTGTCAGTGGGGCTGGGACTGTCATATCTTCTTTGTCTCAAGGTGATAAAGAAAAAGCAATTCGTATGATTCTTAACATTCAACAAGAGTTAGATACATTTGACCAATTAGTCAAAATGAAAGTTGTTTAGTACAAAACTCCAATATACAGGTATATAATGATACCAATCACCATTATTGGAAAACATCAATGTCAAAAGTGATACAACTAGGTGTATATAGAGTCATGGGTGTAACATATCATGACTTTGCAGATACAAAAACATGGAGTCAACTTACTTTTGGATTAGCCGTTCAATTACAACCAGAACCAGACAATATTCATGACCATAATGCAGTTATATTAAAGATTGGACATCAGCGGTTGGGTTATGTAGCAAGAACTTTAAGTGAATTATTTACCCGATTATTAGATCAACCCGATTTGTGCAGTATAAAAGCTAGTATTTTATCTGTAACCAACACGGATATATTTATCTCGTATGAGATGATTGTTTAAAACTAAAAAGCCGCCTAAATATGGCGGCTTTTTATCAAGCTAACGATTAGTAATTAACCGTTGCCTTCAGTCAAGCTAGCACTGATAATGGAAATGGGACCACCTTGAATAATATCGGTGGAATTGAGCTTTATGTCACCGTTTCCAGAGTTGTTAGTCACATCCATATCCATTACAAATCCACCATCTGAATTTGTAATGCGTGCCCAAGTCGCTGTACCCGAATTATTCGCTGCGGCGTCTTGAGCAATGCTAGCAAATGTCAATACACCGTTATCGATACTAGATTTACATGGGTGAGAAAAAGTCAATTCACCCAAAACTAGATTAGTAAACGGATCAATTGCACCACCAGCAGTAGCCGGTCGAGTACCAGAATAGATGGTTAAAACACCACCTGCCGATCCTGCATCAATCGCATCAGCAATCACTTGAGCGCGAGAATTACGAGTGGCCGTAGCCAATTTAATGGTCATTACAAACTCCTAAGTTAAACAAAAATATTTTCTTTTTCATACTGTACCGAAACAACATGCACTTTACCACTCAGAGTTGTTTGCGTGGGTTTGCATAATACAAAGTAATCGCCACTACACACATTGCCAAATGTATAATCAAAAGGTGTTTGTGTGTTCAATGGCAATTTCTGCAAAAGTTCTCCATTAATTCTACTATATAAACTCAATGCATAAGTACGTTGAACTGTTTGAGTATTTACAACCCTTCCACCTACAGTATACCGAGGTTCTTTTGGTAAGTAAAGTGTTGGGTATAATGCTAAACCCGTTGTAACCGAATTAATGGATTCTATATTAGGAATAAAATATCCAAATCTACCATAAAATACATTAGAATCAATTTTAACATTTTGTAATGAAGTGTTTATTGTTCCAAACAATGCAACCCAAGTAATAGAGTCAATTACTACAGAATTTAAAGTCAGACTTAAATTAACTAATATTGGCGGATGATAAATAGGTGAGATGTCTGATGTAATAGACTCTAATATCGGCGTAAATCTACCCGTAGGCCATGCTGTACCTGTTAAAGACCAGGAAAATGGATCAAGATTATTAATGAAATAGGTCCAAATTCGTATAGGTGTAAGAAGTTGAATGGCGCTCGTAGTAATTTCAGTATGTAGTGCTAAATTTTGATAAATATTAGCTCTAAGTTGAATATTACTTGTTAATGTATTAGATAATTTACTAATAAACCAAGCATTTGTGTAACCAATATACGTTCCAGGTTCTGGAGCTGAACCAAAGAATTTACAATAAATCCTATCCAATTTACCAGTGGGGATAAAAACTCCAACGACGTACTTCATTCTGATATAAAAATCTACTTGTTTAATACTCTCAACTAACCGCAAATCCATTTTGACTAATGTTTTCATATAACCATGAAAAGCCGCAGTTACCGTAACCTCATTCAAATAGTAATTTTGAAAGATACCAAAAATAGTAAATGGTGTATATAATTGAAGATGTGTAGTCACATTATCGGTAATGGGAACTAAATTAACTTTATAAGGAATAGGAACTTTTGCCCCAATAGAAGCAGTCAATTTTTCGGATTTAAGTGGCATACCCCCTTTAATAATATGAATACCACCAAACTGACCATTAACCGTACTCAAATCAGAAGCGAATTTACCATAAGTGTAAACTCTTATAGATAATTCAAAATTACCTTTGCAACCCCGCATTGGAATCGCCATTGGACCTTTAACTGTAAAACCTTTAAATTGTGCATAAGCTAAAAAGCCAGTCGCCCATTCAATATAAGATTGACATTCAAAATCCATTGTGCCTACAAAAGGCACAATACCATTAATATCTCCATGTAATTTTGTAGTGTGTTGAAAGTGTGCTCCAGAGTCTCGTTCTAAATCTGGAGTAAATAATATACCAAGAATAGGAAAACGATGTTGAGCAATAAAATTACCTCTAACCCATTTTAAAGTCCAGTAAATTTTATCCCATGCTATAGGCCAATAACCCAATCGTTCAACAATTTCTTCTTCACAAGGACCAACTCCAAATAAATGACAATTTGCAATGGGTCGTGCATCACCGCCTACCCAAGTTCCAATAGAAACATTTGCAGATCGTAAATAAACTGATGCAATACCTGATATAGGCGCATTTAACGATCCATAAATTTTAACTCTACCCCGAACGTTTGTACTTAAAGGATAAATAAATTGATTATTAGGTTTAACAACACGAGTATCAGAAATTTCTATTAAAATGCGTCCACTAATTGCATGAGCAGCTTGTCCAATAAACTGATTTCGGTACTCATCTAAACTATCCATGTTCAAACCAACCCGCCCAACATTTTGTACTGCGAAAATATTAGTATATCGGATTGCATCTCTACCCAATCCAGATATAATTTGTCCCATTATAGGGACACTACCTTTAAATCTTGAATAGTCTTGTCCACCTTTAGCTAACATTAATCCAAAAATAACTCGCGGTACAATGCCAGTTATAATAGAATATTGTAAACTCTTAGTAGTAGAAACAATAGTACCATAAACTAACCTTTTAAATATTATTGAAAATTCAGAGAAAACACCTCCATTAACTTCAGTAATATTTGATTCTTGATATGCACCTATTATTAAATTTATCTTCCCACGAAATTGTGGAATAATCTCACTTAAAGAATTAACTTTAACATTGGCTAAATTTAATGATAGTGAAACTAAAGCACGCGAAAATGTCTTAATAAGTCCGACTGGAGGATTGGTAGAGGAAATAAAAGTGCCTGCAAAATGATGAAATACAAAATCAAAATTAATTTGTAATGATCTTAAATTGCTACTAATAACACCTTGACAAATATAAAACACTTTAATAGGAAATTTAAAATCTTGTAAAGTGGTATTTAATTTGCCATATTTTAATCTCATCTCCAATAAAAGAGTCGGGTTTATGGATTGTAAAGTTGAGATAATTAATCCATAACACGGCCTGGGAACTATAGGTGTATGTAAACTAAAAGTTCCAATTAAATAATTAGGTAAAATGGCTTGTATCCTACCTGATGTAGAAATTCGGCCATACGAAAACCATCTTGTATTCGCTAATAAAGAGTTTGGAATAGTCGCTGTGATATGAACAATAGTTAGCATTTTTATAGTAATTCTAGCATGGTCAGTTACAGTCAGTATCCGGCCTACATTGGTGCTAGCATTGAAAAATACTAAAGGAAATTGAGCTAAAGTAGATTTTAATTTTCCATAAATTAAAGTTCTAGCAATAATACTTCCCATACTAAACACTGGAGATAATTTAAGATTAACAATGGCTTTAATTGCGATAGGAACAACCAAAAAGATTTGACTATAAACAGCAATATTATCTACTAAATTTCCAAAAGATTTCCATTTCCCACCAATTAAGATTAATCCTTTTGCACTACAACTGACATTGTCTGGTATCCAGTTGACGGTATCAGCCTTAAACCATTTCCAATTTTTAATTTGAATATTAGAATTTGGAGTATCTAAATTACAAACAAATTCACCATAAGTTGAAAAAGGTACACGAATATACAATTTAGTCGTGATTGTGTTGGTAGCCCCCACAATACGCAGTTGAACATGCCCTACTCCAATTATAGAACTAATAGGAGATGCTAATATGGGAGTAAAATAGATTACAACAGGTGGACCTGTTTTCGCGTATATATTACCTGTTGTCGGTTGTAAATATTTGTTAATAATAGCGGGATAAGTAACTGCTAGAGTATGTGTACTTTTGGGCCAATCAGTAATTAATCCTAAAGTCGCATTAATTCTAATTAGAAGTTTAGTATATAAAATAATACTCTCAGTAAATGCTTTCCATGTAATAAATACAGGAAGTGGAACAATACCCACTCCTGAAAATGTAGTGAAAGATGGCAATGTAGCTTGGATAACACCTCGTACATGAGTTCTTATATAAATATTTGTAATGATAGATTCAGTGCGCCATCCAATAAGAAATCTTGAGTTACTTCCTACAAAATGTCCCGTAACATAATCAAAATTTACAGATAAACCACCTGTATTGGTAATACCACCTTCTATTTTAGGAATAATATCAAAAGTTGTTAAACTTCCATAACCTTCAATATCAACAGGAATAACGGCTGAAATATTAGTTAATATAGTAAGTGTAGTACCACTTAATACAAAACGAACTAGTGTTTTGCCTAAAAAATTACAATTTTGTATAGTAGTTAATGAGTTTATTTGCAATCTACCCCCTAAACCTGCATATCCAGTAAATACTTTACTTAAACTATCTAATGTTTTATTTAATACCATTAAAGTTAATTGAGGGATTGCTGCTTTAAATTGCCCAGTCACAATCAAATTTTTTAAAGGGATATAGCCAACGGTCTGTACTACAATTTTAATTTGTGAGGTTAGATCTACAACATTAATAAACGTACCACTAATAAGTACACGACCTCTAATAATTGACGAGATTGGAAAATGAGTTATTCCAGACAGAGTAAATTGACGGGGTGTAGCGGTCCAATTATTTTGATTGGTTGCAATATGAACGGTTTGCCATAATATTCCATCATCAGAACATTGTAATTTCCAATTACTAGGTGATGAGTTTCCAGCCATAATCAACCTTCCATTGTATAAGCACGAATTTCAGTATCAGATGGTAACGTGTAGGTCCATAACATACCATCTGAATCGGAATATTCACTATTTGAAGCTGAAAAATTCTCAGAAGCTGCCACTCCATCCAGTATATCTATTAATTCTCCCGAATCTGTTAATTTTAATAATCCTATTTTTTTAAATGTTGTCACCGATTGATTTCCATTATTTGCGAATATCTGTAACTTCCAATACTTCCCACTACGATACGGATATAATTCACCTACATTTGCGTCATAAAAATAGTTAAATTTCCAAGTAGGTCCATTAAAAGTTTTTATATCTATAGACAATAATACAGCACTTATTTGAAAACGGAAACCACTAATCAAAGAAGCTAACAACGCATTAAACACAGGTCTGTAATGCCCACGGCCAGTAATGTACATTTGCACAGTTAGTAAAGTTTTAACAAAATTACCCGAAATAGCTATAGGTACTTTTATATTAAAAATTCCAGTAAAATCAGCAGTCGTGGCTAAGATAGCAACGCCAATTAAAACTCGGATACGTATTAATGGAATTATAGATAATGTGGAAGCAACAATGTCACCACCAATAGCCACTTTAAGACGGATAAGAGTTTTAGTAAAAGCAACTACTAAATCCATAGTGACAAAAATACGTATAGGCGTTTTTAAACTAATAGCAACTGTAGTATCAGATAAACTTCTATTAAATTGACCATGATTACTAATCTTAGCATAAAATAATGCAGTATTCGTTAATCGAGATGATATTACACCTTCACGAGGCATCTCATGTTTCAAATGCCAATCTAATACAATAGACTTAATAGGCCAAGTATTTGTAGAAAAAATTAATACCCAACCACGTAATGTACTAGATACTGAAACTAAAGTAGATACAAATGTGACATAAATCCTAATGGGTACTTTTAATACAAGATTTGTAGTACAATTTGTTAAAGTTTTAGATAAATTTCCGGCTGGGACAACAAAAACAGATATATTAGGAATTAAATTCCAAACATGTATATCAAGAGTTGCCTGAATTGGAATAGGTAATACACCGGCTATAGAAATAGTGCTATTTGCAGTTGTAGTAACAATATGACCAGTAGGATAAACTTTACCCAGCCAGTTGGTTGCAACAATTGGCCGAGTAATAGATGTAAAGGTAACATAAATCCAAATAGGTGTTCGTAATGTAATAATTGTTGTACAAGATAATAAAATTGGATTGAATGTACCAATTAAAACACTACCGCCATGAATATTCGCTGCAAGATTAATAAATTGAGAAGAAAAACTACCTGTGTAGTAATAAAAATAAGTAGGAAATACTGTTGTAAAATTAGCAAGAGTTAAATTTAAAGTTACATTAAATTGCAAAAATAAAGCGGAAATTGAACTTGTAACATTGGATAATGTTGCAGTTAAAGTACCAGAAAAATAATAAAATTTAGCTGTAAAAACAGATGTGCAATTAGCTAAAGTACGACTAAGATTAGCGGAACGAGGCGAAATATAATTAAGAGTTATTGTAGTAGAAAAAGTATTTGTGACAAAATAGATAATACCAGTATGCGGTGGTATAAAATTGCCTGTAAAAATACCAGTTGTAAAATTAAATGTAGGTGTAAAATCAATATTAATACCTAAAGTATCAGAAAAATATCCAGTAATATTACTTAAAGATGAATTAAAAAATGAATCAGGATCAAATCTAATTTGCGTAGAATACGCAAAAGATCTTACAAAGACAATAACACCACTGTAAGTTGCCATTAACTAGTAAGCGGAACTGGGTGAGATACCGGATCAAAAATTTGTAAATAATCGTCTGACCAAACAAAATATGACTGTTCTTTTAATCTAGAAAATGTATAAACACCAGTAACAGGATCACTCCATACTGTAGCAATAAGTCTAAAATCTTTAGCTGTAAATAAACATACTCGTCTTGATGCAGGTACATTATTATATAACACATAACCAGTAATAGAAAATACACCACCATCATAATAATTCGGAGAAGTCAAAAGCGGTTCATTCATTTTTTTGCTAACCGCGAAACCTGAAAAGTCTGCTGGTTTACAAGTTAATATCGTAGTGTCTGGCAAAAAATAGTTTTTTGATGTTGGAACATTATCAAACGCTTGAGAAGGCGGAGTAAAGTTTGCTGTATATCTTGCGATACCTCTTGTTATTCTGATTTCATCAACATATCCATTAAAATAATTTGAACCAGAAACTGAACCACCTATTCCAGAAACTGTGCAATCTATTATATTACTATTGGTTCCACTCCCTGCTGAAACTCCATTGACATAAACCGTCCAAGTGTTTCCACTTCTTACTATAGCGATATGTTGCCAAGCATTAGCAGTAAGTGTTATTCCTGAAACAGCAGTAGAACCATATACCATCAAAGATGCGCTTGTTGAACTCGCACATAAAAAGTTAAAACGATGTGCGGCGGTTTGACAGTTTAGAAATGGAGAACCTGAACCAGTAGGATATACAAAACCCTCTATAGTTAGGTCTAAAGTTCCAAAATTAAATAATTGGTCATTGACTGTAAGTGATCCTGTTCCGATAAACGCACAACTGGTTGCTCCGAATTTGCTTTGAGTCGTGGAAAGTTTTGGAGCAACACCATAAGAACCTATTGGCGTTCCGATATAATCGGATGTAATGGAATCATTATTACTTCCATCTAAATGGGATAGAAATACAACCCAGTTTTCGTATGGATCGCTCATTACCAGTCCCCTAAATCAAAAAAGCAATTTCCCAACACGAGCGAATTACAAGAAACCCTTATTGCCATATAAGTTCTATTATTGATAACAACCGATCTGTCATTACTCGCAAATGCTCCATTGACTATCTCTAATGGAGCATATAATCCTGGCATCCTGCCTCTATAAACTGGCCCTGAAACTTCTCCTACATCAACAGGATACAAATGTAATCCATTATCGGCGGAGTTAGGGTAAATCGTTCCATTACTATACCCCATCTGACCATTTGCGGTTGAAAACTTAAAGCAGTTTATCCCCCCAACAACGCCTGTTGATGCTCTTGCGAGATAATGGCCGGTATAATAAGTTGATGAAATAGCAAATGTAACATATGAAAATGATTGACTTGCTGACGGATTGGGTGGGTTATTTACTGAATGCCCGATAAGCATTGACGCATAACTATCATTTGCTTTTACGCTGTTAATGTCTCCAAACATATATCCTGCACACTGCGTTGAATAAGTGCTATGCCAAGATGTAAAGAAATAGAATACTTTATTATTCCCTATCAGATACCATTCTCTTGTTGCCGTATCAGACACATTTGATTTTTTCCAATAAACTGTGGCAATCAGATTAGTTCCAGCATCTACAGTAGTCATTGATTCGTATGCCGAAACAGTTGCGTATTGTGCTTGTGTATCATCTACTCTAAGATAAAACTGAGTTCCAGCAGGAGCACGATAGACACTCTTATTAGTCCCTGTATATACTCTGGTCCATCCAAGCGGTGCTATCTTACAAGTAATCGTTCCCGTTGCGGAACCATTTGCCGTGATTAGATCAATAGTAAATGCCGTGGAGGATGTAATCGCTTTTATTCTAAATTCATCATTAAAAACTGATTCATTGGCTCCTGAAATGACGATAATATCATTAACCGTTAGATTATGACTGGTTGATGTTGTAATCGTGGCAACATTGCTTGAAACAGAAATAGACGATACAGATTTAGAGTTATATCCAGTCACTAATGTTGCGTATAAAATACTATCTAGATAACCGGTGGTCCCCGCCATGGGGCTTGCTGATGCTTGTAAATAGTTGAAGTTTTTTGTTAATACTGCCATTGTTTTAACTCCAGTCTGATTGATCTAATGAAATCCAAATTGACCCGTAACTTGCTGTTGTTCCAATATTTATTCTAAATGATATATAAGTTTTACCGTCTATTACCACTGAACGATCTTTACTCGGATAAACACCATTAACATATTCGCCTGGACAAAACAATCCAGGCATCTTTCCACGCCAACACGACATATTAGTTTCCCAGAGATAAACAGGGAACAAATGGCAAGCATTGTCAATCGGAGATGGAAATGGACCACCAGATAATGTCCCATAACCAAATATTGAATGTCTTGGATTAGAATACATCCCAAAAGAAGTATAGCCACCTATCCAATTTGAAGCCCTCGCTAAACACATTCCGGTTGATATTCCATTACAACCAATCATTCCTGTTAATTGGTTTCCATAATTTTGATCGGCAGCCGATTGACCACCTAACGCACAACACCAAGGGTCATTGGCTCTAAAGGAAACAATATCCCCAAAAAAATAAATAGATAAACCATAAGGATAGGACACATTTATTTCAGTCATTAAATAAAAACATTTTGAATTACCAACCAGATACCACTGATGTGTTGCCGTATTTGCGACTGAACTTTTAGCCCACCAAGTGTCTTGTGATTTCCCTATCCCAACATCAATGGTTGACATTGATTCATACATATTAACCAATGTTGATTTTGCTCCAGTATCATCTACTCTTAAATAAAGCCCAGTTGATACAACATCATTCATTCTATAAACGCTAATATTTGTCCCTGAAAAAGACCGTAACCAACCTAAAGGTGCGATCTTACAAGATAGTGAACCAGTAGCAGGAGTTGTTGTCGTAGTAATCGCAAATGTAAAACTGGTAGATGTAGGAACAGAATCAATCGTAAACTCAGCATTAAAAACAGATTCATTCGCACCTGAAATTAGAATTGTATCGTAAACTTGATAACCATGAGGCGCTGAAGTGGCAACGGTAGCCACATTAGATGTAACCGTTAGCGAACTAATTGCTTGTGTGTTAAAACCTGTAACCAATACAGCATATAAAATTGCATCTAATTTACCTACTTCTCCTGTAAGTTGCGGCGCGTTGGTTTGATCGTAACTAATAACTTTAATCGGAACACCCATAATAACACCTTATACAATAATATGCGGAATAGTAGATTCATCCGGCAACTTCGCAATAATGACAGTCCCCGATACTGCAACCCGATCACCCGGTTTTAATAAAGTCTGCGTTGCCATTGTACATTTTAAGCCTCCAGATTTTGTAGCAACTAATACTTGATTAGGCGATAAAATAGAACTAACTGTTCCTGCTGTAGAAGATTGTTTGGTTAAAACAGACATCAATTCTAATAATGGGTTCATATTGACACACTAAAAAATTGAGTAGGCATCATTAATTTCAATTTGGTTAGTAACGTCACACTTTCAGTATCTTCTTGCCGACTACATGTATGTTCTACTGATACAATTTTACCATATACCATCTGAGCAGCTAATGTGTCAAATAATCTTACTAATAAACCACACCGCAATCCAGGTTGATAGATAATAATGTACTCAACCGCTTGTAGCCCAGTACCATTTTCATCAAGAACTGCGGCACCACGAGTTGCCGCAGCTTCCATACTAGAACCTAATAAAGGTTCTGTAATATCTTCATATTTGTATGGACCACAAGGATCTCGACGAACAATCACATCCAAAGGCATGAGATTATACCACAGTTGGATCGTAAGTACCCACCACTAAAGTCGCAATTTCATATTCAGTATAACCCAAAGGCGCATGAACCAATTTGAAAGGATCAGCCATAGATGTATATTTCACTTTCAAAATAGCAGCCGCATACGTCACACTAGTAGGTAATTTGACTGAAACTGTTTGATTATTGAATTTAGGCGTTCCAAATGGTGAATTACCTACCCATTCATAACTCACAATCGCATGAACAGGATATTTGAGAGTTTGTTCTAATTGATCTGGACCATAAAACGTAACCGATTCTTCTTTAGTAATTGGAATTTTGGCACCTAAAGATACATGACTACCATACGAATGGTACTGATCATCTATCGTTACTCCCGTCCCAAGAAAGATTAAATAAGCGACTGCATCGCCTGGTGCAAACGATGTTTTTGTATTTAATCCACCATCTGCAACTTCCCGCTCATCAACCTCAGCAATTAAAATCCCATCGCTGGAACTAGAACTAAATGTAACTGTAAAGCTTGTAGTAATCTTTTTTGTAGCCATGATCAATCCTCTTCAACCAGGAATTGTACATCTTGTGCTATATTGCTTTCCACACGATAATCAATAGATTTAGTATGGTATGTAATATAAGCCAAACCATATTTTGCAGTAGGATGTGTACTATAAACGGTTGTTGTATACGGGTCAAAGTATAACCCCATTAAATCAATAGAATGCCAACGAATACTAACTATATCTACAATAGGATAACTAGTCGATCCTTTACCTTCAAAAATTTCAATCCGTTCTTCAGTAACTTCTGCTGTTGGATCTGGAACTAAACGTTCCACAACTCCAATTAAAGTTAAAACTAGATCAGTAGGTCCAGTATGAATAAGATGCACACCACGCCAAGGAATTGGGTACACCCGTAAAGTTCCACGTAAATTAGAATCAGTATCCGACTCAAACTCAACTCGATCTGAAATTCCTGATTCATCTACATCCCGTATACGAACCCAATCTACATAACGAGAGTTTTGGTAAGTAAAGCTGACGGTCTCAACATCAACAACTTCATCTAAAATAATATCGGGGGTTGTTTCAGAGTATTTTAATGGGGAAGTGGGAAATTTCTTTCGTACTAAAAATGAACCGTACGGATATGATTCTAATACGCCTCCAGCAGCTTCAACTATTTGCTTTGCAACTGAAATTACACTTCCATTATCTACTGAAAGTCTATTAGCTGGGATAGTCCAATTAATAAAATCCCATGTATCTAAAGTCGCACCTAAAAGTCCTACCATAATATCATGGGCTAAAAGATCAGTATCCCAAACTTGAGTAATGGCTGAAGCTCTGGGTATATCTAATTCCGCACCAATTCCAACACCTTCAACGGTTGCTGAATGCGTTACCGGTCCAGATCGAGTCATACTGACGGATGCCACAAGAAACTCAAATAACTCTCCCATTAAATTAATAGTAAATCTATCTTTTGGTTTAAACAAAAATCCATCATGCGGGTCAGCCAAAGTGACTGAACACCTCCAGAATGGATCACCTTCATCTTGTGTAATGGTAAATTCGGTAAATTCAAATGAAATAGACATTAGAACTTCACCACTGTCAACACTGTTAAACCAGTACGATTCTGAATACTAATATTATACATGACATGTAATGGTTTTTTAATTAAGGTATAGTTCAATATAGCTTGATTGCAAATAAAAGAATTGCGAACAGTAAAGCCATGTAGACTGGTAAGTGTAATGCTAAATATACACTTGTTCAAATATGTGCTATGGCCGGTAAGTGTCTTAGCAACCCTTGCCCCATACACAACAGTAGTGGGTATTGCAATTCGGTTCGATACGTCATAAACCCCCAAAATCGGCGATTTTAGCGGCACACTGAAGCCAGCCATGCCCGACAGCCCCATAGCCACACGCACGCTATAAACGCAGTTTTGGGCCATTGTGAGACGATTTTCAATGGGGTGGACCAGCGTAATGGGATACGCTTGTTTGACCATAAAACCCGCTGAACTATTCAATACAGAGTTTACTCGCATTGAATATGGACTCTGTAATGGTACTAAAACTCGATTCTCAATTGCACATAAACTGGTCAGTGCTTGATATAGTGTTACCGTAAAATAGCTTGAGATGGTCTGACTAATCGCCACTTTCAACGAATATTGACCCGTCCATTCTGCTTTAATCTTTTTATCAATGGAATATACCACTTGAGTCGGGTATTTTCGGGACACCAACATGTAAGATGTTATGGAAGTGCTTTGTTTAATGGGTACATCTTGAACACTTATTAATGCTGATTTTACCGTATTTTGTATAGAATATGGTACAGTTAATGGACTTTTTAACAATTTGAATAGCGTAGATTGTCCATTTAAGCTTGCGGTCACTTTAACAGATTGAATAACTGTTAAAATGGAGGAAAGCTTAATCTGATATGGAACCGCTATTGGTGACTTAACCATAACCAAATTTGCAGCTTCAAAAGTAAAATCTACATGAATGGACTCTGGTTCCACAAATGGAACCAAGAATAGTGGGGCATCAACATAAGTTGATGGGAGTATAGAGTTGGTGTGAATAACATCTATAATCTTCACGGTAATACTTTGGATGCGCCATCGCTCTCAATCAATGTTGTATATTGATCTACTTTAGTTTTTACAGATTGTGGCAAACGATGAGAATATTCACTACCACTCCCAAATGTCTCAGCAACGGGTGCTTCAATAACCGTCATTTGACCAGGATCATACGCTTTTGGCGACCGACTACTATCCATTGCAACAGGAGCAGAACATGTGAATGTCATTAAGTTACCACTTTCGTCTGCAAATACAATAGCGTGGACGACTTCAATATCCAAATGAGGTCCAGTATAATCTCCTGGGATTTGATTTTGATGGAATAGCCCATCTTCCGTAATACTTACAGTAGATACTTTACGTTTTACTTCCATCATAAGTTTGTTACCATATCTTGTATGTCTTTTTCACGGGCATCCAATGCAGGACTTGCCCCCAAAGGAGTACCAATTGTAGCTTGCCCAGTAAATACAACAGGCTTATTAGTATTTATATCTGTATAGACATAGCTTCCATAAACCGTACATAACCAATTTTTAAAAGCTTCTTCATTTAAAGTAACTGAGGACTTTAAAACTCCTACTCGTTGTGGAACTTTATAATTTGCGCGAGCCACACCTGTTGCCGGTGTCAAAACTCCCATTGCATTAACATGTGCCACTTCTGTTGGACTTAGTGTTTTTGAAAATCTTACTTTTTGTCGGACATTATATTTTTTAGTGCTGCCAGTCGCAGGATCAGTATAAGTAGCCTCCGTATCTACCCATTCATCCACATCAACAGATTCACCAGGACCACGAAATGTAGGTATCAGTATTCTATTGTTTTTAGAATCAAAAAAAGCAGATTCCGCTGCAATTGTAAATTCTGAAAAACTCCCTACAAAATTGCCCAAATTTGCAATAGCGGAATTACTAAAATTAATAGATTCAGATATTTCCCGCATAACAGGAAATCCACCTTGTTCCGTAAATACACACTCTACTAACTTCCCTTCTCTTCCAAAAACAACTCTTAATTCTGGCTTACCCGTTGCATACACAGGATATAAGAATAACAATGAATATACACTACTTGGACCCATTTCTAATGTATGCATAACGGTCCAACTTACATTCATTTTTAGATCAAGCACTAAGTTAGTGTTTTCACTTGAAGAATCATCATATTTTTTACTATTGTCTTCATTATCTTTACAATCAGCACGAGATAATGTTAAAGAAGATTTATTCCCATCACTCGCTACTGCTGCAATCAATGCTTCAACAATTGAATCATCGAAAGGCCAATTAAATTTAAACTTACTTCCTAATGATTTATATTTTATTCTGACCACACAAAATATGTCATTTTTACCGGTCCATTTTACTTCTTCTGTTTCCATGTCAAATAACAAGTGCCCAGCACTTGTAGGAACAAGAGCACTATCTTGAAGTGTTAATACGGACCCTACCACTTTCATTGAATAAACATGCACAACACCAGGAGTACTGACGCCTACGGATTTACCACCTGAAATAATAACGGGTTCATCAACATCTTCATAATATTTACCTAATGGATTATAACTACCTATTGTACAATCCATATTTACTTGCAAGGATTTTTTATTATAAAGAATAAACTCAATATCATCGCATTGAGTATCTTCGACCTGCTTTAATGCAATAGTAGTAACTACACTACCATCACTCTTGGTGTCGTCCGACTTAGTGAACGTAACATCAAAAGTAGGTCGAAGATCCTTAGACATTATTCTGACTCACCTTCTACAACTAACACAAAACGATTGCCCGCCATGCTGGGCGTATTAACGGGAATCACACGTTTTAGCCAAATGCCTTTCGCACTAGGTGTTACAGTAAATGTTATCGTATCACCCGCTTGGAATGTTCCACCAAATCCAGATGCATTAATTGTCCAATATGGAGCACCTACACTCGGATTATTAGGTGCACAATTAACACCACTAATATTACCGGACCCCAACGACCCTAATGTATCACCCAAGATTGTAAAAGCAGTGGATGATGTAAACGTTAAGGTCACATTTTGACGAATGGACCCATTATTATCTCCCAAAATCGGGAAATTAGTATTATCATAAGTACCGCCAGCCGATGTAACAACCGGAGCACCAACAGAAGTTTGAAGTGTGGATAACGATAATAAACTACTCACCCGTGTTGCTTGACTAACTGAAGAATATGAATTATCTAAACCAGTGTCCAAACCGATTGTAGCAACATCTCCAGCCCAAGTCACACTTGTAATCGTTCTATATTCTTCATTACCTGTCAAAGCATCAACATTGGCTTTATCGGAAATACGGATTTTATCACCTACTTGGAAGATATGCACAGCTCCATCTTCAACAAGTACAGTAATAGAAGTAGCACCACCCGATACAGATGCAGATAACCAACCGCAACCAAACAACCTCGGACTACTCAAATCCCCTTGAGTATCCGTCAAAGTGCCCACAGCCAAAAACACCATATCTTCCGCTGGCGTAGGATTTTCAATATAAACAAACGTATTGAACAACCCACTACCTAAAGATTCTTTATTTTTGACAAATAGCTTTCGCCATTGTCCAGAGTTTCCAGCAATACGTTGTGCTTGAGAAACAACTGGAAATACATTAGCACTTACATTATCTACAATCTGAATGGTTCCCATCTCACCACCATTCAGATTTGTATCATTTACCGTAACCGAACGAAGGTTTACAATATCAGTTCTTTGAACAGGCATTTTGATTACACCGAGAAAAGTTTAATGGAACCAATGAACCAGGCGCCGTACTCAGCACCATCAATTAAAGGTCGTAAATCTAAAGCTGGAGGATCTTGATGTTTGAACATAACTTGGAAAGATTCTAAACCATGAAAATCAAAATCATACACTTCACCAGGGACATCAGCCATTTCTTTTAATATGGGTACTAAATCGGCTGCAATCCAACCTTGATCTTCATTAGCTTGTAATGTAACAGGTCGGCCAACTAATTTAGATTGAACAAATACTCGCTGACCACACCCTATAGTCAAAATAACAGATTGAAGAACTTGATTGGATTGATGGCGGTCAGGCCATAACAAGTCATACCCTAATGGTACTCCACCTAATTTAACCATGTTACCGCTCCAATTGTTTTGCAGCGGCCACTAAAGTTTTTATTTCATCTCGTGGAGATTTCATATTAACAACCTTATTTCCAATATGTAAACGAACATCCACAAGTCCACTGGAGTCCACACTACCCGTATTTAGATTAGGAGTCAAGTATTGATTCATTCCAGCTAACGCCAAATTCGGGAAACCTTCAATAGCTCCACCAAATGCTCTAAATTGCAGTAATCCAGAATTAAGTGAATTTAAAAACTGTAAGCCATATCGTTCTACCATCGATTTACGAATGACATACTCACCCGGAGTTAGCATAGCAGGAACAGTATCTTCATTACCTGAACCGGGAACGATAGAACCTCGCAGTTTGCTCAAAATGGTAGAACCACCAGTAGCAAACCGACGAATTTGTGCTAATCCGCCTCGTGCAAACGCTTGTAAAACTTCAACTAATCCACCTTTATTATAACCACCTAATCTGTTCATAGATTGATTATGATTCACTAGATTAGTAATCACATCAATATTGACAGTCTTTTTATCATAACCCACTAACTGTTTAAGATAATCAATCGTTTGAGTTACTGCGGAATCTTCCGTTTTAACGGGTACAGTAGTAGGTGTAGTACTCAATAATGATTTAAGTTCTTCAACTTTAGAATAAGCTGTATTTAATGAACTAAAATCAAATTGAACCGGAGTGTCATCAAGACTATTAGCAAAATCAGTAATCTTCTGTTTAAACTGATCTAATACACTAGAATCAATATGAACTCCTGCTGTCGCATCTGTTTGAAATTGAGTGACTTGATCTTGTAAATCTTTAAGTTTTGTTTCTACATCCGGGTTGATATAAAAACCAAACTCTTGTTTACGTACATCAGCAAGATGGTTTTGAAACTCTGTGAGTTTATCCGAAACAGTCGTCAGGGTTTGTTCAGCTCCAACTGAAATGACTGGTACATCCGCAGCAGATTTTTTAGTTGTATCATACTGTTTAAAAGCTTCAGTAAGCACCATAATTCCATTAGTGGTTTTATTAAAGTTGCCAATATCGACTATATCCGTTAAAGGTCCTTTATTACTAAGATCATCACGAGTCTTAACCAATTGATCCAATTGAGCTTGAATTTGAGATCCACCCAAACCTTTACCAAAATTGTCAAACACTTTACCAGACTGTTGACGTACATCATTCAATGTACTAATTACATTAGAAATAGATTCTTGATTGACTTTGAGTGTCAATTGGTTGTTATTAGTGGATGCCAACAACCCATCTATATAACTGCGGGCTGTGTCCATCCGCTGTAATTGATCTGGAGTAAATAAATCAATTTTAGCGGCATTGGCCTTATCTTGTAATGCACTCAAATTCGCCAACTCTTTTTGGACATTTTGCAGTGCAGCAACATCAGTTTGTAGATTTAATGGAGCAACATCTGTTTTGACTTCAACAGTTGGTAATTCCTTACTAGACTCCGCAATTTGTTGGACAGTTGTACCAAAATCAGGTTGTTGTACTGTAGTAGGAATCGTGACGGGTTCAATCGTATTTTGCATGGCCGATTGAATTGCCGGTCCGGCCTGTTGCACTTCTTTTACAATTGTATCTGCATTAGTTTGTAATGAAACATCAATTGTTTTAATAGGCTGCTCCGCAACTGATTTAACATCTTTAATATCAGATGCTGTTGTTTGTGCTGTATCACCCGTTCGTTTTAATGCATTGGTTACTTTATCTGACGATCCAGTAAGTTCTTTAAGAGCTGGAGCCACTTCTTCCAAAACTTTACGAGTTTCAACTAATGCTTGAGTAGGTGCTTGACCTTTAGTACCGGACACTCCAATTCTTAAATCCCGCAAAGGATCTGCTTTTGCAGCAATTTCAGTAAGTTTAACTCCAACAGTATTAAAAGAATTGACCATCCCATCAATTTTAGTCGTATCTAAATTACTTAAAATCTCTCGCATCTTAGTTAATCGATCTATATCAACCTCTAAAACATCCCCCACACTTTTATCAATAAGTACACCACCTTTAGAATCAATACTTAAAGAATCACGAGCTTTACGAACTTTATCTAATTCATCATAAAATTGTTTTGGAATAGAAAGATCGGCTTTGGAATAAGTATCCATCAACTCATTAATTCCTTTTTCATAACCGGAAAGAGCTTGAGTAATTGCTTCAAGCTGCTTTTGACCGTCACTTCCATCTTTAGTCACGTCTTTTAATGTAGTACCAACAGTAACACCTTCGGGTAACTGGTTAGTACTAATTGAATTAGTAAGTTTACTTAATTCTGTATAAGCAGCTTTTAACTGATTAACAGAATCCAATTGTTTTTGTGCACTCTCAGCATCTTGCTTATTACGTGATGATTGATCTCGTGCTTTTTCAAGTCCAATTTGCTGATTTTGGATCTTTTCCATATCCGCCAATGCTTGATCTGTATTTAAACCAATTGACAAAGGCTTTTCAAACATCCGATCCAATTCTAATTTCTTTTCAGCAATTGCCGAAAGCTTGGCAATTGCGTTGCCATCATCAAATTTAAGATCAATACTTTTGGCATTATCTTTTTGTAACTGGATTAAACTAGTTGCTAAATCTTTCAAATCTTTTTCAACATTTGAAAGATCATTTGAAAATCCAGCTAACATATCTTCAAGACCTTTAGCAGTCTTTTCTAAAGTTGTTTGTTGGGCATCACCTGCTAATTTCAGCCGGTCACTAACATTCCCCATGCCTTTTTCAACAGTATTCAAACTATCTGTTACAAACTGTTTAGATTGTTGATCCCAAGGTTCTAGTGACAAGCCTTCAATTTTAGACATAGCTTGCTCATAAAGAGCTTTTGCTTTATCTAAATTGCCAGCCGTAGACTCTAAAGACGCTTGATCCGTAAGTTGCTGAATTTGTAATTTCTGTTTGGCTAACTTTTGAGCATCATTCAATCCAGAATTTTCAAGCTCATCCCGTTTAGCATTAGCACGAGAAATAAAAGATTGCTTATCTTCTTCAATCTTTTTAATTTTATCAGCATTTGATTTATAAAGTTCTTTTACCCTATCCAGTGCTGACTGAACGGATTGGATACCTTTCAAATCCAAATCACGTCGTTTTGTTGCAAATTCTTGCTCCACTTTAATTCTATCGGCTGATCCAATTTTATATAAAGGTAGGATAGAATTGTAATGAGCAGCAATTTCAGTTTTCTCTTTATTCAGACCCGAAGTAATAATTTTAGTTTTTTCATTCTCCAATCTAACTTTCGAGTCAAATAGTTTTTGATCAAATGTAATCGAATACTGTAAAAAGACTCCAGTTTCCTTCTTTGCATCCGCTACAAAATACCGAATTGCATCAGAACCATATTTTACCGCACCATTAATAGAAGTATTAAATCCTGAGTATTCAGCTTCTAATCGGACTGGAATCGTATAAACATTTTCAGTTACACTAGATGTTGCTCTAGTCAAATCATCAATTTGCCGTTCTAAGCTATTATGATAATAACTATACATCTGACTAGCAGTATCATTAGCAATTTTCTTTTGCTCACCTTGATATGAAGCAAATGTTGTAAATACATCTTTATTGACGGCTTTAACGTTTTTACCCCAACCTATCGCAGCACCCGATAATGTAGAAAATGTAGAATCTCCCAAGGCCGCCGTTGTGCTATAAGTTGCTTTAATTTGGGTCAGTGCAAATTCAGTTTGTTGTTGAATTGCTGAAATGCCCACATCCATTTTGGCTTTAGAAGCATTTGCAATTAAATCTCGATACTTGATAAATGCATCCGCATTATCCTTATAAATCTGCATGACCTTTTTCAAATCTTCCATACGAGTGGTCAATTCACTGACTTGAGTATCAGATGTTTTTATCATCTGTGCAACAAGGCGCTGCATTGCAGAGAATTGATTACTCAGAGTTACTTCTGCGGAAACTTTATTTGCTTCCGTTTTAACTTGCTCCATCGTAGATTGTAGCGATTCGCGTACTTTAGCCAGTAACGCAGATTTATCAGCGGAATTTAAAGTAAAAATGCCTTGCATGAAGCTAGGCATCCAACCGCGTAACCAATAAGGTGTATTAGCTTGATCCAAATCCTTTTCAATCTGCTTCATAACCGAATCAGTATCCACTACACCATGGGCTACTTTTATAGACGCAATGGCATCCGTAATAATAGAACTAACAGTCTTGCTAAATATAGCTGCTTTTTGTTTTATCGATTCAGTTTTAGCAAAAGAATTTTGTAGTTCACTATCTAACGTTTCAATTAAAGTTGAAAAATCAAATTTAGTAGGTACTACATTAAAAATAGAACTCTCAACTTTTTGCAAGTTTTCTCTAGCCTGTTGTATAGCATCCTCATCATTGCTGTTCTTAGCAACATCAAGAGCTGCTTCCGCAGCAACATACGTTTGTTTCAATTGAAGCAATTGAGCATAATAAGCTTGAGTGTCCGACAATTCTTTTTGACTACTAGCTCTACTTGTATAGCTAGTATCTTGAACCACTCGCAAATGTTCCCGAAGCTTATTAATAAACTTTTCTTCAGCCGCAATCGCAGCGTCTTTATTCGCATACGTTGCAACTGCATTATTTAATACGGATACTGACTGAGCTAAATCATTAGCAACAGTCTTACTAGACAACATTTCTGTAGAAAATGTTGTCAAAACTTGTCCAGTTTCCGCAGTAATAACCTTTAATCCAGTAACTTGCCCTGTTAATGTGTCAAATGTCTTTTCAAGACTTAACCCTTTTTTAACTTGATCAGATGATTCATTATAACGAGTTACAACCTCATCCAATAACTTTTTAAATTTAGTAGTTTGTTCTTGAACACTCGACAAATTTAAAAGTTTACTTGTATCTAATTTAACATTCTGGTTATTAATCGCTTGCAAACTTACACCAACAGTTGCAATCTTTTTACCCAAATTTTCAAATTCTTTAGTACTATTAACCGCAATAGCTGCTTGACGATCTAATTCAGCATTTACTGTGGTCATATTTTGCACTAAATAGAAAGTAACTCCTGCTAAAGTCGTTAATGCCGTAATCAACAAACCTATTGGAGTCGTAACCAGTGCTAAAGATAAAGCACGAAGTACAGCCACAAATCCAGCCAAACCACTACCCGCTTTAACCGCAGCCGCCCACGTTTCAGCTTGAGAAATAGCTAAAGCTTGACCTGATAAAGCGGCTGCAATCTGTGCATCTCTAACAACTAATAAAGCAGATGCAGTTTTAGTCAATACAACCCATAATGTTTGTAGAATAGCTCCAAATTTAGCAGCCGGAACGAGCATCATGGACCATGCTAATGCAACCGTACCAATACCCAGTACCAATACGGCAAAGCCTGCTACCAAATTATCAATAATAGGTGTTAATGGTCCTAAAGCTTCACGAATTACTAAGATTTTACTAACAAAAGCAGTGGCGATTTCCACAACAGGTTTAAGGGCCATACTTAAACTATGGCCGATTGACTCCCCTAATACCCCTAAGCTGTTACTTAGAATTTGCATCCGTCCCGCAAATGTCTTTTCCATCATTGCAGCTAAACGAGCTGTAGATCCTTCAGCACCACTTAAATCAGATTCTAATTCTTTTAATTTATCAGAACCAATTTGCAATAGCGCGGCCATACCAGGACCAGCACGCTGACCAAACAGTTCTAATACTTCATTAGTTTGAACACCAGCTTCTTCAAACTGTTGTAACAAACTCACAAAACCAACAAACTTACCTTTAGAATCAGTAATTTGTAATCCAGCACCACCAATTCGGCGACTGAGTTCTTCCATGACTCGTGATTCTTCTTTAGTGGGATTCAATAACGCCTGGAATGAACCACGTAAGGCTGTACCCGCTAAACTACCTCTTAAACCGGCATTGTGAAGTAAAGCAACGGCTGCCGCAGTATCTGTAATGTCATTTTGCATTGTACCAGCAATGGAACCTACGTATTTAAACGAAGTTCCCATATCTTCCAGCGTTGCCGTTGTGCGAATAGCCGCCATCGACAAAATATCAGATGCTTTTCCAACATCTTCTACAGCTAGTCTCTGACTAGACATCAACTGTACAACAGTATTAGTCGCGGAACCTAAATTGGTTTCGGCGGCGGTTGCAAGTTGTAGTACAGTGGGTAAAGCTGTTATCTGTTGTTCAACATCATAACCAGCTAATGCAAGTTGTTTAAATCCATCTGCTGCTTGTTCAGCACCATAACGAGTTGTACTACCAATCGTTTCTGTCGTTTTTCCAAGATTTTCAATAGAAGCTTCAGTTTCTCCTGTAGCTCCTCTAATAAACGTTAAAGTATCTTCTAATTTACTAAATGCTTCTAATCCTTTTTGAAACGGCTCAATCATAGCTTGCCCTAACATCTGCAAGCCCATCGTCATCATTTCCATATTTCTCATGCTGCCAACTAGATCATTTTCTAGTTTACGGACAGCCGAAGCAACTAAATCAGTTTTGTTTTGAACTTCTCCCAAACTACCCGCTAGTTTGGAAGCATTCTGATTTAGCATTAAAGTAAATAAGGATCTTAACCCTTTAGATAAAAACGCGGCTTTATCATCTGCTTCATGCATAGATGAAGCAATATCACCATAACCTTTTAAAACAGTAGAGCTTGGAGAAGATCTATTAATAGTTTCCCGAAGTGTTGCTGACGCTTCCCGTGTGCGTTCTAATTCAATCCTTAAACTTTCAGCTCGATTACGAGCAGCTTCCAAAGATGCTGTATTAATAGAAAAACCCGCTTGAGCGGCGGACTCAGCTAAGTGTATAGACTTGGTAATTTCAATATATGACCTAGATAACTCATCTGCTTTAATTCGCAAATCATCCATGAAAGATTGTAATACTTCACGAGGCTTAGTTTCAAAATTGGTTCGCATCAAACCAATCTGAGTGCCCGCCTTAATCAAATCATCTACTAATGTTCGTATTGCAAAATCAAATGAAGTTCCAAAATTAGAGGTAGCACTAGCAGTACCTTGTAATGACTTTTCAGCTTGTTGGATTGCTTCATTTAAACGAATAACAGGTGCTACTGCGGTTTCTAATTCTTTTACTTTAGTACCAAGAGTTTCAACAGTAGCCGGAATATTTTTAACATCTTGACCTAGTAAATTAAATGCTTCATCAGCAGCTTTAGCCGCTTGTTGAAGTTGTGTAAGATCACCACCTGTTCCAACAGTCCTAATTGCAGTTTGCATAGCAGAATCTAAACGATTCCGTGCATTAGCAACTTCTGCAATTAAAGATTGACGTTCCGCAATTAACCGACTGGTTTCCGTTTTAATTTCTTTTAAAGTATCGGAACTAACACCCGATTGACCCAAACGGGACAATAATTGTTCAGAACTCTGAACCGCAGCGTTTAACTGGGTAAACTGGTTTTTTAATTCTTGTAATCGACCAGTTTGCTGCAACAAAATATCAAGAGAAGCACCACCTTTTTGCAATCCAACATTAATAGCCGCAGTCTGTTCTGTAACTTGTTTGCGTACTGCCTCTAATGCTGAAAGGTTTACTGGACTGGAACTCATTCTCCGTTCAGCTTCAATCACCGATTGAATAGCATCATAAACAGATTGTAAGTTCTTTTTATAATCACTATAAACATTTTGTAGTGAAGAAAAATCCGTTGCCGCAGTTGCAGCTTGTTTAAAAGCACTTGAGATTTTTATAATCTCAGCTTCATACTGTTTTGCAGCTTCTATCCCACTGGTCGGAATTTGAGCCGACCCAATAGATTCAGCTAATCGACGGTATTCTGTATCAACCAATTTTGCACTAGATGCAAATCCAATTAAATTATTCTTAGCATCCGATACACTTTGCTTTAATCGATTTAATCCATCAATTAAATCTTGTAGTGAGTTTACTTTAATATCGCTAACACTAATTCCTTTTAATTGCTTAGGTAATTCAGCGCCAGTCCGGGCTAAATCCGAAAACTTTTTAATAGCAGAATCAATAATTTTACTATTTCTATTTAATACTTCATCAAAAATATCGAACTCTTTTACAATCGTAGCAACAGATGTATTAACCGAAGATGTAGATTTAATAAAACGGTCTTGGGCATCAAGTGCTTCTTGAAATCCGGTTTGTACCGATGTTACCCAAGTTTTGTAAATAATAGATTGATTAGATACTTCTTTTCCATTACGGATAATAGTATCCGTCAAATCGTTTAGCTTAGTAACAGTCTCCTGCCAACTTTGAACAGCTTGAGTTTGAGATTTACTAACTTTTCCAGTTGCAGACGCTGCATCTAAATTTGCTTTTTCAACAGAATAAATTGTATTAACATAATCCTGAACGATTTTTATTAAAGATGAAAAATCGCTAAATGATTCTTTTACTCCATTAATAGAAACAGTTGCAATATTCCCTTTAACTGTAGTGACAAACTTCGTATAGACTTTGGTAAGATCATTAACTAATTTAATAGGATCTTTAAGCCCATTTAACAAATGAGATAGGCTTGTCGCAATAGGATTAGTTAATTTCGATTCACCTAATGATAAAATACCAGATCGAACGCGAACCAGTCCAGCAACCGCTAATTTTTCAAATGTCTCAGTCGCTTTAGCAGTTTGTACTAACGAAGCATCAATATGATCCGTTCTAATCTTGGCAATTTCAGAGTTTAAATTTTGAAATTGTCTGGATAATTGTAATACACGAGATTGGGCAGCACTGAGTTCCAAACTCAGTTGAGAACCAAAAACTTGACTGCCATCTTCTCGTTTTGAAAGGTCATATAACCCTTTCAACTTTAATGTAAGCTGTTCTAATGATTGTTCTAATAATTTAGCAGTGGTTTCCGTTTTAGAAAAACCGCCAAAAGTTTCAGGCTGTTTCCCAGCCGTTGCAAATACATTATTTAAACCTTGTACAGCAACAGCCAATCGATTAACTTTTGTTGTTTCCGATACTAACGCCGTGTCAATTTCTTTGAGACTGGTCTCAGCACTTCGTAGAATTTGTAGTTCTTGCCCAAGTCTATTAACTGCGGTGATTTGCCCCGTGAGTGAATTAGTACCATCTATCAAATATTTATCAACAATTTCCAATACTTTTTGCAAAGTATATAAATTGTTTACAGATTCACGAGTTCCAGAATTAAAAAGTTTTCCAAACGACGAACTATCAGTTGTCAGTCTTTCAAAAATTGGCGCAAGATGATTTAAACCTTTTAATAATGAATCTAAAGCAGCCGTATCGCTACCAAAAGCCTGTTTTAATGAAGTTTCCCACTGGGTTGTATCATAAGTTAATAGTTTAACAACTCGACCAATTGCCGCAAATGATTCTTCGATAACCCCTAATCGATCTTGTTGTAAATCTTTTAACTCTAATGGTTGTATTGTGATCTTAGCATATTGACTAGCACCTTTAAAAATATCAGTCACAATGCTAGTCAATTGGCGTTGCGCGTTTTCTGCCCTTAACTCAGTAAACGGAACAACAATTGCATCATTAATTGCATCTTTAAAAGGCTGCTTGCGACGACTGACAGCGGCCTTGGCGGCTTCCAATACTGCGCCAATTTGAGTATCAATAATAGCCGGATCAAGGCCATTAATAATACTATCTTTAACATTTCGCAATGCAGCAACAAGTGAATCAAATACAGGTACTGATTTACCTCTAGAAGCAGTTGCTAATGTTGATCCAACTTCAAGTAACGCTTTATCGATAACTTCTACATTAAGAATAGTAGTTTGAGATGCATCCGATAACGATTTAGCGTACTGCTGTGTCCAATTGCTAATACCATTTTGCAATTGGACAAAATAGTCTTTAATTTCCGGGGTAGATTTTCCAACTTGTCCAGCTAAATTGGAAATACTCTTGGCAGCAAGATTGGCTTGCTCAATCAGCTTATCACCGCCAATTCCGGCTTCTACTGATTTTCGCAAGCCATCTAAAACCTTCTGAATCGAGCTAGCAACTGCTGCGAATGCAGAACTAGTACTAGAAAGATTAGTGGCTTGAGCACTAAGATTGATTAAGACATCAACGACTGTTTGTTTTACATCAGCCATTATCTCCAACCCCGTAAGTCTTTAGCCAATCGTAACCACTCTTTACCAACTTCTTTACCCGATGCTTTAGGTTTCGGTTGAGTCTCTTTAAGCAATCGATCAACCGTTTTCTTATCAGCATGAGTCCCAACCCATACTGTATATAAATTATCGGCTCTAGCCAACTGCTTTCTTTTTGAGCCTTCCCTAACAAACACACCAATTTGGTTGAGGGTGTAGTTTTGAACATCCGACCAAGTATGCCCGCATTCGATTAAGAATGCAAGGGTACTCGCTATAGTCGCTGGTTCGTCCCTGCCAGAGCTACTATTTTCTCCCCCAACCTGTTGAAGTTTTTTACTAAACCCTCTTGACTTGCTAAATTTAAGTCAAGACAAGCAATAAATAAATCAACAGCAACATTTAATGGCAACCGTTGCACATCAAATTCATCTAAACCAGACATTTCAGATAAAATACCAGGAGCTTGAGCCATAATAACCGAAACTAAAGTAATAATGGCAGGCACATTATCTCTTGATAAATCTTTTAAAGTTAAACCTTCCTCAACAAGCAAACTACTAATTCCACTCAATTGTTTCAACACTCTCGCAACCGTTGAAACAGTTAAAGGCATAAGCCTTAATGTTGTTGTACCAATTTTAAAATTGGTTTCTGGAAACAACGCCAGCCAATCTTCACTATTTAGGGTTACTTTGTTACCGGCCATACATCACCTCATTAGAAAGAGGGCCGGTTTCCCGGCCCAAACTAATACAATAATACAATCAAGCATCAAACACTTTCAAATCCAGATACGGGCTATCTGGATGAGCCGTAGCGTCGCGAAGAATATCCGCTTGGAACTTCATATTGGCCCAGTCATCGCTAATCAGGCCCGTATCACCATTGGGAGCGACCTGACATTTCCACGCTTCCAATTCATAGTTTCCACCTTCCGGGTTGTCCGATACAAATCGCAGTTTACCAGACACGCTCAAAGCAGTCAAACCTTTAATACGTGTGTAAGTAGTTGCTGCACAACCAAAGGTGACAGTCAAGCTGCCCGTAATGGTGGACGCGTCCGTAATATAAAAACGGCCCGTCCGTGCATCTACGATGTAATCTGTAGTTGCTGTGTAGGTCGTAGATCCTGACTTCGCAATTACCAAACCCGAAACAGCAGTGGGCAAGTTGGTTAAAGGAGCCGATGCCGTACTTGTCCCACCGGTAATAGTTTCCGCAGCGGTGAAAGTTCCAGATAGAACAGAAACTAACAAGTAACCAGTCCCAACCGCCAAAACTTTAGCAGTTGCGGTACTCGTGCCACCTGTAATCGTTTCATTAGCTTGGAATGGACCACCGGTTACTGTTCCAATAGTAACACGCTTCGTTTGAATAGATAGTTTACCCAACTCATAATACCGACCTACTTCTGGAGAAGCGATTGTCACTGACACTTCATCAGCAGCAGCCTGAGCCACATCTTCAGATGTACCATAGACCAGCATTTTCCAGTTTTCAGACTCAAATTCTTCCAAAGTGAAACTTAACTGAGGAGCAATTTGCGATACCGCTGACTTATCTTTAGACTTCAAACCAGACATTGAACTAAAATGATCCAAGCGGGTCACGTTAGCTGTAAGCGAAACTTCAGTCGCATTTCCAAGATGACGCTCACCTTTATAAGAACTAGTTAGTTCATCAAAAGGCGCCCAGTACAAGCTACCACGACCCAAGACATAGTTTTCAACATTTGGAGTAGACATAAGTGTACCTCATTAACGGTTATAACCAAAAAATCGTTCGGTGTATTGAATTTCGTATTGCACAGCACAATCAACAGTATTAGGTATAACTTCCACTGTTTCATCAAACTTCATAGAGTATGCAATTAATAAATCTTGTCCCTCTAATCCATCAACTCCTTTATTTTGCACGAAACGTTCGTCCAACTCAAGTGCTTTCTGTATACGCAGCTTTTTACTTCTACCTTCTGTATACATATTAACACGATCCACTAACTTTGACACATACTCAATTTGAATAGGTTGAGTAACAAGATAAATACCTTTATTACGAGTTGGAGATGATTGTCGGACGGTCATTAATTCAAAAATATGTAAACATGGGAGATTTTGATTCCAAATACCCCAAACACCGCCAGATCCTTCATAAATTGGAATGCTTGGAAATTCTGCCCATAAGCGACGTTTAAACTCCTTAATAATTAAATCAATTTTCAATTCAGGATCTAACATTTGCAACCTCACTAACAAAAGACTTAACCATTTTTTTAGCCTCTTGTTGTGCTGCTTCTGTTAATAAAGGAATAGCTTGCTGAGTGATAAAGGTTTCAGTTCCATCACGTAACCAATATGACGGTTTTACTGACACTTGATGAATCAACGCATATAACCCTACTTGCTTAAATTTTACAGTCTGACCTGGACCAGAAACTTTGAACTTACCTACAATGAGTTTACCTGAAAAACTTTGTAAGCTTCCGGTTTGAGCATCATACTCACCTGGACTGCCCAACTGATAATCATTAGCAATACCACGTCTATTTAAAGGTATTGTAGTTGTTTTAACACCAGAAGATTGAAGTAATGTAAGAACTTCCCGTGGTAACTTCCCTTTTACATTCAATGATAAATTACGAAGTGAATATAAAGGTACTGCTAAATATTGGCTGCCTGCTTTTGGACTAATAATTCCACCTACATCATAAATTCTAGCAAATTTTGAAGCTTCTCCAGCAACTTTAACTTGAAACGCACTAATACCACGACCACCACCACCAGTTGTAACATATAAACTATTTCTAATTTTTTTATGGCCTAATGGCCGCATCACTGCACCTTTTTCATTACAACTTAATTTAAGAGTAGTTAAAAATTTTCCCATCAAAGTGGGCTTATACTGTTGATTAAGTGCTCTAAACCTAAATGTTGCATCTTGTTCAGTATTAGCTAACATCTTGGATAATTTAACAAGACCATTAACTCCAACTGCACGCAATTTAAGATCAACAATACGAGCCATTATACACTCTCAGCCGCACCAAAATATATATACGGAGATAAAATGGTTTGCACTGATTCTAACAAATCTCCAGCATCAGGTGAAGAAGCAACAGTCATTTGACCCGATGCTCCACGACTTGTCGATTCATTTCCTTGTAAAGATGATAAACCTAAACCAGGTAAACGGTTATAAATCGCGATAGTTTGCATAACCAATGCAGAATGAATAGCAGCGTCATCAGTACTAAAGATATAACCACCTACATAGTCCAATTCAAAATGAATACGTGAGGCATCACCAATACTCAGATTAGCCACATCGGGATTAATTTTAATGAGTTTATTTCGTACAATCCAAAAATCAGTATTCTCTACTAATGGTGCACTTTCTGTAATATCTGTCAATGAATCAGAATATGGATTATCAATTAAAACAATAGAATTGACTGTATCAATAGGTGTAGTTTTTACTCTAACACGAGTATCCTGTTCATAATAACGCTCTACATAATTATCTTGCACAAGTTCCCTATTCAGATAAGTCACCACCATTCCATACGCAACACGAGAACATGATATAACTCTCGGATCGGTTGTTACAAGCGAATCAGACCCATAAGCTCGTAATTGCAAAGTAGCACAAGCTTCTTTAACAACCGGAGTTAAATAAAGACTGATCGCTTGCACATCCATAATTAAGCCTTACGAGTAACTTTACGTGACACAAGGGGCTGGTCAGCCACAACTTCAGGGGGCTGGTCAGCAACCAGTGGATCTTCAACACTGGATGTGGATGAAAGCTCTACAGAAACTTCTAGTGCTTCCTCTTTTAACCCAGTGAGTGTGCGGACTACATAACCACCACTGGTAGGTACGGCGTCTACTTGTTGCAAGTCGAGTCCAAACCGCTGCACCCATCTTTGACACTCCGTAATGACGAAACTGCCAGTCACAAGATGCAAGTTATTCTCTGAATCAAACAACTGGCGTCGGCATCTGTATATAGCCATAAAACACCTTTACAGTAATTGGATGCGGTTATCCAACCGCATCCAAGCCGCAACTACAAAGAATCAACTGGCCGAGGTTTTAATCACAACACCAGTTTCAGGTAAAGCGTATGCCATACCTTCACGTTGTAACACACGCAAGAAAATTTTATCTTGCGTAAAACCAACATGCTCAGAGCGAGCAATAGTCATCTGCTGACGGTCGCCAATATAAAAATGCTGCAAATTGCCAAAAAACATGAACGGCTTGCCAGCACCAGAGGCCGTAATAGATGGCATTAACTCGCACAAAGTATATGGGAAACCCCAAATCATACCGGGCTGACCATCAGAGGTAGGCTGTGCCCAAATATAATTACCAGTACTGTCTTTCAACTTGCGGAGCACATTCAGCACTGTACGATGCAGATAAAACTTAGCACCACTCGACAGCGCAGCCGGTAATAAAGATGTTACATCCGCTAAATTATCGGCAGTCACATCAGAAAATGCAGTCTTAGTAGACGGTAAAGTGAACGCTGTCACATCCGAATTATGCAACACGCCATTGAACGGGTCTCCGGCAGTTACATCGCCAGTAAACACAACCCGATCTTCTTCTTTAGCAATGGCCTGTCCAAACAACATGCTTAATAAATTAGCAATAGGAATGGACGAATCCGCCAACAGCTCACTGGTCATTGGCACCAACGCCGCCAGCTTCTTGATGGTCATACGGAACTCACCAAAACTCGGCTGAGTTTGGGGAATAGTTTGACCTTCACCAATCCAGTAAGTCTGAACGCCGCCCGTCAACTTAGGCATAACCAATTCAGTGGACTGCATCGGGATAATTGTACAATCTTGACGAGCCAGACCATACTTTTCAATAATCGAAATCAGCGTGTTTCGATATTCAGGTCGAACAAAGTAACCACCTTCGGAATCACGCCCTTCAGTCATATCTTTGACAATGGCATCATCACGAACAAAAATCCCGCGAACCATGCTGACGAAATCTTTAGCCAGCTTTTCATTCGTGAAGCCAAAATGACCAGAAAAGTCAGTGGTTGAACCGGCCTGTGCAGCCAGTTCAACACAACGAGTTTCTAGATCCATAACGCGAGCTTCAAGAGCTTTTACCACAGCATCTTGAGCATTAAACATGCTAAGAGCTTTACCAACAGATGTGGTGAACTCACTCAATTGTTTTTGCACATCAACGGACATAGTATCACCTTTAATTAGAACTAATGAATTGTTGTCAAACTTCAAGATTTGTTTTAAACAAATCTTGAAGTTGCCCTAAAGTTGCACTCAAATCAAATTCGGGCGTCTTGGAGTCTGGAGTTGGTGGATCAACAGAATCCGAGCTTTTAGCCGGAGATTGCAAAGCCAACACAATCGCTGATAATTCTTCCAGCATCCGCACCACAACAGTCATCCTAATCTTAAAGCTGGTATTCAGTTCTTTTAGCTCCAAACTGAAACTATCCATAGCTTCTTTTACCAATGCTTTAATATCAGACTCAACTGCTGAATCAGACTTTATTTCAGGAGCTGGATCTTGAATAGACTCAACTTCTGGATCTTTACCATCACCAATCAAAGCCAATTGATCAGCCGTATAAGCATCATCACCGTCTTTAAACTCCGGTGGTGTCCATCCTAAATCTTTATAGTGCTTGGCTAAGTGATCATAAACAGATTTCTTGTCAGCACATGTACTTGCAAGCACATCTTTCATAGCTGAACGAAGCCCAGATTCGGACAGCATTAAAAATGTGTCTTTATAAACATGATGCTGAAATTTATACGCAGTAAAACTATCTGCATGTTTCAGGTCAATCCAGCCAAACGCACGAGAAAACTCAGCCCAGTTCATCTGCTCACTATCACCACTACCATCTGCACTACATGCTATGGCAATAGAGGTAAGAGCATCGATACCTACCAGTTCAGTATCTTTAGCCTCACAAGGCTCATACTCAACGACACTACTTAAAATCAAGGGGTTGTCCGTTTGTTTCAAAAAGCTATCTAGTTGAGCTGTCAAATCGGCAAGCTGCTTACCCACTTTAGACTCAACCAACTGAGATACAGCTTTGGATTGGAAACCACTAAAAGTTAAACTCTTACGTACCAACTCATCAGCACTGCGCTGAAGCAAAGCATCAGGATTAGAAGGTACAGGAACTGGACTGATTTCTAACAGTTCCCATTGCGGGATAATACCCCACGGTTTAGGATCGTATTGAGTCAAATCAACAGTACGAGTCGTACCATCAGGTAATTCAACTGCAATTGATGTAATCCCGTCATCTAAATTCCAAGTCGGTATATAAGCTTTAGGCAAAAAACCAACCGAAAATGCATTCATGAATCCAGTCTGATACATACGTTCTATAGCAGCACTGGGTTCATCATCATAAAACTCAAAATCAAACGTAATCATCTCCTCTGCGACTTGAATGGAAACGACACGCCCAACCGGCACTTGTTTCATCTGGTGGATATTAAGCATGACCGGATTCTTCATAAAGGAGTCAATAATAACACCTTTAGGAATCAAAATTTCCCGATCACGATCCATCGTCGCAGTAGAAGCAACAGCACTGTACAAATTCCGACCACCAACACCTTTTCGATATACCGGTGCTTGCTTAAAAGCAAAAGTTACGTTATGAGACATGATAACCTCCGACTAATTCAATAAAATTTAATTTCTTTCAGGAGTATTGTAAATACCAAGGACCAAAATTTTTGCAATATCGTTAGCTCGATCCGTTAATATTTTGGAATCGGCATTGCTAAATGGCTGGACCAAAGGCATTAGTTTCTCCATAAACCCATAACCACATTGAGCTAGAGCCAACCCACGAATATAGTCGGCAACAATCAAATCCCATAATTCTAAATGGTAACTTGTATCATACAACTCACGTTCTTGTACATATAAAAGTAACTTACTAACAATCAATCTTTCAATCAATTCTTTTTTTGGTTTGTCTTGATTGCTTTGTTGATTATTATTTTGATTATTATTTTGATTGGTATTACTAATATCTTGAAGTTGTTGCTGATAAGCCAATTGTTGATTCTGACGTTCTATTTTAAGCTTATCAAATGTCTTATCAGGAACTAATACGGGGAAGTCCAAAATACGAGCAATCTGTGTTGGATGATAACCCATATCCAAATATGTTTTTGCCGGGGTGGCAAGAGCTATAGGATCAGGTTTAAGACCAGCGACTTTAGCTGTATCCCATTTAGCATAAACACCAGGAAAATCAACATCTAAGATGTTGATTTGAATCAAATCTAATAATGCGGATAATCGAGGTAAAAGAGTTTGTTCCCAAAAAGTTTGAGTTTGTTCTCGTGCATTGGCGTAAGAAGCATATTCAAACAAACCCACCATCGAAGGTGGTACACCAAATACAGCTAAAATTTCTTCTCTAGTTAGTTTCTTCCCTTGAACAAAATCAATATCTTTAGTCCCAACCGTTAATGGTGTAACAGTAACACCTCCTTGTAAAATTAATGCACCATGACCACCATCAATACCACTATAATAGTTAATAACTTCTTTACGGATTTCATCTTTTTGATCTTGAGTCAGCTTTCCTTTAGCTTGCAGTAACAACGGAGTTTTCATACCCGTTTTAAAAAAACTAGAGTTCCATCCATTAATTTGAAAATCGGACTCTAAACTCGCCCGTGCTGGGCGTAATGGAGATAATCCATCTAATGAAGCACCCGATGTTAAATCGGGTTTATATTCTTGTATGAGTAAAACATCTTGTAAACGATAAGTCTTATTAATAGAAGTTTCCACCCAACCCACAACATCACGCTGGGTAGCTAAATCTTTAAATACTGGAATTAACTCGTCCTTTCCACGTAAATCAATATTAACTGGAAGTTTACCTTTCCTTTCAATAATCCAAAACAACTTACCATCAATGCTTAGATGCAAAAAAGTACGATAAAGCAATTCCCGCAACGAAGGTATTAACGGGTATTTAGGAGGATTAAACAGTTTAAGAGCTGGATGATTTTTATCCGTAATAAGTTGTTTGGGTTCAAATGTAGGTAATTCGTTTGGTTTCCCTTCAAAAAACAATAATGGCGCGCTGGATGCAGTTAAAGCAATTCGATTAATTGCCGCATAGACCCAATTATTACCACTATAAGCACCTAAAGATGCAACATACCCACTTAATGTGTTAGACCCGCCCGATGCAAGCCAATCCGTAAATGAAAAAACCTTCATTAGTTATGTACCTTTTTCATACTAGGCTCAGTTTAACAGGATCAACATGATAGCGCAATACTCCACCATAATAAAACATGTCATCTGAACGATTTATGATCTAAAGGAACTCGTATCCCTAATAAAACTTCCCATTCTTCTTGAGTTAAATTTACCGTAAATCCAGCTTCTTGTCTAGCAATAGTAGGCAAAGTATTAATAGCTTCAACTGATACTAAACCGCCCGGAGTACAATACGCTAAAACACACGAATCAAAGTAGTCCGGTGAACGGCCTAAAATTAATTTTAAATCTTCTTTTGACCAAATCTGTATTTTTCCAGAAGATTGAGATATTTTATACCGCATAATATTAATATCTTGCTTTAGATACTCCATAATATCCAAATCATTGACGACTACATCTGCCAATCCAACAGCTCCAGTTTCCATTAATCGTCTAAAATTCCAACATTGCTCTGCACGTAAATTCAAATATCTATCTGGATCAACAACAGCTTTTTCAGCATTATTAACGGCAATAACCGGTAAATCAATTTCTTCCAATTCCACACACCGGTCATACACACCTGCACCAATACCAATCACGTCAATTTTGATTGCAGTAACCGGCATACCATAAAATTCTTCAACTTCCCGCACAAATTCCACCAAAGCACCTACCACTTCCATCGTATCATGACCAGTCAACCGATGGATTCGCAATGCTTTTGTTCCAGAACGCGCAAAAAATACGGTACTGTCCAACCCAGAACGTGCTACGTCTACACCAATCTCAATTGTACCATCAACTTCACCCGCATTTTCAAAAGCAGGTTGAACAGATTGATATGGAACAACCGTCATTTGTGAAGATTCAACAAACTCGGCATCAATAAAAATCTTATATAATGGGTCATCTTTACCCCAAGCTTCTGTTCGTCTTTTTACCCAATCAAACGATACTAAACCAGGATAAATATCACGACCTTCTACTACATTAGGACTTTCCGATGCACGAATCTTAATAATATTCCATTTACCAAACCTTGTTTTACGACCTGGGATGCAAATATTAGCCATTTCACTATCTGAAATAGCCGTATTTGAAATAACCAACCATTTACAATTCGCTGAAGTCATTAAACCTTCAGCCGATTCCCATAAAGCCGTTGGAATACCCGCAGCCTGATCAAAAATAACCATCTGATTAGGTGAGTGATAACCCGTAAACTTATCAGTATTATCCTCATCTGTACTAAAACCCACTGCGAAATGGTCTGTGCTGAGTGTTAAAGATAGCTGTAATGGTTTACCACCTAACGGAACTTTAGCTTTTTTATGAGCAGTTCTTAACTCAGCCCATAATAAGTCACGCACCTGACGCGAAGTAGGTGCTGTAGAGATTACTTTAGCAGGTCTAAAACAATACAAAAACCATAATGCAATACGAGCAGCCAAGAAGGTATTGTGCTCTACAAAAGTTGTAAGATATGTACTGTAACCAGGTACACAAACCCCTACTGTCGGCTGACTACCTTTGTATCGAAGATACTCAACACGTTGCCAGCTATAACCAGGTGGAAGATACTCATTTTGTACAAATAATCCTCCAACTGAAGTTTTAGCTGCAACCCACATCCCACTTCTTAAATTTTCAACACTTACCCAATCAGCTAATTTTCTAGTTATATCTAATTTAGAACTAGAAACCCACAATGGGTGATTACCAGTTCTAATAATACTTAATCCAGCATCAGTCATTACTTCATAAACAGGTTTAAGTCCATTATCTTCAGCAAATGCATTTGAAACATGCACGGTATTTGTAACCGAGTCCCATGCTAACACTTCAAATGATTTTCCAATTAATGATTCAATTAGTACAACATTTCCATTAGCGAGTACCATTTGCTCGCCATAAGCCATACATTTCCCAACTCCGTAACTATTTCCTGACACATGTACTAATCCGTTACGACGCACATAAATAAATCCAGAAGGTACTGAAACACAATAAACTTTACCAGAATAGTGCTTTTTATACCAACCGTGATCAGGCGCATCTATAGTCATAAATCCATTACAAAAAACTGCTGAAGTTCCATAAATAGAATCAGCTAAAGCTTCTACGAATTGATCACCATTCTTTATCAAACACCGATGGTTTGGCGTAATCAAAAAATTTAATTGCTCAGAATCATATCCAATAAGATCACCATCATAATCATACGCATGAAAGGCTTGTGGATAGACAAATACTAAATGTCCGTTACAATAAGAACCAACTTTATCAGTTGGCAATAAATCTTTAAATAACTGAAAACCACGAGTCTCAGTTAGAATTTCAGTATCATCAGAAAAACAGGCGGGGCACGCTGTCCGCTCATTCTCCACAATTGAATAACAAATATCTTCCTGTTTTGACCAAAGACGGTCTCCCAAAACTTCGGAAATCCACCAAACAGGGTCTCTTTGACCACGTAAAATAAGTGATTGCTGCCAAGATTTATTATTCATGATGATCATCCAAAATAGAATCATCGATTTCGGACTGACCTAACAAATCACTCCATGTTTTCGGTGTATTATCCGATGATTCATCTTCAATTTGCGAATTAGCTGTCGTTGTCGCTGCCACAAGATGTTGATATGCTTGAGCTAAAGCCCGCATATCGGCTGGCGATTTTACTTCAAATGGTAAACCCAAAGACTTATTACTCATATTATCTACTAATCGAGCAATCTGATTAGTCAATTGATCTCTAATCTTAGAGGTTTTACGCTTATAAAGGCGTAAACGCAAACGTTCTTCATCAGCATCTCGTGCATCAGCTAATTGTTCCCAACCATTCGCCGCTGCTAATGCATTTAATTCCATAAAGTCAATACCCGTAGTCTGTGACAACTTGTTAAGACTACGGGTAACACCTAAAGAATAATATTTTTCAAAAAGCTCTTTGACTTTGGCCGGTCCTAAATGAAAGCTCATCACAGTAACTCAATAGTTGGTAGAATAAAGACTAGAACGCCTACTCATAGATGGCCCAACCAAACTCCTTACATTAGGAATAGTTACTAAGCCTCTAGATAACGCTTTGTACAAAGAAGTCAAAGCTCTTACATCTAATTTATGTAAATTTTGGTCAAATAATTGTTGTAATTGATTACAAACATCAACACCAAGTTGATCTACACATGACAAATACCTAACCAATGTGCCCGATTTAATAAGATTAATAACAACGCATTCATCAGGATTAGCTAACAACTTATGAATGTTAGCCACAACAGCTTTACTCAATTTCATAATTAAAATCGTCTCCATCATCATGTTCTAATAAACGACCGGCTACTTGCAAATCTTCTTGATTGCTATGTACAGATTGTCCAGCCGCATCTAACAATCCATCATGTGTAGAAACTAAAGCACGGACATGCCTTAGCATCGTTCCAAACCCCATAACATTACGAATGGCTGTCTGCTGATTGCGAGTTAAGATTTCCAACAAAGTAACTTGTTGGTTAGTATCCATATTTTGAATCACATCAGGATTCAAAAGATGATCTTCCAGAATACGCATCGCACCATTAATGCGCTGGAGTCTATCTACTTCTTCATCAGCTTGGCGGAATACAGCTCGGAAGGTGCGATCATAGCTTTGTACAGCTAAAGTCGCAAAATTAGGCGTTAATGCTTGACGTTTCACCGGTATACCCCATCTCATCTTTAGACATGGAGTATACCGGATATGGATTTAAAAAATCAATACTTCATCCTAACGAATAGGGCACATACCACCGGCACACTCAGCCGATTCAACATCAAAATCATCTAAAACTTTTTCCATATCAATAGGTTGAAGTGTGTTTGCATACGCTTCAAATACTTCTTGAGTTACAACTTCTTGCGGTAAATAAGGATACCCCAAATCTTCCGCAGTTTTAGTAGGGTCATTTCGTAACATAAATGTTGCCGAAACATAACAATCCCAGTTTTTGTGTATCCAATCTACAATTGAACCAATCTCTCCAGGGCTGTATGACACAGTGCTTGAAACATTATGATCTATATAATGTTCCATGACCATTTTGTATCGTTCCAATTGTGCAACTGCCGATTCCAAATTAAGAAACCGACTACCAACTTCTGAAAATTCCACATTCGCAAACTGAACAGGGAATGTAACCAAGATACCGGTAGCATCATACGGATTAATGAAAGTCCGATAACCAGCATCTTGCAACAGTTTAACCACCGGGTCATGAATAGAATAATTAATATTATTCAAAATATAACGACCCAGTGGCTTATGTATACCTTCGGTACAATCCGCCAACTTAGACAAAGTACCAGAAGGTTTTGTAGTTGTTACCGCAGCCGGGTGTTCCATATCCAATTCATCAGCCATACTATTGGCACCATTCTTAGCACATTGATGTAAAACATCAAATGCAGACGGTTCATTGGCAAACTCCCATTGTACAATCCCTGTCAAACCTACTCCACATAAATGTAAATACTCATTCAATTCATGCCATGTTCTTTGTAAAAGACCATCATCCAAATTGACACAAGACTGACGATAATTTGCACGCGCAATAAGGTATACTGCCCGTTTTAATCCTTCCATATTTCCATTAAATCTCGGTAACACAACCTCACACAAATTGCACTGATAAGTCAGCATATTATTAAATACTGCTTTATGCTGAATAGGCTCTTCAAAACAATAAGAAGTATATTCACCTTCCAATGGATAAATACGTTTAATGTTTTGATATTTTCCTTTACCAATAGGTGCATGACCCAACTTGGTATTCAATAGTTGGCAAGGTAATTCCGATACATCAGTAATAGAAACGTACCAAGATGCTTTAGTACGCTTAAAATTAGATGATTGTCCAACATCCGCCATCAAACATACCGAAGATCGTATGCCATTTTTAGATAACAGTAATTGCAGCTTACGGATAAAAACTTCATCCGATTGGTAAATACGAATCCCACCAGATTCCGTATTAGAACCGTCACTATCAGCTAAACCGGCTATAAATGCCAGGCAAGAAGTACGGTCCCATAAAAACACTTCATCAATTGTGGGTAATTTTGTATCTTTTAGCACTACTTTTCGTTGGGGAACATCAGGGTTTTGTCTGTATTGACCTTGATATTGAACTCCCCGTAAAGACAGTCCAACTTTTCGTCCATACAATAAGATCACCACATCATCCTTTTCTTCATAACCGTCACCATAACCAAACCCTAACTCATAAGCCAATTCGACATAAACTCCAGAGTCATTCACCATTTTAAAAGGTTCTGAATGAACCGCATACTTACCAGGATGCTCCATAACAGTCTTAGCCATTACTTCATGATAATGGTCACTAAATCGTGTTGTAACAGATAATCGATGGTAAGGAGTGCAATCTAAATAACTACCATCAGATAATTCTATTCTCAACATTTGCTGATGGTAGCCTGTAATTTGTGGAACAACAACGGCCCACTGCTGCCCATTCCAAACTTCTACTTCCTCACCAACAACATCCGAAATCTTAACCAATGCTTCACGAGTAATAAGCCATGTATCACCATGTACACAGAAACCTTTATCACCCAACAAGATTTCACCACAATTTCCAGACACAACCGAACCTAATAAAAATGATTGCGTAGTCGGTACACCAGCACAAAACACTGGTTCTATACGATCAGTCAGTTCAACCCGAACAACTCGTAACACTTCCATTTTGTTATACGGTTGTCTTTTCAATAACTGTGGTTCAAGATACTGCAACAATTTATTGGGGTTGGATATAGTAAATCGATACACATCTTTAGTAGGATATGCTTTATACCCACCCTTACCATCCGGCATTTCCTTTTCTCCTGCTGGATGGGTCAAACTGATTTTCCCACGAACACCAATAAGCCTGCATAACTGAGCAAACTCATTCAAAAATGTCCGATGAATAGATGTAAACTGAATGAGATAACCACGTTCAGCATCTCCACTAAAATGACCATCAGATTCAAGATAGCCACGAATAAATGCTAAAATGGTTGGCAATGTACCACCTAATACGTAATCAGGCACTTTGGACTTATCGGGAACAGCATGACCTAAAATTCTACCAACTACCAGATTTTCTGACCGTTGGGAAAACTTTAAACCAACTCTTGTAAGCTCTTCAATACATTCCCGTTTCTTAGTATTCAAATTAATTCCAATTTTGGAATTCTCTTTTGAATTATACCAAGTACCATCTGCAATCAACCATGCATCCAGATAAGCATTATCTGGATCATGAACACTACCAAAACACCCTTCAATGAAAGATGGAGCTAATTGATCATCAAGTTGCAATTCACCAACTGTAATAAACGATCCATCAATCTTTACAAATCGATGGTACTTAGTTGCATACTCAACCATACCATTACTAAACTCCACTTCATATAATGCCTCAGCATCTCCAGTTTTTTCAAACTTGGCTAAAACAACATCACCAGAACCATCTATCACGTCTGCCCATGTACCACTCAATGAGCCGATTCGTACAAGACCTTTATCTGGAATACACACCAATGAATCTTTCGCTAAACATGGGTTCATACCATAGAAGTATGGCGCTCTACGCAATGCAGCATCACCGTTCACAATTCCGGGTTCACTGCCCCCACCATCTAACATCAAATCGAACACTTCAAATAATTGACTTTTTGAAGGTTTATCATAAAACACCAAAGAATTATTAGATTGACCTCGTTGTGGGTTTAATTGTTGATGATCACGTTTAGCTAATGCAAATTCCCGCCAATATTTATTAGAATTCGGCATGAGTGCCAATTCAGCAGATCGACGAGATGATAAAATAGTCCCCATCCAATTGACAATATCTAAAATGTCCAATTCAGATAACAAACGACCCGCTGCTCTGTTCATGATAGTGCAAATCCCTTGCAAAGCAATGTATAATTGATGATCTCCGCTACTAATCCAACCATAACCTCGTAATCGCTCACCGGCTGGACGTATTTGAGATAAATCAATAATTAGCTTTTCAGCAGGATGCTTACCCGAAATAAGCTTACCCACTGCTTTCGCCCAAGCTTCAGCACTATCGCCTACTTGCAAAATCCAAGTTTTACTCGCTGACAACCATGTTTCCGTATTACGTTCTGCACCACCTTTCTGTGTTCTAGTAGAACGTATAATTTCTATATGAGGGATATGTCGCATAAAGCCATTCAATATCCCTATAATAGGTCGAAATCCAACTCCACAGTTATGAACAACGACTTTAGATTCACCAACAGTATAAGTATGAGTCTTTTCTACAGACAAATCATATAAAGACTCAGAACTTTGTGGTAAACGCTCAACACTTTTTACTTTCACGATAAATCCTCACAGCTAGTTCTCTAAAAGAATCTTGGGTAATATCACATTCCCAAACTCGATAAACTCGATAACCTAATGAGACCAAACGTTTTAATCGTCCATCATCTTCTCGCCACTTGGATTTGGCTAACCACCCTGTTACTGGATGCTTATATGATTCTTCATAAAATTTTGGATTCATGTGCCAAAAATCACCAAAAATCTCAATAACAACATTTAACTCTTTAATAAAACCATCTACTATAAAACTATAACGTGGGAACATAGTTCTTTTACGTTTTTCTTTTGTTTCAGAACGTAAAGCAGCTAACCTACATGCTTGTTTATGGACATCAGTTTTGGCTTCCGCATGGCATCTTTATGAGCTTGCGATTGAAAAGTAAGAAAAAATCGCAAGCTCATCAATAGCTTATGTTCCGCAGTGCGAACATAACTACCCATCCACTAATTCCTTATCATCCAAAAATTGTGCTTCACACCAACCTTCAGTGGTTAAAAACAAATGATCTTCAGTACAAATAATTGTTTCCCCGTTTTCCAGAGTAATTTTAACTAAAGATTTTGGTGGATTAACTATAACAGCTTGTACCTCCGAATGAATAAAACTTTTAGTGAGTTCATCAAAAGATACAACTAAATCACCTGCTTCTAGTAACTCAATAGGCTTAAAAGAACCATCTGCCATCCCAACTAACGTGCCTTTTACAAAACATCCTTGTAGCAAGAGCCAGAGTGCATCCACAGCATCAAATACTGTTTTAACCGATGTAAAGCTGCAATTAAAATTGCAGCTTTCTCGTGTTCGGGCTACTTCAGTACCCCCCAACCACAAAGAACGACCTGAAGGAAATGCAGCTCGATTTAAAATTAATTCTCGTAACTCAGCTAGTTCCGATAGTTCCTCATTACTCAAATTCATCCCTTTAGCCCGTTCCCATAACCAAGCTTGGTGCCTGAGCACTCGTGCAACCGTTTGAGGCCATGTTTCAAACTCAGTCGCCATTTCATTTAAAGGACGACTGTAACTACGCCGATAAACCAATTGTGAGCGTGTAGACCATTCATTCATTTTTTCTTCTCCAATTTATAAATTATCAATTAAAACCGTTGGAACCCCAACCCCCAATACGATCTACATCACGAGTCAATTCATCCACAACAGACCAGACAACTCGTAACACTGGAACCAATACGGCTTGGCATACAAAATCACCTCTACGAAATGTTAAAGGTACTTCAGATGTATTCCACCCACTTACACCTACCTCTTGTTGATAATCACTATCAATAAGTCCTACCAAATTGCCCAATACAAAGCCTTTTTTATGCCCCAAACCGCTTTTTGGAATTAAAAGCCAGGTTAGGTTTGAATCATTAATATCAATACACAAACCCGTGGGAATTAATACTCGACTTTGTGGCTCAATTATGATAGAATCAGGAATACACGCCCGGAGGTCCATACCGGCTGATTCTTCAGTCGCATATTTGGGCAAACCGTATTGCGTAAAAAATTCTTCATCCAATAACTTTACATTAACTTCTTTTGAACGTGGCATACTTCTTAATCTCCAAAAAAGCAAAAAAAATTAGTGAGTGAGTAATCTAACTGATTTTGGCTCTCTCACTACCGTATATTGACCCGAAAACTGCGATGTATCTAAGTTTCGATGGTCAATTAAAAAAATCAAGCGGCCTGTAGTTAAAGCCCTATCTCTTAATGAAGATACTAAATCAGACACCCCACGTTGACTCAAAAATTGAGACGGTTCATCAAATATTTCCATACCAGGAGACATGCCAAAACAGGTCAAAATTAAGTCCGCCATACCCAAAGCACCCGCTAATCGTAATCTTTGAGTTTCTCCACCGCTCCAAGCTTCCCATGGAACTGGAGATGTTACTGTGGGTGCATGAATCATAACCGTAAAACTTTTTTTAGTTTTTCCAGTCTTAGTAGTCGCTTCACTGGCAAATTCTATCTTCCAACCATGCAATCCAAACTGGTATAGATAGTTATTCACTTCTAATTCCAATTGAGCTAGCACATCATTAATCAACATCAATTTTACTTCTTTAAAACCAGCAATCCAAAACCGTGTATGGTCTAATTGACTTTGCAATTCCACTATTTTTCCTTGGAATTGGATAATTTTCTTACTTAATTCCTTTTTATCTAACTCTAACTTCGCTTTTTGGTCAATAAATGGATTCGGTTTCGTTTGCCACTGAGTCAAATCACGATTAAATCGACTAATTTGGTCTTTATTAGACAACAAACTATGTTTGATCACCGAAATATCACGAGTAACTACTGAAAGCTCACTTTTTATACCTTCAACTACATTTTGAGTCTCTATAACATCATTTGCTCTTATATCCGCTTCCGCTTTAACATGCTGATATTGTAATTTTAATCCATCTAATGCCTTTGAAATATCACCTAAGCGTGTCGTATGTCGTTGTTGTTCCGTTTTTAAGTGCAGTCCATCAATAACCTGCTTACAAACGGTACAAATATCACCTAATTTACTCAAACGAGTCAGCTCTTGTTGAATGGAAGCTGCTTCAGATGATAAAGATGTTGATTGACTACTCAACTTCACCATTTCAGCCGCAATTTCCGCTTGTAAATTCTTAAACTCACTAAAAATGGCAAAAGCTTCAGTTAAAGAGGCTTGTAATTCAGCCTCTTTAGTGACTAGTTTTCGTCCTTTAAGCTGAAATTCGGCTTTTTTGTTGTCTAAATCCCTAAGATTTAGCTTAATTAAGTCAATTTCATCTTGTCTGGATTGTTCCCACTCATCAATTTTAAGCTCTGTTTGCTCAATCACACCCATAATAGCCGAAACTCGACCTTTAATTTCAGCCGACTGCTGCAATTTTTTATTAATTTCTTGTTCAATAGCCTCTACTTTACGTTTAGCAGCACCACTCGCTTGATCCCACACTTCCAATGGGAGAACACTTTCCATTATCTCAGCTTTTTCTGATGGTTTTAAATCAAAAAACATCGAAGTAAATTGTGCAAAGACGACAGAAAAGCAAAAAGCATCATAATCTAAGCCCAACTGTTGATTAATCTCAGTTTGGACAGCCACTTGGAATGGCTTTTGATCAATCGAAAGTTGTAAAGAGTTAGGATTTTGAGTTCGGCGGATGCAATAGGTTTTATCTTTAACCCGAAATGTAAATTCGACTTTACAAGATTTAGCAGACCAATTAACAACGTCACTGGCTTTCAACCCGCGTGGGGTTTTTCCATACAAACACCATACCGGAGCATCACAAAACAATGTAGATTTACCACACGCATTCCCTTCTAATTCTGGATGAGCATCATTCCGACCTGCAACAAAATATAATCCTTGTTCTTTTGGAAACTCAAATTCAAAGTAAGGAAACGTTTTAAAGTTTTCTACTCGTAACGAAATAGGCTGTAACATTTACCATTTCCCTTCTGGGCAGTTAGAAGCACGTAGCTTGAGTTTACTGGCTAAAGGACAACCGCATTGACTGCATTTACGGAATTTAATACTCAAAGGATACATTGACCCTTCAACATTAAATTCACAAGCATCACAAATTTCTCGCCGCTGCTTGACCAACTCATCATGAGGCATAGCGAGTCTAGCCAAACGCAAAGGTGGTTCTGGTTTTACAACAGGTGACGGAGGTGACTCAGCAACTTGAATTGGTAATTGAGCTTGTGCTGCTTGAAACCTGGATAAAATTTTAAAATTCACGGCAGTACTCCACACAATTGAGTCAACATAGAATTACATAGTCCTTTAACATCATCCCCACTTAAATCACCAGGGTCCGATACATGAGATGGACAGTTCCAATCGACAACTGAATCCAGCCCAGTCCAATCCATTTGAGATACAAAAGAACACTGATCTACAAATTCATCACGATCAAACATGACAACAATTCGATCAAATAAATTCGTGAGTTCACCTAAACAACCTAATTGATTATGAGTTGCTTTCTTATTAAATAAACATGTAGCTCTAACACCTAACGAAGCTCCATAAAAATCCATTTTCATAGCGTCAAATGGACCTTCGTTCACAACGAGTAATCGACCCCCTTTAAATAACTGTGGTTCATTAAACAAACACTCTTTAATACTCATTAACGCTCCACGAGTATGATCTAAACTCAAATAGCGTAAATGAGTATCTTTATGAATACTACGACCCGTCCAATTCACTAATCGATTGGCAACATAGTTAGGAATCACAATACGATCTTTAAATTGACCACTAATCGCATAATGAAGATTATAACGATAAGCTAATCGACTCACACTTCGCTGACTATAACCACGTTCCATTAAGTATTGAACGAATCGAAAACTCCTGCGTAATTCAACATCTAATGGAATAATATCATCAGGAAATTCCAGTAATGGTGTAGTAGGAGCTGTGTCATTGGCTTGAAATGAAACAGCATCAAATGCCGTTTCTTCTATCCAAATGGGCTTCTGACCCAACAATTGACACGCTTCATAATAATTACACTGCGCTAACACCATAATCAATTTATGAAGCGTCTTACCCGAATGATGTCGTTTATTACGCCAACAACTAAATCGCATGTTATCTTCATCAATACCTAAATGGTAGCTAGGATCTGGAGAACTCGTTTTTGCACAAAAAGGACAGTTAATATTAATCTCACCACGTTTTACATTAACACCTTTTGTAATATAAGGAATATGATGGGAATGTAAAAAAGATAAAACATTAAATTTCATCTTCGTCACTATCCTCTTCATTATTTTTAAAGCCATTCCGCAATGCAACAATGACTTCAATAAACAATCCTGATGGAATATACCCTGGAAAGGCTTGATCCACCAAACCGGGCACCGACTTCGCTTGCCGAATGAAAGAACCTAAGGATATGGGGATTTGACGCAACTGGAGAAATTGGATTAATAACTGACCAAACAAATTAAACAGTAATGAGATGTCATTCCGTTGTAATACTGGACTGAAACCACGGCACCAATCGAGCAAATAATCCAAAGCACGGATAATATCTCGTTGTGTTTCGGGTTGCAAAGCACCTAAATGGGGAGGGACTTTCACATGGAGAGATAAACAATAAATAAAACTTTTGTAAGCGAGTTCAAGATCAACTGGAAACCGTTTAAGTGACTGTCGATCCATCAATGCCAATGTAAGTCGGTGTAATTCCAAAAGTTGTTCAGGACTGAGTAACCCAACATGATATTTAATGTTCTCAAAATCCATTGTATCGTCCTAATGATGTGCTAACTACTTATACCTACTTTTTTAGCACATAAAAGTCCAAAGGTTCCATGTTTTTGGTGACCGGGTATAAATATTGGATGGGATTACAATGATATTTGACTTTAATGGAGATTAAACAAGCACCCGGAAACGCTTGATCCGGCACGATAAACTGTAAATCTGATTGAGTTTGATGGCCTAAAAGCCGATTAAAACCACCTAAAAACACATGAACCGTATGCTTCCCGCATTCACCAGTCAACTTCCCTATTGCTTCCATAGGACAAGTTCGATATTGATAATATCGAACTTGAATACTCGCCGTCTCTCCTGGTGCATACCCTGTTTGCGTCATCGCAATATCTGCAAACTCGAATGGTGAATCTCGATCTAACAACCACAATGTGACCCGCACCAATCCATAAATGGCAAGTATCCCATAAATAGAGTAAAAAAACAAAAAGGTTGGGTACTGCACTTTCTTCCAAAGTGTTTTGAGCATAGATGATTTCACTTAAAGAAAGCACTAAGCAATTCAGTGGCTCCAATGATCGTGCCGATGGCCGTAAACAACCCGGCAACGGCCACCACCAATCGTTTTAAGAAACTACTGGCTGCAAAAAAGTTCTTAATTGATTCCAGAGTAGGTTCAAACTGTTTATGATCTTTACTCAGAGCTTGTACAGTCTGATTCAAATCATACATTGCCATCGTCACTTCATGATTCATCTTCCCTAAATCCATAGCCACCCCACGAAGTTCGGATGACATCTCCTTCATCTCACCTTCAGTCTTATGCTCTAATTCTTGCATCCGCTGCTCTAACAGAAACAACCGATCTGCAAAAATTCCATCAATTTGACGAACGGAGTGAGTCAAATCTACTCTGGGTTCTACCTTCCGTAAACTCCGAGGCTCTTCTGATTCAGACATTTTCGCCTCACGCTATACAAGGAATCATTAAAACTCATGATTCCTGGTATAGGAATCATGAGTTTACTCCTGATATTTTGCCATAAAATCAATCCTAATGTCAACGATAATCCAAATAATCTGGGTTGACCACGCTTTTCCCAACAGCCTTCCCCCACGCCAACAATTGACCTTCATCGTATCGCACCGGGGGATTGCGACCGCCACCCAATACCTGTTTAGGTAATCCTAACTTCCTGACCCAGTGATAGACAGTCATCGTGGTAATATCAAACATTCGACACACTTGCCGAATCGTTAAAAGTGTCTCGTTATGACAGTCTCGCCACTGACTATCATTTACCTCCATAAACTCAACCCGGTTGTGAACCGTTTTCTTCACCTTAGTAGCGAGCACTGCCGCAAGGGGCGGTGCCTTTTCAAAATCCTGATCTTCTAATATCCTCTGCTCTACCCGGATCGGAGCGGCTGGCTTCTGATTTAAAATCTGTCTCAAATCACGTCTAATCATCATGGCACCTGAATATATTTGTGTACTTGAATATTGAGTCGGTATCCAAACGTCTGACAACTATGAATAGCCGCTTTTAAGTTTTCTGCGTAATGATCATCCCAGCAAGGTCCTACCCAAATGTTAGAGTTACGTGGCTTCGCCACACCTACGGGCAACCCATCGGTATCGACCTTATCTGCTTCTAATACATATTTCCAACAAAAAGCCTTCTCCGAAATAATGGGTTGGACTTTCCCCGTTTTCGGTGAACATACAATCATACACCGTTCTAAGAATGGAATAATTTGAGGATGACACACGGCACCACTGGTTTCTATCTGAATCTTCCAATTAAATCCAAGAGTGTTGATCAACTGACCAACTTGTCCTTGACGTAACGGTTCCCCTCCCGTAATGACCAATAACCGATGCCTCAACGCTTGTAAGTGTTCCACCAATTCGTCACAGCCAATCCGGTCCCCCGATGCGTACTCCGTATCACAAAATCCACAACGCAGCACACAACCGCTCAATCGAAGAAATACAGCCGGGTATCCGGTTAGTGGACCTTCTCCCTGAATGGTCTCAAATAAAGAATTAACAATCAGACCGTCTTCCATCCCCACAATCGGTTGATTATTCATATTGAGACCTCTGCAGAACTACTCTCAGTTTCTTCCCAGCGTACAGCCACACAAAATAGCTCACTCGGCAACCAGCCGTTCAGCCAAGTCATTAGGCAGATGCTCAAGTTTTCAGAGGTCGGTTCATTGTCCATCAATACGAGTCCATCTATCACTTCAGCGAATGCTCCGTCTTGTTCAGTTTCAAATAGTTCAAATGGTCCCACCAGTTTTGAAGTGTATGGTGCTTGTTTGAGGAGTAAAGGCACTAATGGATCATGCCGGTCTAAGATCATTTTATGATCTAGTAATTCCAAGCAGGTTTTAAAGCGTTTGAGATGATTAAAATCTAATACCATTCCATTGACAAGTGCCCCGGAACAGCCTACAGAAATGGCAATACGCCCACTATGACCGTGTAAATGCCGACACTGGCACGGGGGCACTTGCTGATTCCACAAGCGATGTCCATATACTAGATTAAACACTTTGGTAATAGATAACATCAATGAAAACTCCATGGGTGGAAGTCGTTAGTTTATAATATGTAAAATGGGGTGTCAAGCAAGGCGTTAGTAGAAATATTATAAAAATCTTGGAAATGGAAATGGTGAAATAAAAAAGGGGCCATGACGCCTGCGGCGTCATTCTTGAATGAAGTACCCCGTGTTTGATTTTATGAGAATTATAGTGATTATAAAGTTAAGGCTATGGAAGGCGTAGTAGGTGGAAATGAAAATGAAAATGGCACCATTTATTTTAAATCAAACTCAACATTAAAATGGAATGGGGTTCTAGTGTTAAGTATTTGATTTTATGAGAATTATACAGATTATAAAGTTAAGGCTATGGAAGGCGTGGTGAGTTGAGATGATAAAATTTATTTTCAATTAAAATTAAAAGCAAAATTAAACTCAAGATGGAATCCGAGTCTAGTGTTAAGTATTTGATTTTATGAGAATTATACAGATTATAAAGTTAAGGCTATGGAAGGCGTGGTGAGTTGAGATTGGGAGGAGGGTTTGGAGTATTACTAACCGTTAGTGCCAGCGATGTTTGAAAAACGTCACCCAGCCGTACCCATACCGTGCATTATTCACTCATCATCGAAGCATGTCATTGATTTTTAAAGTAAATTAATTAAATAACATGTGACAATCTTTGTCACTGTAACAATAACGATACATAAAATATTATTTATTAATATAATCAGCAACTTACATCATTATGTAATTACCCGTGTTATGTAATTACACTATTTAATACGATATGAATTAATGAATTAAAAAACTTTTTAAATTAATTATTCAGCAGCATCAAACACTTAGCTTAATATTGTGGTTGCTTATGTTAAGCAATGGTAAGCTTGGCACTAACACTGCATTATCATACGCAACGCAACACAAGTTAATCTAAAGGGGGTAGTCAAATGAAAGCTACAATCATATTCTTTGTATTAGTTGCTTCCAGTGTGTACGCAATGGATTGTTTTAAAGATGTGATGGTTGGTATTGTTGACCACCATCATCAACAAATTGAACTGGCGAGTAACCAATAAAGGGGGGGGGGTACTAATGAAACTTAATGTAATAAGTATTTCAAGGCAGTATAATCAGGCAATGACCTTACCGGCTAAAGGGGTTCGTTATATCCGAGGGTTGCTGCCATTAGGGAAAATAGTAGCTTCCCAAAAGTGTTATGTTGGTACAACCATGAATGGTTGGGGTTCATTTGAGATTGTTGTTAAGGATAAAAATGGGTTGTGGATTTGTTACCCACAACCAACACAAGCCGGTGATTATGCATCGTATCGCCTGTTGAGTGACTCACCAGAGTTTGTCAAGAAAACAGCAAGTGACTTGCTTGCAACAAGTAAGAACGTTAAATAGTAGAGAAGCCAGGGATGGCTTACCCTATTAGTGCTTAATCTAAGCACTAATAGGAGCGTAAAGAGTACCCGCTTAGTAGGTACTCTAAACAAAGTGGAGTATGTAAAATGAATGCTAATCAAAAAGCCGCTGTTACAATGATGCAGGCAATCATGGCGGAAGGGGCTTGTCAAGAGTTCGGAAAGTACAGTAAGGAGTCTATTGAATATTTTACAGGAAAGTTGCAACAAGTAACAACTGGAAAGATAGGACATAGTGGAAATCCGCACGGGTACTTTATCATTGGCCTATCCCCTAGTAGCAAGCGTGGACAGGAAAATACCGCCCGTCAATTCCGCTTTGCCTTAGCTAAGGGAATGACAAACCGAGCACATCTATCCTGTAGGGGGTTGGGTGACGCGGGAACTGAATCGGCTATTAATTCGGGTACGTTCTTCAGTTACCCAAAAAATAATAGCAAGCTTGGTGATCCAGCAATGCGCCGTGTCGCCCATGGTATCAGTCTGGATGCCCGTACAGGTGAGGACGTTGGACGGAAAACCAGCGCATTGTTTTTGGCTTTGACGGACGCCGACGCTGCGGAAGCAGCACTAGCGTTTATCCGTAAAGGGGCGGATAAAATCCGTACGGCATTAAATATTGACCACGATATTTGGTTGGATCAACTCATTGAGTCTATCCCACAAATGATGGAATATGAAGTACAAGATGAAACCCTAACCCAGTGGGTTAGTGGCATCTTAGCAGAACTTCCAGAAATCCAACCGGAAGATGAAAGGATGATAACGGAATCCGTTAAGCGAGTGTCTGCTAAAAAGAAAAGTAAACCCGTCAAGAGCAAGCTAACCTTGGAGAAAACTAAGGTAGCTTAATAGACTAAGCCAAGGAAGGCTTACCCTATTAATGCTTAACCTAAGCATTAATAGGAGCGTATTGAGTACCCGCTTAGTAGGTACTCTAAATAAAACGGGAGTTTAATAACATGTTACAAATTGATCCGACTCGCCATTACCCTACCTTTTTAGTGGTCATTAAAGATTATTTTGACCACGTTCAAGTGCAAGAAACAAACAAGTATTTTACAAATGAAAAACAAGCTAGAAACTATGCACAAAATAACACTCGGTTCCTGCGAACTGGCACATACTCAAAGGGGCAAGTACACGTATTAGGTTAGTAAACTAAGCCAAGGATGGCATAACCTATTAATGCTTAACCTAAGCATTAATAGGAGCGTAAAGAGTACCCGCTTAGTAGGTACTCTAAACAAAGTGGAGTATGTAAAATGAATGCTATGAATAATCAATATTATTTGTGTGGTAAAGTCTATTTTGAAACTATCAAACCGATGTTTAAACAGATGTTGATTTATGTACCATCAACTTGGGAAGATTTTTGCAATACCTTTTATATCTCCATCCCCGATGATGAACCACAAAACTACTTAGAAGGGTGGAAAGAATTAAGAGAAGAAATCCTTACTAAATTGTTTAGATTAAATATCCTCGTATACCCTAATGAAACCTATGAAATCTTCCGCCGATTATGTGAACAAACATTACTTTTAAAATTAATCCATCAACACCATGCTTACTGTAAGCAGGTAGGTGACACCATTTTAGAATTATAGGTCTGTATCATTTATGGTACTATGTATCATAGTAGTGACATCGCTTTAAACGCCCCAAATCGGCGATTTTAGCCACCCATCCCATAACCCACTACCCAACCATGGGTAGTGGGTTTAAATGTCACCACGGCCCGTTTTGGTGGCTTAAAACGCAACCGGGATGGGCAACGCACACTCAAAATGTGGCGGCATCCCTCTGCCCCGCGTACGGACCGGAATTTGGGTAAAAACCCGATTCAAATCTCAGTCTTTAATCTCCCAACTTTTTATAATTCAACATCTCATCAGAGTTCCGCCACTTCGCCATAAACTCATCAAAACTCTGGAGCATTTTTGCCAACCAGTCATACAGAGTCAGATGGAATTGCATTAAATCCACTTGATGCGCTTCCCACACCGGCATCAAATTCGTAACCAACTGACTCACCATCTCCACTTCAGTCCCTTCCAGACTAAACACGTATGCATCTTCTTTATAGTCAGTTGGCTGGATCGTCGTAAAACGAATAGAACAGACTCGCCACACATTCACATACACTTTCATAATCTCACCTTTCAAGAGTATGATTGGAAGCCACCATAAAATAATGGTAATCTCCCGATATTAATCGATTCCAACCACCCAATACCTCCCCAGTTGCAGAGTCCAATACTCGTAAGAACTCTAACTCACCCGGAACCAGTCGTATCTCAGTCTTATAACCCCACACTTGATCGAGTTGAGTTCTAAAAGTATGAGAATTAATCCGCACACAACGCCAATACCAAGGGAAATTTACACCCCAAACTCTCTGATCTTCTTCATCAAGAAAGATCGTCGTAACACTAGTCACCACTTCTGGACCCAGGCCACATTGTTGAAAAAATAAATTAAGTTCTTCAAACAACAAAGCTGTAGTGGATGAAGTCGTAAACTTAATTCTAATAGCCTCAAACTGAGCAGAATCAACCATCTGCTTAATTCGGTCCAATAATCTGACATCCGTTAAATACATAACCTCACCTTTCAATAAAAAGCCGGGAAGATTCCCGGCGATCACCCATATTTAACATATCAAATCCAAAAGGGTTTACAACTTAATCTTCACTCACAATTGACTGATCTTTCGGATGTAATGGTGAACTTTCTCCACCGAACAAAAGCCACAAACGGTAGCCTCTCCATCTTCCTCATCCCATAAATGAGCCAACATTTGATCTTGACTGTTCATAATGGCAATTTCAAACAAGCCTAGCTCTGCACCATACGTAAATGGACCTCGAATGATGCTTAATTGGTAGCCATTCTTAAACACAATTCGTGCTCTAGCACAATAAGAATCACTACAATCTTCCACACGTTCAATCTGATCTTTGATTTCCGATTCCAAATTAAACTGTGGAACCGACAAGGACGGAGACATCATACGCATTTCCATAACACCTCACTGAACAGGGTTGAGTTTACTGGTAATTGACTTCATCTAACCAAGATAATTCATTCGGATCAGATACTTCATCCACAACCCCACGAGCAATAAAAACATGCTGAAATTCTGATGATGCTGCATTGAGATACCGTAAAGATATTGAAACATCAGGATGCTTTTCAGATAACATCAGAAACAGTGGAATCGGTGGAAACTCTACAGACTGAAATGAAATACTGTGCTCAATGGGTCTCATCCAAACGTCATAAGACTTATTAAACTCAGTCAAATCCCACAACATCCCCCAATTCTCAAGTCTCCACTCTGCCCAATCATCCGATGGTAGATCGGATGGAACTGGACAGCTTTTAACTGCTGAGATGAGATACCGTTGACTTCGACATACAGCCAATTTGAACGCTTGAATCGCCTCTACAGGCCCTAACAATACCACGTCATTGTAACACCAACTTGACATGATCCACCTCATCATCGTATTGACATGAATACAGTATAGCAAACTCATCAGAGTTTGCAACACAACCTTTTGATTTTAAAGATGTATTTGTAAAATCTACTATATTGCACTATACTGATTTCATTAACAAATACGTGCATTGATGTGTAGTCCTTAGAAACACTCAACCACAAGGAAATGCCCATGCAGACTTTATTCCACTTCAATCCTGAGATCCACCTTTTCACACTGGATACTGAAACTGGGGTTCTGACTATCCCGCCCCATGAAATCACCGACCCATTTCTCGCATTACTACTATTTGCTGATCCAGAATGCCGTTCCCCATATCAATTCTGGTATGAAAGTCAGGGATTAGTAGGACAAGAAGGCTCACAAATTAATCTGGCAATCATCAAACCTTTTAAAACTAGAAGTAGACAGTATAATTTAGGTGAGGTGATCTCCGCAACGCTGGGCGAATTACTCCGACTCCCGTGCGGAAATATGCACTTTACTGGATTTTATCTACCCACCCTGTACTTCGTGGACACTCCTACCGAAGCCGTGACTCATTTTACGTTAGCCGAATACAATGCAAATGCGTTTCAACAAGTCTGTTGACAAGCTCCAATAAAGGGATTATAATCCATATACCCGCTGGCGGGGGTTTCTCGCCAGCGGGATTCCGTTCAAGTCACTGGGTAACTCAGCATGGACGGAAATTCACAATGCCAAACCCAACCCTCTTTTTGATGTTCCAAAGCATGAATCTGAATAAAACCCCCCTCCTCCGATAACAAGTCATTCGCTCGAACAATCATACGGGTAATGGATTGGACTTCACCATCCAACATTCTTAAAGACTGCTCACAGGTCCCTGTTGGATACCACTGATTAATTTCATTTAACAATTGCTCTTGAGTCAACACCAAAAGATTTTTGACATCCCACATAAATACTCCAAAGATATGTTTGTCAACATGACCGAACCATTATATACTATATAAACATGCTCAACAACGGAAACCCATCATGCAAATTGCCTGTCATTTCTTTTCAGCAACACTAAACCTGTACATGGATATACCCGGAACCACAACCCAAATCCGAATCAATCCAACTTGTCATTATCGACTGGGAAATAGAATTTTACTACTACCTACACGTAACTCTTTAAGTCCTTGGCAATTACGATACAAATCAGAGGATCTCATTATTACATTAACCAATGGAAATACTTTCTTTGGATCTTTAAACTATCAATATCAATTCGACTTTTGGTTGGATTGTATCCAACGACAACAAAAAATTGATGTTTTTGTGGCAACCCATACCAATACAGAATGGGAAATCATCAGTATTAAAATACCCTCTGAAGAATTAATACCGGATTCTAATATTAATACCAATAATTTGCCAGTAATAGGAAAAAGTTCTTCATACGAAATAACCCAATACACTCCATTTTCTAGGAAAATATAATGATACTATCCAATCAACGACGCCGAGGAACAATCTATTTACCCGCTTCTTGGGTCAGTTTACATCAAGATTGGATCAAACGAGTCATCAAAGCACTAGATGGTGTCATTGTTAAAGCCGAGCTGAATGAAGTGTCTTTAGAATACACTGCAATTTCACCTCATTTTTCGGAACAACCGGACCCTTTTGAACACACTTCACGCCACTCCCCTTTGTATTATGCTCCGGTATACTACGTTTTATTTGGCCCCAACCCAATCAAATTTGTATTCAAGCATAAAATTCCAAAACCCAACAGCTCCAAAAACTTACTGAGGATTCTCCGCATGACGACCCAATCTACAGAATCATCTCATTTAGACACCATCATCAACATCAGCCCAAAATGTGCCGATACCATTAAAATGGCATGGAAAAACGAGATAGATGTCGATGGTCCTGACACCCATTATGAACGAGGTCATAGAATCTGGCAAACTCAAGACTGTTATGCCAAACTGTATTTCGGTACGAATCATTGGTATCTACGATATGTCGGACCTATCAATCGCATCGATAGCATCCCCCATATCGAATTAATCGCCGAAGCAAATCCACAAATGGATGGACTCACACTAGAAGCATTAACCCCATCGTTATTTCATGAATGTTTAATTAAAGTCACTGTGCCCGGCAGTACAGTGGGCTATGAGCAATTTTTCAAAGCTAATCTAATTAAGATTCATTTGAACTATGAATCTAATGTAGATGAGTTGCTATAATAACCCTAACCGAATCCAAAGGCATCGCAATGTATCCTACAATTCTTTCTCAACTCATCTCGTATCAACACTCCGATATTCAATGGATTTCAATCAAATTCCATATATCTAAAAACTGCCATAATACATTGCTTGCGCGTTTGACAAACAAAGAACCTTTATTAAAAGATCTACCAACAACTTACATTCATTTAGAACGAACACATGATGATTGCTTTCTGCATCTACACACCACTCAATTAACCACACAATCTATACCAGAAGTCACAATCTGTTTTGATGACCAAGGAATCTACTTTTCAATCTCACATCCACTTGAAGGTCATGAATACTTCCAAGTGTATTTACAGACTATTTATATTCATTATGAAGATCGAGTGGCTGAAGAACCAAAACCTCAACCCTCCAAAGACTGTAACAACTCAAACAACTCTGTGTACGCATTAGTACACAATCTCATCAATCGACTTAAAGCCACTCCATTCGCCAAACTCTGTCAAAAACTCTTTAATTGACCCAAAATCCCCCGATGATTTTCACTCCGGCAGATCGATTTCACTCAATATCTGCCGGAGTTTTCGTTTTTAACAATGTGACACTTTTACCCCATTTGAAAGATGTTATCGCAATATCTACTCAATTTGATATACTAATCACATCATCAAACGGGAGCACAACTCATGGCACGCAAGCGCAAACCCAAAACCCAAGTCAAAGTCTTTTCATATCACCCCATCGGCACTCTTTACAGCACACCATCGGTTTGGGTCAGTGCTGTCACGGATGGAGATGATGTGATGACCATTGAGAGTCCATCTCTCGATTCCGCTTGCTATCCCACAGCCCCATGGCGGCATCGGTATACGCAAGAGCAGTTCTTCAACTTTGCCTTTCACAAATCGTGGGCGGTTCGATTAACCCGACCCGAATTGGAACTAGCTCTTATGGGTCAACTGTATAATCGTTCAGAGTTTGAATGGCCGGAAACATATACTCTCCGCTTCAACTACAAACGGAACCATGCATCAACCCAAAATCTGAACGATTTGCGTCGGGTTCCGACATACGATTCCATCGGCCACCACATTATCATATAAGGTATTGTACCATGTACATTGAACACACAGAAACCCAATTCAACATCTATGATCTGCCATTTAATCAAACGTGGCCGGTCCTCCATGACTCGCAACTGGGTCAACAAATTGTCAAACTACTCAATCAAGAGTGCACAGCCAAAGAGTTGGAAACCACAATCTTACATCATTACTGTAAAAATTTAACCCCGGAACAGATCATAAAAGGTACTCAACGTATCCGAATCCAAGCTTTTGCTGAAGGCTTAGCCGCCCGTCAAAATTTTGACGCATAACATCAATCCCATATACTACGTATATGGGATGATCACTACTGGAGATTCAGCACATGTCCCTCACTTTCAAGAGTGTTAAAATCAATTTTAAGCTCACTGAAGAAACTCTCAACTTTTGTGCAACGATGTACTGGAACCATGTTCGAGTCGGCACTGTCAAGAACTTTGGAAAAGGTGCCCATGTTTATGACTGGAAACAATCTCCACAAGCCACTGAAGCTCAAGACTGGTTAATCCATCATCCCGATACATTTCGATTAAAATCTTGTGATGTGGTAGACTATGATCATGTCATTACCAATCTGGTATTGCAGCATCAACGGAATAAACAACTCAAAACCTGGTGTAAAACTCAAACGGTTTTCCGTTGTACCGACACACCAAACCACTCTTGGATCAAACTCAATATCCAATATACGAAAGAAATGGATGGTCTTTTAGCTAAAAAGTACCCAAATCTGGTTGAAATTGCGAATCATCGCTTTGCTTAACGATTGCTTATTGATTCCACCACCCAAGAGGTCTGCTATGCTCACTGATGTACAGCAAGATGAAGTACGAGATGTCATGCTTCTCAATCTCAATTCTATCACCAATGTCACTCAACTTGCAGAGTTGGCAGCGAGTCTACTCGACTTGGAAGACGAATTGGATGATCCTGATTCGGAACTTTGGGAATTGGCAGCGGACTACTTTGAAGATTCCCAAAACTCCATTTAACCCATCCGTCTCATAACCCCCCAAATCGTCGATTTTAGCCACCCGACCCACTACCCGCTACCCATGCCGCCCCTTGCCCCATCCATGGCCCAAAACAAGCGTTTTGGGCCATTGTGAGACGGCTTATGGACCCCCATTCACCCACCCACCCCTCAAAAAGTCATTTCACCCATGAACTCACCAGAATCAATCCAATCTTTAATCATCTCTCATCCCACCAAAAAGATTTTAATTCCCTTCTCCTTATCTCTCAAATCTTTTCAACTCTTATGGAAGAACTGGTCCACCCAAGAACCCGATTTCCGAATCATTATCTCACCATCCATGTCTGCAATCTCCGTCCTCGATTCTTCTTGGCTCCTCTCATCTCACCAATCCTCACACCTTCTCTACTTCGCCGGACCTTCTTCTCAAATTCTTCTTCCCTCAAAATCTCACCAACTCTTTCTCTCCCTTACTCTCCATCTTCTCACCTCCTACCTTTCCCTTCCCCTCTCATTATATACTTTATAAACTGTAAAAGCCCTCTCTAAAATCACCAGTCCCCTTACCGTTATTAGGGTAAAATCTATAAAAATTGGGGGCTATTGGGAGCTATTTAAAGAGTTTATTGTATAATGATGCAGTACATTATATAATATATAAACTGAATAACACGACAACACGAGAGCATACACAACAATCTTAATGTTGACAATCCAACAATCTTAATGTTGACAATCCACTGCCTTGACCAACGGGAAGCACAGTCCATGACATCGATCTACATCCATAATGTTGACAATCCCACCATGCTCGTCGAATGGAAACAAGATTCCATGGGTGGCGTATACAGTCTCACCACCATCCATACTCCAGAAGCGGACATCCACATGTTCTCCACTTCCAAACCCGTCACTCCGGGTACTGAGATAACGGATCTTAAATCTTTTTGGCATGGACATACCATGGAAAGCGGTCACTTTTGGGTACTGGTCACTGAAGGGGTACGGCGATTTTACAACTCTATTGACGGGGTGAAGAATGGATTTAAAACATTCGGTGGAGACATTTACGAATTTGACTTTGAATCTTCATTCCGGGTGAATATGGAGAACTACGATGGCTAAACAGGTAACATGGGTAGATTCGGTTAAAATCAATCCACTAGTCGATTCCGTATTTAAAAATCTTCATGGATTTCGTTTGGTGGATGAAGCGTGGATTGCTCAGAACACAGGTACGTATGGTCCGGTACTCATGGATCATCGAACGATTGATGGTCGGAATTGGACATTATTCTTTTTGCAGGATGGGACTGGTTGGGGGTTATGTCAATCTTATTGGGAGAAGCGGATCCTTTGGTGTGCATTCGGTTGTGATCATGATATGGTCTTTGTAAAGAACTTAGGCCGGTGCTATAACCAATATCGTTGTTCGAGGTGTGGATATGAAGAATCAATTGACAGTTCCGATTGAAAGAGTGGGAACGGGTTGTTTTAGATTGGTGCAAGATATTGCTCATGGAGTTCTTTCGGTATTAAATCTTTGGGAGTTTTCTAATTCTTGGAAAATTCCCATCAGTCCCGATATGGACGATGATACTCTGGTTGAATGTTTCATCTCAGGATCTCAATTGAGTAGCATTCGATTAAATGGAGGTCGAATTACACTACCGTTGCGTGGGAAAGATTTGAGAATTGCTTTGGCGGCATTTCCCTTTTTGGAGAGTTTTCGCTTGAGTAGATTGAAAACTCTTAATGCGCTGCCATTGGATTCAATCTTTGATCGAGATGTTTTAGATCAGAAGGTCCAATTGGTAGGGAATGGTTTTTCACCCCATTTCCGAACAATTGCTCTCAATCATCGAATGGGTGTTGAGATGATGAAAGTGATGAAGATGGGGACTCTGACTGTTTCAGATGGGACTTTGATGTTGGAATTAGGTCCGTATCATTTGATCGTTCATGAATCAATTGAGATCGGTAAATGGATCAATGGGGAATGGGATGTACTGGAGTCTTACTCGGATAATTCTCCACGCGTCTTAGTTTCGGCTGTGTGTAATCTCACTTGGCTGGCGATGAAACGCGCTTTGTTTTCATTTGAGATTGAACCGGATTGGTGGACATTAGAGTTTGATGAGTTTCAGATGAAATACGGAAAATTCTGTGGTGAGAAGTGGGAGGTACAATGAACGAACTACAACGATTCTGTGAATGGTATGATGAAGCTCTATTGATGGCTTTGTTAGGGCATCGATTGACGGTCGATGCGGAAATTAAAATATCAGCCGATACAAAAGTCTTAAAAAAGATTTTTGTGAATCCGGCTAAACACCAGAGTTATCCAGATGAATTACAAACTCTGATGTCTTCGACCTGTATTTGGAATGGTCAAGAAGTGAGAATTTCATACTCAAAAAGTGAAGGGTGGACAGGAGGGCATCAACTTGAACACTTATTCATCATGCCATTTCTCAACAGCCACTTTCTCGCCGTTCACTGGGCGTTGGCACGCTGGATGGAAGCAAAAATCAGTCAAGATTTTGGTGGTGATTTAGATCAAAACATCATATTTAAACCCAATTGGCCTCAACAAGATACACCCGCTGTCCGCTGGAACTGTATGTTCAATTACTTAATCTTTAACATAAGGAAAGATTTATCGAAAATAGAGCTGGTTTCTGCTGACGACTTTGAGTATCTCAATTGTCAACCTTTACCCAACATGAGGTATTTTTGTTACATCAACGAACACATAATCCAATTCAATTATTCTTTGGGTCATTTAGATCGGTATGATACCGATCAACAATGGCAGTCTGTTCAAGAGTTTGAACTCACCGATCAACACTCCATCTTAATGTTGCTCACTCGACTGAAAGAAGTAGCGATGTCGAATTTGTTATGGCATTACATTTCTAAACCAGGAGACGATTGGTTGAATAGCTCCACCTTCTTTGATGAATATCGAGTATGGTCCGGGACCAACTGGTCTATCCTTTCAACTCCACCCACCATATAGGCTGAAACTCATGAACGTAGAGTCTTACATTCAATGGTTTGATATTGAAGCTGCCAAAATCTTAAACTGCTGGGAAGTAAAAGAGGCGAACGGTCTTGTTGGCTTTCGACTCAATACTGACCGGTATCGTGCACTGCTAGATTCCATTAGCGATACCCGATTTCGGGAACTTATCACCAATATGGAAGCGACATGTGACTGGGACGGAAAACAAGTCTGTACTCAATATCCAAACGCTAAACCTTATTATGAAGATAATCCCGCATATTTATTCTTCCTCCCTTATACCAGTGTAGCCATGGCGGCATTCCATTTGACTTTAGACAAGATTGTACAAGCAGTTAAAGCTCCAGAACAATTGGCACTGTATGAAAAACAAGAAACTCATGTCATGCTGCAAAAAGAATACATTCCTGACGACAGTAAAGCGGTGCGGGTGCTTTGTGCGTTCAACTGGCTACGAACGACTCTCAGTCAGCAACTGAATCAAGTCAATCACACCATCGTTCCTGATAGTGAAAAAGACTTTGTTCTACCTAATGTTCAATATATCTACACCATCGGTCATCATATCCTTCAAGTGGCACCAAATACTCTCCATTTAGGATACCTCAGGGACAGCGATTGGGATGAAGAACAACAATTCCCTCACCAAAACCAAACCCATTTAATCATAGGGTTGTTAGAACTAAAACGTTCAGCAGTTTGTTCGTTATTAGGTGAAATTTTGCATGAATTGCCCGAAAACTGGCTCACCAGTCCTCAATTCTTAGATCAGATGGGTAAATGGTATGGACATGAATGGTCTATTATGACCATTAACAACCCGTAAAAGAGTTACTTTACAACGATTATAATCATTATATAATCGTTGTATTCCACCGGAAAAACAAAAAGGTCTTATATGAAACAGTTTGAAAAAGCCAGTGCAAATGTCCTAAAAACTCTCCGCCACATCATGCTTAATTCTATTGCACTCACTTCCGTCACCGCTGATGATGAGACTCCTGTTGTCATTCAAATCCACTGGGATGAGATCATTAAAATGATCAATGATCGTATTCCTGATTGTTCACCATTCTTTACAAGATTTATCAAAACCAAAACATATCATAACCAATGGTTATTAGATGGGACGTGTTCACTAGTAACATCAGAATGGTTAAAAGATCAACAATCGACCACTGAAATGCCCAGTTTTCAGACCGGAGTGAAAACTGCATTATCCCAAGTATTGAAGGAATTAAGTCTTAATGCCATTACAGCATGTTATGCCCTCATTATTCAACAACCGATTGAAGATCTAATAAATATGCAATTCGATAAGATCAAACTTAAACGGGGGGCTAAATGGAAAGGTGCTGATGATTATGAATTACGAATTGTGGGTTTGTTAAATCTACTGAGTGGAGTATCCAATGACTTTTTACTTGAATCTTTAGTCAAGATTAATCCTAACAAAAACACCTCATTCCAACTACAACCCGGTTGCACCAAACTATATAGCTATCATTACTGGTTTCTTCAACTAGGTGAATATAATCACCATGTTGGGCGATACCGTAAAATGCCCGATAACTCAGCACAATGGGAAGAGTCTGGAGCACTCACCACGATGGGTAATTCTAATCCATTACCATTGCTAACTCTTTTACTGACTAAAGAACTCGTTAGTTTACATGATACATATTTAGATCAGTTAGATGAAGGTCTCTCCACATGGTACAACGAGCCTTTAGCTGAATTGAAAAAACAATTTAGTTCTGAGTTTTTAACAACCCGTTGGATTATTAAATAGTTTAAGGTGAATACTATGAGCAAAAGCTTTCCGTTATTCAGATTTACCACCCAATTTCAAGGCTTAGAAAGTTTAAGTCTTTGGAAACATAAAAATGGAGGTGTATATTCCATATTAGTATTCACCGATATTGAATCTCCACAAACTGCAAATATCTTATACATGCGGATTAAAGATACTTCCATTTGGCTACGACCATATCTTCGATGGCATACGTTATTTACATTATTACCCGATTCTAGTCTACAAGAAACCGTTTTGTACATGGAAAATTCAGCAGAAGGTATAAAACTGGGATCAACTTGGTCAGATTACAATCAAACCCAAAATATCGTGGTTGGCTTTGCTAATCTTTTAACTGAAAACCCCACGGAATATCCTATCACCATTCTTTATCATCAACGCTTCGCCAATGAACTCAGAAGCTGTAACTGGGGAACTTGGAAAGCTTCTATGCTCAAACTAAAGTGAGATAGTCAATGAATAATCAAGAAATGATCTTAAAAGGTGTCGCACGGTTACATGCACATCAAGTCTCTACAGTCATGTCCAAAGTCGTTTTTTCTCAACTAGACTCCAACACGGTCAATTGCAATTACCACAAACATGCGTTAGCTAACTATCTAAAACAGTATATCCCATTAAATAAACAAATTCCCAACATGCCCATTTTAGATCAAATGGTTGTACAATGGAAAGATGGGTATATATTTGTACATAAAGACAAAAAACCCATCAAATTTGATACCGATGTGGTTAAACCTGAACTGGCTTTTGCAATTACTCTCATACCACACATTCTATCCATCGCAATTCTTACTATTCCACCTATTGTATTTTCTTTAATAGAACCCGATGGTGATTTTAAACTACTCCAAACACTACACACTTATGCGCTTTGTTCCACTTTGAACCTAACAAAGTCCTTCGACAATGAAGATTGTTTTGCTCATCGCTGCCAAACCATATTCAACTATGTATGCAAAGAAATATTAGAACAACTTTCTACATTACACACTTGGAATAACATTGACACACTCACTTGGGCTTTACCTAATACACAACTCATATTCTATAGTGGTCATACCATCGCCCAACTGAGTGAATCAGATTGTCATGTAGGAACCGTCTCCCATCATGAAGAAGCAATCTGGCATGAAGCTTATCATTTTCCAATTGCGAATACAATTGACCTAATCAAAACACTACTTAAAGTCCGTATGGTCAGTTTGTCAGACCTTACCACTACAGCACTCTTAAACATACCAGAAGATTGGGCTACCATGAAATTTACTGACTTTAAAGAATACTACCGCCCATATTGGGGCCGCAGCCAATAAAATTTAAAAGAGCTTATTGACAACGATTATACAGTATACATATACTATAATCGTTGTAAAATCACAATTCAAACTGGAGAACACATACACCATGAGCGCGAATCTTGAAATGCAGGCGGCTATTCAAACCAAATTTACTCAAATGGGTAAAGCCGGTTTTCGCTTTACTCCACAAGGGATGCACTATCTCGCATGTCGGCTTAATGGGCATCAGTATAGAATCCCTATTGTCATTGGACTGGATCTCATGCTAGCCGACAAACTGCTATCCATTGCAAGCCCAGAGTTAATCAATAAAACTCTAAAATTATTAGGGATGACAACTCTTGAACCGGAAGCAGTCTTGATTTTAGCAACAGGGCGTAAGCCAATCTTTTCCCCCAGCAAACGTGGTTGGCAAGAAGAACAAGCTAGCTTACTCAAACCCAAAGCGCCACAACCCGAAGTGTTGGCAACATTGTCTGATGCCATCCGGCATCGCCTCATGGAAGCATACAAAATCAAGCTAGAGCAAAGTAAATTATGTGCGGAGTGGTTAGGATTGTTAAATCAACAATTCGATCCTCATAACCCGCCAACATCTTTGCGATCACTCATTCCTAAACCTACCATTGAAAAAGTAGTTAAACTCAACCCGCCCAAAACAATCAAAACAGTTACCACTGAAACACCACCAACGGAAACTGTAACAGCCGAGGTGGTTACACCAGCGGAAACTGTAACAGCCGAGGTGGTTACACCAAAACATTCCCCCCCAAAAAAGTAAAACTAAAAAGCGGGAAGAAGTAAAACCCGAAATTGGTACAACAGAAGCAACGACACTTAACTAAGACTACATACCACTAGTAGTGTTATAACACTACTAGTGGTATGCTGGAGATTAGTATGCGACATCGTTTTGAAAATTTCATTTGTCATCTCATCACATCAACCATACCAAGACCTTTAAATTATACCGAAATTTATAATAACCCACGGGGAAAAACGGGTACTAGAACCATAAAAATTTCTGACTTGGAACTCACACCAGAAGAATTACAAATACTCGATAATGCCTTCCGAGTGATATTTGCTTCTGATTTTCTCAAAATCAGGTGCATGACATTTAAAACACTCTGCACTAAAATAGAACCACCCCAATTTATAGATGGAATTAAAACAGTTGTAACTCTAAAAAATAATGCCATTTACAACCGCCATTATATCCAATGGAACCGATGCCAAAAGGCTAAACACGAAAAACTTTGCTCAACTTAGAACCATAATTCGTTCGCTTATTCTTATTCTGTAAACTTGCTGTAGCCCATCGGCAATTATCTTTACAATAAGGACCATCACGGTTGATACGATCCAAAGTACAACCTGTTGGTCTTTCTCCTACATCTTCTATAAAGTTCTCAAAACTCTGTAACCATCGATCACAAACCACAATACCACGTCCACCATAATTATTCCAATCTTTGTGCTTAGTATTAGTACATCGCTGCACCATTCCTTGATAAGTTTGAAATAATGGATGTTGATAGTGTTCTGGCTGGTATTTACGCACAGCAGGTTTACATTTAGGACAGATTGGATTCTTTTTCAATCGTGACATCACAAGAAAAGCAATCCTTTGGCAAGTGGTACATTGAACTTTCCAGTAAGTATGCCCATTATCATCTTGATGAGCACGTTCTAACACTTGATATGAACCATAAATTTCCATTTGTACACCAGATTAATTAAAACAATACTATAACTCATACAAGATCAAATTGCAATACCTCAACAATTTGATATACTATATACATAGTCAACCAATGGAGCACACGCAATGAATAAGCACGAAATCTACACTCGTGGTTTCAATCACGGTCAGTCTTTAGTCAATGAAAACATTAATTCATTTGACTCAGACGATATGGAATCATGGGAAGATTTCAGAGAAGTTATCATGCAACTCATCTGGGAAGCCGATGATTGTTCTCGTCAATACAGCCCATTCGAGTTTTTAGCCAAAGAACTAAATGACTCCGATGATCCAGATGGAGACTGGGAACTGTATGAATCGGGCATCAGCAACGGCGCACTCCAACAGAGTATGTTATTTTTTGGGCAACGTTGTCCTGATCTTGAACAACCAAACCCAAACATGTGGTTAAACACAGATGGCGTTTATTCGGATGCCGACATTATGGACTACTTACATGAACAGTTTGGTGAAGATGCTGCAAACGCATTTGGTGATTGTTTAGACCATTTCCGTAACATGGGTACTGAACAAGAAATAATGGATACGGCCAACAACACTCTTTCCACCATCGGAACGCAAATTCGTGTTGTGGAAATTGCCGACACAACAGATGATGGATATGTTTGGAAACTGAATAAGCTATTAAACGAACTAGGCAATTTTTAATCACACTGAAACTGGAGATAACGCACATGACTCGCAAGCTTAGACTTAGCAAAAAGCACGGACTCAACCCCACCATGCTTACGTGCTTCTTTTGTGGGGAACCCAAAAATGAAATAGCACTACTAGGATCTTCATATAAAGGTGAAGCTCCCGCCCACATGGTCTGTAATTATGAACCTTGTGATCAATGTCACGCCAAAATGAACCAAGGTGTTACGCTAGTTGAAGTAAAAGAACATAATGGTAACGGTAGACCAGACCGCCCACCCATCCAAAATAACCTCATCCCAACGGGTTCATGGTGGGTTATTACAAAAGAAGACACGGACAAAATTTTCAATCAATCTGTTTCCAGTAAAGCGTTTATTTCGATTGAATGTGCTAATCAATTAGGTTTGCACAGTAAGGCGTAAACCCATCGGGATGGTTAAATATCATAACCATCCCACAACTTGAGGATTATCACATGAAACGTATCATCAGTTTAGCATTACTTCTCCCGCTTACCGCACATGCGACTTGCTATGCGGTATTCAATAAGAATGGAAATTTAGTTTATCAAGCCACCACAGCACCATTTGACCTCAGTAGTCCACCGGATAGTCCAGATTATATCGCTGCGAAAGCGAAAGGTTATCGAGTTCAAATCTCGCCGGATTGCATCATAAACCGTCAGGCAACCAATATTGAGATTGCCCATGATTTAGCTAAACAAAACAATGCTGCTATTGCAGCAGAATTACGGCGACAAGTTCATGAGGACTATGAAAACCAACGACGAGCAAACTTCATCAAAGATGCTGATGAAGAACTCTTACGACGCGGTGAAATTGCCGTAAAACAACTCCGACAGTTAAACGACTTAGATGACCAATAGGATAAAACGACAATGAGTTACACTCTCAATTATGAATCCGTTATTAATGGCAAACGTTGCCATCGCTGGAACACCAAAATTGAGAAAAAAGATATTAAAGGTCTTTTTAATCTACTGAGGCAACGGTTTGGCCGCTGTACGGGTAAGGTGTATTGTGACGCTAAAGATGATAAAACATACCATGTGGGTTGGGGGTTCTTACGAACCGTCAAAAACAATGATGGTGCCTTAAACTCCTGTGAAACTTGGGTATCCATTTATGCCAACGAAGATCAAAAATACATCAACCCCAAAACAGGAGAACCATATTGAGATCACATTGCTGCATGGTCCGTTTTAGTATATAATATATAAATACTATAGTTTGGAGCGGACCATGCACACTTACTACACTATACGACCAACAAAAGACCACTTTACTGTCACTTTATTTGATGGTCATGGAGACCCAACCAATCACTATCAAGTTTGGTCTGGATCAAAACCATACTGCACTTGCCCTGGTTATTCAAAAACACCAAGTATTAAACATAAACATATTCAATTAGTCAATACATGGCTAGAAGCCGGTGGCCCAGGCTTTGCGGCATTGGAACTGATCAACGATATACCGACCATCATCCACACCCCATACGAGATCAAACTGCATGAGCATTAAAACCTGGAAAACTGAATTTTATCCTATTGCTGCCGTACAACTCGCCAACTCACTAGATTCTGTTTGCATAGAACATTCCATCCAAAAATGGAAAGGACTATTACCCAAAAATCTTCAAAAACACGGATTAAAGAAAGACCACTTTACCATCAGCGATACTAGATCTGAATTTAATTTTGATGCTTATAGTTGTGCTTTATGTCAAAAATATGATGATATTGAAGAAAACAAATTATGTTACAGTAAACTTCTAAAGAAGCAATGCCCATTATATCAATTTTTAGGTCGTCCTTGTGATGAATCTACTATTAACGAAAACGAAATTGTAACTGAATCATTGTTTAGAACCAGTGCTACCGATCCACAGGCAATGATAAAAGCTTTAAAAGCAACCCTCAATGCTAACTTAACCACTAAGCGTTCCAAACGACTGGAGATCAAAAATGAGTCTTAGTTCTTGGATTAAGAAGTTTTATCCCATCAAAGCGAGCCAGCTTAAAAACGCTAGCGACCTTAAATGTGTCAAACATGCACTTCGTAAATGGAAAGGTGCCAAATCCAAAAATTTAAAACAACATGGAGTTTCTTATAAAGAGTTTATTATAGACGACACTGAATGGTCTTTTAGTTTTGATAGTGACAGTTGTTCGTTATGTCAAAAATACCACCAACTTGGACCAAGAAATAAATATTGTTATAACAAAAAACTACAAAAGTTCTGTCCAATCAGTGAAGTTTTAGGAAGAACTTGTGATGCTGATTCACCACAAGTCGGAGATTCAATTTTTTATCAAAGTCAACACAATCCAAAAAAAATGATTAAACTACTGACTAAGGTGCGAAATAAACTCCGTAAAGAAAAACATAACTCTTAATCCACACAACACAATAGGTAATGCTATGAGCATAGTAACTTGGCTAGATGAATTTTACCCTAAAACGGTATATGACTTGAGTGACAATCTTACCGATTTAGAATGTATTGATCACAGTATTTTAAAATGGTCAGGCGCTTTACCCGAAAACTTAGAAAAACATAATGTTATTTATGCAAGCTATGCAATAAGAAGTGACGAAACTAACTTCACATTCGATGGGCACACCTGCGCCCTATGCCAAATATACCGTACTGAAGATTATGGATGTTATAACCCAGAGCTTAATAAAACTTGTCCTATCGTTCGGGTTTTACAGCGATGTTGTGATCAATCCAACCGAGTTGATTCAAAACGAGAACTTAGTATTTATGATCAAAGTCGAGATACACCTGAACCTATGATCAATTTATTACAACAAACCCGTGAGTATGTCCTTAAGGAAGGAAAAGTATGAGTTACAAAACTTGGGTTGAAGAATTTTATACACCGCGTTCTTTCGATGTAGGTGTTGACAAATCAGATGCTGAATGTATTGCTCACTGTATAACCAAATGGGAAGGAGCATTACCCGATAATACTCTAAAACACCATGTTAGCTATTTAAGTCATTTAATTTACACACCCAATGAACCAATAAAAGATCGTGTAAATTCTTTAATTTTTAATGGAGCTTCTTGTGCGTTATGTCACAAATATTCGGATGCATGTCGTCATCCTGAAACAGAACTATTATGTCCCTTTGCACAAAGTTTGGGATGTAGTTGTGACAATGATGATACAACGCCTTATGTAAAAAGCCAAGATGATCCACAACCCATGATTAATGCTCTTAAAAAAGCATACAATTTCACTAACGACTGAGGAATACCACATGAGCCTTGAATCTTGGTTAGATGAGTTCTATCCTATACACAATCAACAAAACGTGTTACCAGCTTCTCAAATATCCGATGAACTTTTGCTAAAAGAAGCACTTTTAAAATGGACCGGCGCTTTGCCAGAAAATACAGCCAAACACGGTGTCAGTTATTATCAACATGACATAGTAGCTCCATCAGAACAGGATAACTCCACTTTCTTTTTTAGTTTTGATTATAGCACGTGTCGATTATGCAAAAAATATACAAACAACAACCCGGATATAGAAATTTCACCAGAATTATGTGGAATGTCACCAGATGGCGCAACTGTTATACTGTGTCCTTTTTTTAGGATATTTAGAAAACGTTGTGATCAACCACCTAATAGTTTTTATGTAAAGAGCGAAAATAACCCACAACCGATGATCAAAGCACTCAAATATCTTTTGACCAAAGTATAACTGGATAAGATCAACTTGCAATGATTATAGTATTTATATATACTATAATCATTAAGTGAAACCAAACGGGAGTACCAACACCATGATCAATGTCGTCAATCCTGTAACAAATACCACTGTTGTAGCCATAAAAGACTTGAGAGTTTACTTCAGTTATGAAACCATTGTTGCAGTGCAATATGTGCTCAAAACCCACTTAGTTCAAAAAAGAACTAACATTAAATACAGTAAAACGACAAGTAAGCACCTTAGCAAATTAGGTGTAGCAACATGGGACCAAACCAATCACGAAAATTTAGAACAAATGATTGAAACTTACCTCAAAACCGCCATTTAACACAACCGGAGCACATACATGACCAGTGAGTCTCGATCACTACGCACTATCGCCATGGAAATTAAAAAAGAATGGAATCCCGTCAATTATGCCGCCAAACCATATCTACTCGCCATGTCAGCATTGGACAAGATAACCGATCAATATGGGATGGACTCTGCTTATAGCATTGTGCAGTATTTTCTAAGCAATGCAAACACTTGGCGCGGGGAAGCGGCCAGACTAATCAAAGCTGAACTCAAACAAATGCTAAAAGGAGCTAAATAATGGACAATGCAAGCCTACTACGCGAACATGGAATTAACATCTTAACTGGTGAAGCGGATAAGTATGGCCTTCGTGTGCTTTGTGACATTAATTCGGACGGATTAGATGTACTTGCCGAATACTTCGGCTTCGTTCCAAAATGTCCAAAAAATTGGAACTCAGAAGTGAATGGACAGCCCGCTATTGGCTCTTTCATGCTGCCACGCGACGCCATTCCAAATCTAGTTAAGTTTATCTGGTTTCATTACCGGAATGCATTTGCGCTGATTGAGATGTGGAACGGTTATGTAGCGATGACCAGTGACCAAGCTGATGAATATTCCAGACTCAACATTGACGTAGTTCGCAACTGCAATTACCGACCTAATAATAGGATCGGTAGTAGTCGCAACACTCACGCTATGAGTAACAGATTAACTTAATTTCGGTCGGGTTTTACTCCCTTTGTCCTGACCAAACTAAAAGCGGCAGTTACTGCCGCTTTTTTAATCTTGGTGACGCTCAGGATTAGGCGTAGTCATCATATTTTGCGGGAAAGTTAGATTCAAAATTAGCGATTTTTAGCTTTTGGTCTTGGGGATAACGATTCAAACCTAAGTTGAGAATTAATTGATTGTTGGGCTAAATATTGATCGGCTAACCACTGTAATGAACATCTTGCACGTACTAAAACACCAAACAACGGGTCATCTTTATGTGAAGATGTTAAGTTACCCAACTCGGTTAAACACTCTTGAACCACGTTTAAATTAGACATCACAAACCTCGCTAATTAGGACTGACACACACCCAATCTTTCCTTAATTTATACCTTAGCTTGAATGGCAAAACTTCCAAAGGTAGCATGTATGTCAGTTCTGATTAGTCTCCAATAAAGCGCGTAACTGTTTACTATAATCTTGTAATTTACGCTGATTCAAAACCAGTTTTCGATAAGTTGAATCTTTAACACAAGTCTTTGGTAATTCTTCAGATTTAACTGATTCCAATTTAGGTTCCGGTGGTATAAATTCTTTTGGCACAACAACATATCGATACTCTACTACTAATCCCGATGGTGCAGTAGAACATCCCACTAAACCCACCAAAAAGAGTACCAATAAAATTCTCATTACTCTAAATCCTTTCGATTTTCCACATCAATCGGTTGATTCACTTTTAAATTATTTTTACTCTCCACAGCCGTTTCTTTTAACTTCCGTAATTGTTCTTCAGCAGCCGCTTTGCTACGCAAATCATTATCCTTTAACCTATCTAATTCACGAGCCAATTTCTCTTTTCGGTACTGTAACCATACATTATAACCAGAATTAAATAAAGATGCTATTGCACTCAATATAGAACTTAAAGCACTCATAATAGTAGACCAATTCACTTAGGCGCCTCATTAGCTTTAGTTTTAAGATACGACCATTCATGACCTAACCAAATACCCGTTAAACCCGTAATTAACCCCGCTAAAATACCTTCAGCAGCGGCAAATTCCGTAACTGTCATTAACAAAGGCTTATTCATAAAAAATGGGACACTAAACACTAACAACAATGCCAACATGCACAACCAAACCAATACAACAGACACCCCCACAAAAAACAAAGTGCGACTTTCTTGACCACGCGAGTTTTTCGGTTGAAACGCTTTTAACCAATTCATTATTAAATCTCCACATCATGTTATAGCGAATATACTTACCATATTTTATCTTAAATTGCAAATCAGCCTAAATTATCATACTGACAACCGCCACCACCCACCCATCCAAACTAACCACTAAATCCTCATTTTAAGCCACCAAAACGGGCCGTGGTGGCCCGCAAATTAAAATCGAGTAGTGGGGTAGCGGGTAAGCTAAAAACGGCCAAAATCGACGATTTGGGCCGTTTAAAGCTATGTCACATTAATTATACAACTCAAATACCAATTCTAATTAGAGTTTATAACTCTTAACTAACAGGTTTAGACGAAACATTACCATTTTCATCAATGATCCATTGATATCTCGGTATTAAACATCCTTCTGGAACAACCGAGAAACCCGGTGAAATTGCTTTATACTCAAACGCAGCTAAATCCCACAAATACTCACATCTCAAAATAACACACTGACTCATCACCTTCATAACTACTTTGGGCTGCTGTCTAACTAAAATATCGGTGATTAAAAATACCCCAAAACGCCTTGAGATATCTATGTCGTCAGGTTGCTTATTCTTCTCAATCATATTAGCACAATGCCGAACAGGAGTAGACTTACTCGGTTTCCAAGTCAAATTGAATAATTCTTCATCAGTCATCATAATCACCTTTAAAAATTATAACCATGAGCTGTCACTTTATGTACCTCATGCGCTTCTCGCTTCAAAGAAGCGCCATCCTTCTGTTTCAAAATAATGGTCAACAACGACTTCGTATGCAGAGTAGTATATTCATTTCGGGAGTATAATTTTAATAATTGTAATGCACCTACAAACACACTTCGATAGAACCAAAATAACGAAAATTGATTGCTACACTGTCGTAGTTCTGATCTGAATAATACTGAAATTTTTTTATACACTTGTACTAAAAGATCATGTAACGTGACATCGGATTCATCATCTATAAAAATCAATTTCAAGGCTGATACGGGTAAAAATTTTCTATCTTTTATAAAACGATCTTTCGTATGACATCCATCTTCTAACACCACTGACATTAAAGAAACATACATAATCTGTGTTCGAGTCCCCGTTGCTAAACATTCCATCAACTCAGGTGTATTATTAGCACTACCATCCTCATAATCCACATTTTCATCTGGAAGCCACCTTTCTAACCGCTGTACTGCTCCTACTTCTGTCAAACTCAAATTATAAAGCACCACGGGTTTTTGCTCCTCAAATGCACACCAAGTTGGCTGGTTCATGATTCTATCTCGTTGGAAATAAACAAAATAATGGCACAATCACCCACAACAGTCAAAAGGTGATTGTGCCATTCAGCACGACTAAGTATACCTGTTAATTCAGCATTTCCAACATCGCTGCAATAGCCAATTCTGCGGCAATAGTCTTACCACTACTCGTTGCTGTACCCAACATCAAATTACAATCCGTCAAGTGTGCATTACTTCGCACCACACCAGATTGCATTCGATTAAAATACGGAAACCGATAACCCAACTGAGGGTATGTTTCCGTACTCACCAAATCATCTTCATCTGCTATTTCATAAACATTACCGGTCATTGCCACTTTAACCGGATGTTCTTCAGTCACATGCTCCAGTGATACCGTTAAAGGAGCACGAACTTTAAATGGATTTGGTAATTCTTCAGTTTTGTCCAATTCAAATGGGTTATCCACTAAAGGATAACGATCATGCCGCAACACATTCACAGCTTGAAGATTTAAAGCAATCCGTGGCTTACATGCGGGAAACAATGAACATCCAAAAAAAGAACCACCATCCGATTTACGAGATCGTTCAACCAAATGTGATCCACACTTATCACAGAATCGTTTGGTCATTTTCATTTCACGAGCAATAGCAACTAACTCTTTTAATCGCTCCGTACACCGATCAAAAGGTGTAGTATTACCTTCAACTCGTAACACCTTCCGTGCTGAACCTACTGGGCTTCCCGAATGAGTATCGAACAACACAAACCGGATTGCATCTTCACCACAACCACGCGACAAATTATCTTCATCGACAGTCGTATAAACATGCAATTCCAAACCATAAATCCCCGTCACTTTCTTAATAACGGCTTCCCGACCACGATTCGGTTTGGTCACAACATACTTATCTTTACCAAACAAGCCATCTGCCCACTGAATAAATTGATCCAAATGTAACGTAACAAATTCTTTGCTCATGTGCTTTTCCCCGCTGGTGACAGTATGATTTTATCACAAAATCATATTACTTTCAACCATTTATTTAAGATCATCCGAAAACAAAGCTTCCATTTGTTTAATCTTCCGATCCAACATCGCTTCCAACTTTGTCATATCTAAATCCAAAGAACTTCCATCCGAATTATTAATCGTTTTTTCATATTTAAGATCACTTGGACTAAATAGCTGACTAACTTCAAATGGTTCTAATCTAGTAAATGGTAGCACTGAATCCAAATACTCAAATTGGTAATCTATTATCGTATCTTTAATCCAATATTTCTCACACCATTGTTGAATAGCGGATAAGCTATACTGATTAAGATGAATTAACTCTTGACAATCTTCATGATTTAACACAATAATTCGACCTTTCAAAGAAGAAACATTATTGGTCACAATTAACAAACGATTGATATAATGCACAACTTTCATATAACCTCCCACTACGCCACAACGTTATCTGATTCAACAAAATCACGAGCGGAGTCAAGAACGCCATTACCCACAGTGTTACCTAACACTTTACGCACGATACCAGGACTACCCAACACAGCACTAATGGACGTAATACCTACATCATAAAGCTTCTTAGCCCGTGCTGCACCAACCCCAGGTATTTGACATAGCATTGCCAGTTCCATTGGAACACCATATTTCAGCCGCAATGCAAGAATTTGCACCATATTCAAATTAGCAACCCGCTTAATTCCCGCAATCCAAGATAGTGCTCCCACAACCCGATCAATATCTTGCTGAATGGCTCGTGCCGCTGGCGATGGTTTTTCACCTTTCAATACGTCAACCAAATCAGCAAATAAAGAACTTCCAACGGCTGAATACGGCCAAACTTTAATCAATTGCTGCTTTGCAGTAATCACTCGCATTTCATCTTTACGGGGGATATATGGAAGGCGTACCGTTGGGGCGGCCAACAAATACGCAATAGCATAATCATTATGCCAAAGATTATGCTGATCGATCACGGACAAACCAATCGCCCAGTGAAACACATCTTTTGGATGATAATATAATGTTGCCGCTACAATCCCCAACGGAGTACAAGATAGCTTACCATTATCATCCATCTTAATAGCATCCCACATTGCCAATTTATTCATAACACCTTCAACCATAGCTGGTGTTAAAGGGCGCTGAATCACGGACAACGTGCGATTGTACCAATCATGCATAGATTCAACATCAGTAATAACTTTGTTACGAATCTCAGCACACAAATGGAATGACAACGTATCTTCATCCAGTAATGTAGATTCAACATTACGTGGATTATTAATTCGCACTTCCCAATCTTTTGGCGAATCGCAAATAAAATAAACATGACCTTCTGGTGCTTTACCAAACCGACCCGCACGACCTGCTGCTTGAATAATGTCTAACTCATCAATGGGGTCAAGACCACGAGTATTCCCCACAATAATGACATTTTGCGCTGAGGTGTTACAACCCCACGCCAAGGCGGGTGTTGAAATCAATGCATTTAATTCAGGTGTTTCAAACCGCTGGAGAATATCACGTCGGTCCCAATACTCTAAATCGGCATTATAAAACGAATTATTAATATTTTCGTCTTGTAGCAATTTAGATAACATTCGTCCAGTATTCTTATCCCACACAAACACCAAATACTTTTCATCGGGTTTAGATTGCATAATTTGCAAAGCATTAACCATCTTACTCATTTGATTTTCTTGATACGATCCAAAAATCTCATGTTGAAGATAATGCCATACCAAAGTTGTCGGACGCCATGAGGAATTCAAAACGTGCGTAGGTTTACCGTTCAAATGCGTCAGCCATGTAGAAAACTGATCTGCATTTGGAGCAGTGGCCGATAATAACCAAACCTTTGCAGCCGGATTGATACTCGTGAACCGCATAATTGCGGATTCCACACAATCCCCACGACCTTGTGACGCAATAATATGACACTCATCTACAATAACCAAACCCACCCGATAAATCCAGGCGTAATGCTCACTCCCATGATTTCTAGTTAATGAATCCAACAATTCCGATGTGCACAACACAATATGAGCATTCTCACACTCCCGCATTTTTTGTTGGCGGATTTTTTGTGAGGTAAGTGTATCACCCGTCAACATCACAATATTTTTATCACGAAATACACCTTTTGACCATTCATCAAACTTTTCAGAACTCAATGCTTTTAATGGTGCCGTGTATACACAAATCGGATTTTCCACGTTATGACTCCCGCGTTGTAATTATATACATTATATATTATAAACTATAAAAAAACAACCGACTCAAAAGAATTATAGTCGGTTGTTTGTGCTGACTAAATAGTATGTTTTATCTTAACAACCACTACTCAACACACTTCTTAAATTTCTTTGCAATCGCTGCTGGTAATGAGAAGTAGATTCAAAAATGGGATTCCAAGTATAAGGCGATCCTAAACCAATATCCCATTCTTTATATAACTGCCGGTACTGATCGGCAGTTATATAATCCTTTTTCTTTAATGCCAATTGCCATAAATCATACAATTCCAAAATTTCTACTATATCGTCAGGGAGTAATCCACAAACCCGCTGATAAGGCACAATTAACGTCGCTTCAGATTCCATAGTGTCACTCCACACTAACAGTATAATTTACGGCAATAAAATTCTCTAAAGAGAACGAATACCTTTACACTTTGGAAATTGTGAACAACCTAAAAATTCATTACCTTTATGTTTACCAAACTTCGCTATTCGTCTAACCATAGATGACCCACACTTAGGGCACGTATTATCCAAAATCTTCACCTTAGAAACAGTACTTAAAGCATACGGAATTTGAGATGGTGTATCTTCAATTACATTTTGAGGCAATGTCCAATTATGAAAATCACCAACAACAGATTTAAGTGTTTTAACAGATTTAGATTTATGAGTGTTTTTCCAATCTAAACCTTTATCCAACCCTTCAAACATTGGAGGAACTAAACCCGACATACCATTATTCGCGTACATGTACCACCTCAATAGTCATCTAACAATACAGCTCTGATTTGTGTGGCTTTATCCTTAAAACCTTGATTGTATTGATCTTTAAGTGCCCACGCAATAACCTTTTTTAACATGTCAGGGGTGACATGACACAATACAACATCAACCAAAAAAGACATAATATCATCCAATGTCTTTTCATCTTCAATCATTTTGCTTAATTGCTTTCCTTCTTCAGTATCTTTAAACAACACCAAATTTAAACCTAAATACACATCATGGACCCAAAAACTAACTGAATTTTCAGATATATTATGTTTACCAGGGATTTTAAATACCTTAATTGCTGAACAACCATATCGACCTGTACCCACAATCACATCATTTGACATATTCACCCCCGTATTACACTATACCATTATTATACAATATATAAACTAAATAAAAAAGCCGATCTTTCGACCGGCTTTTAGCTGTCAACCATCCAGGCCGTTCCAACCCTTGCTAGCTCTCGTACAACTCCCACACATCTTTATCCGAAATAACCAGATTTAAAATCTTATCAACACACTTCATAAAGTTTTACTCTTAATAGAATTAAATTTTTTCTCAACTTCGGCAATAATTGCTGCTGCAATCTGTTCATCATCATCCCCATACGGATTGTCTTTTGCACTTTTAATAAGTTCAATAAACTGCATCGCATCTTGTTGTGCTTTAATGACTGACGCTTTAACTCGTTCAGGATTTAATAAAAAATCAATCCCATCTTTAAACCCACCACCATCAGGAATAGCTTCTTTTGCCATCAACATAGAAATCAACCGCTTTACATTCTTACCAACTGGAAATGCGTTATCCATACAATTCTCTGCATTAATGGAGCTGACGAAGGGAATCGAACCCCCGACCCACTGATTACAAATCAGTTGCTCTACCGAACTGAGCTACGCCAGCTATTTAAAACCGTTACTGAATACCAAAATTTATTTTCAATCACTTTCGCCTAAAAAAGTATAACCAATCTGAGTAAGTAAGTTTTAACTCAAGATCCGGATTATCATTAAGAATTTGTATCCATCCTTCATACCTATCTGCCGCCTGTTGATGCTCTTGTATTTTAGTATGACATTCCAAGAGCTGTTTTTTCAAAGTATCATTTACACTAATTTTAGGAGACATTACAGATGTTGTAGAATAGGTCAGTCCGGCTATGCTCTCAGTTATCTCAATACCACTTTCTCTAATTTCAGTCATAACTTTTTCTTTCGCTGCCTTCCACCATTGTACTTTACTTAATCTAAATTCCTTTTGCTGATTAGCACCTTGTAAGACTTGATTAGACGAATACTCGAATACCCATTCTTCACGATTACCAGAATCAAGTGTCATTTCATATCTCCTATATACAAGTTAGTTTACACCAATAATCTACAACGGATTTCCAATATCTATTTCCCTCTCCGGTCCACAAGCATCAAACAATGACCAATTCTCTTTTTTTAAGGATTGATATATTGCTCCTTGTGGACGCATACTACGCATCCTAGCACAATATAAAAACAAGCCATCATCCCCACCATCCATTAATGCCTTTTCTAGTACATGAAATGTGTCAGGAGTCACTTCTTCCAAATCGGCACACCCCCACCAAAACAAATCATTACATATAACAAAGAACTGCAAACTCGTATTCCAAAAAATTCCACTACTCACATCATGTGAGGCAATAAGCATCAATAATTGACTAATAAAATCAGAACTTACTTTATTTTCGCTCATTATTATTTCGTGTAGTGTAAACAATCTGTATCAAAACTGTTCTTTCTTGATATGAATCCATAAGATACATACGGCTTGCTACTCCATGACTTAGCATTAGGTAGCTGTGGAATTTTAACTTCATAAGTACATTGCCCTTCACCAGACGGATGAAGGGCACCATTCTTTGATCTTTTCCAATCGGCATACTTACAACCAATACAAGTTTTCATATTCTAAGTGCATTCAAGAAGTGCCGAACGTAACTGAGATATTGCATCCACCAATTTAGCTGAAACTACTGCTTTATCCCAAGAAACTTCTAACAACTTAGCCGACATGGGTTTATCGATCTCAGCATACATCCATCTTATAATCTGTTCAGCAGCTTCCTCATTCTCCACATCAACTATTAAAAGAAGTCGTCGTTTTTCTACAAAAAGCTGTTTCATTTGTTCAACCATACTTACAGCTTCATTATGTGTCATACATATACCTCATAAAATTTATATTACAGCAATTAAGCTATTTAAAGCTTAATTGCTGGGTCACTTATGGCTATTCAGATACTAATGCCATAGCACCAAATCTAAACCAACGACATTCTACATCAGTCGATTCAATAAAGAATGGATAATAGCTATCGTCTATATCAAGCCGCCTAAGTTTACATACCCCCTATAACTCTTTTTATCAATAACATAAATCCGGTAAATACCGGTTTCAACCACCTCCACACAACAACAACTTCTCACTGCACCAGGCAACACCTCAACTAAATCACCAACTTTAAAACTATGAGACGTTACAGCCCCCACACTTGGCGTAGCGGCAGCTTGCTTTACTAAATCTGTAAGTTGCCCAATTTCAGGTTGACTAAGACTTTCATCTACCTTAATTTGAACTGATGTGTTCTTCTTCTCACTACTTTGAGTTGTCGGTTTAAACTTCAACCGCTTGCTATACACCACAACCGGTTTAGTTGTCACTAAAGGAACTAACTCTCCAAACCATACTGGACTTTTATCTAGTTTATGAAATACGGATGGAATAAGACCGGATACACCATTATTCTCGTACATAAAAATCTCCACTTAACTAGTATCCAACACAACATGATACGGTTTATATATTATAAACCACTATTCACGATTTTACTACCAGTTGCTCCATTATACCTATTAATTCACTAACCACACATTCATGCATTTCATCACCTAATAACCACAACCCCAAATTAATCTCATTTACACTATTCAATTTAATTTGAGTATTTGCTTTCACAAAAAATTCTTTATCAGGATCAATTACCCACAAACCCGAAATAGTAGTCTTCCATGCTTCAAATACACAAGTCTCAATATATGTATTTTCCCCATCCAAAGGTTTAACTACACCACAATCTGTTAATAACCCAACAGTAGATACAATATATCGAAGTGTACTTAATTCTAACAACGTGTTCCGATGAAAACGACACCTAGCACTCACTTGAGAATAAGCAGCCGCTCCGAAACGCCTTCGCGAAATAGATCGCTTGGGCGCGGTTCGGATTGAGCTTAATTTTATGGACGCGAAGCGTGTTGGTTGTATATCATCCGGCTAACTCCAATCGAGTATACATCAACGTGGCACTAAAAAACAGACGCACCAACATTTATCTTCCTGAAGAACTCATTGCTCGACTGAACGCAATCGCGCAAGGCCGAACCTTGGCGGCGATGGTTCGAGAAGCGGTCATCTTCTATCTCGCTCACCATGAACCCAAAAGAAAAGAGTAAGTTTGCTAAGATTGGCGAAGATTAGAGCGAGCTGTTACTTACCCAACCCTTTCAGTTCTAATAATCATTACTAATCTCCAAACACTAACGATTTAATTACAGCATGAATCTCCTCTTTTGACTTCAACACTCCATTATCTCGATCTCCATCATAACATTGCACAATATGAAAATCAGATTTATCCGAAAATGGTGCCGATGCTTTCAAATATGAAGATAATGATAAATATTCTTCACATACCCGTCGCTGAAACCCCATATCACTTTCATGAATATCATCTTTACCATTCAAATAATCACGATCTTTATTTATACGTCTTGTTTCTAATTGATCACGCACATGAGGCCATGGTACATCTAAATAAATGCAAATATCAGGAACCCGTAACTTAAACTCTAAATATTCTAAAGACAATAACCACTCCCGTAATTGAGAACTAGGAGAACCCGGTGGTAACTTTGCTGCTTGAAATGCAATATTAGAATAAATATATCGATCCATAATTAACCAACTTGTTTGTAATGTAGATTCTATCCAAGGCGATAAATCCAAACGATCTAACGCAAATAATAACCCAACCAGCTTTGGATGAACCTCAAATAAACCACCATAATCCCCACGCAAAAACTCAGCAATCATTTCCCCTGCATACCCACACATCCTGGGTAAATGCAAAAATTGGTAATCAAGCTTTCTCCAGTCTAACTCAGCTTGCAACAACTCACATTGAGTAGATTTACCACTACCATCTACACCTTCTATTACTACAAATTTAGTAAACATTAGCTTAATTACACCTTTATAAATTTTGTTAAATTACAAGACCAAATGACCAATTACAACACCTACTGCCAAAAATACAAAAAGAGCCAAAATAGTAATGGACTCCCAAATAGTTGTACAGTCGCCAAACAAACCAGTAGGATCATAACTCCATTTATAGTAACACCAACTCAAAACACCACCTAAAAGAACCAAAAACGTCGGTATATACCACCAATGTAACACCAAATCAATCTCCATAAATCCTCCAAATATACTTGAGGCATCCATGCCTCTACCACTCAACTCCGTTGCTAAGAAAGTCTATAGTCATTATTAACACTCTTTAAATTTAAAAATTTTAATGTTCTTTCAAACTTTGTCAGACACTACTACAGGCACAATTACCACATTACCATATAATTTAATTTTCTTACCACATTGCCGACAAGTAGAAATTTCTCCAATAATACTACCTAACATACTAGGTGGTGCACTATCTACTGTATATTGTCTCATTTCACACGGTCCATAGTGTGTCTGAAACGGCACAATACCACCACACTCACAAAAAATTAACACTTCATCAAATGCACTCATAACTAAAACCTTTTATAAAAAACCCCAGCCAAGACTGGGGTTCACACAACACTCCTCATGCCGCTTTAGTAACCAAAATTTTGATCACGTCAAGGGCCTTATCCAGTGCTTGACACAAGGAGTTTAAGTAGGAGGGCTGTAAACAAGCTCCGCTGGTGCAATCGGAGGGGTAATATCCACCAAAAAAGGGGTAGATTGCGTAATATCCGAAAGATTACCAACCCCGTCTTTAGCCGCAATGCCGTACACGACATTACCTTCGATGCCAGGTAAACCTTCCACCGGCAACTGAATTACCGTATTTAGCCCCACATCAACATTAGGAGACTCATACGTCAGCGGGGTGCCTTCCGGCCCCTGAAACAACACATAACTCGCCACATCTTCAGATGTGGATGGAACAAACGTCAAACTACCTTGTGGTCGTACTAAAGCCATACAAAATACCTCATTTGGATTTAACGAGAATTATACCATAAACTAGTTGGCGCATTAGGTGCAGTACGATCAAATACTACTACATTACTAGGTCCTGAACAATCAGTAATTGATCTACACGCTACTAACGCCGCTGTCATTATACCATTTAACCCGCTCGCGATTTCAACATTTTCAACGTGAGTAGAATTACCTCCATTAATTTGTACATCAAACAGTGCATTTGAATCTTGCATAATGTGCAAAATAAAAAACTGAATTTCTGATGCTTGGGGGTGATGGTCCCAAGCTATTGCCCACTGAGTTCGTACCTGGCTTGCTGGAACCAAACTAACTAGACTCATTAATACCACTAAACCCATCAAACGTCGCATACTAAGTACCTCTATTAGTCTATAGAACGATACAAACTAAGTGTAAACTGTGACAAAGTAGACGACCACGATGCTAAAGCACTCGCCAACTGATATTTATCTTTATGAATCAAATAATCATTCGCAATGTTTTGTAATGACTCTTTGTATAAATCCAACTGGTCACAAGCTCCCCATAATTCTTCACAGCGCGAATTGTAAGCACGTTGTTCAGGACCAATTCTTAAAATCTGTTGCCAACGCCGCACTAGAAGCTTAATATAATCTTCAATTGCTAAAGTACCATCTGGGTAAAATCCTAATGACCAACCATCATTAATTTCCACTAAATTCCATCTTCCACTACAATAACCAATATCAATTGCATAACCACCTGGGGCATCAGAATATGAATTAATAATTTGCTGTACAAACTGTTCTGCTGCTTTCCATTCCATTACACCCAAACTGGCTTTATCATCTTCATTAAGATCATCATAACGACCCCACCCCAAAATAACTTTATCTAACACATAAAAACGATATTCAAATGAATAAACCACCGGAGCACATGCCCAAACAGGAGTATCATAAGGCACTAATTCTTGTAATTTTTCCTTAATACATCCATTAAACAACTTTGTTTCAACAGGCTTTACAAAATAATAATTAGGAACTTCACCAAAATATACAGGCAAAACGGTTCTATCCAAATATTGCTGTAATGATACTGGATATGTAATATTATCAGGCATACTTATATTATGAACTTTTGCATACTCTTTAATAAACTCTACCGATCCAACTGGAATCCTATCTGGGTACTTAAAAACATCTTTAAAGCTACACCAAACCCAATAATCAACAGGAAGTGCAGCTTGCATACGCACCTTTTCAAACTTCAATGCGCTGCCCGTTTGAAACGCAAATCGGCAACGACCCAACGCAGATAATTGCTCAACATTTAACATTATATAACCCTCGTTGCTGGTGCTGTTGTTCACGATACTTAACTTTCTCCGCAACCGATAAATTACCAACCCGATTGTTACAACATTTATGAGTCAACACCAAATTAGATATATGATTAGATCCACCATGAGTAGTAGACAACAAATGCTCAATAGAAATAAAATCTCTATTTAATGCCAACCCACAATAAAAACATACGTCACCATCACGTTCTTTTAACGTTTGATACAATACAGAAGATTTATGCTTCCTCCGTTTAACATTTGTATTACCCGCTGTCCAAGATGTATTGCTACAAAAAGCAGTCCATGCCACTTCGCTTTCTCCAGTCAACGTACACACTTTATGTTTATTAATGTGAACTACCGCGCTGCTAAAGACAGCGCGGCTTCTTGAACCCTTATTTACCCTCCTAGGATCTTAAGATATGTTATATCTTAATTACTAGTTTTAACGGATGAAGTTTGATTACTACCGTATACAATATTCTAAGAGAGTCAAAGACTCTCCCACTATTAAGCTATTAAGCGGTTAACCTTATTTGAAGGTCCTACCGATTGATAAGAATACTTCACGGTAACACATCTTCCTAACGTTGGAAGAGGCACGTTCACGGTGCAAAGACCTTGATTTCTCAAGGTATTTAATGTCCTACTAAGGATATTCAAACCGGCGTTACCATCCCTATCATGCGTAATCCCACAGTCGGGACATACCCACTCTCTAATTCCCAGGTGCAATCCAGACGAATTAACATACCCACAGTTTGAACAGGTCTTAGTAGTCCCACGTTCGTTAACGTTTAGTAACATACTTCCAGAGTTTTCACATTTTTGACCCTGGATATTAACGAACTGATTAAGTTGCCAATCTCTTACAATACCCTTTCTACCCGTCTTAGTACCTTGAATATTACAAAGTTGTTTAAGGTCTAAGTCTCCTATACCTATAACGCCATAACTCTTCGAGAGGTCTTTAGCAATCTTATTTTGTATAATTCTTATCTGGCTCCGTTTACGTCTTGAGCATTTTACCATGGTCTTAGTAAGACGGTTATAACGTCTAGAATGTTTTTTACATTTAGATCGTTTAGCTCTTATTTTGTCAGCCTCTAAGTTAAAGTGAATACTTATAGGTCTTACTGAGTTTTCAACCTTAACAAAGTTACCGTCGGTATCAACCAGGGTAAGAAGAGTTTTAACTCCTGGATCTATACCTACTATCTTATATGGGTTAGCTATCTCTCCCGTTTTTTCAGCCTCTGATTTAACATTACAAATCAGGGAAAGATAGTAGTCCCCTTCTCCATTCTTAGTAATACTATGACCTGCTCCTACTAGTTCATAGCCTTCCAACAACTTAACTGATCTTGCTAAGTACACTGGAGGTTTATAACGTCCTTTAATTCGATTAGGATGAATGTTAACCCCGTCTATCTCACCTTTAGAGTTGAAATGAATACTCTGAGAGTTTAGAAAAACGGTATTAAAAAATCTTCTACTATGAAACCTTGGAGGTGAAGGTTGTTTAAACCAGTCAGGAAGCTCTCCATTCTTAAACTTTGTATTAAGAGATTCAAACGATTTCCAAGAAGCATCAACTTTACGGGAAACTTCCTGAAGGCTTAACCCTCCAAGATCATAGAATCTTAAGTCACCTTTTAAGTCTTTAAGAACATTAGTCATTACCCAAACTTGGTTAGGTACCCTACCTGTTGAATTCCAGACTTTCAAATATAATTCGTTACACCCATTCCAAACTTGAGTTTCCAACGTTGAAAGGTGAAAAAGATGACTTTCAGACTCTAGATCTTTTAACTCTATTTTAACGTTAATAGTTCTTAACACATCTGATTACCTCTAAGGTCTGGAGGAAATTCATTCGCTGGTCTAAAGAACCAGCGGTTTTCTTTCCTCATGTATATAAACAATCGAAACACCAAGACGATTCGTTTTAAATCTTAGAATTTCACATTCAGAAGTTACTCGGAATATTTCCGCACCATTCGCAATTAACCAATTTTTAAAATTATCTAATTGGTTCATATTAAAAGGTTTCGGTTCCACTTTTCTCTACCTCTTTGAGTATAATTTTTACTAATGACTGACCATAAATCTCTACGCGCTCAACTTCCTTACCAATTAATTTTTCCTTTACTTGTTCTAAATTTAAAGCTAATCTCTGCAATTCATCTTTAGTTGCACATGAATTAGCAACAATATATCCAACGGGTTTATCTCCAATATCCACCACTAGTGTGATTTTATCCTCAAAAACAGTTGCTCGTTCCATACACAACACAACTTGATTTGCTTCTACCAGTAATTCCGTATAAAGCTTATACATCTTTATACAAAGATTACGAGCTGATTGTTCTTTTACATCTACAGCTAAATCTAGCAAAAACTGGTTTTGTTGGTCTACTGGAAAGTGGTAAGTAAAATATTCTTTAAAACCTTTAAGCACTTGCAACAAAGGTTTACCATCAATTTTAATCTCACTCATTACTATTCTCCAACAAAATAGTCTTAAACTCATTAGGTAAACGGCAATTACTTGGGGCGCTACGAAACATTGGCGCTATTTGACTGGGTTGATACCCGGCCAAACCACAACCAATTGCCGTAACTCTAAATACATACTGTGGATTGGAACGGGCAAACTGCAAAAACTCAGCAACAAAATCTTTAATATCCGCTAATGATAATGGATTCAAATCATAATCTTTAGTCGGTATAGCATAAGATTGTCCTTGTAGACCACAACCTTTACCATAAATAGCCCCATGGTACGTTTTTGCGGTCAACGCTGCCCCTTTACCATGCCGACCTGCCAAATTACTACCAAACACAAAAATCTCATTCTTTTTTGCCATTATCACCAGACTCCAAATAATCCCATAAATGACGTTCAATTATATCGGCTAGGTTATTTGTTTCCGTCCAAGCATTATCGCCAAATCTATCACAAACACTACGAAGTGTCCGTAATGCTTCTTCTCGTTAAAGCAACCAAGCTGTTTTGGCAGCTTCTATGTCCGTTATCCCTAATTGACGAATGCAAAGACGTAACATTGTCAACCAGGCCATCCGTGAACCGTCTTGATAGCTAATTTCATCCAACATGAGAATTACTCATATAGTCTCGTAACTCTTTAAAATGCTTGTACTTCACAGCAACCCAGCCATCTGGAAGGCAATCATAACCATGACCACTTAATGCAATTAGATTACCCACCAAAGTTTCCAAACGCTGTATATGCTCGGCAGCTTCAATCTTGAGTCTACAAGACTCACCACGCCCCATAGTTGCATCTCCATTAGCACTATACTTTAATCTATCAGCTAGTCGTGTTGCCATTATATCCACCCTCCAAAGGACCAATCCAACCCATTACGCCACCATAAAATTTAGACTTAGTTTTAACATATCGCCAAGCTAAATCTTCCCATAGTAGAAATAGTAAATCACCGGATGACACAGAATTAACAATTTCCGAAGCACATACCCTACACGCATACACACCTTCAACAGTTGGTGTTCCTACTTCAAATGGTATATATGCAGATACTATATCACCAATAGAAGATTTCATATTTCCCCCACAAATTGAATATTCACTAATACCTAAATTAATTATATGCTATATTAAAATGTTATATTAAAATGAAGATTCCTTACACTACAACATGCCACCAAATTAGTTGTTGACTTTAATAAAACAACATAGCCCATGCGGATAGTGGTATCTGTTATGATCTCAATCAAATCACTTTCTTGATCACCCATATCCACTAATTCTATATCCCAATTAATAGTTGACTCTAAATATTCCAACCTACCAAAATTAACACAGAGTCTAGAAGCACTGTAATAACCCACAGTTTGACCGTGGCTTGTAAAACACAAAGTAAAAGGATGAACACGATATGCGTTATACGATATATAAACATTTTCCACTAATATCATACTCGACTTATTCATAACACCTCCAATATAACCTTATTAACTTTCTAGTCATACTGTTTTACCACATACTGCACCAAGCTACAAACAACATTAAATCTGAATAACAAAAGATTGAACAAAACAATGATGTAATACCGTATCATCATCTCGTAATTGTACACCCAATCCAAACAAATGACCTTCATCAACACAACAAGCAACACAATCACCTTCAATGACTCCAATACGAGTATTCTCATCAGCATGTAAACTACTAAAATCTTTAAGCTTAAAACGTGTAAAATCCAACTTTAACTGACTTGCTTTATACACACCCACTATTGAACCATACGCTTTCAATGTTACATGAAAGGGCCTGTCACTATCACGTACATACGTAATAGTAGCATATTGAACCAACAGATTTTCAGCACTCATAGTTCAACCTCATTATTAAAGTGGTAACACAATCGGCTTACCCATACATACCCGCAAAATTAATACTTTCAATGAGTCCGAAAGTACAAATTGAATAGGACAATCACTATCAGGTTGATTAGTAAATGCAGTGTATGTAGATACCCAATTTAAAGTCATAATATAATTCGTTGCAGAATCACAAGCTTCATTCAAACCTGAATGAATTACCAACCGTGACCCATCAGACCAAAATTCAATAAACAACACTTGAGTAACAGGTAGCGATGGATTTACTAAAATCTCACTTTTTTGAATAGCGACAATTGACATAAATACCCCCCCCCCCCCCCCCCCCAAAAAAGGGGAAGTGCCCCCAACTTTTACCCTTCTCCCCTACCAACCCCCCACAAAAAACAAACACCCCAACAAGCCA
>ERZ724526.6-NODE-6-length-103179-cov-6.201641_pt1 | contig 103179 bp, 81 predicted proteins | sample MGYA00376059_ERZ724526 | MGnify/ENA primary metagenome ERZ724526 (study PRJEB28724, sample SAMN07190883) | activated sludge metagenome | isolation source: activated sludge of sewage treatment plant in Hong Hong | place: Hong Kong | collected 2016-03-17 ...
AAAACAGGGCCTCTCTGCCTTGATGGCGGGGAGACCCTGTGTTTTTCACTGACCGTTCGCCGGCTGAAGCCGGTGGTACCGGTACCACCGGCTTCAACCGGCGAACGGAATACTTAAGCTGCGAGATCAGTGTTCGTGCGCTTCCGCGTATTCCTTCTGGTATTCGGCGATGAGTTTTGCCTGAATATCGCCCGGTACGGGGGCATATTCAGCAAAAGACATATTGAATTTGGCTTTTCCTTGTGTAAGCGACCGCAACGCCGAAGAATACTTATGCAATTCTTTCAGCGGTACACGAGCCCGGATCACCTGGTAGTGCCCTTCTGAATCCATACCCATAATAATGGCCCTCCGCGTTTGCAGGTCACCCATAACACTACCCATAAATTCGGAATCGCACATCACTTCAAGGTTGTAGATGGGCTCCAGAATCTGCGGCCCGGCCTCGTGGAATGCTTCCCGGAAGGCCATCATCGAAGCGATCTGGAAAGCCATGTCGTTGGAGTCGACAGGGTGCATTTTGCCGTCGTAAATACTGACACGAATATCGCGGCAATAGGAGCCCGTACTCGGGCCTTCCTCCATCTTCGACATAATGCCTTTTTTGATGGCGTTGATGAAGCGGGCATCTATCACACCACCTACAATGGCCCAGACGAAGCAAAACTTGCCACCCCACTTCAAGTCTTCCACCTCGGTGTTTTTAGCGTTCAGACCGTGCGGAGCGGGCATCCCTTCGTAATAGGGTTCGATACGCATATGCACTTCGGCAAACTGGCCGGCGCCACCCGATTGTTTTTTGTGCCGGTAGTCCTTGTTCGCTTCTCTGGTGATCGTCTCGCGGTAGGGGATGCGCGGCTCGGCAAACTCGAGGTGTACGCCAAAGTTCTGTTCGGCTTTGTAACGCACGATATCGAGGTGCATTTCACCCTGGCCTTCAATGATCGTTTGCTTTAGTTCGAGACTTTGTTCAACGAGCAGTGTCGGATCTTCTTCGCGGATAGAGTGGAGCGCATGGGCCATTTTCTCCACCTCTGCCTTGCTCGGCGGCACTACAGCCATCCGGATGCGCGGCGAGGGGAACGGAATACGCGCGATCTTCAGGTCGGAGCCTTTGGGATTGAGGGTCTGGTTGGTATGCGAACCTTTAAGTTTTACGGTACAGCCGATATCGCCGGCGCGCAACTCATCCACCGAATCCCGGTTTTTGCCCTCACTCTCAAAGAGTTGTGAAAAACGTTCTACTGTGCTGTTATCGGCATTGGTGAGTTCGTCACCTGCCTTTAATACGCCGCTGTATACCTTGAAGTAGGAAACGTTGCCCACTTTGGGCTCGTTGACTGTTTTGAAGATGAACACGCAGGGACGCGCATTCGGGTCGCAGGGCTTGGTCGCACCGCCTTCCAGGTCTGCCGGCGGGCGGTCTTTCGGGCTGGGACAGATGTCGTGAATAAAGCCCATGATGCGCCCGCTACCCATATCCTGCTGACCGGAAGCGCAAAATACCGGGTAAAACTGCCGGTGGGCCATACCGATGGCGAGCCCCTTGGCCAGGTCTTCCTCATCGAGGGTACCCTGGTCAAAGAATTTTTCCATCAGGGCCTCATCGTTTTCAGCCGCCGCTTCAACCAGGGCGTTGTGCATGGCTGCGGCCCGCTCCTGATGTTCGGCGGGGATTGGTTTTTTATCGGGTTTGCCGCCCGTAGCCGGAAAAACGTACATCACCATGCGGAGGGCATCCACGATGGCGTTGAAGCCAGTTCCCTGGTTTACGGGAAACTGGAGGGGCAGCACCCTGTTTCCAAAACGTTTTACAGCCTGGTCGAGGGTCATTTCGAAGTCGGCTTTTTCGTGGTCGAGTTGGTTGATCACAAACAGGATAGGGGTGTCGAACTCTTCAATGTACTCCCAAATCAGTTCAGCGCCTACCTCCACGCCGCTTCGGGCATTGAGCAGCATCACGGCTGTATCGGCGACCTTAAGCGCCGTAACAACCTCGCCGGAAAAATCATCCAGCCCCGGCGTGTCGAGGATGTTGATCTTGGTGTCTTTCCAGCTGCAGTGAAGAAGAGAGGCAAAAAGCGAGTGGCCGCGTTGTTGTTCGAGCGGTGCATAATCGCTCTGCGTATTACCGTCGCCGATTGTGCCGCGGCGATTGATGGCTTTGGCTTCAAAAAGCATTGTTTCGGCAAATGTGGTTTTGCCGCTGCCGGAGTGTCCCACCAGGACGACGTTCCGGATTTTGTCGGTAGTGTAAGCTGCCATTGGCAATGAACTTGGTTTGGTGAACGGATGCCGGAAGGTAGTCTGGAGATTGAAGCAGCGCGCTGCTTTCAAACTTCAAACTACTCCCGGCTTTATTGTAAACGGGCAGAGTGCATGACCAAGGAATTTTGTTTGGTGAAAAATTCTGCTTCGGGCGGTTAATGTAGGTGGCTTTGCGGAATGGGAAAAGGAAATGAGGGATTTTTTTGATCAAATGCATAAAACGGATGATCTGTTGCGCCCGGACGATCCGTTTTTTACTTTTTGGCTTATCGCAGGCTTATACTCCGAATTGCTGCAAATGATGGTCAATGTGCCGCCACATCAAACGCCCCCATGCCCGCTGTCATAACCGGCCGAATACCGGGCCCGGATGGTTGTCAACGTACCCCGTCAGCATCTCTCTGGGCTTCAAGCCGTCCCAGGTATTTGATAAACGCCTCACGGTTCACGGAGTCAGCAGATTTTTCAACACCTTATCCTTATATTTTGGGTTAACAGTAATGTACCTATCAGCCCGCTACAGTAAGGAGCATCGCTGTCAGGAGGCTAAATCACTTCATTTTTGGAATGAAATCTAAAATTTATCGCAGTTAAAATTTTATCATAAAAAATTGACTATCAATTAATTAACCCGCACACTATTATCGCGTTTTTATTTTTTTCAAAAAAAATGCAGCGCCCAGGCAGCACGAAGACAGGGGTTGCACGTTCTTCGAACGTACTACACATCACCTGACGACATTGACCATGACTGCAACTCTTTCTTACACCATTTTGCTGGCCGCCATTTATTTCATCCGAAAAATGTGGGCGCTGCGGCTCCAAAATGCGTGACCTGATTTCCACCACAAACAGAGCCCCCGCCGGACGATTGTCTGGCGGGGGCTCTGTTTTTCAGGCATTCCATTACTTCCCTTTCGATTCCTGTTGTTTTATCCATCTGAGCGCTTCCCGTTTGGACAACGGCGCCAGGCGGTTGTTTTGCACAAAATCAACGACGGCCTCGGGATCGGTCTTGGAATATTGCCGCAATGCCCAGCCGGCCGCTTTCTGTATAAAAAACTCTTTTGAGCCCGACAACTTCCGGATATACGCAAACATTAGCGCCTTGTCTGTTTTCTCCCTGTACATCAACTGAAAGATCAGGCAGACCCGCTGCAACCATATGTTATCGGTAGCCATCCACACTTCCGTAACGGGCTGGATCAACGCGGGAAAACGCCGGAAATGCATCCCCGCCAGTTTGGCAATCCAGTCGACCGTATCCCACCACGACTTCGTTGTGATCAATTCCTCCAGAAAGTAAATGAAATCCGGGTCCTGTCCGGCAAGGGCTTTTTGCACCGTTTCCAGCGCGAAATACTGCATTTCACGGTGATCATCGCTGAAGCAAAGGCGAACAAGCGTCTTCAGGTCCTCGCCTTGTGGCAGGCCCGACTGCCGGTGTATTTCCCTGGTCAGGGCCATCCACCGGGGCATCTTCAGTCCGAAAAAATCGAACTGATGGCGCAGGTACCACATTTGCATCTGGGCAATTTCAGGATCACCCTTTTCGCGAAAGGTGTCGCGGACGTGTGAAAAATAGGATTCCGGTTGCATTGGCTAAAGTTTTCCCGCAGATTAGCGTCGAAAAAGTACACTGATCTGACAATATTCCCGGCATCTGCGGGAAAACAATGCCGTGGCTTATCGCATTTCGCCGGGAGTGACGGCAATGCTTTTCAGGCTGCCGCTGCGCAGCACCCACAGGTTGATTTTCCGACCGATGGTAGTCTCGTCGAGGGCCTTGTGCAGGTCGTCAATGGAATCGATGGGGCGCCCCTCAAACTGGACGATGATATCGCCCGCCTGCAGACCGGAATTATTGGCCGGACCGTCGGCCTCTACGCTCTGTATCTGGATGCCGCCTTTCGTCGGAAGTTCAAGCGTTTGGGTCCATTTGGGAGGCAGTGGCACCGTCTGGGCAGCAATACCGATGTATCCGCGCCGCACACGGCCTTCAAGGATCAGTTTGCCGACGACAAATTTGGCCAGGTTGGAGGCCACGGCAAAACAAAGGCCTTGCGCCGGCAGGATGACCGCCGTATTGACACCTATTACGTTGCCGAACGAATCCACCAGGGGGCCGCCCGAATTGCCCGGGTTGAGCGCTGCGTCGGTTTGGATAACGTCGTCGATGAGGCGTCCGTTCTGGCTGCGCAGGGTGCGCCCGAGTGCGCTTACCACACCCGCCGTGAGCGAATACTGGAATCCGAAGGGATTACCGATGGCGATAGCGATCTGACCGACGCGCAGGCGGTCGCTTTCGCCGAATGCTATCGACGCCAGGTTGCCGGCATCGATCTTGACAACGGCAATATCCGTGGCTGCGTCGTCGCCCACAACACTGGCCTGGAAAACGCGTCCGTCAGGGAGACTGGCCTCGATAGCCGTGGCGCCGCTCACTACATGGCTGTTGGTGACCACAAAGCCGTCGCTGCTGATGATAAATCCGCTGCCGGTACCGCTGGCATCCCGGCCGTCGGGCGACGGTTGGCGGCGGCGTTGCTGGGGTTGTGGTTTCTGTACTTTCAGGTGCACGACGGCAGCGCTCACGCGGGCTGCAACGCCTGTTACTGTTTGTGAGTAGGCGTCGAGCAAATAACCGTCCTGTTCTTCAACCCGGCGATGGAGACCGGCGGCGCTGGCCGACGAGCCCTCCGTAGAAAGAAAACTTAGCATGACAAAAATGGAAGTCTGTGATAAAATGCCGGGTTCCGGATGCTTTCTGTTAGGAGGGGAGCATAGACGAGAATTGTGCCAGCGTCGGAGCGGGCGACAAAATGGCAGATTACCAGGCCTTTGCCTGGTGCGGATACCGCACCACATATGCCTCCTTGATCAACCGGGTCATGCGTTCGCGCAAGGCATCGATACCTTCTTTTGTGTGGGCTGAAATGAACATACTTTCGCCATAGGTCTCGCGCAGGCGATCGCGCAGGTCCTGTTCGATCTCTTTACGCATCGGCTGGTCGAGCAAATCGTCGAAATACCGTTCGCGGTAGAGGTCCATCTTATTAAATACCATCAGCGTGGGTTTTTCGGCGGCGCCGAGTTCCTGAAGGGTTTGCTGCACGGTGCGCACGTGGTCTTCAAACTGCGGATGGGCCACATCGACCACGTGGAGCAAAATATCGCTTTCGCGGACTTCGTCGAGCGTGCTCTTGAAACTTTCTACCAGGTGGTGGGGCAGTTTTCGGATAAACCCTACGGTGTCCGACAGCAAAAACGGCATGCTCCCGAAAACTACCTTGCGCACTGTTGTATCGAGCGTGGCAAAAAGTTTGTTTTCGGCCAGTATCTCGGACTTTGAGATCAGGTTCATCAGGGTGCTTTTGCCGACGTTGGTATAACCGACCAACGCTACCCGGATCAGTTCGCCGCGTGTTTTGCGCTGCGTCTGGCTTTGCCGGTCGATGTCTTTTAACTTGTCTTCCAGACTTTTAATGCGGTACTGCACGAGGCGTCGGTCGGTTTCGATCTGCGTCTCACCCGGTCCGCGCATCCCGATACCGCCCCGCTGGCGTTCAAGGTGGGTCCACAGACCCCGCAGTCGGGGCAGCAGATACTTCATTTGAGCGAGTTCCACCTGGGTTTTGGCCTGGGCGGTTTGAGCCCGGTTGGCAAAAATGTCGAGAATAAGCGTCGAGCGGTCTACAATCTTCACTTTAAGCGCTTCCTCCAGATTGTTGGTCTGTTTGCCGCTCAGGTCGTCGTCGAAGATGACCATGTTAATCTCTTCGTGCCGCTCGAGGTATTTCTGGATCTCTTCCACCTTGCCTTTTCCGATAAAACTGCGGTGTTCGGGGTGGGGCAGGCGCTGGGTAAAACGCTTTAACGTCTCTGCGCCGGCAGTTGTGGCCAGAAACTCGAGTTCGTCCATGTATTCGTGCGCCTGCGCCTCGGTCACGTCAGGCGTGATGAGGCTCACCAGTACCGCGTATTCCTTTTCTTTTTTAAGTACGGCGGATTTTTCGCCGAGGGTCCAATCTTTTGCCATAATGTGTGTTGCGGAACGCCGTTCCGACGGGAGTATCAAAAATGGTAAGCAAAACCGGAACAGGGATACCGTCTCCTTCCGACGTGTATTTCAAGCCTGAACGGGATTCCGGTGTGCGTGTCCCGTTCGGGTGTGTGGTGCAAAGGTAAACAGGTTGTCAGAAGGATTTTTCCAAAGAAAAAGTTCAGTCAAAACGCATTTTGTCGCAAAATTTCCTTTTTGGTTTTCACTTGTTAAAAAATAGCGGAAAAGTGTTTTTTTGCTTATGCTTGCCAAAAAAATTATACTTTTTTTTAGTTGGCCGTTTTGAAGTAAATTTTTACAAAAATTTGATTTTCAATATTTTATTAAAAATTATAATAAATATTCAGGTGACTTCATGAAAATGACGCGTATACTGTATTAAGTTTGGCCTCTAATTTGCTGTGGCCGGTTTACCCACATACAATTGTTAAATTTTTTTCATAATAATCCCTCATTCAAATGGCATCAATATACGGACCGAAACAGACCCTATCCCAAAAACTTCAGCAGAAACTTTCGCCTCAGCAGATACAGCTGATGAAGCTGCTGCAAATCCCGACGGCCACCCTCGAACAGCGCATCCAGGAGGAACTGGAAGTAAATCCTGCGCTTGAAGAAGGGGATGAAATTCCCGATGTATCGGAAGGCATGTCGGAGATGGACCTTGCAGACGCCGACCTCAGTTTTTACGAACGCGAGCAAAAGGCGGAAGCCGGTGAGAAAGACGACGACCGGCAGACTGAGCCGAACGACTCCGAGAGTCTGAACGAAATAGACTCCGAGCCTGCGGAAGATTATTCCGACGACGATGCCGTAAGCCTCCGCGACGACGATGTCGAACTCGACGACTACCTGGTCAACTTTATTGAAGACGACCCTTCAACCTATAAAACACGCGGCGACGAGCGCAATGGCGATGAAGAGGAGAAAACCATGCCGCTCGCCTTCGAAAACACCTTCCACGAATACCTGGAACAGCAACTCGGCCTGCTCGATCTCGACGACGACCGCGAACACGCCATTGCCCTGCAAATTATCGGCTCCATCGACGACGACGGCTACCTGCGCCGCGAGTCGGCAGCCATGGTCGACGACCTGCTGTTCAGCCAGAACATCTCCACCCACGAAAAAGAGATCAACCGCATCCTTGCAAAAATTCAGCAGTTCGACCCGCCCGGCATCGGCGCCCGCGACTTGCGTGAATCCCTCCTGCTCCAGCTCCATCATCGCTTGCGGCAGGACGAAGACTCCATTTCGTACGAGGAAAAACTGGTGATCCAGATTGCCATTCGCCTCATCGACCAGTACTTCGACGAGTTTACCAAGAAGCACTACCCCAAACTGTGCCGGCAACTGAACATCGACGAGGAAGACCTGCGGTCTGCCGTGAACGAGATTCTCAAACTCAACCCCAAACCGGCCAGTGGCTTCGCCACCCGTGGCGACCGCGCACTGAACTACGTTGTGCCCGATTTTCTGGTCAGCAACCGCGACGGCGAACTTGAACTTACCCTCAACGCCCGCAATGCCCCTGACCTGCGCATCAACGACCAGTACCGCGATATGTTGAAAGCCTTCCATTCCGGCCGGAACGGCAAACGCCCGTCCAGAAAAGAAAAGGAAGCCGTGCTGTTTATCAAACAGAAAATCGACAGTGCCAAGTGGTTCATCGACGCCATCAAGCAACGCCAGCAAACCATGATGCTCACCATGGGCGCCATCCTGCGCCATCAGGAGGATTATTTCCTCACCGGCGATCAAAAGAAACTCCACCCCATGATCCTGAAGGATATCGCCGACACCACCGGACTAGATATTTCGACAGTGTCGCGCGTGGCCAATTCCAAATACGTACAAACGGAGTTTGGCACCAAACGCCTGAAGGACTTTTTCTCCGAAAGCCTGAGCACCCAGGACGGCGAAGAGGTGTCGACCCTGGAAGTAAAAAAGATCCTGACCGATATTATAGGAGAAGAAAACAAACGCCGCCCGCTTTCCGACGAAAAACTGAAGTCGCTGCTGATGAAAAAAGGCTACAACATTGCCCGCCGTACCGTGGCGAAATACCGGGAGCAACTCAATATCCCGGTCGCCCGATTGCGGAAAGGATTGTGACACGCAGGCAGGACCTTTGTACGGGGTTTAACGCCTGTTAATATATTGATGAATACTGACCCGGTCGAATACTATCGCCAACGAGCCCTCGAATACGAGGCCATTTACCAAAAGCCCGAACGCCAGGGCGATCTGTATGCAGCAGAAATATCATTACAGGAACGCTTTGCAGGCCTCGATGTGTTGGAAATAGCCTGTGGCACTGGCTATTGGACCGAAAAAATCGCACAAACAGCCCGTTCGATCTGTGCGGGAGATATCAATGAAGCGGTATTGACCATTGCCCGGACAAAAGCCTGCCCATGCCCGGTAAATTTCAGACAGGAAGATTTTTATCAGTTGCCGCCGCACGGGGAGGGGCCGGGTTTTGACGCTTTGTTCGGCGGCTTTATATGGTCGCACATACCCCGTCAAAAACTGAGCGATGTACTGGGAGACCTTCAAAAAAGGATAGTTCCTGGCGGGCGGCTTGTTTTTATCGACAACCGTTTTGTAGAGAGCAGCAGTACACCAATCCATTCACGCGACGATGCCGGCAACACGTATCAGCAGCGCAGACTTGGCGACGGCACAGAGCACATGGTGCTAAAAAACTTTCCATCGCCCGATGAAATCCGGCGTTTGCTTTCCCCTTTTGGCACGACAGAAATGCTGGAATTGACGTATTTTTGGCTGGCAGACTGCCGGCTTTTTTCAAACAAAAGATAGGTTAATTATCCTTTTTAAGGCGCACAGGAAAAAAATGTTGAAAAATTTTCCTGAAAAAACTTGCCATAAAAACATTTTGTTTATTTTTGTCGCCGGTTTGTTTCAAATCTTTTTGACGACAGCACCTGCTTTCCTCACTAAGTGATTGACAACCAAAATAAACATCACTCACTCTTTCACCCTCTAACCTATGGCAGACGATAGAGAAAATAAACTCAAGACCCTTCAAGCCACTATTGACCGTCTCGATAAAACCTATGGTCGGGGCACTATCATGCGCCTTGGCGACAAACAGGCGGTTGAAGTGGAGGCAATTCCCTCCGGTTCACTCGGACTGGATATGGCACTCGGTTGTTACGGCTACCCGAAAGGCCGGATCATTGAGATATACGGACCTGAATCGTCCGGTAAAACCACCCTTGCCATCCATGCTGTTGCTGAATGCCAGAAAAATGGCGGTATCGCTGCTATTGTGGATGCAGAACACGCGTTCGACCGTTTCTATGCCGAAGCCTTGGGTGTCGACGTAAACAACCTGCTCATCAGCCAGCCCGACAATGGCGAACAGGCGCTTGAAATCGCGGAAAACCTCATCCGGTCAGGTGCGGTAGATATCCTGGTGATCGACTCCGTCGCCGCTCTTGTGCCGCGCGCAGAGATCGAGGGTGAAATGGGCGACTCCAAAATGGGGCTTCAGGCCCGCCTTATGAGTCAGGCCATGCGCAAACTCACGGCCAATATCGGCCGGACGGGCTGCTGCTGCATCTTTATCAACCAGTTGCGCGAAAAGATCGGTGTCATGTTCGGCAACCCTGAAACGACAACCGGCGGCAACGCGCTCAAGTTTTATGCCTCTGTACGCCTGGATATCCGCAAAAGCGGCGCGGCGCTGAAAGACAAGGACGGCAACGTCGTTGGCAACCAGGTAAAAGTAAAAGTGGTGAAAAACAAACTCGCCCCGCCTTTCCGCATTGCGCAGTTCGATATTGTATTTGGAGAAGGCATCTCCAAGGCCGGTGAGATCATTGACCTGGGTTCGGACTTCGATGTCATACAGAAGAGTGGCGCGTGGTATAGTTACAACGGCGCCAAGATTGCTCAGGGCCGTGACTCCGCAAAACAGTTTATGCTCGACAACCCGGAAATGGCACTTGAGATAGAACAAAAGATCAAGGAAAAAGCCCTCGCCGGATCGACCAAACAAACTGCCGGCGCAGCGCCCGTTGTTGCGGGTGATGATGACGGGGAAGATGATTTTTAAGTAAAAAACCACGTAGTGGTAATACGACGGGGCACGACGATCAAAATGCGTTGTGTCCCGTCGTGTCGTTTTAGTTTGAAACCTATATCAATATAATGTAACGATACATAGTATGGATTTCAAAATGACCACCAAAGAAGGCAAGGCCATCCGTTTTCAATTGTATGTCGATGCGGCACCGGCCACTGCGGAAGCGTTTTTAAAGGTGCTTCCATTCTCCGCCATGTTTTACCATGCGCGGGTATCGGGTGAAGAGATATGGATCAGCGATGCACCCGAACTTGATGTTATTCAGGAAAATTGCTCCGTTTTTGCCGAGCCGGGAGAGATTGTGATAGGTGTCAAAAACCCGGCGCGGAACAGGATTGCCGGGTGTATCGGCATATTTTACGGCAACGGCCAACTGCTGGATTGCGGCAATATTTTCGGAAAAGTAATGGCGGAAGATTTCCCTGCGTTAAAAACCCTGGGCGACAGCATTTGGAAGACCGGCGGACAGGAGTTGACTTTTGAAAGGATGTAATTAAGAGTTGAGCAATTCAAACTCACACCCATTGGTGTCGCCACAGTACTAAACCTTGGGCAACAAGGTATACACCAGCCATGCAAAGAAATACGCCAAACCCGACATAAACAGGAACTGGAATATTGGCCATTTCCAGTTGCCGGTTTCGCGGCGAACGACGGCAAGGGTGCTCATGCACTGCATCGCCAGGGCGTAGAACACCAGCAGTGAGATACCTGTAGCAAGGGTGTATACCCGGTCGCCGTTTTCAAAACGGTCGTCGGTCATCTGCTGGCGCAGGCGGCCATAGCGCTCGAAGGGCCGTTGGTTGGAGGCTTCCTCCTCCTCTTTGGCGCCGACACTTTCGAGGCTGTAGATTGTATACATCGTGCCGTTGAATACCTCGCGAGCAGCAAATGAGGACAGCAATGCAATCCCGATTTTCCAGTCGTAACCCAGTGGGCGTATGGCCGGTTCGATACTTTTCCCAATGATACCGGCGTAAGACGCTTCCAGCCTTTTTGCGGCGACACGGTCGTTCAGTTCTTCCGGCGTCAGGGAATCAGACATTTCGGCCCGTATCCGTGATTCTGCATTATCGAGCGCGCCATCAGGACCCGAATTGCCCAGTATCCAGAGCGCGATGGAAATCATGAAGATGATCTTTCCGGCGCCTGCAACAAAAGCCTTTACCTTTTCCCATACCGTGAGCCAAACATTTTTCCAGTGCGGCATGCGGTATTCAGGCAACTCCAGGGCCAGAAAGGAGGGATCGCTGGTGCGCAGTATTTTTTTGAATACGTATGCAGCGCCCAACGCTGCACCAAGCCCGAAAAAGTACATGCCCCCGAATATGAGGGCTTTGGTCCACCAGGTGCTCAGGGGTAACGCTACAGGGATTAGCACCAGGTAAACCGGTATACGCGCACTGCAACTGATAAACGGCGTCACCATGACCGTGATCAGGCGTTCTTTCCAGTTGCTGATTGTACGCGTGCCCATAATGGCCGGCACCGCGCAGGCGCCGCCGCCGATCAAGGCGACGATGCTTCGGCCATTCATACCGAAGCGCCGCATTGTTTTATCAAATATAAACACCGCACGGGCCATGTACCCGACTTCCTCCAAAATAGAGATCAGCAGAAAGAGGAGTGCAATCTGCGGCACAAAAACCAACACCCCCTGCAGGCCCGGCAATACGCCCTTTACCAGCAGCGATGATAGCCAGTTGTCGGCCATGTTGTTGCCCACGGCATCGACCAGAATACCCGTAGCATTCTCTACCCAGCCGCCAGTGGTGTCGTAGCCGAAAAAAATAGCCATAAACACCATCAGCATCACCCCAAAAAAGATCAATGGCCCAAACAGCCGGTGGGTAAGTACCGCGTCAATATGATCCGTGGTCGTCCCTCCGGAAACAAAGGGTTGTTGTATGGTTTTCCGGACAATCGGCGTAAAGCGGTCGTAACGATCAAGTGTCTCGTCGACCTGGGCCCGGAGCGATTGAAAATCCTTGGTTTCCACGATGGCCGAGAGCGTTTCGCGTTCCTGTTTTTTCAGGAACGGCAACCATCCGTGGTGGTGGGCGAGCAGCAGGGCACAGTAAGCGTTGTCTATCGGCAGGTTGTGGCGAACGGCATCAACAACCTGTTTTTCCTGTTCCCGCAAGGGATAAAATACCATTTCCGAACCGGCAGCGGCATCGGGTTCATTGCGGATCAGTTTTTCCAGTTCGTGCAGGAGCTTCTGAATGTTTTCTCCTGTCCGGCCGCTGATCGAAATGACCGGTATCCTGAATTGCGCAACCAGACGCGCAGTATTGACTTTTATCCCTTGTTCGGCAGCAGAATCCGACATGTTTAGCGCCAGCAACAGGGGCAGGCCGAGATCGAGCAGTTGGGTAAACAGCAACATGTGCTTATCCAGGTGTGTCACATCGGCAATATAAACCAGGGCGTCAGGGTAGAATGGATCCGCCGGATTGGTCAGAACAGCAGTCACAATCTTTTCATCAGAGGAGGTGGGATATAAACTATACGTGCCGGGCAGGTCGATCAGTCTTGCCTCCAGACCACTCGGAAACCGCAGGCGGCCTTCCTTGATGTCGACCGTGACGCCGGGGAAATTGCCGGTTTTTTGCCGCAAGCCGGTCAACTGGTTAAATACTGTGGATTTGCCGCTGTTGGGATTGCCTAACAAGGCAATTTTAAAGGACTTGCCGCTATCGCTCATAGTTCCAATAGAATACATGCGGCCTCTTCTTCCCGAAGTGCCAGGCGAATACCATCAACCTTTATATAAAAGGCATTCCCGAACGGAGCGGGCCGAACCAGTTCGATAAGCGTTCCGGGCAACACACCCATGGCAGTCAGTTTTCCGGCCAGGGCCGGGTCGGTAACGGCTATGGCAAGAGCACTTTCGTGCTGCTTGAGGTCGGCAATGGTGCGGTAACGGCGCTGCATAAGCGTGAAATTTCGATCAACGATCAGTATTTAGACCAATTCCAAACATCGCAAATGTATTAGTTGTTCTCCAAACCGGGAGAAAAAAGTGACCAGTCCGTCAGGTGTCCGTTTCCTGATCCAGCCGCTCGGTAAGCCGCTGTACCAGTTTGAATTCATTGAAAAATGTATGTGCAATGACCCTGAGTACCGTATAGACCGGAATACCGAGTACCATGCCCAGCATGCCGCCAAGTTTGGCTGCCATCAGGGTTACAACAAATATTTCGAGTGGATGGGCGCGAACACTTTTTGAAAAGATTGCCGGACCCATCAAATTACTGTCGATCAGGTGAACCACTACAAAAGTACCTGCCATTTTCAGCAGTTTGGGCCACAACAATACAAATTCGGTATCCAGATTGGAGGAGACCATGATAAAACTGCCGAAGGCAATCCCCAAAACAGGACCGATGTAAGGAATGACGTTAAACAGGCCGCCAAATGCGCCGATCAACAGTGCATTTTTTATATCAAAAAACCACAATACCAGCGCAATCATCAGAGAAAACAAAAATATCTGTACTGCAAGGCCGCCAAAGTAACGGCCGAGCATATTGCTCGATTTCTGCACCGCATGGCGCACTTTGGGTTCCAGTTCATTAGGCACCAGTGCATGCAGAATTTCGAGGAAGAGGTTGTTTTCCTTGAGAAAGAAGAAAAGAATGAATGTGACCGAAGCCAGTGTCACGAAAACATTTCCGGCAGCAGATATAAATGTTCCGAGAAAATCGCCAACCAGGGTTGGCTTAAACCAGGTGCTTAACAATTCCTGCGTTCTGGTTGCCAGCGATTCACCGTCCGACAGCAAGCCGATCTGATGCATTTGACGGTCGAGATGAAAAAACGGTTCCTTCAGTTTTTCGCCGAGGGTCTCATAATCAACAGTCGACAGGTTACGGGCCTGTTCCACAATCGTCGGCACAAAAAGCATGATCAAACCAAATACCAGCGCATAAAACGACATGATGGTCAGCAAAGCTGCACCTGTCGGTCCCAGGTGATAACGCTTTATTCTGACTCGTTTCTGTAGAAAAACCATGATCGGACGGCCAAGCATGGAGAGCACCCATGCGATCAGGATGTACATGACAATATTGGAGAAATAATACCCGATGGCAATCAATAGTGCCGCGCCGATGAACCACAGGATATTTCGATTCAGGTTGCTCATCATTTCATTTTTTCATGAACAACGATCAAAATGGCCTTTTCTGCTTCATCTGCATCCCGGATCATTTTTTCTCCCTCGGACAGTACTTTTTCCGCATACGCCTTGTCGTCGAGTCCCAGTGCATTGATCTTTACATTCAGGAATGCGCCATGTACCGCTGCCCGCGCGCACAGGGCGCCCACACCCGCGTCGGAGACGGAATTCGGGTTGCCGGTTTCAGCCATTTGCCGGATCAATGGAAAAGCATCCGATACGAGTTGCATCACCCGGAATGGCACCTCTATCGCGTGTTTGGTCGCCGCCTGGATGGCTGCCCTGCGCGCGCTTTTTTCCTCCGGAGTAGCGTTGGGCAGGCCGAATGCTGCCATAATTGTGTTAAATGCGTCCGTATCTTCATCCACGGCGCGCAGCAAGGCGTCTTTGATCTGCTGGCCGCGCGCTGCCGCTTCGGAAAACTCCTCCCACCGTTCATCCCAGCCGCGCTTGTGGCTACTGAGGTTGGCTACCATGGTGGCGAGCGACACGCCAAGAGATCCGACATAAGCGCTAATGGAGCCGCCACCGGGAGCCGGGCTTTCCGAAGCCGTTTCGTCGGCAAAAGCGCGTAAGTTCATGGCTACCAGCAGTTTTTGTTGTTTGGGGTCGTCGGCCACCATGTTGTATTCAATGATCCGGCGTTGCGGATCGAATGGCGCAATCTCGTCGAGCCCCATCGATTTAACGGCGATTTTGATCAGCTCCGATTCGCTTACACCAACGCTGCGCTGTTGTTTGCGCAGGAAATACCGGCCTGCCTCGAGCATTACATTCAACGGTACCAGGCCCACGAGCTCCGAGCCTGTGACACGCATACCCCGGTTGTTGGCACTTTTCAGACATTCTTCAAAGGCAAGGTACAGCGGTGTCGCATTGATATCTGTAATATTCATCGATATCTGTGCAATGCCATACTCTTCGATATACCAGCCAATCGCTTTAACCCCCTTGAGTGTACCCGGCTGGCGCAGCGCTTCGCCGTTAGCGTCTTTCATTGGCTTTCCGGTAGCGGGGTCATGGAGTACCCTGCCTTTTTCGCGCACATCAAAAGCCACCGAGTTGGCGCGCCGGACAGATGTAGTGTTGAGATTGACGTTGTAGGCGATCAGGAAATCGCGGGCGCCGATAACGGTAGCGCCACTTTTGGCATTGAAACGAGCAGGGCCATAGTCGGGTTTCCAGTCCGGATGGTGCAACTTTTCCGGAAGGCCCTCGTATTCGCCCGCGCGGATTACTGCCAGGTTTTTCCGTTCCGGACGACTGGCCGCAGCTTCATACAGGTAGACCGGTAGATCCAGTTCGCGGCCTGCGCGCTCGCCCAGTTTGCGCGCCCATTCTGCCGTTTCAGCCATGGAAATATTGGCAATCGGAATAAGCGGACAAACGTCGGTAGCGCCCATACGCGGGTGTTCACCGCTGTGCTTGCTCATATCGATCACTTCACAGGCCGTTTTGATGGCCTGAAAGGCGGCCTCGATCACGGCAGCCGGTTCTCCTACAAACGTAACGACCGTCCGGTTGGTGGCTTTTCCGGGGTCGACGTCGAGGAGTTTTACCCCGTCGACAGCCTCGATGGCATCGGTGATTTGTTTGATGACCGTCATATCGCGCCCCTCGGAAAAGTTGGGAACGCATTCAATCAATTGTTTCATGCGGCGAAGGTAAAACAAACTCGCCCTGTGGCAGCAAGCCACAGGGCGGGTAAAGTTTTGTTGTCGGCTCACTTGTGCCGGCTTTAATTATATTTGATTGATTATCAGGATTTACTGCCATAACCTAAAACCCATCCGACGACGCCGCCGCTGGCAGCGCCCATTACTGCGCTGACAATAGGATCAACAAGAGTAGCTGCAAGCGTAGACATATTGGTCGTGCCGTACATGATAAGGTCGATACCAAGGGCCATGAGGAGGCTAATCCAGGCGCCTGACATGGCGCCGCTCGAAAAGGTAGTAATGCCTGCCCAGCGGGAATACAGCAATGCCAGAAGGAGCGCCCATGCGACATTGCCCACAAAAACGGCCCACAATTGCATGTCTTCCTCACCGCGCATTACACCGGTGGCAGAACCCATATTGCTGTCAAAGAAACCTTTCAGGGCTATGCCGTAAACCAGCCAGCCCAGCAGAAAAGTGACAACACCACCCGCAACTGCTGCAAGTAAAACTTTGGTATTCATATCGTTTTGATTTTAGGTGAACTGATATGTTTATTCTGCGAAAGTATGTAGTGGTGATATAATTTTATACAAAAACCCAAAAATATGTAGATATATATTGAAATACGTAGTGTTTACATAAAACTGGCGATGTTGCCCGGCCAGATCACAAAACGATGCGCAGGGCATTTTCAAGCAGAATAAACTCAACCGGTGTCTCGCCCAGAAATTCACCGTCTGCCTCAAGGAGGGTTGGAATCATGCCGACGTGTTCAACCCGGATTTTTTTTGCCTGGTACCCCTCCACCCTGGGATGCTCCAGCAGCGTTCCATTGTAAAAGCGCCGCGTCTGGAGCAGTACTTCCCATTTGGCGAGACGGCGGGCAAAAGTGAGTGCGAACAGGCCGTCGTCGGGAACAGCCTGCGGTACGAACTGCATACCGCCGCCGGAATAGCGGCAAAGTCCAATATTGACGGTGTAAAAGAAATCTTCCACAACGTGATCGTCAAAGCAAATGCGCGCCTTGCTCAGTTTGTATTCAAATAAATACTGTGCTACCCGGAGCAGGTACTCCATTCGGTTTTTCACGGGGTTTTCCAACAATTTTTTGCCGATAAACCCGTCGTAAGCCATACCCGCCACATTTACGAAATACCGCGATCCGGATTGGCCCTCGTTTAAAAAGTGAACCAGCCCGGCATCCTGAAAGGTGGTGCGACACGCTTTCAGTCTTTCCAGCCGCTGTCGCGAATCAACAGGGATACCATATTGACGTGCCCAGTCGTTGCCCGTACCTGCCGGCAACAAAGCATAATATACCGCCTGCGACGGAACGGCTTGTTGGCCCAGGATACCATTGATTATTTCGTGATTGGTGCCATCACCACCGATGGCAAGGATATGCCTATGACCTTTCAGAATGGCATCTTCAGCAAGCCGGGCGGCGTGGCCGCGGCGTTCGGTAAATTGAATTGAATAGGAAAATCCCATCTCCTGCAAGAGCCGTTCAAGGGCCGGCCAGTGTTTTTCGACCGTACCGCCGCCGGATGTGGGGTTGGCAATAATGTACCAAAAAGGCTGTTCCATAAGGGTTTAAGGCTGAAAATCAGGCAAATGTAGTGCTTCGTTTTGGTTAAATCCGCATCTTCGCAGCGTGTTGCTTCAACTCGATTTTCTGCAATTTCAACCCAAACTCCGCCTGACATCTTCCGGCGGCAAATCGTTCGTGTTCGATCCGATACGGCGCAAGGATATCGTCCTTACACCGGAGGAACTGCTGCGGCAACTGGTCGTACTATACCTGCTCGAAGATTGCCGGTACCCCGCGAATCGAATTCGGGTGGAGGCAGGTTTTACGCTGAACGGACAACAGCGGCGATGCGATATTATCGTATTCGATGAGGCGATAAAACCCTGGCTGCTGATTGAATGCAAATCGCCCAAAGTGCCTCTGACCCGGTCCACATTCGAACAGGCAGCGCGCTACAACATGCAATGGCAGGCTCCGTATCTGGCCGTTACCAATGGCCTGTCGACTTTTTGCTGTGTTTTGGATTTTGAAAAACAGGATTTTGCCTATTTACCCAAATTGCCCGATTTTTCTTCACATTGAACCCGGGTTTCAGGGCCTGACTTTCTTTATTTCACCTGACTTCAACTTTTTATTCAGGAAATTCGTCATCAGTGTATACAGATGCAGGCGGGCGTTGTCGCCATTGATCCCGTGGTTGCGGTTGGGATATACCATCGTGTCGAATTGCTTGTTTTTGGCGATCAGTTGATTGGCCATTTCCGCCGCATGCTGAAAATGCACATTATCGTCGGCCAGGCCGTGTACCAGCAGGTAGTCGCCTTCGAGTTGACCGGCAAAGTTGACCGGTGAATTTTGTTCGTACCCTTCCGGATTTTCTTTATTGGTCTGCATGTAGCGCTCTGTATAGATCGTGTCGTACCATTTCCAGTTTGTGACCGGCGCTACGGCAATGGCAGATTTGAACACTTCTTTTCCCTTCAACAGGCACAGGCTCGACATATAACCGCCATAACTCCAGCCGAAAATGCCGATGCGGGCTTTGTCCACAAAAGGCAGATTTCCCAGGTACCTCGCCGCTTCGATCTGATCGATCACCTCATAATGCCCCAGTTGTTTATAGGTCATTTTTTTGAATGCCTCCCCGCGCCCTCCGGTGCCTCGGTTGTCGACGCAGGCCACTACGTAACCTTGTTGCGCAAGCATCTGGAACCACCAGTAATTGGCCCCTTTCCACGCATCGGTCACCTGTTGACTGCCGGGGCCACCATATACAAACATCAAAACCGGAAGTTGCTGCCCTTTGAATTCCGGCGCCTGCGGTTTGATCATCCAGCCGTTGAGTTGTACATCTTCGGAAGTTTTGAAATCAAAAAACTCAACGGGCAGGGCGCCGTATTGCTCCTGTTTAGAACGGACTGCGGCATTTTCTTCCAGCTTCCTGATCTCTTTTCCCTTGCGGTTGTACACCCGGTATTGAGGCGGAGTATTGACAGTAGAAAAGGTGTGTACATAGAAATCGAACGTGCTGCTGAACACAGCAGAGTTAGTGCCCTTTTCCTTGCTGATCTTTTTTAGACTTTTCCCATTGAGTTTTACGGAATACAGTTCGCGCTGCATCGGGTTTTCCTTTGCCCCCTGAAAATAAACCAAGCCATTCTTTTCATCCACACCGTAAAACTCGGTCACCTCCCAATCGCCTTTTGTCAGTGATTCAGTTTCTTTTCCCGCCATATCGTATTTGTACAGGTGATTGAAGCCGCTTTTTTCGCTTTGAATGATGAAGCCTGAGCCGTCGGAAAGAAAATTGACGTCATGCAGCTCTATATAATATTTGTTTTGCTCTTCCAGCAAAACGCTGCATTCACCCGTGACAGGATCGGCCAGCAGTAATTTTTGATGGTTTTGGTGACGGTTCATCCAGGTCAGGCAGAGTTGTTTCCGGGGCGTCCATACCAGCCGCGGGATATAATCGTCGAGGCGCCCGTCGGCATCGTTCTTCTCCCGATCCGGGATAACTACGTCAATTGTTTTGCCGCTGCCGAGATCGTAAATATGGGCATCCACCACCGCATTTTTTTCGCCTACTTTAGGATATTTAAAGGTAACCGGCTCCGGATAATCCCCGCCTCGGTACATCTCCATGGTAAATTCAGGCACATCGCGCTCATCAAAACGAAGGAACGCGATTTTGGAACCGTCGGGGCTCCATTCATAGGTGCGCACAATTTCGAATTCTTCTTCATACACCCAGTCGGACATCCCGTTGATGATCTCGTTCATCTTTCCGTCGGCCGTCATGCGTACTGTTTTACCGGTTGATAAGTCTTTGTAATACAAATCATTGGCAACTATAAATGCGACTTTGGAACCATCCGGGGAAAACGCAGGGCAAAGCTGTTTTGCACCGGGATACAGCGCCGATAGTTTGCCGGTCCGCTGATCAAAAACAAAGTATTCAGCCTTTTTACTCCTACGGTAGATAGGTTCCGTATTGACGGAAAGTAGTATTTTGGACTCATCGGCACTAAACGAATAGCCGTCAAAAGCGCCTTTCCAGGCAGGGTCGGCCTGCGTAACGGCCGAAGCATCAAAAATCGTCCCTGCGCGCGCTCCCGTACGCAGGTCGTATTGCTCTATGACCCCGCCGGCCAGTCGCGTGTAGTGCACGCCGTCTTTGCGGAAGTTGAACCCCGGCACAGACTTCGTGGAAAAGGTACCGTTCTGCCAGATGTCTTCAAGCGTAACGGGTAGTTGTGAAAAGAGGGAGAGCGGGAGCAGTAAAAGGATAAAGCGTGTCAGGCGCATAGTTTGTAAAAAATTTATCGGGTAAAAATAGGACACTCCTTATGGTCGGGAGCAGATTTTGTCAATTTCCGTCTCGATTGCGCTCTTACCGCCATGCTTGTTCACGAGATCGAGGCCTGACGACATCAACAAAAACAGCGGATTATACCTCAAAAGCCCTCTTTTTGAAATAAGGGTTCGACCCGAACTAATTTTCACAAAATATTTAACTAATATATTGTGCCTTCTGCCATACAACATTACTTTTGAGCAAATAACCATTTGATCACACCTTGTCTACAGACTGGAATTTTGTAATAGACACCATACGCCGCAACAAGTGCGTATTGTTTATCGGCCCTCAGGTGTATACCGATAGCGAGGGCACGACGCTTGAAGAAGCGCTTAGCCGCGCATTGGACGCGCGCAACCCGGAGAATCCTTTTATCCGATCCTATTACCACGACGGTTTTTTCCTTTTCCGGGAAAACAAATTCAAGAGCCGGGTCATTTCGCAGATTCGGCAGTTTTACAGCCAGGCCTTCCCCAAAGCGGAGTCGATCTTTGAAAAGGTCGCCGCCATGCCGTTTCCCATCATTGTTACGCTCACACCCGACCGCCTGCTTTCCAACATCATGCAGCGCAAGGGTATCGAGCACCAATGCGATTTTTACCATTTCAACCAGCCGGCGCGAACACAGGAGGTGAAAATCGGCGAGCAACCCGTCGTGTACAATCTCCTCGGCTGGGTTGAAGAGGACGAGTCGCTGGTACTGACCCACAATGACCTTTTCGGGTACCTGGAGGCAGTCTTTCTGGGCGGCAAGATGAACATGGAATTCAAGGCGGAGTTGATGCAGGCCAGTAACTATATATTTCTGGGCCTGCCATTCGATAAATGGTATATGCAGCTGCTGCTGCGCGTGCTGAGCCTGCACGTAGACGGCGCGCGATTCGAACGCATTTCGCCGAAACCTACCCTCACGCGCCGTACCCGTTCAATGTATGAGGAGCAGTTCAAGATACAGTTTGTAGACGAGAACGTCGAGTTGTTCGTCAATGAGTTGTACGAACGCTGCGCAAGCCAAAACCTGCTTCGGAAAGCCGAGGTGACGTCAGATTCCTCCGTACCGGCGGAGAGCATCAGCCTCGATACCATCGTCGACCTGATCGCCTATGCAAAAACGCGGGAAGCACTCGATGCCCTGCGCCTTTACCTTACCCCGGTGCGAAGCAAGAATGCGAAGTACAGCGGCTTTTTTACCGACATCGTGCTGCTGATGAACCGCTTTGAAGAGATGGAAAAGAAAACGCAGCGGGGACTGACCTATTCCCAGGAAGACCTGGTGGAACGGGCCAGGATAAATTTTGACCTGCTGGCGCTCATCAACAATATTCGGGAGATCGGTAGTCCCGGGCCTGCACCGGCGGGAATGCCGGGCTGACAACCATTTGAAATCATCTACACCTTGCAAGCCCACCAATCAAACAGATATCCCGGCGCCAGGCCGTTCTCGCCCGATCAGCAGCACTTGTTTTTCGGGCGTGAAAAAGCCGTCCGCGAACTGTACGGCCTGATCCAGTTGCAGCAACTGATCATCCTGTATTCCAAATCCGGACTGGGTAAAAGCTCGCTGCTCAACGCAGGCATTCTGCCGCTCGTGGAACAGGAAGGACGGCTTACGGCACTCAATATTCGCTTTAATGCCTGGACGGAGAGCAAAACGGAAATGCCCGCTCAAATCGCACGGGAAGCCATTCGCAAGGGGTATGGGCAACAGACATTCCTCGAAAAGATATATCCCGACGACCGGTCGCTGTGGTACGCGGCCAAGACCCGGCAATTGAACGATGCCAAATCAGGCGTTTCAAAAGGTCTGTTGCTGGTGTTCGACCAGTTTGAAGAGCTCTTTACCTATCCCGAAGAAGCCATACAGCAGTTTGGCCGGCAGTTTGCGGAATTGCTGCAAACGGCAGTGCCCCAGCGCGTGCGCAAAATGACGGAACTGTTCCGGGTCGCTCAGCCCGATCTGATATCGAACGAAGATGAGGATGCACTCGAGCAACGCATGACCATCCGCATCGTGTGCGCCATCCGATCCGACAGAATGAGCCTGCTTGATATCCTGAAACCGCAGGTACCCCAGATACTTGCCAACCGCTACGAACTGCAGTCGCTCTCCAAAACCGAAGCCCGGGCCGCAATTGTCCAGCCTGCCAAAATGGCCGGCGATTTTATCTCGCTTCCTTTCGAATACACGCCTCAGGCGCTCGATACCATGCTCGGCTACCTCACACGCGGTGGCCCGGTAGAGTCATTCCAGTTGCAGATACTCTGCCAGTCGGTCGAGCAAAAGGTGATTGACGAGAACGATACCTACATCGACCACAACGACATCGGCGATCCGGAAGAAGTATTTCGCAACTATTACGACAACCAGATCGCGCGTATTGAAGACCCCGAAGAACAACTGGCCGCCAGAAGGCTGATCGAGGAGGGCCTGGTATATGAAAAGGAGCAGCGCAGGCTCACCCTTTATGAAGGCCAGATACGCGATGACTTCGAGATATCCGACGACCTGCTGCGCAGGCTGGTCGACACCCACCTGTTGCGGGCGGAGCCCAGCCTTCGCGGCGGCTATACATACGAACTCAGCCACGATACCCTGGTGGTGCCCGTACTGAAAGCCAAGGTAAGACGAGTGGAAAGCGAACAAAAGGCGCTTGAAGCCGCCGAGGCTGCCGCCCGGGAAGCAGAACTGTCCAATGAACGCCGGAAAAAACGCCGCGCATACATGCTCGCCATCGCCGGGTTCGTACTGTCTGTGCTTTCCATAGCAGCGCTGATCTATGCCCTGGGGCAACGCCGGAAAGCCGACGAAGCCAAACAAAAGGCCGAACAGGCTTTGTCTCAGTTCAAAACGGAACAAGCCGCGCGCAACAGACTGGAGATCGAAAAACGGCTTCAGAATGCCGAAGTATACCGGAAAGCCGGCGCCCTTGATCTGGCCATCGGCGAACTGGAGCAAGGCATGACCATCGATTCCGCCAACGTTGCCCTGGCAACGCGAATGCAGGAGTACCGCTTGTTGCAGGGCCGTTGACAAGCGTTTGACACGAATTCCTTGATAATATAAAACTTCCGCCAACCATGAAAACCCTTCCTGTTTGCATTGCACTGTTATGGTATACCGGCCTTTCCGCTCAGACCATTAAATGTCCTAAAGAGGACTGCGGGCGTTTTCAAACCTTTATCAACGCCGCACAGGATGCTGCGCGCAAACCCGATTTCAACCAGGCTATTATACAATACAACGCCGCACGGGTCTGTTGCCCTTCGGCAACGGAGGCCATCGATGCCGAAATACTCAAAGTGTTTGAGCTGATCGAGAACCAGCGAAAAATGGCCGATGCAAACGCCGAACGCGCGCAAAGGGCCGAGGCCAGGACCAAAAAAGCCCTGGACAAGGCAGAGCGGCTCATCGGTTTTTTCGGATTTACCCAGAACCGGGCGTGGGCCTATAAAAACGGAAAGTTTGCCGTGATCGACCGCGACGGCAAACAATGGACAGGGTTTGAATTTGAAGATCCTGACACCTTCCAACGCAACGGCTATGCTATCGCCCGCAGGAGCGGATTTTACCTGCTCGTCGACACTTTGGGAAAAACCTGTCAGGAATACGATTACCTCTTTCCTACCAACAGGGGGTTCTACAAAGTGCGTAAAGACAAAAAATACACCTTTGTCGATTTTCGCGGCATCCCCTTGCCGGGCATGGACTGGTATGAAAGCATTGACACGTTCAGTTGCGGACTGGCCATCGTCCAGAAAAAAGATAAATGGGGCGCTATCGATATCCGGGGGCAGGAGGTGATCAAGCCTGAATTTGCTTCAATCACAGCCTTTACCGGCGGGATAGCGTGGGCGAAAAAAGACTTCAACGGCAATTTGGGTATCATTGACGGAACCGGACGCTGGGTTGCATCGCCGGAGTTTTCAAACGGCTTCTTTATCCGGCCCGGGGTCAGCTATGCCCAAAAGCCGGGAAAATGGGGTATGATCGACAAAGCCGGAAAAATCGTGGTGCAGCCGGAATACGATCGGATCAGCGATTTTGAAAACGGGCTTGCCATTGTTTTGCTCAAAGATAAATACGGAGCAATAAACAGCCGGGGAGAACTCGTTGTTCCGCTTCGGTTTGACCTTCTCACCGATTTTTCTGAAGGACTTGCGCCTGCAGAACTGGACAGTTTACGCGGCTATATCGATACGACCGGCGCTACTGCCATACCTTTCAGATTCGAAAAAACAAACAGCTTTTCACAAGGCCTGGCAGCAGTCAAAGTCAATAAGACCGATAAATGGGGATATATCGACAAAACCGGCAATTTCGTTATAGAACCACAGTTTGACGCGGCGTATGCTTTTTTAGAAAACGGATTGGCACAAGTTGTGCAAAGCGACAAAAAAAAGCGGCTGATCAACAAGTCAGGGGATTATATCTCCGATCTGACGTTTGATGAATTGGGACCTTTTTCAGAAGGATTGGCCCCTGTGAAAATTGGAAGCCTCTGGGGCTTTGCCGACACTAATGGCGTACTCGCCATTCCACCGGCTTTTGTCTACACCAATACCTTTACGGAAGGGCTCGCAGCAGTACAAAAGGATGAAAAATGGGGCTACATCGACCAAAAAGGCAACCAGATCATCCCCTTCCAATTCCGAGACGCACAGAACTTCCACGCAGGAGTGGCATGGGTATCTGATAATCCCGGGTATTATGGCCTGATCAGTAAGAAAGGAGAGTGGGTCGCCGAGGCCAAATATCAGTCGCCATCACCTTTTACCGAGGGTCTTGCTGCGGTGTCTGAAAGAGGAACAAGGTCAGCGTTCAGAGGCGGAGGAGAGGACTTGTACGGATATATCGATTCGACGGGTAAAGTCGTGTTACCCTTTAAATACAAAATGGCTTCCGGGTTTTCTGACGGAATAGCAGCCGTGACCCTGGACAGCACCTGGGGGTTGATTGACAAAACCGGAAAGTTTATTATTCAAAGACCCCTCGATGAAAACTCCGGCTATGATTTTTACAACCGGGGCAGGGGATTTTATGAAGGGTTGGCCGCATTCAGGGAAAACGGCCGATGGGGGTTTATGGATAAAAAAGGCGAGTGGGTTATCCCGCCCAAATTTGACGAAACCTATCAGTTCACCAACGGCCTGGCCATCGTAAGCATGGGGGGAGAAAGCGGCCTACTGGATGCAAAAGGGCGTTTTATCAGCAGAATAAAAATCGACTTTATCCAACCGACAACGGAAAAAATGGCGCCGATCAGGGAACTGGATTACTATAGCTACCGCTACAAATGGGGGTATTACAACCAGGAAACCGATTCCGTCATCGCACCGAAATACTATTCGGTAAGCTTGTTTAACGACAATATGGCATGGATCGGAGTATTAAAGGAAAATGACTATAATACCCTTTGGGGTGTAATCAATCAACGCGGCGAAGTCTTGATAGAACCCCAGTTTTCGGATCACAGAGACTTTGACGGCGACGTCGCCTGGGTGTCCAAAAATTACCTGTGGGGGCTGATCAACAAAAAAGGGGAATGGCTGCTAGAGCCGCAAATGAACATTGCCGGCATATTTAGTGAGGGTCTTGCCAAAATAGAAAATGAGGGCTACCGTGGCTATGTGGATAAAACTGGCAAAACAGTTATTCCATTTCGCTACGAAGTACCCAATTACTATGAATACAACAACACCCTGGAATGGAGCGAATACCAGCAGCGATACCAAGGATATAGTTTCAGAAACGATTATACCGTATTTTCAGATTATTTGTACAACTACAGCCAGGAGAGAGCGTATTTGAGTTTTTTGCCTCAAATCAATAATTCGGGCAACTTTTCAGGTGGCCTGGCCCCTGTTTGTAAAGACGGCAAATGGGGCTTCACCGATACAACCGGAGAACTCGTCCTGGACCCGAAATACGATTGGGCTGCCGACTTCTCGGAGGGACTCGCCTGGGTGGTTAAGGATGGCAAATGGGGGGTGATCAAATCTTCGGGTGAAACACAAATCAACCACCAGTTTGACCTCGGTGTCAATTTTAAGGACGGCGTTGCCCAGGTCGTAAATGCCGGGAAATTCGGTTTGATCGACAATGCCGGACATTATATCATCCCTCCTGAATACGAAGCGATTACGCCTTTTTCCGAAGGCATGGCTTTAATCAAAAAAGACGGCAAATGGGGCTATTGCAACAGAAATGGAACGGTCGTCATACAGCCCCAGTTTGAGCGGGCAGGTGATTTCATAAAAGGCAAAGCCAAGGTGGAAAAGTTCAACGAAGTTTTCACCATCAACAAGGATGGCCAACTCATCGTAGAGGACAAGCCTGCATTTACACCGGCGCACAATCTGCCCGACGACTCTCTGCCGCCGCCGGGAGGTCGTTAGTTGCCTCCAACCTCTTCCAATCCCTGCAAAATACCCTTTGCTTCCGGTCCCACGCCGTGCAGCATCCACTGCGGTTGCGGTTTGCCGAGCAGGTAGTGATCGAAAAACTGCGCCATCCGTATCTGGAAATCGATGCGGTTCTGGAGCTTTACTGGCCAGTGCGGCTCGTCGTTGTAGTTGAGCATCCACGCCGGCTTGCCAAGCCGGCGCAACGCTGTAAACAGTTCTATGCCCTGATACCAGGGCACGGCGCCGTCTTTGTCGTTGTGCAAAATGAGCAGCGGTGTCTGTACTTTGTCGAGTGAGAACAGGGGAGAGTTTTCCAGATAACGCATCGGATATTCCCACAGGCTGCCCCCGATCCGGCTCTGCTGGTGCTCGTACTGAAAGGCGCGGCTCAGGCCCGACTCCCAACGTATCCCGCCATACGCAGAGGTCATGTTGGCAACCGGCGCCCCGGCTTCGGCACAGGCAAACATATTGGTGCGGGTCACGACGTATGCAGCCTGATAGCCACCCCAGGAGTGCCCCTGCAAAGCGACGCGTTTGGGGTCGGCAAGCCCTTTGTCTATCAGCGACGCGACGCCGCTGACGATCGCGTCGTAGGCGCATTCGCCCGGATAACCCGTGCGGTAATGGATGTCGGGAGCAAATACCAGATACCCCCGGCTGGCATAAAATGTCCAGTTGATCTGGGAGCGGTGGAATTCGGGCGCACGGTGTTTGTATAGCCCGTCTGACAGTTTTTCGTAAAAATTGACGATCATAGGATACCGCTTCGACGGGTCATAGCCTTCGGGTTTGACAAGCAAACCCTGATGTTTTTCACCCGAAAGAGCAGTCCATTCCACCAGCTCGATACTACCCCAGTTGAATTCCGCCTGTTGCGGATTGGCATTGGATATTCTGCGTGCAAGGCTTCTGTCCTGTTTCCCCGCCCCCGGCATGGAGATCAGTTCCAGGTCCGGAAAGACCTTGTAGTTTTCCTTCGTAAACAACAGCACGTTGGTGTTTTTGGCTTTGAGCGGCTGCCGGGTATAGGAAAAATCGCCGCCAAGCCAGGGGGTAAGTATCCCTTTTTTGAGGTCGAAAAAGGCATAGCCTTCAGCCTTGGTCCGGTCATTGAACCGGTGCAGCAACAGGGTCGCGCCAGGCTGGATATCGCGCTCTTCAGGATCAAGTTTTATATACCGGTACACCGTCTCTTCTTCCCGGCCCCGGGTGAGGCGCTGCGGCGCTTTTTTGCCTTCCGGGTCTGCCGCCCAAAGGTCGTATTTGTCGTAAATCAGAATCGCCGCATCATCGTGCAGCCAGCCGGCCACGCCATATTCGTTCGGATAATCGGGCACATCATTTTCCTCGCTGAAAAACCGTGTGCTGTTGTTATCGCTCAGCCGGGATATGGCTGCCGTTCGGGCATTCCAGGCAAACCAGGCGGTATCAGGGTCGCTCCACCAGGCAATGTACTTGCCCGCAGGAGAAAGCCGGGGGTTGCAGCGCAAATCGCCGACAATCCGTGTTTTGGTACCTGAATTGACGTCTACGGCATAAAGGTCCTTGTGTGCGGTACCTTCCCAGGTTACGTAACGCGCATAAGGCTCTTCCGTAAAACCAAGCGCCAGGGCAGCGTCGCGTTGTTCCTGAAACCGAAGTTCCGGCACTTCGGGTGAGCCGAGCTGAACAAAACGGTTGTCCCGAACGTGCCATACTACCGGGTAGGAGCGTTTTTTTTCATTTTGGAGTCTGGATTCCTGCTGGGTATACAGGCGTTCATCCGACCAGTTCCAAACCTCCACATTTACGATCTCTTCGGGCAGCAGGGTGGTGTCGTTGAGAATTGGCGGCGGAGCTATACCGAAGTAAAGTTTGGAGCCGTCTTCTGAAAACTGTGGCCGGGCGTCTTCACTAAGCAGCCATTTTGCAGGCTGAGTGGCTTGCTGCGGGTTGGTGAGCGGCGGTAGAAATGAACTTGTCGAAGTGGCAATAGTGGCGGCAGAGTCCTGTCCGGCGCGCCAATAGCAAAGCTGCCAGGGCCGGTAGCGGGCTTTCGACGTGTCCGTATCGGCAAGAAAAGCGGCCTGAACACCCGTCTCGTTAAAAGCCAGTTGTTTGTACTTGCACTTGCCTCGAAATAGCGGCCGGATGTTATTTTGTTCAAGATCCAGCCAGTAGACGCCCGCATCTGTCAGTTTCGGATTGGCCGGGAAGGAAAGTGTGTCGCCCTTGCCGGTCGTCTGCACAAGCAGGAACGGGCTCTTTTCCGCCAGCACAAACTCCTGGACATAAGCAATGGTATCCTGGGTACCGGAACGCATGTTTCGAACAACAAGCCGGTATCCGTTATCCTTGTCTTCCTTTTTTGATTTTTTAGTGCTTTTTTCCCGGTCAGGTTTACTCGCTTTACTTCCATCAGCGGTGGTATCTTTTGCGGCAGGGGCGGGTTTTCCTGATTCCATCTGAAATGCCATCCATCCCGACCACTTCTCTGGCACCGCAAAATTTTTGAGGTTGGGAATTTTGTCGAGTGTTGCATCCGCCAGCCGGTAAATGGCAAGCGTATCCTTGGGCAGGTTCTCGTCCTTCACCTTGCGTCTGCGCTGTGCTTTCAAGGTGTCGAGTGCAGGTTTTATGCGAAAAACCAGGTACTGGTTGTCTTCAGTAAAGCGCGCTTCCGTGCCTCTGGGAAAAATGACTTCCTTTTCCGAACGGCCGTCCCAGAGGTGCAGTTCGGGGTCGCCGTCCGACACCAAGACCTGTACCCAGGCTACCCACTTTCCATCGTTTGAAATACGGGGTTGTTCAATTTTTTTCCACTGCATTACATCAGCATGGTCGAGCGCTTTTTTGCCTTGTGCCGACAGAAAAACAGGTAGAGTAAGCAGCAAAAAGAATAGCGTTAAGATTGTCGTCTTCATAAACAGATAAGTTTAGCGAGGGTATTGCGCTCTATTTATATCCTTCGGGTTGCCCTCCGTCGTTCCGTATCCTGTCGATAGCGGGGTAAAGTTTTCCAGCCAGTGGGCAAGCAGCGCGCGTTGCTCATCACTGAGCCTTGCCTGCGGATGCATCCAGGTATAGCTGCGGAGCGGCATTTCACCCTTGCGTATCTCTTCGGCAGCACTGCCGAGTACCGATTTCAGGTCTTCGGCGTTCAAACTACCCAGCGTAGAGAAGTTAAAATGCTCGATAGCTTCGTTCATGTGCCATTTCATCCACCACGATACAGGGGCGACATTGCTGTACCAGGGATAAGTGGTCTCATAGGAATGGCAGTCGTAACAAGCAGCTCTGATTGCAGACAGCACTTCTGCCGGTGGCTGTGCTATGGTTTGAAAATCAATTTTGGGATCTACGGGCGGATTTGTCTTATCGATGTGCACCAGCTGTATGAGCACGGCCGATACTGCCAGCGCAATAAGGAGACGTTTGCGGTTCATGTGTAAATATTAACTGATCGAACGAGCTGGCAAGATAGCGGATAGAATAGTTATTACTATGCACAACTAAGGACTGTGACAAGATTATTGAATCATTTTGACCAAGTCATTTTGTTGCTGGTCAAGGCGCGAACGACGCGAATACCCGGGGTCTTTTAGGAGTGAGCAACGCTGAGTAGCGGCAAAAGGGCTGGTCATAAATGGTTTGAATAATCTTGTCACAGTACTTAAATGGCATCCGGATAGATTCCGGCTGTTTATGCTATTTTTGCACCCCGGTTTATGGCAAAAAAGCACAGTATTATTCAGGGAGTACCCATCCACGGCATTGCCGATCGAGGTAAAGGCGTCGGTCGTACGCCCGAGGGCCTCACGGTATTCGTACAGGGCGGCGTCCCCGGCGATGTAGTAGACGTATTCGTCCAGAAGAAAAAAAGCGGTTTTGCCGAAGGAACGGTTGAACGCCTCGTTACACCTTCTCCCGACCGGATTGAGCCTTTTTGCGAACATTTCGCTATTTGCGGGGGCTGCAAGTGGCAAAATCTCGATTACGCAGCACAATTGCGTCATAAGCAACTGGTGGTGGAAGATGCGCTGCTGCGGATCGGAAAAATCACCCCGGATGAATTTCTGCCTATTCTGGGTGCACCGCAGACAACTTATTACCGGAACAAACTGGAATTCGGCTTTTCCAACCGGCGCTGGCTGCTGCCCGGTGAGCTCAACAACATACCGGAAGGAACCGAATTGAACGCCCTTGGCTTTCACAAAGCCGGATTTTTTGACAAGATCATCGACATCGGGCATTGCTGGCTGCAGGCCGATCCCTCTAATGCGTTGCGCAATGGTTGTCGCGACATTGCGGCAGCCCAGGGACTGAGCTATTACGACCTGAGGCGCCACACCGGGTTCCTGCGCAATTTGATGGTACGCCTCACCACTACAGGTGAAGTCATGTTACTGGTCAGTTTTGCACAGCCCGACGAAAAAGCCATAAAGCGCTACCTGGATGGCATCCTGGAAAAATTCCCCAAGCTGACAACACTCGTATACTGCATCAATACCAAACTCAACGATTCGATGTTCGATCTGGAAATGCTGACCTATTCGGGCAAAGGATACGTAGTGGAGCAGATGGGCGACCTCCGGTTTAAAATAGGTCCAAAATCCTTTTTCCAGACCAACTCGATTCAGGGGAAACGTTTGTACGATGTTACGGCCGATTTTGCAGGCCTTACCGGTACCGAAAATGTATACGATCTGTATACCGGAACAGGAAGTATTGCTTTGTACCTCGCCCGGCAATGCCGGCAGGTGGTCGGTATTGAAGAAATACCTGAAGCAATTGTCGATGCGGAGGAAAACATGCGCCTGAACGACATCCAAAATGCCGTATTTTATACAGGCGACGTAAAAAATATATTGAACCCTGAATTTTCAGCCCTGCACGGCAAGCCTGATGTGGTGATCACCGATCCCCCACGCGCAGGGATGCACGAAAAAGCCGTGCGTTTCCTGCTCGACCTGGCGGCTCCGCGCATTGTATACGTCAGTTGCAACCCCGCCACACAAGCGCGCGACCTGCAGCTGCTGTCCGAAAAATATTCCGTGCGAAAGGTGCAACCGGTAGACATGTTTCCGCATACACATCATATCGAAAATGTCGCTTTATTGGAACTTCACGATCCGGCAAATTAAGACAATGTCTTTTAACAGACACCCTTACAGGCGCTGTATCGCTTAAGCATACAAGGTTATGTTCAGTTGGTTAAGCAGGCTCATTTTGAAACTCTGGGGCTGGAAGGTCACCGGCCACTATCCGTATGAACTTTCCAAGGTAGTTATCGCTGCTGCTCCGCACACCTCGAACTGGGATTTCCCCGTCGGCGTGCTCGTCAACAGTGCCGGAAAGTTTCGCGCCAATTACGTCGGCAAACACACCATATTTCGCTGGCCGTTCGGCTATTTTTTTCGCTGGCTGGGTGGAATACCTGTCGATCGCTCCCAGAGCCACAATTTCGTGTCTGCTACTGCAGATGCGTTTCAACGCGAAAAACGCATGCACCTCGTATTGGCGCCGGAAGGCACCCGTAAAAAAGTGGAAAAGTTCAAAACAGGCTTTTACCACATCGCCCGGCTCGCCGGTGTACCCATTTGCCTGTGTACCTTCAATTGGGAAAAGAAAGAAGTGCACTTCGACCCGCAACTTTTCTACCCGACCAACAACGAAGAAGCGGATATCGCATACATCTGGAACTATTTTAAAGATATACCCGGTGCAAACCCGGAACAAGGCATTTTTTGAAAGTGGTAAGTGTTAAGTGTTAAGTGTTGATTCATAGGCCATTATGGGTATTTCATACTACTTAACACTTATCGCTTAACACTTAACACTTAACACTCACATTATTTTGGGCATCAAGGCATTTGCGCCGGCGACCGTCGGCAACATAGGCGTGGGTTTCGATATTTTGGGCATGGCGCTGGAGCGCCCGGGCGATGAAGTGATCGCGCGAAAAAGCGATACACCGGGCTTGCGCATTACCAAAATTACAGGCCACCAGGGTAAACTCCCTTATGAGGTGGAAAAAAATACCGCAGGCGTCGCGGCGCTGCACCTGCTGCAATATCTCGGCGAAGCAGGACGGGGAATCGAACTGGAAATACATAAAAAAATGCCCTTTGGCAGCGGTCTCGGCAGCAGCGCAGCCAGCGCCGTGGCAGCCGTTTTTGCCGTAAGTGAATTGTTGCGAACAGGGTTGAGTAAACGAGACTTGCTGCCTTTTGCCTGCGAAGGCGAACAGGTCGCGACAGGCAGTTTTATCACTGATAATGTAGCGCCGTCGCTGCTCGGCGGTATCGTACTTATTCGCGATGGCGCCACCCTCGACGTGCATCGCCTGCACGTGCCACGCGGCCTTTACATCACCGTTGTTTATCCGCATGTCGAGATTCTGACCAAAAGCGCCCGGGCTATCCTGAAGCCGGAAGTTGGTATGGAACAGTTCGTCCGCCAAAGCGCCAACGTAGGCGGTTTTATCGTAGGATTGTTCAATGGCGACATTGGCCTGATCGGGCGCAGCTTGCGCGACGAGATCATCGAACCGCAACGGGCCGGGCTGATTCCCGGATTTTATGACGTGAAGGAAGCGGCGTTGGCGGAGGGGGTACTGGGGTGCAGTATCTCCGGCGCCGGCCCTTCTGTTTTTGCCTTGAGCGCCAATAGCCTGGCCGCCGAAAATGCCGGCCTTGCCATGCAGAAGGCCTTTGCCCGGCATAAAACGGAAAGTGAAATATTCATTTCGCCGGTAAACCAGGAAGGCGCTGTGATTTGTTGAGCCTCACTTCCCGGCAGCCGCATATTTGATGTTTTGAAAAATTAATTTGTCATGAACCCGCATAAATATTTCGCCTTTCTCCTATTTATGATGCTATTCTCAAGCAGTAACTGCCAGAAGCCGGCCCTAAACATTGTTCCCCAGCCCGCCCTCGCCGAAGCCGGCGACGGAGTTTTCACCCTGAATGCGGATACCCGCATATATATACCCGAAGGCAAAACAGACTGGGAAACCGCAGCGCAATATTTTATGATCATCGCGCACCAGAGCACGGGCTATCAACTGGTGAGCCAGCACCTGAAAAAAGAGATGCGTGATCCGAGGCCCAACGCCATATATTTTTTACCCGACCAAAACATCGCCAGTCCGGAAGGCTATAAACTTGAAGTCACCCAAAACGCCATCTACATCCGCGCGCAGACGGCTGCCGGGGCTTTTTATGCCGTGCAAACACTCCGGCAAATTTTCCCGCCCGCTTTCAACAACACAGCCAGGACAATCGCACCCGCTGCCTGGACCGCCACGTGCTGTGTTGTCGAAGATGCGCCCCGGTTCCGGTATCGCGGACTTCATCTCGACGTGGGTCGGCATATTTTTCCGGTTGCTTTTATCAAAAAATACATCGACCTGCTGGCGACCCACAAGCTCAACACCTTCCACTGGCACCTGACGGAGGATCAGGGCTGGCGTATCGAGATCAAGAAATATCCGAAACTGCAAACTGTGGCTGCCTGCAGAAACGAGACCCTGATCGGGCATTATTCCGACCAGCCGCAGCGATTCGACGGGAAATCATACTGCGGGTACTATACGCAGGAAGAAATAAAAGATGTGGTGGCATACGCAAGCAACCGGTTTGTAACCATCATACCGGAAATCGAAATGCCCGGTCACGCACTGGCGGCACTGGCGGCTTATCCGGAACTGGGTTGCACCGGCGGCCCTTATTCAACGGAGACAACATGGGGAGTATTCGACGATGTGTTCTGCGCAGGCAACGAGCAGACTTTTGATTTTATAGACAATGTATTGAATGAAGTTGTCGCCCTGTTCCCCGGCCCATATGTGCACATCGGCGGCGATGAATGTCCCAAAACAAAATGGGAAGCATGCCCGAAATGTCGGAAAAGAATGAAAGATGAAGGGCTGAAAGATGCGCACGAGTTGCAGAGCTACTTTATCCACCGTGCGGAGGTGATGCTTGCCAGGCACGGTAAAAAACTCATCGGCTGGGATGAAATACTGGAAGGAGGTCTCGCGCCGAATGCTACCGTCATGAGCTGGCGCGGCACCGAAGGCGGCATTGCCGCCGCAAAGGCGCATCACGATGTCGTGATGACCCCCGGCTCGCATGTGTATTTCGATTATTACCAAAGTGATCCGGCAACGGAGCCTACTGCGATCGGAGGCTATACAACGCTCGAAAAAGTTTACGGATACGAACCCGTCCCGGATGCGCTTACATCCGACGAAGCCGTTTTTATCCTCGGCGCCCAGGCCAATGTGTGGACAGAATATATGACCACCCCGGATTATGTGGAATATATGGCCTATCCGCGTGTGTGCGCCCTTTCGGAGGTGTTATGGACGTCAAAAAACAAAAGAAACTGGCCGGATTTTGCACAGCGGCTCGGGGTACACTTCGCGCGGCTGGACGCACTGGGCGTCAACTACGCAAAAAGTTATTTCGATGTCCTGGCGTCCTTTTCAAACAGTAAGGTGAGTCTCAGCACCGTTGCCACAGATATGGAGATCAGGTACACCACAGATGGAAAAGAACCGACGCACAAATCAAAAAAGTATGACGCCCCGTTTGCGATCGCTACCAGCACAACAGTAAAAGCGGCGGTTTTTGAGGCAAATCAGCAACAGGGAAAGGTAAAAACCGTGCAATATCTCGTACACAAGGCAAGCGGAAAACCTTATACCATGCCGCGGATACCCGACCAGTATACCGGCGGTGAGCAATTTGCACTCACCAATGGTGTGACGGGCAACGCGAAGACCTGGGGCAGTTGGGTGGGTCTGGTCAATCATGATATCGACCCGGTGATCGACCTGGGCGCGACAACATCAATCAGTACAGTGACCACCCACTTCGTCAATAGCAAGGTGTCGTGGATATATCCACCCAAAGGCGTCGAGGTGTATGGCTCCGACGACGGTCAACAGTTCAAACTGCTGGCCCGGCAGGATATTCCGGCAGAAAGCATGAACGGTATTACTGTTGAAACGGTTCGGCTGGATACCCCCGGCGCCTCGGCACGGTACCTGAAATTTGTGGCCACGACGTTCGGCGTGATCCCGCCCGGTGCGCCGGGGGCCGGCAACGGTGCATGGCTGTTTGTAGATGAAGTTATCGTGGAATAACCCACTGCCCAATCCGGCATTTATCTGGTTGGTGATAAAAGCACATTTCGTCCAGGTTTAAATGCTCACCCCATGAAAAAGGTATACTCCTTTTTGGTTTTTGCCGCCGCGAACCTCCTTATTGCGAGATATTTCCCAAACACCACTGGACGACCCACTAGTGGCACATACGTATTACATTTACCGGAACAAATTTGGAAAACATACTCAACGTGGAAGCACCTGCCCGATTGTCATTGCCGTTAGCCCCCAAAAACGATGAACGTATCATCACCGGATGGGCCTTTTTTGACTGGGCGAACAGCGCCTATGCGCTGGTCATTACCGTCGCCATTTTTCCCGGTTATTTTCTTACGCTGACAGACGATACGGTAAATATACTCGGTATCCGGATGTCGGACAGTACCCTGTATGCCTGGAGTATTGCGCTGGCTTACCTGATTATCGCAGCCCTGTCGCCCATCCTGTCGGGCATTGCCGATTACGGCGGGAAGAAAAAATCCTTCCTGCGCTTTTTCACCCTGGTCGGGTCGCTGGCATGTATCTCGCTGGTTTTCTTCACCGGGATGTCTACCCTCTGGATAGGGGTGACGGGATTTATCATGGCCACGATCGGATTTGCGGGCGGTATTGTATTTTATAATTCCTTTTTACCCCTGATCGCAACGGAGGACCGCTACGACGACGTTAGCGCCAAAGGATTCAGCTACGGCTTTATTGGAAGTGTTATCCTGCTGATTACCAATTTGATCGTTATTATGAATTACGGTTGGTTCGGCTTCTCCGACGGGATACACGCTGTACCGACGGCCTTTGTGATGGTGGGACTGTGGTGGATCGGCTTCGCCCAGATCCCGCTGCGCCGCCTGCCCGACGATACGCCGCCGGAGACACGCGAAAATCTGCTGACCAGGGGCTATGAAGAGCTGCGGAAGGTCTGGCGCGTCGTCAGTGGAGATACCAATACCAAGGCTTTTCTGTTCGCTTTCTTTTGCTACAACGCAGGCGTGCAGGCAGTGCTCTTTCTCGCCTCTGTTTTTGCGGAAAAAGAACTGGGGTTTGATACAACGAAACTGATCTTCCTCATTCTGATCCTCCAGATCGTAGCCATCGGCGGGGCCTGGGCATCCGCCAAACTGTCGGGCCGCAAGGGCAACAAATTTTCAATTATGGTTATGCTGGCGGTCTGGACAGGCATTTGTATCACCGGTTATTTTGTAAGAACGGGCCTCGACTTTTATCTCCTGGCCGTCGCCGTGGGCCTGGTTATGGGCGGCATTCAGTCACTTTCCCGTGCGACCTATGCCAAACTGCTGCCCGAAAACACCCCTGACACCGCTTCTTTTTTCAGCTTTTACGATGTGATGGACAAAGTTTCCACCGTAGCCGGTACGTTTGTATTTGGTTTTGTAGAACAGATCACGGGCGGTATGCGCAACAGCGTCGCGGCGATGGGAATGTTCTTTGTGCTCAGTTTGCTCGTCCTGGCTACAGTCAGTATCAAAAGGATGAAAATGAATAACCATTGACAAAATGGATTTTACCAGGCTCTTCGATATCCTTGACTATCAGCAAAAACGGTTTCCGCAGCAAATGGCAATGGCGGGCCGGGAGCATGATGCCTGGCAGACCTGGAGTACGGCCGAACTCCTCGCCGAACGAAATAAAATCAGTGCAGGGCTTCTGCACCGCGGACTCCACAAAGGCGACAAAGTAGGCGTTCTGGCTCATTGCGGCAGTCCGAAGTGGGTTATCGCCGACGGAGCGATGCTCCAGACCGGTATCATTCCCGTGCCGATACACGCCACGGCCCGGCCCGACGAGATCGCGCATATCATACGCGATTCAGGCATGAAAGCCTGCTTTGTCAGCAACGAGAATATGCTGGAAAAACTCCGCGCGGCAGACCCCGGACTGGAATTCATTTTCTCTTTTGAAAAACTCCGGGATCCGGAACAGGGCGCCGTGATTTATTGGAACGCGCTGGCTGTTGAACCCGAAAATCGTGATCTTGAAAAAATACAGTATTTGCGCGACAGTATCCGCGAAAGCGACCTGGCGACCCTGTTATACACCTCCGGCACAACCGGCATGCCCAAGGGGGTCATGCTCTCGCACCTTAACATTGTCAGTAATGTAAAATCTGTGCTGGCCATCGTTCCGGTTGGTCCCGACATTACTGCCGTCAGTTTCCTGCCGCTGAGTCATATTTTTGAACGCATGGTGACCTACGTGTACCAGGCTGCCGGCGCCGGAGTTTGGTACGCAGAAGCCGTAGAACACCTGCCCCGGATATTACCTGAAGTGCGTCCGCATTTTTTCACGGCCGTGCCACGGGTGCTGGAGCGGATGTACGAACGCCTGCTCGATGAGCGAAACAAATCGGGCATTTTGCGCAGGAAAATAATGGATTGGGCGATTCGACTGGGTGAGCGTTTTCCTTATTCCGGCGAACGGGATATGCCGGTAGATTATTTTTTCAAGCGTCTGCTTGCCGACCTGTTCGTGTTCCGGCACTGGCGAAAGCGCATGGGCGGGCGTATTCAATATATCGCTGTGGGCGCGGCGGCACTGCAGCCACGCCTTGGCAGGTTGTTTTCGGCTGCCGGAATAGACGTGCGCGAAGGCTACGGTCTTACTGAAACCAGCCCCGTCATCGCCTTCAACAGGTTTGAACCCGGGGGAGTGCATTTCGGGACGGTCGGGATACCGGCTCCCGGCGTTGATGTTCGAATCGGCGAGGCCGACCCTGAAGCACCGGAAAATGACGGTGAAATAGAAGTAAAAGGGCCCAATATCATGAGCGGCTACTTCAACCTCCCCGAAGAAACTGCCGCTCGTTTTACGGCAGACGGCTGGTTCAAAACCGGCGACCTGGGTAAATTTGAGTACAAACGCTTTCTTCGGGTTACGGGTCGAAAAAACGAACTGTTCAAAACAACCAGCGGGAAGTTTGTGGCGCCCGCATTCGTGGAACAACAACTCCAAACATCCCCCTTCATCAGCCATGCCTTGGTTGTAGGTCTCAACCAGCCCTTTGTCGGCGCACTGCTGGTGCCGAATTTTTCCTATCTGGAAGCCTGGTGCGCCGAAAACAACGTACACTGGACCTCAGAACAGTTTATGGTGCTGAATCCCAAGGTCGAAAAGTTGTTCCAACAGGAAGTGGATCGCATCAATGAAGAACGGCTCGGGACCATTGAAAAAATAAGGGCATTCCGGCTGTTGCACGACGCCTGGACACCTGAAAACGGCCTGCTGACGCCCACACTCAAACTTCGACGCGGGCCATTACTCGCCAGGTACGAAAAAGAAGTGGCAGATATTTTCGCCATGAAGGGCTAACCCAATGTGTACGGCCGCCGGTCTAATCTACCGGGTTGTACAGGTATTTTTCATGCAGGACATTCATGTGGTGTATCTGGTGGCCGACGATCACGAAAAACAACGCTCTTGATGTCACCTTCCAGCCGCTGGCCGTTCCGAGAAATTTTGATTGCTCTTCGGTACACTGTTTCAACAGAAACAACGTGTTGTCGCGCACGGCCTTCCATTCCTTGAGCAGGTCTTTTATGGTCCGGCCCGAAGGGTTCACCTCCTCCATCCAGATGTCCTGGTTGAATCCCGGAAGCGCAATCCGGTCGCCGCGTATAAACGACAAAATGCGGTAGGAAAAAACCCGTTCCGAGTCGATCAGGTGTACGAGCATCTGTTTGATGGTCCATTTGCCCGGCTGATAGGAAAAGTCTCCCATTTCTTCCGGCAATGCAGAAAAAACCTGCTGCGCATTCCTGAACGAGCTTCTCAGCAGGCTTTGCGCCGTGCCGCGCGGCGGCAGGAGTTTGAGATAGTTTTCATGGAAAGGAGCGTACTCTCCACTCTTTGGTCGTTTCATAGCAATGTATTCTTGATCAGGTTTTGGCAAGCCGGGTCATAAACCAGACTTCAAAAGCGGTATACGTGATATAGCACAACAGAAAAATGCCTACAAACCACTCATTTTCGGGTTTTGTCGCGCGCTGGTACAAAAATAGAAAAGCGATGGCGATCACCATCTTGCCAAATACCGAAGCAGACACAAGATTGATAAATGCCACCCTGCTTTTGCTGCGGGCGGCGCCCGATCCTGCAAAAAACAAGGCAACACATACCAGTACAAACAGCAGCAGCGTCGCTACCGCAAACTTTCCGTGCGCCTGTGCCGGAGGAATAAAATTATGCAGTCCGGCCAAAATCAAACCGGTGCCCAGCGTCACAACGGCGAGCCATTTAAAAAAGGTCTTTGCATCCATGAGGCGAATATCTGAAAAACAAAATCGTCCTATGGCCTCAACAGCCATAGGACGAGCAGAAAAAATTAGAAATCACGCAAAAGTTGCCGGTACAGTCCATACAAGGCAGCTATCATGAAGAATATGGTCAAAAAAACAGCCCAGGTTGGGCGTTCAAGTTGCCAGTACGCATCAAGCCACCGCCCAATGAAAACCCCGGCCAAACAGGCGCCCAGCAACTGGAACGCCATACCGCCATATTTGGCGACGGACTTAATTGCGGACTTCTTCTTTTCCTCCGGAGACTTTGCCGGCTGTGGTTGCGGCATTGTTCGACTCTTTTAGGTCAAGAGATTTGGCGGCGCCGTTGGATGATCCTATCTCCATTTTGCAGGAGACATTGAAGCGCGCACCGCTTTGCACCAAAAGTTTATTGGTGGTGATCTCACCGTCTACTTCTGCCGTTTCGCGAACGTTAAGCAATTCAGATACTTGCAGGTTACCTTTAAAGCGCCCTTCAATAACGGCATTTTGACAGCGTATTTCGCCTTCAACAGATCCCGTCGGCCCGATAATTACTTTTGCCTGACAGGTAAGTTTTCCCTTGATCATACCGTCTACGCGGAGGTCGCTGTCACAACGAATGGAGCCTTCTACAACAGTGCCTTTTGCCAGAGCATTCAGGGCATTTGATGTGGAAGCCGGGGCCGCTTTTACTTCGTCAGTGTTTTTGTTGCTGCCAAACATATATTTTTCGTTTTAGAATTTGCGGATAAACGACGCTTCAAAATGGAGGGTTATTACCCAACGTTACTTTTACAACTTAATTGGCAAAAATGAAAAAGATTTCCGGCGCAAACAAGCGTTCGGAAATCTTTTAACAGGCCGGGGTATCGAAAAAAATCAGAAATTCGGACAGTAAACGCCACGGCGTTCCGGGCCGCAGATTTTGTACACCAGCGAAAACTCGAAAGACCCGTTACCATTGGTAGCCGTGTTCAGGCTCGATGTGTTGATATCGTAGCTGAATCCGATCGTGAAGTTTTCGTAATCGAAACGCGTGCTGATGATCAGGGCGTCCATCAATTTTCCACTATCCAGTTTGTTCGACATACGCGCCCAGGCGCCAAGCAGGAAGGCCTGATTGAGGCGGCGGCTGTTGCCGAGCAGGAACTTGAACGACGTACCGGCGTTCACCTGGAACGAAGGGCCTTGCAGGAAAGTAACCACACCCGGTACCAGACCGGTCTTCTTGGCAATCATGAATTCACCGCCGGCGTGGAACGTGAATTTGCTGTACAGCGGAATGTTTTGATTTTCGAACGACTGATTGGCGCGGTTGAGGTGGCTGAAAGCACCGCCGAAATACAGGTTGGCATCTTCGCTGAACACGCTGAACCACAAGGCGCCTGCCGACAGGTCGACAAACATGAAGTTCGGATCATCGATGACCTCTCCGTCTTTCGTAGGATCAAACTGACCGTTGCCGTTGTTCTGGCTGGGCCATTGCAGGTTGGCGCTGTTGATGCTGCGCTGGCTCACACCCACATCTGCTCCAAGCACGAGATAGTGCGCTTTTTTGCGGTAGCCGCCCATTTTTTTGGCGTAAGAGCCGGAGAGGCGCGCCTGCAAGGTTGCAAATTCGGAAGCGCCGGCTTTATCGCCCCAAAGGGTGCCGCCAAGTCCGAAATAATCGTAACGGCCTACCGGAAGTTTCTGGTCGTACGAAGCCGAATACGTATTATAGGCATTGTTTTTAAGGATGGAAGACCATTGATTGCGGTAATTGGCCACAATCCGGTGGTTACAGTTCATCACGCCCGTCATGGCCGGATTCAGGTTGAGCGGACTCATGTAGAACTGTGAAAAGTGAATGTCCTGGGCTTTCAACGTCACCACCGACAAGAACGCCACACAAAAAGTAAGGATGTGTAAAGTAGTTTTTTTCATAGACAGACAGACCAAAGAGTTTGGATGAAAACAGCGTACAATATTAGGCAGGGCATCCTAAAACGCCCAAGTTTTTTTTGTTAAAGTCCGCGAAGGTAGGTTTTTCCGGGTTCTTGATAAAAAAATACAGATGTTTCGCCGGTCAATAATATAAAATTTAACGATTGGCCTTGGTTGGTCGGAGCGAAAACGGAGCGGGTCCGGGGCATATTTTGGCGTTTGTGTTAAGGTTTCGGTGAATTAGAGGATTTAACAAGCCGAAACGCTGCCTGAATCCTGTCGGCCGCCCTATTTATTTTGATTTTCCGGTCCGCGATCGGAGTATCCGCCTATAACCTGACGCTTACCTGTTTTACCATTCGGCTTTTCCATTCGGAGAAGGTGCCGTCGGAAATGCGCCGTCGCGCCTCGCCAACGAGCCAAAGAAAAAAGCCGAGATTTTGCAGGGAGGCCAGTTGCATGCCCAATATCTCTTCATTGATAAACAGGTGCCGCAAATACGCCTTGCTGTGCGTCCGGCTGGTGTGTACCGGACTGTCGGCATCGATTGGATCAAAATCTTCTTTCCATTTGGCGTTGCGGATATTGATAATACCTGCTGCCGTATAGAGCATGCCATGGCGCGCGTTGCGCGTCGGGAGCACGCAGTCGAACATATCGATCCCGCGAGCGATGCACTCCAGAATATTTTCCGGTGTGCCCACACCCATCAGGTACCGGGGCTTGTCTTTGGGAAGTATGCCGGTTACCAGTTCGGTCATGGCATACATGTCTTCAGCCGGTTCGCCAACCGAGAGGCCGCCGATGGCGTTGCCTTCGCGCCCGAAGGACGCTATGGTTTCGGCCGATATTTTGCGCAGTTCGGGAAAAGTGCTACCCTGAACGATGGGAAACAGTGTTTGCGAATAGCCATAGAGGGGTGCTGTATTGTCGAAGCGCTCCACGCAGCGCGCCAGCCAGCGGTGCGTCAGTTCCATGGATTTATGGGCATACTTGTATTCGCAAGGGTAGGGGGTACATTCGTCGAAGGCCATAATGATGTCGGCGCCGATCACCCGCTGGATATCCATAACCCCTTCGGGTGTAAAGGTGTGTTTGGAACCATCGATATGGCTTTGAAAGGTTACGCCTTCCTCTTTTATCTTTCTGCGGTGAGCCAGCGAATATACCTGAAAACCGCCGCTATCGGTAAGTATGGGCCCTGACCAGCCATTAAACCGGTGCAAGCCGCCTGCTTGTTGAAGTACCTCGAGTCCGGGGCGCAGAAACAGGTGATACGTATTGCCCAGACATATCTGCGCCTGTATATCGTCGGCGAGTTCGTGCTGATGGACCGCCTTTACCGTTCCGGCAGTGCCCACCGGCATAAAAATGGGCGTTTCGACGATGCCATGCTCCGTTTCTATCAGCCCGGCACGGGCGCTCGAACCGGGGTCCGTATGTTGAAGGGTAAAATTCATGCTCGGGTGTGAATTGGGAGCCCGGTGTCCGAAGGGCTTGTCAGGCGAGGTTTCGGTTGCTGTCCAGCTTCAGCAGCACGCCGATCATCAGGGTAAACCCGATAAGCGAGGAGCCGCCGTAACTGAGGAAAGGAAGGGGAATTCCGATAATCGGGAACAGGCCCATGGTCATGCCAATATTGACGATAAAATGCACAAAGACTATTCCCGCCACACAGTAGGCGTATATGCGGGAAAAGTTGGATCGCTGGCGTTCGGCGAGAACGGTGATGCGTACCAGAAGCGCAGCAAACAGGGCAATCACAAGCAGTGCACCCAAAAAGCCCTGCTCTTCTCCAACAGTACAAAAAATGAAGTCGGTGGTTTGCTCCGGCACATAATTCAACCTCGTCATGTTTCCTTTAAGCGTGCCCTTACCCCAGAAGCCGCCCGAACCGATAGCCATTTTTGAATGCAGCAGGTTGTAGGCCGAACCGCGGGCATCGGCTGCCGCTTCAGAAGGATTGAGCCAGAGTTTGATGCGCTGCTGCTGGTAAGGCGCCAGTATCTTGTTGTTGGCAAAATTGGAACCGAATACTATCCCGGATGCCAGCAGGAGAAGTAACAACTTGGTGCGCAGGCTATTCTGTATCAGGGCATTTTTTCGCAGGTAATTGGGCAGAAAAGCCGCTATCAGCAGCAATATATGAGGTACCAGGACCAGTAATTCATGATTGGGGACCTGCTCGGGAATCAGCCCGTACGCCGTAAAAAACCATCCGGAAACGGTAGGCCACCAGATGGTCAACAACAATGTCAACACAAGGGCAATCCACCAGGGGCGGTTGTTTTCCCTGAAACGGGAGATCAGGTAAAAATTAAGGATCATGAAAAAAACCGCTATGGTATAGGGCGGGTTGGTTGCCAGGCCCAGGATAGCGCAACATGCCGTACCGAAACCCAATACATACCAGGAAGGCGCCAGTCCTTCGCGATACAGGGCAAGCGCGAAGGAAAAAAACACCAGGGCCGATCCTGTATCCGATTGCGCGAGGATAATAGCCGCCGGCAACATAAATATACCAATGGCTATAAAGCGGCTGCGCCATTCGTTCAGGTTAACCCCGGTAGAACTCAGATACCCTGCCAGGGCAAGGCTGGTCCCGAATTTGGCCAGTTCGGAAGGCTGGAACGAAAAGCCGCCCAACTGGTACCAGGCATATGCGCCGTTTATCTCCCGACCGAAAATAAGGGTGCCGGGCAAAATAATCAGGGTGATAATATAAATAATGAGGGCATAGGTCCGCCAGATGGCCCAATCGGTCATGAAAATGAAAAACATCAGGGCAAGGCAGATGATGATAAAAAACATTTGCTTGCCCGCGTTATTGTCCAGATCGAGAAAACCGAACGTGTCGGCTTCAGGGTCATAATTCACGGAAAAGATCATGCCCCAGCCGATAAAGACCAGTGCGGCATAAAGCCAGATGGTGATCCGGTCCAGCTCGCCCAGTTGAAACACCGATTGTTTGGATGTAGCCATCGTCTTTCCTAATCAATAAAATCGCGCGGATGGATGTTGCCGTCTTTTGCGGGATATGCTCCCGGATAATCGGTCAATAGGGCTATAAACGCCATGGCATCGAGTTTATTCCTGAATGCGCCCACGCGAAGTTTGTAATACGGTTTTTCCTGTGTCCACTCGGCAGGCACTTCCGGATGTGCAATTCGGAACCTGTTGCGCGCTTCTTCTACCTGCTGCCGGTCGGGAGTAGCCATGATCTGCACCCGCCAGCCTTCCACATGCGGATTGGCGCGGTTGTCGTTGATCCAGTTTCTGCACAGCTGACTCACCCGCGGATCTTCATTGATCTGAACTTCCTGCGCCAGTGCGCCGGTAATCGTTCCGCCGCATATCCATATGAGTACTACGGCAATTACCCGCGACGGCTGTCCGTACATTCTTGAATATTGTTTCATAGCAGTGCCTTTGATCGGTTATGTATGCGCTCTGGTCAGGGAAGGTACAAAATCAGGCGCCGATGATCTCGAGAGAGGAAGAGGTGCCGATGCGCTCTGCGCCGGCTGCAATCAGGGCTTCCGCCACTTTAGCCGTCCGGATGCCCCCCGACGCCTTGATCTTTATGCCTTCAGGCGCAACAGTACGCAGCAACTTCACCATGTCGACGGTTGCGGAATGTCCGTGGTAACCGGTGCCCGTTTTCAACCAGGCCACATGGGCGGCTTCCGCCAGGGTGCCGATCCGGCGCATTTCTGCTTCGGTCAGCAAACCGCATTCAAGGATCAGTTTCAGGGTCTTTCCACGCATGTGCGTAGCCCTGGCCACCGCCTCGATATCGCGCTCCACATGGCTCCAGTTTTCACTTTTTACCGCCGCAATATTAATGACGGCGTCAATATCGTCGGCGCCTTCATCGATGGCGCGTTTTATTTCTTCACTTTTAGCAGGAATGGCAGAATAACCCATAGGGAACCCCACAACGGTCACAACCCTGACCTGCCGGCCTTCTCCAAGCACCCTGCAAGAATCCCGAACATACAGGGGTGGCACGCAAACACCGGCAAAGCCGTGCTTTTGTGCTTCTTCACAGAGTCGCCGCACATCTGCAAGAGTTGTGTCGGGCTTCAGGGTGGTATGTTCGATAAATTTAGCTAGTTCAGACATCAGGAATATCCGGTTTTTTGTATTGCCTGCAACCGAGACGGGTTCGGATTAAGCGCACAAAATAGTGTTTTTAAAAAAGAGCCTTCCCGCATGATTCCGGACGGGAAGACTCAGAGCGCTTTCATGTGGTTTTCTCCTGCAAATGTACTGCGCATCAACCGCTTAAGGGTCGGCATTTCTACTTTTTGTGCTGTTCAATTAAAAAAACTTTCAACCGTGTCAGATTTATGACGTTTCGGATCATTGTTGATGATTTTATTGCCGATAGTCGTGCACCGTTCTGTACACCCCGAACGGCCGGCTGAACCAATGCACGGCCGGGAAAAAAACAATGTATTATCCTGGTCGCAAAAATTACAGACATTTTGTTTTAAAATATCTTTTTCAACGCATTATTTCTCCCTATTTTTGCCCTTTGCACAAAACCGTATCCCTTCGGCGTTGTTTTCCCAGACTATGTCAAAAGCAAAGACTAAACCAGCCATTCTGAACGGCGAATCAAGTACAGCGCAGGCCATCCTGGAGCCTGTTATTCAACATCCTGCTAACCAACCGTTTATTGAAGTGACGGGCGCGCGCGTGCACAACCTTCGCGATGTCACGGTACGCATTCCGCGCAATCGCCTGGTTGTGATCACAGGCGTGAGCGGATCAGGCAAAAGCTCGCTCGCCTTCGATACCATTTATGCCGAAGGGCAGCGCCGTTTCATGGAAACGCTCAGCAGTTATGCCCGCCAGTTCATCGGCGAAATGGAACGCCCCGATGTAGAACAGATCACCGGCCTGAGTCCTGTGATCAGTATCGAGCAAAAAACAACCGGCCGGAACCCCCGCTCAACGGTGGGAACTGTGACGGAAGTGTATGATTTTCTGCGACTGTTGTTTGCCCGCGCCGGGGAAGCCTATTCCTGGGAGACGGGCAAAAAAATGGTGAAATACACGGAGGACCAGATCATCCAGAATATTCTTGAGCGTTTTGCAGATAAAAAAATAGCCGTGCTGGCGCCGGTGGTGCGCTCTCGTAAAGGGCACTACCGCGAACTCTTTGAACAGATCAGAAAACAGGGGTACACCAAAATCCGTGTCGACGGTGAAATCCTGGATATTACACCCGGTATGCAGGTGGATCGCTACAAAATCCACGATATTGAGGTGGTAGTCGATCGTATCAGGATCGGTGACGACAGGGGTGACCGGCTGGCAAGCAGTGTGCGTATGGCCATGCGTCTGGGCGACGGGATGCTGCAGGTGCTGGACCTCGATAGTGCTTCCGAAGGGGAATCTTCTCTTCCACCCGCTGAAGGATCGGGACAGACGGCTATCTATTCCCGTAACCTTATGTGCCCCGATTCCGGGATCTCGTACGAAGAACCTTCGCCGAATACGTTTTCCTTCAATTCACCTTATGGCATGTGCCCGCACTGCAAAGGACTGGGCGAGGTACACGAGGTGGATATGGCGCGGGTAATTCCTGATAACACGAAGAGTATCAATGAGGTGGGCATAGTGCCGCTGGGTGAAGTGCGCGATAATATGATGTTCAAACAATTGCGCGAACTGACCAAAAAACACAAATTTTCCTTCAGCACCCCCGTAAAAGACATTCCCGAAGATGCCCTGAAAACCCTGTTGTACGGCGGCGACGACGAACTGAAGGTCGACATCACCTGGGGCGGCGATGAATGGACCTACAACCTGGCCTATGATGGCCTCGTCAATATGCTCAAACGCTGGTATACCGATACCACCAGTGAAAAAATACGCCAGTGGGCAGAGGACTTTATGGCTGTTGCGCCATGCCCCGAATGCGAAGGCACCCGGCTGAAGAAAGAAAGCCGGTGGTTCAAGATCGGCAATTATAACATTGCAGAACTCGCCGATATGGACCTTGCCGAGCTCCATGCAGCACTGGAGAATATTGACAGCCGGTTGAGTGAGCGCCAACGCGCCATTGCCAAAGATGTGCTGAAAGAAATACGTTTCCGCCTGAAGTTTCTGCTCCAGGTCGGCCTCGACTACCTGGCGCTCAACCGCCCGGCCCGTACCCTCTCCGGCGGCGAAAGCCAGCGCATCCGCCTGGCTACCCAGATCGGCTCGCAACTCACCGGTATCACCTACATCCTCGACGAACCGAGCATCGGGCTGCACCAGCGCGACAACCACCGGCTCATCGAGGCGCTCAAAAACCTGCGCGACATCGGCAATACCGTGCTCGTGGTGGAGCACGACCGGGATATTATGCTTGAATCGGACTACCTCATCGACCTGGGCCCGGGCGCCGGAAAACACGGCGGGGAGATCGTCGATATCGGTACGCCCGAAGATTTTTTGAAGAATCCCACAAAAACGTCGGACTACCTCGCCGGCCGGGTCAAACTCGATGTACCCAAAGTTCGACGCAAGGGCACGGGAAAATGGCTCGAACTCCCGGGCTGTACCGGCCACAACCTAAAAAACGTCGACCTGCGCCTGCCCCTGGGCACCTTCATTTGTGTCACCGGGGTGAGCGGCTCGGGCAAAAGCAGCCTGATCAACGAAACGCTGTACCCCATCCTCCAAAGTCATTTTTACAACAGCCTGAAACGCCCCTTGCCACACGGCGAAATAAAAGGCCTGGAATACCTCGACAAGGTTATTGAAATCGACCAGAGCCCGATCGGGCGAACCCCGCGCAGCAATCCGGCCACCTATACCAATGTTTTCGGGGATATACGCAAGCTTTTCGCCGACACGCCGGAGGCCAAGATCCGCGGCTATAATTCCGGGCGTTTTTCCTTTAACGTCAAGGGAGGGCGCTGCCAGGTATGCGAAGGGGCCGGCCTGCGCACCATCGAGATGAACTTTTTGCCCGACGTACAGGTACACTGCGAACGCTGTCAGGGTCGCCGTTACAACCGCGAAACGCTCGAAATACTGTACAAAGGCAAAAGCATCAGCGATGTACTCGATATGACGATCAGTGAAGCAGCCGATTTTTTCCAGCCGATACCCTCCATTTATCGCAAGATCAAAACCCTGCAGGAGGTCGGTCTCGGCTATATCACGCTTGGCCAGCAGGCAACCACACTCTCGGGCGGTGAAGCGCAGCGCGTCAAACTCTCGGAAGAACTCTCCAAAAAAGACACGGGCCGCACCATCTATATCCTCGACGAACCGACGACCGGGTTACATTTTGAAGACATCCGTCAACTGCTCGGCGTCCTCAACCGCCTCGTGGAAAAAGGCAACACCGTTGTCGTGATCGAGCACAACCTCGACGTCATCAAAATGGCCGACCATGTTGTGGATATCGGCCCGGAAGGCGGCGCAAGGGGAGGCAGGATCCTTTGTGCGGGCACGCCGGAGGAAGTGAGCAAGGTAAAGGGGAGTTGGACGGGAGAGTTCCTGGCGCGGGAGTTGGAAGGATGATAAACCTCACATATCGTACGTCAACTCCACCACATCCGTCTCCGGCCTCGATTGGCAGGTAAGAATATAGCCGGCTTTTACCTCTTCATCGTCGAGCGCATAGCAGGCTTCCATCGTCACTTTTCCGCTCAGCACCTTGGCCATACAGGTGGAGCAAGCGCCCGCCGTGCAGGAATAGGGTGGATCGTAGCGCTCTTTTACCAGGACATCCAGAATAGTGGCGCCGGGCGGTACCGGCAGTTCGATGCGCTTGCCCAGGAGATGTACGATCACGCGTTTCTCGCCACCGGGGGCGCTGCCGGCCTGAAATTCGCCCGGTACATGGCTGGCATTGACAAAATGCTCGGTATGCACCTGTTTGGTAGGAATGCCGCGCCCGATCAGGGCGGATTTGAGGGTGTCGGTCATATTGCCCGGACCGCAAATGAAATACTGGCACTCTTCTTCCGGGCCGCGGGCCATATTGTCATCGAGAAATTCGCCGGCCATTTTGGCTGTAATACGCCCTTTTTTACCGAGCCAGTTGGTGGTCGATTTTTTAAACAATCCGAAAAGGCCGCTGCCCGATGATTCCTTACGGGGCTGGCTCAGCACATGTTCTACATGCAATTGTCCGACATAGCGCTCTGAAAGCCGGTCCAGTTCGTCTCGAAAAATGATGGATTCCTCGTCGCGGCTGCCGTAAAGCAGGAAAATAGCACTCATCGGTTCCGATTCAAGGATTGTCCGAAGAATCGACATCAGCGGCGTAATGCCGCTGCCTGCTCCGAAAAGGTAATATGTACGGCGCTTGTCAGGATCAAGCGGCGTATTAAACCGGCCGTCCGGAGCGGCAATCTCCAGGGTATCGCCGGCTTTGACAGAATCGTGCAAATAGGTGGATACCTGGCCGCCTTCAACCTTTTTTATCGTCACCGCCAGTCGGTTGTCGAGGGGGCTGGACGACATGGAATACGAACGGCGCAGTTCGTGCCCGTCTTTATGGATGCGGATGGTAATGTGTTGGCCCTGTTTAAACAAAAAGGTTTCGCGCAAGTCATCCGGAATTTCAAATTCGAGGGTGACTGTATCGGGCGTTTCAGGCGTTACCTGCCTGACTTTCAGAGAAAAAAAATCCATGTCTGTTATATTGTAACCATCATTTGCCCTGCTTCAAGGGCCGGGAAAGAGGGGCAAAGGTATACGAAAGGGTCGATTGAAAAGAAGATCATGCACAGGTTTAGAACAGGTATAAAAAGGGGGCATCGCCGATTTCATCTATATCAGCCCCCCGGATACTTTTCAAATGCCGCCCAAACAAACATACTTGACTTCCATAAACTCTTCCAATCCGTATTTCGAGCCTTCGCGCCCGATTCCGCTTTCCTTGACGCCGCCGAACGGCGCTACCGTGGTGGCAATCATGCCTGTATTCACGCCAATCATACCGTATTCCAATGCCTCGGCCACACGGAAAACCCGCGTGATGTCGCGTCCGTAAAAATAGGCTGCAAGACCGTAAGGCGTATCATTAGCCATTCTTATGGCGTCGTCGTCAGTATCGAAGCGCGCAACCGGGGCAACCGGACCAAATATTTCTTCCTGCATAATATCCATGCCGCCTGCCACATCGGCAAGAACGGTCGGTTCGTAAAAAGTGCCCTGCATCGCGTTTCCACCGGTCAGCACACGTGCGCCCTTACTGGACGCATCACCCACCAGGCGTTTTACCTTGTCCAAGGCCTTCGTGTTGATCAGCGGACCAATCTGGACGCCCTGTTCGGTGCCAGCTCCCACGACCTGTTTTTTTACCGCTGCGGTGAATTTTTCCAGAAATGCCTCATAAACAGCACCTTGAACAAATATCCTGTTGGCGCAAACGCAGGTTTGGCCTGCGTTGCGGTACTTGGAAGCGATCGCGCCGTCGACGGCAGCGTCCAGGTCGGCATCATCAAATACGATAAACGGGGCATTGCCGCCCAGTTCGAGCGATATCTTTTTTACCGTGCCGGCGCACTGGCGCATCAGAAGCTTCCCCACAGCCGTACTGCCTGTAAAGGAAAGTTTGCGCACGACGGGATTACCCGTCAGTTCGCCACCGATAGACGGCGCATCAAGGCCTGTGACAATATTGAGCACACCTGCAGGGAAGCCTGCACGGGAAGCCAGTTCGGCCAGTGCCAGGGCAGAAAGCGGCGTTTCTTCCGACGGTTTCAGCACGACGGTGCAGCCTGCCGCCAGGGCCGGCGCCACCTTGCGGGTTATCATGGCATTGGGAAAATTCCAGGGGGTGATGGCCGCTACTACGCCAACAGGTTGTTTGGTCACCAGCAGGCGAAGACCAGCCTGATGGGGTGGAATAATGTCGCCATAGGCCCGTTTGCCTTCTTCTGCAAACCATTCGATGAAAGTGGCGCCATAACGCACTTCACCGCGCGACTCGGCGAGGGGTTTTCCCTGTTCGAGGGTCATCAATAGCGCCAGGTCTTCGGTATTTTCGAGAATGAGGTCGTGCCAGCGACGCAGGATTGCGGCACGCGCAGTAGCCGTTTTCGAACGCCATGCAGGAAGCGCCTCCGCTGCCGCATCAATTGCGCGGCGCGTTTCGGCGGCACCGCAATCGGCTACCTTGGCCAGCACCTCGCCACCGGCAGGATTGGTTACCGGAAAAACACTGCCGGAGTCGGCAGCGACCCATTGGCCGTTTATATATGCCTGATTTTGAAGTAGCGTAGAATCTTTGATAATGGACATTTTTGTCGAACAGTTGTTGTTTTGCAAAATAACAAAATTCCGGTTCAAACAGCTTCCCCTTTTTTGTCCGCTGAAAAAATCCCTACATTTCGCGTCAAACAATATAATCTGACTGTGAAACACTGCCTCCTTTTTACCTTTTTATGTTATGCCGGCTTCGTATCGTCGCAAAACGATTCCACCCTGCTGCTTGCCCCGGAGCGGCTGACCAACAAAGACGTGGTGACCAGGGATATTGATCTTCAGAAAACGAAGGTCATTTCCGCAACCCGCTCGCTGGAAGACATGGACCAGCTGCCGTTTACGATGTGGGTGGTTACCTCGGACGATATTCTTCGAAACGGCTTTGTCACCCTGGGCGATGTGTTGCGCGCAGCGCCCGGTGTAAGGGTGTCGCAACCGGGAAATGCCATTGAAGGGGAGACGTTTTTGATGAGAGGCATGTCGGGCAATCAATACGTCAAAATTCTCATCAACGATGTACCGGTGAAACCCGGCATCGCATTGGGTATGCCTATCGGGGCGCAAATTCCCATCCGGCAGGCAGAGCGCATTGAGGTCATGTACGGCCCCGCGGCATCCATTTACGGCAACGAGGCCTGTGCCGGAGTCGTCAACATTATCCTGAAAGAAACCGAACGTCCCATATTTACCCAGGCAGATCTTTCTTTCGGCAACAATGGCTACAACAGCCTCGACCTGATGCTCGGCGGCAAACTGGGTAAAGACAAAAAAATATTTCGGTTCAGCCTGTACGGCAGCAATACCATCCGCGAAAAAACGGATATTTTTTACGACCGCAACCTGTTCAACACCAACAACTACCTGCCTTTCGGGCTTAAACCTTCGCTGTATCTCGACAACCGGAACTTCCGGCCTGATCAACCGCCTGATGACAGCCTGCCCAGAATAGCCGCCATACCACACGAAAGCCGGTTGTTGGGCATTAACCTGAATTGGCGAGGCATTCATTTTACCTACAACCGTATGGCAAGGTTCGACCATACTGCGTTGGGAACCAGTCCCCTGGCTGTTTCCTATGCCAATCCATCCAACAGGCTTGCCGAACGCATGGAAACATTTGCACTCCGATTTACCCGAACCAGGCCCAAGTGGGTCACCCATAATACCTTTTCAGCCATTCGATACCGCGTAGACAATACATCCACCACGACCTATGTTTTCGATGCCCTGAGCGCCGCCGCCTACAAGGTTTTGGTACCCGGGATGGCCAGCGACTCCCTAAAGACAGCCGTTTTGCAAAGCATATACCGCTCGCTTGCTTCTGATGAGCGATATACGGTTGGCAGTGGCATCGACCTGCGCTTCGAATCGCTGCTGAATGCCGACATCAGCAGCAAGTTTTCGATTGACGCAGGCGTGCAGGTCAATGCAGGCGTCGGTGCACCGGCATTATCGCACTATGACATCCCGCTGGATGTCAAGATCGACGGCAATACCACTCCCGATCAGGTAAAACCATACCAGCCGCTAGGGTTCAGCGACCTCGAAAACAACTTCTTTGCCCAGGTCAAATGGCACGGCAAACGCCTGTATGCCGTCGGCGGAAGCGCCATCAACTATTCGATCAACTTCGGATTTATACCGGCGCCGCGACTGGGGATATTATACCGGCTCGACAGTACCTGGGCCCTAAGGGCAAACTATGCCACGGGCTTCCGGCTTCCTTCCATGTATGCCCGGGCGCATACCTTTTTTATCGTGGATGCCGGTGGCGGTAATGTCAACGTATCTGCTTCCGGGGCAGATGCCACCGAAAAATCCAACACATGGGAAGCGGGGCTGCGGTACACCAAACCTGATTTAAGGGTGGAGGCTGTATTTTTCTCGGAGCGGGTCTATCGCCTGCTGAAACCGGGTTCGCTGAAGCAGGAAATTGGTTTTGTCGCGCCCTGGCGTTATGGGTGGCTCAATGAGCCGGGACTTTCCATGACAATGTGGGGTATCCAGGGTTTGATCAGCATTGTGAATCAGGAAGTCGCCCTCAGTAACGGTCGCAGAAAAACCGCGATAAAGGGGCGAACAGAAATGTTTTTCCAATATGCGCGCGGTAAAGAATGGATAGGCGAAAACCGGGAGGTTATTGACGACGTGTTTAACGCTCCCCACTGGCAGTTTCAATTCCGGACTTTTTTCACCATAAGTAAGTTCGAAATGATGTTTGCTTCCAATCGCCAGACCAGCGCATTAAGCAAATCCATTGTCTATCGGGATGCCTACGAACGAAAGGTTACCCAGGAGCGATATGCCACTTTTCGCACCTGGGATGCCACCGCCCGGCTTTACCTGAGCAACCACTTTCTCGTGTACTTTTATGTGCAGAACCTGTTTAACAAGCGTTACGGCGGACTGGATGCTACCGGCACACCCGATGATCTGTTGTACAACCCGCAACAGGGGCGGCTCATACGTTTCGGCATCAATTACAACATGAATTAAGATCGGGGGTCAACGCAACCGGTCTGCCGATCGAACCAGGTTTTCATCTTTGTGTATAAACCGTACGGCCAGCCAGTTGAAAATCGCGGCTACTGCAGGAAGCGCCAATCCGGCGCCATAATGCGTATTGCCGTCGACGGGAAGTTGTTGCGTGGTTTGATACACCACAAATACAGCCAGGACGGCAAGCAACAATGAGGCTATCGCAGCCCCTCCGCCCAATCGAGCCTGTAATGCGCGATTGCCAAACAGAAAAATAGCTATCAGGGAAACAAGTCCGCTCAGAATGCAAAGCCCCAAAAGCCCGGGATTATCCATCGGGTTCAGCACATTATCGGCAAGGGCCGGCACCGAAGCTGCGGAGTTTCCACTTTCTGTAGTCAAATACGGGGTGACAAACTGGCCAAAACCCGCTGCGGCAGCCAGCAAAAGGAAAATAGATTGTATGCGTTGTATCATATCTGTGCTGATTAATAGAATCCGGATGGGCAAAAATACAACGCGGCGCATCACTTCACAGCTTTCATTGCTGTGCCTGCAAAAAAGGCTGGTACATCATCAGCGCATGGTTTTCGGTCACAACTTCTTCGCGGAGCATTTCGCCGGTCCGGCGATCGAGTACCCTGCGGGCGATAACATTGTGCCTGGAGTATCCGCCCCAGGGTTCATGGCGGATATAGTGCCCCTGTTCAAAAACGTCATAGTTAGATTCCGGAAGGCTTGTACTGCGAATTTCACCGTGAAGAGGGGATACACTGAGCCAAACCCGGAGTTGAAACGGGTGGGGGGTGCCGTTGTAAATTTGAAGGTCGATATAGTTGTAGGCCAGCGTTGCGCCGGACCCAAAGGGCAGCTTGCGATTTTCATCCGGGAAAACGTCATAACTGTGGCGCCAGCGCTCCGTTACCTCAAGCGGGGTATGCAGGGCCATCCAATAGAGCAGGTTTCCCATCTGGCACAGTCCGCCTCCGACACCTTTTTTGACCTTGCCGTTTTTCAATACCAACCCTTCCCGGTACCCGCGCCGTGCGCACGGATTACCCACCAGTCGCCAGAAAGAAAATGTCTCGCCGGGCATTATCAACAGTCCGTCTATATTTGCTGCCGCCAGTTTCAGGTTTGTGACCTTGTTGTGTTGAAGGTACATATCTACGTTTTTCAACACGCGAAAAAGAGGGGTCTGGTGTTCAAAGACGAGTGCCGCAAGGGGCCGGGTGCGCTGCCGCGAAAATTTTTGCCGCCCGGTCAACCATTGCAGCCTCCTTTTCTGGATATACAGCCAGCGACCCAGGTGGTGACGAAGCGGTGAGCGTATGGCCGGCGCCTGAACGGAAGTTGTTGTCATACGATCCTGTAACTACTTGCTGGAAAAATTGTTGCTTTACGCCAATATCACCTGTTATACACCTCCGCAAAACTATATATACCCGGAAACGCCGGCTTCATAAAATTCATTCAGGTACTATGTTACAATATCATCTGAGTTATTGGGAACGCGAAACATTTTTTAAGCCGATCGATGTCGCGGTGATCGGCAGCGGGATCGTCGGCCTTGCGGCAGCCATTCACCTGAAAACGCTCGATCCAAAACTCCGCGTTGCCATTATCGAAAGAGGCCCATTGCCCATCGGTGCCAGCACTCGCAATGCGGGATTCGCCTGTTTCGGTTCCATGACAGAACTGCTCGACGATCAAACGCGCATGAGTGAAGACAAAATGCTGAACCTGGTGGAAAAACGCTGGCGGGGGTTGCAGCGGCTGCGCGCGCTTGTGGGCGACGACAACCTTGAGTTTAAGCAACTGGGGGGCTACGAAATGTTTACAGAAGATGAAGAAGAGGTGTTCCAGCAGTGCACAGAGCAGATACCCGATTTCAACCGCAAGATTGGCGCCATTACCGGTTATCCCGAGGTGTACAGGGTAGTCGACGAGCGACTGACCGGTTTTGGCTTCCGGCGGGTGCGCCACCTTATTCTGAATCAGCCTGAAGGGCAGGTGCACACCGGCAAGATGATGGCTGCGCTGTTAAAAAAAGCGTACGAAAAGGATATAAAAATATTCAATGGCATCACGATAAAACACCTGAAAGACACCAGCGAAGGGGTTGAACTGGAAACCGAGTTCGGATGGACCCTGCGTGTTCCAAAAATTCTGGTGGCTGTAAACGGTTTTGCCAAACGGTTGCTTGCCGGCGCCGATACAACACCCGCCCGCAACCAGGTACTCATTACCCACCCGATTCCAGGGTTGAAGGTTGCCGGGTGTTTTCATTACGACCGCGGTTATTTTTATTTCCGCAATATAGACGGTCGAATTTTGCTGGGAGGAGGCCGTCACCTCGCGCAGGATGAAGAAAAAACAGATGAATTCGGCACCACCGAACTGATCCGCAGCGCACTGGTCCAACTGCTCAACACTGTCATCTGTCCGGAGCAAAAACCCGAAGTAGACACCTGGTGGTCAGGTATCCTGGGATTGGGACCGGAGAAAAAGCCCATTATCGAAAAGGTGTCGCCCAATGTCGTGGTGTCCGTACGCCTCAGCGGCATGGGGGTTGCAATCGGCACCCTGGTAGGGCAGGAGGGCGCCGAAATGTTATTGGAATAATATCAATTACTTTTTCAGGCCGATTTCCCGAAGCCTTTCATCCAGGTATTCGCCCGCTGTGATCGGCTCATAATGCAAGGGATTGTCTGCCGATACACAAGCCGGCAAGCAGTCGAGGCGCATATCGCTCACGGGGTGCAGGAAAAAAGGAATGCTCAGGCGCGGCAGGTGCCATTCCTCGCGCGGCGGATTTACCACACGGTGGGTCGTGCTTTTCAGGTAGTTGTTGGTCAGGCGTTGCAACATGTCGCCTACGTTTATGACGATCTCGTCTGCTTCGGGCAGGATGGGCATCCATTCGTTTTTGGAATTCAGCAATTGTAATCCGCCTGCACTGGCGCCGACGAGCAGCGTGATCAGGTTGATGTCTTCATGTTGCTCGGCGCGGATCGCGCTCGCCGGCTCATGGGTGATGGGGGGGTAGTGGATACTGCGCAGGATGGAATTCCCCTGCCGGATGTACTGGTTAAAATAATCCCGATCGAGGTTGAGGTGCAGGGCAATGGCTTCGAGCAGCCGGCTGCCCACTTTTTCAAAGGCCTGGTAAAGTTCGCGGCCAAGAGCCGGCATTTCCGGGGTTTCGGCCACCTGAACATTATCGGGATACTGCGGTTTCAGCGGATGCCCGTCAGGTACCTCCTGGCCAATCTGGAAAAATTCCTTGAGATCGGCTACCTGTGATTGCTTGGCGTGCTCCTTTCCAAAAGAAGTATAACCGCGCTGTCCGGCCATGCCGGCTATTTCGTATTTCTTTTTCACCTCGTCGGGCAAGGCAAAAAACGCTTTGGATGCAGCATAAAAGCCGTCGACAAGGCTTTTGGGGATGCCATGATTGACGACGGCAACAAATCCGACTTCATGGAAGGCCTTTCCGAGGTCGCGGACGAAAGCCGTTTGTTCGGCCGCAGAACCATTTACGAATTGGGACAGGTCGACAGTGGGGATGCCTTTTTCTTTCATATCAATACTTGGTTGGACGCTTAATTCGGCTACAAAAATCGCTGCTTCTGACTAACCAAACAATATCCCGGCCTTTTACCAGTCTTTTTCCTTGCCACTGGAGCTGGGTTGCCGACGCTGTTCGCGGTATTTGCGCGCGTTTTTTCGATCTTCAGGGCCAATGGCCGTCTCCAGGAGGCGCTGGGCTTCTTCCTTTTTTAGTTTGGCCGCACTTTTGGGGGGTTGTTGCGGTTCGCCCGGTTGCTCTTGTTCCTGCTGCTTTTGCTGGCCGCTTTGAGGTTGTTGGGGTTGGGACTGCTTCTGTTGGTCCTGCTGTTGAGGTTGATTTTGCTGGTTTTCCTGCTGTTGAGACTGATCCTGATTTTGCTGTGACTGATCTTGTTGTTGCTTTTGCTGCTGTTGACGCTTTTGCTCTTCCCGGAGTTTCTTTTTGGCCATTTGCAGGTTTTGTTTCGTACCCGCATCGCCCGGGCGCAGGCGCAGGCTTTTTTCATAGGCCTGTACCGCTTCCTTGAACTGTTGTTGTTTTAAGTGTGCGTTACCGAGGTTGTGCAACGCATCGGCTTTAAAAAGCGGGTCGGTTGCTGCCTCGGCTGCCTGCGAAAAGCGTTTGGTCGCGTCTTCCCATTTTCCCTGTTGATAAAACGCACTTCCGAGGTTGTATAACGCCTGCGGGTCGCCAAACTGGCGGTCGGCAGCATCTCTGTAGTATTGCTCCGACTCCTGATAATGCTCAAGATCGTAGGCCCTGTCCCCTTTCCGAAGCAGCTGGTGGCGGGATTGTGCAGCAGCCGTTCCGGCGAGTAAAAAGCCGACAAACGAGAGGATCAAAACATAAATACTTCGAAAATCAACATTTCTGCTCATTGTAATTCAGTTCTGTTTTCTGAAGGAGATCAAAAACTCCAGCATCATCAACAGCAGTGCCGGCAAAAGGAACCACTGGTAATACGATTCAAATTCTGCAAAAGAACGCACCTCCATCTCCCGTTTTTGCAGGTTGCCGACCTCCCGTTTCAAGGATTCAATGGCGGCATTGCCCTGACTGACATTGTACCACTTACCGCCCCCCGACGCGGCGATGCGCTGAAGCGTTACCTCATCCAGCCGGGTGCGCACAATTTGGTCGTCCTGGTCCCGCTTAAACTGCCGCATACCCGAGCCGTCATCTTCAGGGATTGGCCCACCCGCCAGCGTGCCCACTCCCACGGCATTCACAATAGTGCCGTTTCCAAACGCTTCTTTTGCTTTTTTCTCGACGTTGTCGTCGTGGTTTTCGCCGTCCGTGATCAGGATAATCGTTCGACCTCCTCCCGGGTCGTCGCCGAAGGATTGCTGTGCCAATTCGATCGCCGCCGCAATGGCCGTGCCCTGTTCGGTTATCAGGTCGGGCGTAGCGCTCTGCAGGCTTTGCAGCAGAAACGAATAGTCGGTGGAAAGCGGCATCTGCAGGAATGCGTTTCCGGCAAAAAAGATCAGCCCTATACGCTCGCCTTCCAGTTCCTGCAGAAGTTTTCCTGCAAATACCCTGGCCAGTTCAAGCCGGTTGGGCGCGACATCTTCACACAACATGCTTTGCGAGATATCAAAGGCAATAAACACATCGGCAGCGTCCTGGGTAATCGTCTGTTTTTTTGCCCCGCGTTGCGGATTGGCCCAGGCAATAGCCAGCAAAATGAGGCCTGCAGCAAAAAGAAATCCTTTCCACCAAAACCTCTTTTCCGAAAAGCCCTGCATGATACGATCCACATTGCCCAGCCGGCTCAGCGCATTCCGTCGCCAAAGCCGGTAAGCCATCAGCAACAACACCAGCAATGGCGCGGCGGCGAGAAAATACAGATGCTCCGGATATTCGTATCTGAACATAGTCGAAGGTACTTTTTCAGTGTTTTATGGGGTAAAAGAGATCAAAAAAATAACCATTTTGTGGTTCAGGGTGTAAGCGATCGCAACAGCCCCCACCGACCCAGCATTTCCACAAACAGAATAGCGACCGCAAGGCCGATGAACCAGTGAAAATAATCTGTCGTGCGGCGCACGACACTCACTTCTATTTTGGTTTTCTCCAGCTGATCGATCTGCTCGTAAATGCCCTCCAGATCCTGCTCCGAATAGGCGCGGTAGAACTTGCCGTTTGTCTCCCGCGCAATTTCCCGCAACAGCTCTGTATCAAAAGTCATGTGCCGCGGTGCATAGCCATAGCTGCCATCGGGCATACGCTGCGAAGGGGAGAGCACAATGCCCTCCGTGCCGATACCCACCGTGTATACGCGAATTCCAAGCGTAGCGGCAATCTCCGCAGCCTTCAACGGTGGGATGTAGCCTGCATTGTTTTCACCGTCGGTCAGCAAAATAACGACCTTGCTTTGCGACGGGCTGTCTTTCAGGCGGTTGACCGCGGTGGCCAGGCCCATACCAATGGCGGTGCCGTCTTCGAGCCGACCAACCTGCAACTCTCTGATGAACGATTGCACCACACGGCGATCGGTAGTCAGCGGACACTGCGTGAATGCTTCTGCCGAAAACGCAACCAGGCCCATGCGGTCGTAAGGACGTTTTTCTACAAAATCGACCGCTACACGTTTGGCCACGGCAAGGCGATCGGGGTCAAAATCCTTGCTGAGCATGGAAGGCGATATATCGAGGGCCAGTACAATATCGACTGCATCGGCTTTTACTTTTTCCTGTTCCCATTTGCGTTGCGGCCGAGCCATGGCAACGATCAGCACCCCGATGGCGAACCAGCGCAGCAACGGAAGCCAGCGCCGAACACGGGTACGCCAGGTCGATTCCCCGATGAATTCATCTGCCTGCGGCAACCGCAACTCAATATTGCCTATACGACCGCTGCGCTGCCATCGGACGGCAAGCGGAATAAACAACAGGAGCAATAGCCAAACGGGTTGCGCAATGGTCATAGTAAAACAGTTCAGTTGGAGCCGTCGTCGCCTCCGGCCTGCCAGGTATAGTAGGGTTTCCCCGCTGCGTCGATGCCAATGGGGGCTTGCGTTCGGTCCATCCATGCCTCTGTTGCGAGTTCCGGTACGGGAGGCATGGCGAGTTTTGCTTCAAAACCTGCTCTGGCCTTCTCGACGATCTGATCTTCGATATTTATTTTGGCCTGGGCAAAGATATCCACCCCCTCTTCCGGAATATGAAGCAGTGTGATCTGGGTTTTGTCGCCAATTGTATAAACGTCGAGCACTTTGAAAAAACTGCCGCTGTTGAGTATGACAAGCCCCCAGTTGGTGCCTTGCTCCAACATCGACGCATCCTTTGCCCGCGCCGAAGCAATCAAAAAGCGATGCGTGGCGACCATTCCTCCCCCACGGTATGAGGCATCGGTAAAGCCCCGTTCCTGCAGGATCATATTTTTTTTATACGCCGAAACCTGTTGATCGGTCAGGTTCGTATCCCGGTAAAACAGGGTTAGTCCGGCAAAGGTGCTGTTCATGATCTGGCCGATCTGTTCGTTGTTGGGTTGTTCCATAATCCTGGGTGTTAATGTTGTTGCTGCCCGACAGCCGGCGCCGGGAAATTGACGGGTTTCGTGGTTTCCAAAAGATTTCTTGCCAAACGCCAGGCATCGTCATGAAAACTTTCCGGAGGAATCAGTTTGGCAAACTTGGCGAGATCTGCCGCCGCAAGTATGGCGCCCAGCTCGCTGCGGATATCTTCCGGGAAGTCCGTCGCCTGAAGATGCCGCAGAATTTCATCGGATGTTGACTCCAGGGCAGGTATCCGGTACCGCCGCTCCAGGTATCCGCGCAGAATGTATGTGAGTTCGGCACAGAATTCCTTAACCTGCCGTTTTTGCCACAATTGTTTTTGCTCCAGCACCTCCAGTTTCTTCACGGCCAGTTCGTATGGAGGCAGTTCGACCGAGCGGCTTGACATGCCGCGTTTTTTTTGTGCGCGGCCGATCAACCAGGAGGCCAGCACCACCAGCAGAATAACACCTGCAATTCCCAGCGCCCAGGGCAGGTAATCGAGCCATATAGTTGGCTCGCGCCTGATTTCCTTGATGTCGGACATGTCGACAAGGTCGTCGGGGGAAGGCGTAGGGATTACGACAATTTCGAGTGTATTGGTGGCCAGAACGGCGCTGTTGTCCATCCTGATACCCAGCGGCGGGAGCGTCAGGGTATCTTCATCGAAAAAAACAAGCGTCAGATCGCTCGTGAAGGCAGTACCGGTCGATACCCAGTCCGTTTGTTTCAGGATGTTTTCCTGAGGGACAACGCTACGCCAGGTGGAATAATCCGTCTGTTGCGGCTTCCCGCTCGTAGTCACTACTTTCAGGTGAACGATAAATGGATTGCCGGTTTCGGCGTAATTGCTGTCCACTTCCGCAAATGCCCCTATCTGCGCATGTACACCGGAAAGGGTGAATACGACCAAAAGAACTGGTAGGCAATATTTTAAAATCCGGCCTGTCATTTTTCCCCTGTCCATCATTAGTGAGCCGCTATGCGCGCCCTTTTTTCAAAAAAATGGAGCAACATGGAGGCATACGAATCGGTTATCTGCAGGCTCAGAAAATCGGCGCCGGCCTTGCGGAATATCGTCTCGGCCCGGGCGCGATTGTCGTCGAACTGCTCCTGGTAGTGGCTGCGCAGCACAGGGTCCGTCGTATCCAGCCATATGTGATTGCCCGACTCAGCATCGCGCACCCGGAGCAGGCCTACATCGGGCAATTTGCGTTCACGCGGATCCCAGCAATGTATTCCCACACAGTCGTGCCGAAGTGCCATTGTGCGCATTGCAGCGTCGTAGTTTTCGCCCATGAAGTCGGACAGCACAAAACACACGCTTCGTTTTTTTAACACATTCCGGACGTATTGAAAGGCGGCGCCCAAATTGGTTCCACGGTCGGCCTCCTGTACGTTCAACAATTCACGTATGATGCGCAGCGTATGCTGCCGTCCTTTTTTGGGCGAAATAAACAGGTCGATGCCCTCGGAAAAAAGCAACAGCCCAACCTTATCGTTATTGCTGTCGGCAGAAAAAGCAAGCAGCGCGCAAATTTCCGTCAGCAACTCCTGCTTGTACTGACCTGTTGTGCCGAAGAAGGACGATCCGCTGATATCGACCATCAACATGACCGTTATTTCCCGTTCCTCTTCAAATATCTTGATGTGCGGCTCGCCGGTGCGGGCCGTAACGTTCCAGTCGATCGCCCTGATATCGTCGCCAAATTGGTACTGTCTTACTTCACTGAACGACATTCCCCGCCCTTTAAAGGCACTGTGGTACCCTCCCGTAAACAGGTTGCGGCTCAACCTGCGGGTTTTGATCTCAATTTTCCTTACTTTTTTGATCAGTTCGGCGGTATCCATCACTTTACAAGGTCAGAAACGGGGTTGTCTTTTTTCATATAGGGCTTCAGACTGGCATAGGGAACCAACAGCGTCTGCCGGCCATATTGGGTATGAAACAGGGTGCTTAACTCCAGCCCTTCCCGACGCAGGGTAAACATGGGGAACCCTTCCCGGACCAGCCACTCCCGGTATTCGGGATCGGCGCCGTAGTGGGGGAGTTTGGGTGATTCGCGTTTGGAGAAATCGTCAAGCCATCCGTTGATATTGAAACTTTTGTTGAACAGGTCGTCGAACGTGATCAACTTTCCGCTGCGCAGGTCGAAACTGAACGATTGTCCGCGCGACTGTTTATTCCAGGTTTCCGAAAAAGTGAGATAGCCGCTGAGCAGATTTTCGGTCAGGCAGGCGATCTCCGCCCAGCAGGTTGCCCGTTGCGCGCTGCGATTGGCAGGGATACGCTGTTTTTTTTGTGCCGCAATGGTGGCCTTACACTCGGTGAGCCAGGTATTTACCTGCTGGTCGAGCCAGGAGTTGCAATTTTTACAATTGGTCAACGGGTAAATGGCATCATAACTGGAATTGTAATCGGCAAAGTCATAACAACCCAGTTGATAATTATTCCGCTGGGTGAACTTGAACGTCCTTTTTTCGCCGCTGCCGACCCAGTTGCAGTCGGTACTCTGCAAATTTTTGAGGTTACCCTGGAGCAGGCCCGCCATTTTTCCGCTGGGCAAAAGGGCTTCGATCTCATAATTGCCTTCCCGGTCCATTTCACCGTGCAGGTCATATGTTTTGGCGTCAGATTCTACCCACAAATACCCGTAAAGGCTTCCATTGTGAATACGGATCAGGATCATATCGGCGCGTGCGCCGTTGAAACGGGTAATATACCGGCCGGCCCATTTGTTCTCGCTGCAGTTATAATTGGGTATTTGACCGGGGGCCAGTTCTTCGGCATCGAGAAAACTGCCGAGCGAGTTATTGTGGTTGGTCCATTCGGCATCGATTCGGCGATTGTCCAGGTTGCCCCGGAGCCTGCCTGTAATTGCTTTGGAGCCGTCGCGTTCTTCCAGGTTCAGTACTTTGCCGTCAAGAGTGCCGTCGAGCCGAAAACGATCGCCGCTTTTGGAGTAGTTCAGGTACCCGCGGCAGTTTTTGCCGTCGTAACCAAGGGCAATATCGACCACAGATACGTCGTCGAAGCGGCCCTTGAAATACCGCACCCATTTGATATCAGACGGTTTCTCGAACAATTTGGCAATGGCGGTGTCTTTCACGGCTGCGGGCGCCGAGGGAGGCGTCTTGGCAGGCGGCGTTTTGGCCGGTGGCGTCTTGATTTTCTGTGAAAAAGCAAACCCCGGCGCCATCAATATGCAACACACAAGTGCCAAAGCCGGTGCGGCAAAGCGGCGGGATAAAATCATTTCAGGCGATATGGTATGGATAAAATTAAGCATGATAAACGGTTTTGGGCGACGCAGAAAACACGCCGCGGTCAGGCTAGGGCACCTCTACGGTGTTCAGAATTTTTTCAGTGATATCCTCCGGAACAATATTTTCCGCCTCGGCTTCATACGTCAGTCCAATGCGATGCCGCAAAACGTCGTCGCAAACAGTGCGCACGTCCTCCGGGATCACGTAACCGCGGCGGCGCAGAAAGGCCATGGCCCGCGCAGCCTGTGCCATAGCGATCGTGGCGCGCGGTGAAGCCCCGTAATTGATAAGCGGCAGCAGGCTTTTCAGGCCATATGCCGCGGGGTTACGTGTAGCGAATACGATGTCCAGGATGTAATGTTCTATTTTTTCATCGATATAGATGCCGTGCATTACCTCCCGGGCGCGCATCAGTGTTTCAAGGGATACCACTTTATGTACATGAGGCTGATCGCCGCTCAGGTTACGGCGCATGATGTCGCGTTCTTCCTCTTTTGTCGGATACCCGATTTTGACCTTCAGCAAAAACCGGTCGACCTGCGCTTCAGGCAGGGGATAGGTACCTTCCTGCTCGATGGGGTTTTGAGTCGCCAGTACCAGAAACGGTTCTTCGAGGTGAAAAGTATCGCTGCCGATGGTCACCTGGCGTTCCTGCATGGCCTCCAGCAAGGCACTTTGTACCTTGGCTGGCGCCCGGTTGATCTCGTCGGCAAGCACGAAATTGGCAAAAATGGGTCCCTTCCGAACGGTAAATTCCGATTTGGAGGGACTGTAGATCATGGTTCCGATTACATCGGCCGGAAGCAGGTCCGGGGTGAACTGAATTCGGCTGAATTGAGCATCCACAGCTTGGGCCAGGGTTTTTATGGCCAGGGTTTTTGCAAGACCCGGCATCCCCTCCAGCAAAATATGGCCTTTGGTAAGCAACCCGATCAGCAGGCGTTCGAGCATGACTTCCTGCCCGACAATGACTTTAGAGGTTTCAGCGTGAATTTGTTCTACGAAAGCGCTTTCGGCGTGGATGCGGTGATTAAGAGCCTGGATATCTATGTAGTTCTGCATTGTATGTTGTCTTATCCGATATTGGGATGACTTAAGGAGCCGCGCAAAAATAGCGCATTGAAACACAGTTCCCTTCAGATTTGGTCAAATCGACAGGGAAAATCTGTCCCGGGCAAACACAACGCCATTTTTTCCGATTAATTTTCAATTTGTTTTGAAAACAAAAAACCTTGAATTGCATTTAAGTAAGCAAAGTAGCGGGCTAACGGCCAACACTATTTTTGTTTTGCCCGTTTTTGCGCTACTTCCGAAACAAGTGAAATCAACAAGTCAAATAAAATTTGCTGCCATATGGGAGCTATGAACGTTCAGGAGGCGAAAGCCAAATTCATTGAATCGTGGGGCAAAATGGCCAGCGATTGGGGTATTAATCGCACCATGGCCCAGGTACACGCGCTGCTGCTCATCGCACCGGAGCCCCTTACCGCCGATCAGGTCATGGAAGAACTCGGCATTTCCCGCGGCAACTCCAACATGAACCTTCGGGCACTGATGGATTGGGGGCTGGTACACAAACAGCTCCGCAACGGCGAACGCAAGGAATATTTTTTTGCAGAAAAAGATATGTGGACGGTCGTGCGGCAAATCATCATCAACCGCAAACGACGCGAACTCGACCCGATGCTGAAGGTACTCGACGAGGTGGCAGGCGTAGAAGAGAACTGTCCCGAGTCGGAACATTTTTGCGAGGTGGTGCGCGATATCCGCAAGTTTTCGCACAAAGCCAACCAAACACTCGATGCCCTGGTTAAGGCCGAGTCCAACTGGTTTACCAATACTTTTATGAGTATGGTGCGATAGGGTTTTGTGCAAAAAAGAACAGCCATTCTGTAACCCGGAATGGCTGTTCTTTTTTGCAGACAAAACGACCTTTATTCCACCAGTATCTCCGAATGTGGCAGTGCCCACTCTCTTTCCATGGTGATCAGCACGATGGCATCGCCCGGTTTGCATTGTGCCAGCACAGTATCAACCGGAACCTCCCGGTATGTTTCTTCGGAAAACAGCGTCAGCGTTTTCGTATTCCCGTCGCGTATGGCAATCTTGAACGGGATATTATTGCCACCTTCCCGACCTTTCCCATCGTCCAGTATTACCGGATAAAGTGACAGGATCCCCCCTGCATTTGCCGGTATAACGCACTTCCCTTTTGGAGAATAATCGTCGACAAGCATACTATGATTTATAAAGATCGCGGAGCAATTGGTAAAATTCTTTTGGGCAAAAAGGCCGGCAGGGCTTAAAAAAAGCCCGGCAATGGCAATTATAATCACTTGATTGATACGCATATTATCCGGTTTTTAGTGAAAAATTAACAGCCGTCGAGAATGCGGATGATTCGCTTGGCTTTGTAGTCGCTCTTCCGGACCGGGATGATCAACAAATGATCTTCCAGTTTTGCATGGCTCAAAACATCTGATAATTCTACTTCCGTGACTTCCGAATTGATGTCGGATTTTCCGGCCGTTATGATCTCGCCGTCCCGACGCAAACATATCCGGAACGGAATTTTTACCGCTTCCGATGATTCTGGATCACCTTTGACCAGCGAAAGTATACCCTTGCTTTTGATCGAAAAGTCAGCAAATTCCAATGGTTTGTTGTTGAGCAGCAACGGGTTACAATAAAAATTAGTACCCGCTTCTTCTACATCGCACTGGCCAATCTCGTTATCCAGCACAACGGCATTGGCCCGCACGGTTCTATCCGAGATAAAAACGGCAGATTCAAAAAAATTCTTTGCCGAACTCATCGAGACCGGGTGTGGCCCTTCATCTTCCGGTTGGGCACAGGCACTCCAGAGCGTCATGGCAATGGCCGGGAACGCAAAACACCAAATATTGAACATTCGAAATTTCATGTGTACAGGTTTAAGTTGTGAAACTAGGCGTGATTCGAATCGGCAACAAAACTAATAGCGGCCTGTCTGACAAGGGTTACGGCGCTGTAAAACAGTGTAAAAGAAGTGTAAAACGTGTTTTTCCTGAAAAAGCGTCCTTATTTTTGAGCGTATGAACCGAGTTCTGAATAGAAATCTATGGCTCCCGGGTGTTGTCGCCCTCTTCGGATTGATGGCCCTGCAGGCCTTCAGGCAACAGCAGGCAACGGAAGTTGGCGAACGCCTGTTTTCCGAAAAGGTAAACCTGGCCCTGCGGTATACCGCCCACCGGCTACTGGCATCGGCAGGTAATCATACCGGCGCCATTCCACCTGTTGAAAATCCGGAAGAGACTGTATGGGTGGTACGACTGGAGCAAAACTTTGACTATGACAGTGTCCCGCACATAATACGCGAGGCATTTGCATTGCACCATGTGGAGGGGGAATACAATGTTGCCGTTATCAACTGCCAGACGGATGACCTGATGTTGGGCTTTACCGCCAGTACATCCCGCGACGACACAGGCGTTCCCTGTGCCGGAAGAGATCAAATGGCAGGATGTTTCAACCTGAGGGTATCTTTTCCCGACCGGCCCGGAGCCGGGTACCTGGTCACAGCCTGGCCCTGGACCGGTGTACTGTTGTTGCTTGTATTGGTAGCCTGGGGCTTAGTCGTCCTGTTTCGCCGGGGCAAAAGGACAGCCACGCCTGTCGAAGAGCCGGTTCTTTCCCCCGAACTGGCACCGCTGCTGTTTGGACAGTCTGTTCTCGATGTACAGAATCAAAAACTCGTGGTTAACGGCTCCGTCAAGAACCTGACCTACCGGGAAACAAAGCTGTTGCGCCTGTTCTGCGAACACGCCAATATTTTACTGGACCGCGACCAGATTTTGCGCCTGGTATGGGAAGACGAAGGCATCATTGTCGGACGCAGCGTCGACGTATTCGTGTCGCGCCTGCGCAAACTCCTCAAAGAAGATGAAACGGTAAAAATATCCAACGTACACGGTGTGGGGTACCGGCTTGAGGTTACCGGTTCCGGAAATGTTACATCCTGAGCCGCAATGCGAAATCAAGCACCCTGTTGTGGGCCCGCCATACCCGGTGATAGGGTACCAAAGGCGCTCCAAACGCCCGAAAACCCCGTTCGATATCCCTTTCCATACTGCCTTCGAAGTCCAGTCCGATGCCTTTTTCTGCACAAAACAGGATAGCTTGCCAGAACAACAACCAAACGGCTGCACTGCTTTTAAACGCGGGGTCTGTTCCTGTAAGCAACACATAAGCCCTGCTTTCGTCGAACACCAGATACAACCCGGCATGTGCCGCCGCCGTTTGTCGGTCGCGGGCAATATAACAGCGCGATTGGCCGCGTTCGACAAGAGCGCGATGAAGGCAGTTGAAGGTATCGAAGGCGTACGGCGGCCGGGTGTTTTTTCGGGCGAACGACTGTTCATGCAGCCCATACAGGAGAGCCGCGCTGTCTGTTTCGCAAAAAACGGTTACGGCCTGTTCTGCTTTTTTCAGATCGGTGCGCAGGGTATTTTTAAAGCCTGCCCTGATCTTTTCGGGATCGTCAATTGACTCAAATGCATAAGTGTAGCGGGTTGTCTGGCGAAAACCCGCCCAGTAAAATGGCAGCCAGTTCTCTCTGTCCGGATAAAAATTTTGTTGAAAAAGCGCAACTTCGGGCAATTGCCGGATCAGTTCTTCAAATATTTTTTTCTCGAACCCGTACCGGTTATATCCTTTAATACCGGATCGGGCCGGATACAGCAACCAGGGGCCGCCATAGGAGCTGAGAGGAGGCTGTTGGATCACCTTAAGGCCCATACGGCGCCTTATATAGTAGGGAAGTGCTGCAATCGTGCGACCATTGCCATCTGCTGCGAGGCATACATTCCAGTGCTGAGGCCCGCAAACCGCGTCGAGCCACCAGGGCTGCAGATGCGGTGGTACGGCAGTCAACTTGCAGAATTCAGCGTAACAGGTTTTGCGCACGGGCACGGATGTCTATTTTTGCTGCGAAGAAAAGCGATTCAAACTCAACCGACATGACACTCCGCGAACTTTTCGATTACCTGAGCAACAATCCTGCTGTTGTACTGGCATTTTTTATCGGTATTCCCTTCACCGCTTTACTGGCCGGCTTGATGGGAAAAGGAGAGGGCCATGTTTCTCCCTGGAAATATCTTTATGCGACGCTGGTGTACCTGGTTTGTGTACCGGGCATCTTCGCAGCGGCCCTGGCGGTTTACCTGTTTTTATTCGAACGGGGAGGGAGCATTCTCAATGTGAATTTGCTGACACAAGTGCTGCCGATAGCATCGATGATACTTACGCTGGCAATCATACGGCGGAATGTATCATTCGAACTGATCCCCGGCTTTGGAAAACTGTCGGGATTGATGATGATGATAGCCTCTACTTTTGTACTGATGTACTTTCTCGATCGTTTACATCTGGTAGCCTGGGTAAATGTGCCTGTGGTTTACCTTCTGCTTATTGTAGCCGGTTTGTTGCTCACCTTCCGGTTTGCGCTTAAAAGCCTGATATCCTAGACCGCCCGCTGATGCGTATTTACCTGCCAGTTTTATCCTTGTTGTTGTTTTGCCTTGGGGCGGTGGCCTGCCACAACCTGAAAAAAGAAACCCGACAGGTGTTCACTCAGGACGATGTTGCCGTAGAAGTAGCCCAGAATGTAGAGATACTTTATTCCGACAGCGCTGTCGTTCGGGTACGGGTCACCGGCCCGCTCATGCACAACCATATCGACCGCGACGATCCCCGTCAGGAGTTTCCCGCCGGCGTGAAAATTGAGTTTCTCGAACCGAACCTCTCCATAAAAAGCACTATCATTGCCAAAACAGCGATCCGGTACCAGGAAAAAGGAAGGATCATCGCCCGCGATAGTGTAGTACTTACCACCGCCAAAAAGGAAAAACTGGAAACGGAAGAATTGATCTGGGATGAAAAGATGGCCAAGGTTTTTACGGAAAAGTTCGTAAAAGTGACGAGACCGGGCGAAATCATTTATGGGTTCGGGCTGGAGGCCGAGCAGGATTTTTCTTACTGGAAAATCACTGTCCCGAAAGGCCGGATCAAGGTCGATCAACTCAACGAAGTGCTGAAATAAATACCTGACGTGTTGAAATGTTGTCCGTTGATCGGATATTTGTCAGGAAAACCCCCGTAACCAGGTCACATTAAAGTCAAATGGACGATCCGTCATCAAAACGATTCATCGGTTGGGCATCGGCCCTTCGCATCGGTAGCCATACATTTCCTGCCACCTTTTTGCTGTCCTTTCTGGCCGTTATGGCTGTTTTGGCGCTGGCGCCGTTTTTATCCGGTACCGGATGGGCGTCCCCCTTTCTGATAACAATCCTGCTGTTTTTCGCCCTGCTGTTTTTCAAGAACCTGATTTTTGCCAATATCTATAAAAACGCTTCCGCCGGCGGAGATGCCGCTCTGATCGAATACCTGGTGCAGCAAAATGTATCCGGCACGCCGGGCGAGGAAGAAGTGGAAATGGCCCTGCTTGAAAAAGCCTTGCACCTTAAACAAGTACGAGCGCACGACTGTATGGCCCCACGGCCCGAGATCATACATATCGACGTACAGGCGCCTGTCGAGGAGTTGCGCCAGTTGTTTATTGAAAGCAGTTTGTCGCGTATCCTTGTCACCGACGGCGACCTGGACAAAGTGCTGGGTTATGTGCACGTTCAGCAAATGTTTACGCATCCGCGCAGCATTCGCAGCATGGTTATGCACATCAATTTTGTGCCGGAGACCATACAGGTCAACGACTTGCTCAGCAAGTTTATCAAAAACCGCACGAACATTGCCTGTGTCGTCGACGAATACGGAAGTCTTGCCGGCCTCGTTACACTTGAAGATGTTCTGGAGCAACTTTTTGGCGATATAGACGACGAACACGACCAGGAGGAATTTATCGAGGCCCAGTTGAGCGAAACGGAGTTTTTATTCTCGGGGCGACTCAAGGTAGAGTATCTTAATGAAAAGTACCCCGAGATTGCGCTGCCTACTGGCCAGTATAACACCCTTTCGGGCTATCTCATCACAACTACCCAAACCATACCCGAACAAGGCGCCAGGCTCGAACTGGACGATAAAACCTACGTCCTGGAACTAGTCAGCGACCGGAAAATTGAGACCGTCAGGGTATTATTGCAATCGTGATGTCACAATGTTTTTCAAATAATAAAGGCCCGTGAACGAATTTTCAGGTCGCTATTCGTTTACATCCCTGTAAGAAGCCACTTATGACCACTTTTCGCCGGATATTTTATTCTTTCCCCTTGCGACTGCTTGCCCTGCACTTCCGCAATCACCTTTTATTGATCGGACTTTGGGTATTTCTGGCATTGCTTATGACCGGCACAGTGGGGCGTTTTTTTGGCATGCACTACCTGATCCTGACCCCTGAATACCGCGGCGAAGTCAATTTCTGGAGTTTTCTGATTTCAGGAGCCGCATTCGGCGCTTTTGTGATGATCTGGAACCTGACCACTTACCTGCTCAGCGCCAACCGGTTCCCCTTCCTCGCTACCCTGAGTGCGCCATTCACCAAATTTTGCATCAACAACAGCCTGATCCCGCTGCTGTTTTTTTGTACTTTCCTGACAGCATCGACCTGGTTTCAATGGCACGACGAATTCAGCAAAACCTCGGAGGTTTTGTGGAATATTACGGGTTTTATTGTCGGGTCTGTAGTATTGGTGGGCTTGCTGGTATTGTACCTGTACTTCACGAACAAAGATATCGGCTCGTTTTTGCGCCCCGGCGAGTTTATTCCCAATCCGGGAGGGCGCCTGCTGGCGCCGGGCTACCGGTTACCGACCATCTGGGAAATCCGGGAAGGCGCCACGCGCTGGCGTGTGGATACTTATCTTACCGAACGGCTCCGGTTACGACTGGTGCGCAGCGTTGCTCATTACAACCCCGCCATGATCGCGCAGGTGTTCCGGCAGAACCACCTAAACGCTGTGATTGTGCAGGTTGTAGCATTGCTCCTGCTCATGGCCCAGGGGATATTTATGGACAGCGAGTGGGTGCGTATACCGGCCGGCGCTACGGCATTCATTCTGGCCAGTATCGTCATGTCCATGTTCGGGGCCGTTACTTTCTGGTTCCGGCGTTGGAGCATGTTGATCTTTATATGCCTGGTGATCGTGGTCAATTATATCACCGGGTTTGGATTCTTCAACTACCGCAACCGCGCCTACGGCATCGATTATCGCGAAGAAAATCGCGTTTCCTATTCCTATAAAGCGCTGGAGGATATTTGTTCGCCGGAAAACCTGCGCCGCGACAAGGCCGCAACGCTGGATATGCTCAACAACTGGCTCGCTAAAAACCGCACGCAGGCCAACCCAAAACCAAAAATAATTTTCCTCTGTGTCAGTGGGGGAGGCATGCGCTCATCCCTGTGGACCATGCAGACACTCCAGCAGGCGGATCGCGCCACAGGCGGAAAACTGTTGCGTCAATCGGCATTGATCTCGGGAGCCTCGGGCGGCATGCTTGGTGCGGCCTACCTGCGGGAGGTTTACCTGCGCCAGCAAAACGGCGCACCGGTATCGGTATACGATTCCACGCTGGTCGACGATATCAGCAGGGATCTGCTGAACCCTGTCACGTTTGCCATCATAGCCAACGATCTTTTTTTCCCAATCTCTACCTTCCGGTCGGGCGACTTTACTTACCGAAAAGACAGGGGTTATCTCTTTGAAAGCCAGTTGAATGAAAACTGCCATGGCTTGTTGTCCAAACGCCTGGCCGCGTACCGCGAACCCGAACGCGACGCGAAAATTCCAATGATGGTGGTTTCACCATTTGTACTCAATGATGCCCGGAGGATGCTCATCAGCCCCCAAGGGGTGTCGTATCTGATGAAACCCTTTGACCAGGGTCGGTTGTCCGCCCAGTTGGAAATTGACGGCGCTGATTTCGGCCGGCTTTTTTCGAAGCAGCAGGCAGACAGCCTGGCTTTTACCAGCGCACTGCGTATGAACTGCACCTATCCGCTGATATTGCCCAATGTCTGGCTGCCCACTACTCCCTCTGTGGAGTCCATGGACGCCGGATTTCGCGACAATTACGGCATTACCATTGCTGCCCGCTTCGTCCATACTTTCCGGGACTGGATACTGGAAAACACCGGAGGTGTGGTATTTGTGCAGGTTCGCTGCTGGCAAAAGATTGATCCGATCGTAAAAAGCGACTCCAAAGGCATTTTACACACCCTGCTCACACCTGCCAATGCTGCGGCCAACCTCACTTCGATGCAGGATTTCGACCAGGACAATACCCTTGCATTGCTCAGCGATGTGTTGGGCAAAAACAAACTCGAAGTAGTGCGCTTCCTGTACCGTCCGGTGCGCAAGCAAAACGAAGCGTCTATGAGCCTGCACCTTAGTAAAAGAGAAAAACTAGACCTGCTTCGGGCATATTATGCTCCTGAAAACCAGGCCAGCCTGGCTGCCCTGAAGCAAATCCTCCGCAAGTAGTCCTTATTTGTTGTTGTGGACGGCGACGGATACCCCGGTTGCAGGCAATAAGATCAGACCAATAGCCTTCCCTCCCAACATTCCGGCCCCGTTTCGTGTTTTAATAGGTATTTTTGTCCCAAATACGGATAGACATGACTGCCACACGCAACGAACAGGATTTGATCCAGCAGGTGCTCAATATTTTTTCCGCCCAACTGGAAAAGAACGGTTACCGTAAAACGCCCGAGCGGTTTGCCATTCTGGAAGAGATATACAAACGGAGCGACCACTTCGATGCCGAAGCGTTGTATATCCACATGAAAAACAGGAATTACCGGGTCAGTCGTGCTACCGTGTACAATACGCTCGAACTGCTGGTGGCTTGCGATCTGGTCAAAAAACACCAGTTCGGAAAAAACCTGGCCCAATATGAAAAGTCGTACGGCTACAAACAACACGACCACGTGATCTGTGCCAATTGCGGTAAAGTGGTAGAATTCTGCGACCCGCGTGTCCAGCAGATCAAGGATATGGTGGGCGATCTCCTGAATTTTAAAATCACCCACCATTCGCTCAATTTCTACGGAATATGCGGCAGCTGCCAGAAGGAAATGGAGTTCGGGATTGTTCGCAAACAGCCCAAAGCGGCTGAAGACGAGCCGGGGTGGGGCGACTGATTTGGGAAGCCGTAGCAGTAGAGCCGTTCGCTCCATTTCTACAGATCGTCATTTTTATTCCCGCCTGCTGTTACTTACTCCACCTCTGTCACTTTCAACATATTGGTCCTGTAGCGGCGGTGCAACGGCATGGCGCCTGTATTGATCACCGTATCGCCGATATTGACAAACCCGCTTTCCTTCAGGATATCCGTACAATCCTGGATGGTTTCGTCGGTTGTGGTAAACCGATCATAGTAAAAGCACTGCACGCCCCAGATCAGGTTCATGGTATTCAGCATATTAAGGTGGTCGCTGAATATGAAAATGCGTGCATTGGGTCGGAAACTGCTGACCTTAAACGCCGTATAACCGGAGGTTGTCATGCCGATAATGCCCTTGGCGCCAATTTCCTCTGCGACCCGGCAGGCATTGAAACAAACTACGTCAGAGTGGAACAGTTTTGATTTTTCAACGGCTCGCGGGCGCTTGCTCTCAATTTGAGGCCAGTACTGGCGCTCGGCTTCAGCGATGATACGCCCCATATACTGCACCACCAGCTCGGGATATTTGCCCACCGAGGTTTCACCACTGAGCATTACCGCATCTGCTCCGTCGAGCACGGCATTGGCCACATCCGTCACTTCTGCCCGGGTGGGGGAGGGGTTAACAATCATGCTGTCCATCATCTGGGTCGCTACGATAACAGGCCGGGCATATTGCATACAAAGGCCCACGATCTCTTTTTGAGTAGTCGGCAGGCGTTCGATAGGCATTTCAACCCCGAGGTCGCCCCGGGCAACCATGATACCGTTGGCGGATTTTATGATTTCCCGGATGTTGTTGACCGCCTCGGGTTTTTCAATTTTAGCCATCACTTTTGCCGGATGCCGCCTGTCTTCAATGATCTGCTTCAGGTCATTGAGGTCTTCTGCACGGCGAACAAAGGAAAGAGCGATCCAGTTGACCGGCTGTGTCAGGATAAAATCCAGGTCTTCCCTGTCCTTTTCGGTCATGGACGGGAGTTTGACATTGGTATCGGGCAGGTTTACGCCTTTATTGCTGCTCAAAACCCCTGTGTGCAGACATCTCAGGCGAACCGTATCCACTCCGTTGGTGGCTACTACTTCGAAAACAAGTTTGCCGTCGTCCATCAGGATGCGTTCGCCTACTTGGCAATCTTCGGCAAACTCCGGATACGACATGTATATCCTGTCTTTGGTACCTTCTGCGTGTTCATCATTCACGATGGTGATGATGTCGCCCTCTTCGAGGGGCAAAGCATTGTCTTTTATTTTGCCTACCCGGAGTTTCGGTCCCTGCAGGTCAGCCAGAATACCAATGTGGGTATTAAACTGCTGGTTGATGTTCTGAATGTGTTCAATTACCTTCAGGTGATCGGAGTGGCTGCCGTGACTGAAATTAAGCCGAAAAACGTCAACACCGGCTTTCACCAGTTTGAGCAGGTTTTCATAAGTGTTGCAGGCCGGGCCAACGGTTGCGACGATCTTGGTGTTCTGCGATCCGTCTTTACGCATAGCGGGTTTATTTTTTTCGAGCAAGGTAGTAGCTTCTACGAGTGTCATCGTCCCATTTTTACTTTAAGTGTAAAATTTACAATAAGAGGGCGGTACAAAAGTAGCATACTTACTCCATATACTCCAATTGAAAAAATGTGATAACGCTGCTTAAAACATGAAACTGTCGTAGATGCGGCAGATTTTAGGCGTTTTGCAGTGTTTATCAATTAACTAAAGTTAGTGTAATATTTACATATTCCTGTTCAACAGGCTTACAGGGGTGGAGGAAAAATTCCGGCACAAAAATTTTTTAAAACGTAGGGATAGCCGTTTCTTTGCCCCTCGAAAAATTGAATTTTTTCACTAAAGTTTTAGAAAAACATGGCAAATGTAGCCGAACGCGTTAAGAAAATCATCGTCGACAAACTGGGCGTGGATGAAAATGAAGTAAACAAAGACGCCAACTTCATCCAGGACCTCGGCGCAGACTCGCTCGATACGGTGGAACTTATCATGGAATTTGAAAAAGAGTTCGATGTTTCCATTCCCGACGAACAGGCTGAGAAGATCCAGACTGTTGGTCAGGCAATCGAATACCTCGAAGGGCATACAAGTTAATCTTGATTTTTAGTTCCTTTCCACCTGATACCCGGGTTTTGTTGACTGAAAGGTTCAAAGCTTTGTTTGCTTTGAACCTTTCATCTTTTCGGGAAACAGTGTGCGTAAATTGCAGGCACTACCTTATCGGGTATTAATCCTGATGTTTTACCTTTGCTCGTTATCCACAAATTTTTCCAGTATAACACCCCATACCATTTTGATTTATCCAATCCGAAAGTATGAAACGAGTTGTTGTAACCGGCATCGGTGCCATTACCCCCATCGGCAATACTATTCCTGCTTACCTTGATGGATTGCAGCAAGGGAAAAGTGGCGCCAATATGATCACCTTATTTGACGCAACACTGTTCAAAACCCGTTTTGCGTGTGAAGTAAAGGACTTTAATGCCGAAGATCACCTCGATCGACGGGAGGTCCGCCGCCTTGACCGTTTTACCCAGTTTGCTATGGTTTCTGCGGCCGAAGCGCTTCAGAATTCCGGACTCGACCTTGAAATTGTGGATAAAGACCGGGTAGGCGTGATCTGGGCATCGGGCATCGGAGGTCTCGCCACACTGGAAAAAGAAATTGAAGACCATATCCTGGGGAATGGCATACCCAAACACAATCCCTTCCTGATTCCTAAAATGATCTCGGATATCGCAGCCGGGCAGATATCGATCCAGTATGGCTTCAGAGGTATCAATTATGCTACTGTTTCCGCCTGTGCTTCATCGTCGCACGCCCTGATGAATGCATTCGACTATATCCGGCTTGGTAAAGCCAATATTATCGTCGCAGGAGGGTCGGAAGCAACCGTTACCAAAACGGCCGTCGGGGGATTTAACTCGATGAAAGCCCTCAGCGAACGCAACGATGAATTTGCTACCGCTTCCCGGCCTTACGACAAAGACCGCGACGGTTTCGTACTTGGCGAAGGGGCGGGCGCCCTGATTCTCGAAGAGTACGAACACGCCAAAAAGCGCGGCGCCCGGATATATGCCGAGGTCGTAGGTGCCGCGGCCAGCGCCGACGCCTATCACATTACAGCCCCGCATCCCGAAGGCGCAGGAGTAATCAATGTCATGAATTTTGCACTGGAAGAAGCCGGAATGAACCCGGAAGACATTGATTACGTCAATACACACGGTACATCCACGCCTTTAGGCGACGTCGCAGAATTGAAAGCGATTGAAAAGGTATTTGGCGACCATGCCGCCAAATTGAATATTTCTTCTACCAAAAGCATGACAGGGCACCTTCTGGGTGCTGCGGGCGCTATCGAGGCTATAGCCTGCATACTGGCCATGCAACACGATTTTATCCCCCCCACGATCAACCACTTCACAGACGACCCGGAAATTGACCCGAAATTTAACCTGACCTTTAATGAGGCCCAACAGCGAAAGGTGAAGGCTACATTGAGTAATACGTTCGGCTTTGGAGGCCACAACGCTTCTGTCATATTCCGGAAAGTGTAATATTTCAAAACACATTGATTCTGTGCGATTTATTCGACGATTTTATAATTATTACCTGCACCCGGATAAAGAACTGGCCCGGCGCCTGAAGACGCTTGTGGGTTTTACCCCCGTTCATCTGTCTCTGTTCAAACTGGCTTTTTTTCACAAAAGCACGTTTAGCTCGCAGGATTATGCCATTGCCAACAACGAACGCCTCGAGTTCCTTGGCGATGCCGTACTGAGCACTATCGTCGGAGAATATCTGTTTAAGAAGTACCCGAACAGCGACGAGGGTTTTCTGACGAAAATGCGCTCCAAGATCGTAAAACGCAATTCGCTCGACGAAATCGCGGATAAAATGGGCCTCGATCTTTTTTTGGCCAATTACAACCAGACGCGCCTTTCCAAGTCCATGCTCGGCAATGCCCTCGAAGCACTTGTTGGCGCCGTTTATATCGAAGTAGGTTACAATAAAACCAGACAATACGTCGTAAAACGCATCCTGCGGCGTTATCTCGACATCCACGAACTGGAACATTTTGACGACAATTACAAAAGCCAGTTGCTTGAATGGTGTCAGAAAAACGGGCGTTCTATTGAGTACAAGGTGGTCGCCAAATACAAAAGCGAAAAACGCGACAAGTTTAAAGTGGCCGTTTATGTTGATGGCAAAAAACTCGGCACCGCAGATGATTTCAATAAAAAAAGTGCCGAACAACTCGCCAGCGAACGCGCTATGGTAGCAATGGGCATACCCAGCGGCAATGGAACCTCCTCCGCTACGGGCGTCAGGGATGTAAAAGGAATGGAAGAAGAGGATTGAGTACGCTGAAACTGCTTCACAATATGGATACGCACGCTTTTTTTCGCGACAGGTTGCTGGCCTGGTTCGCTCAAAGTCATCGACCCATGCCCTGGAAAGCAGAAAATGATCCCTACCGTGTCTGGCTTTCCGAAATAATACTTCAACAAACGCGGGTCGAGCAGGGGATGCCCTATTACCTGCATTTTATCGAACGTTTTCCCGACGTGACGCAACTCGCCCATGCACCCGAAGACGAGGTACTCAAAGCCTGGGAAGGGCTCGGCTATTATTCCCGTGCACGCAATCTTCATGAAACGGCGAAATTCATCGCCGGCGAACTAAACGGCGTATTCCCCAACTCTTATGCCGCCATACGCGCGTTGAAAGGTGTCGGTGATTATACCGCCGCAGCCATTGCTTCTTTCGCTTTCGGCCTGCCGCATGCAGTACTCGACGGCAACGTCTATCGCGTGCTTTCCCGCTTTTGGGATATTGAAACCCCGATAGATACGCCAAAGGCAAAAAAGGAATTTGCCGAGCTTGCCCGGCAATTGCTGCCTTCCGGACAGCCCGGCGACTTCAACCAGGCTATCATGGACCTTGGGGCAACAGTTTGTACCCCCCGGCTGCCACAATGCACGTCCTGCCCTCTAAACTCCGAATGTCGTGCTCTCCGCCTGAATAAGGCCGGAGAGCTGCCTGTAAAATCAAAAAATCCGGTCAAAAAAGACCGCTTTTTCCTCTATCTCGTAGTCAATTACCGCCAACAAACGCTGGTGCAAAAACGCGAAGGCAAAGATATCTGGCGCAATCTGTACGAGTTTCCCCTGCTCGAAGCCATATCGTTACCGGCCGATAACCAGGAAATACTACAATGCCTGTCCGGGTATTTTTTTGATGGTCAATTACCCCCCGGCGCCGAATTTAGCGCCATATCCAAACCGTACCGCCAGACCCTTACCCATCGACGGATCACCGCAATATTTGGAGAAGTAAATTTCAGCAGTGAAACCCCGGAAAGCACGTTCCACCGCTCCCCGTTTGAAAACAGCAAGCTGGTTTCAAAGTCAGAATTGAAAAAAAATATCGCAGTTCCGCGCGTTATCGATTGGTATTTGCAGGAGAAAGCTTTAACTTTAAGGTTGATTTAGAACCCGCTTTGTTTAACCTAAAAATTTTTACTGCCATGATTAACAAAGTAACCCTTATCGGCAACCTCGGCGGCGATCCCGAAATTCGTCATCTCGAAAATGGTGCGGCTGTTGGCCGTTTTTCTGTAGCAACCAATGAGAGCTACAAAGACAAGGACGGCAACTGGCAGACGCTCACGGAATGGCACAATGTTGTAGTTTGGCGTGAGCTTGCAGAACGCGCTGAAAAACAACTCAAAAAAGGTATGATGGTGTATGTGGAGGGTAAAATATCCTACCGCAAATACGCCGGACAGGATGGTGCCGAGCGCCACGTGACTGATATTGTGGCCAATACATTCCGCCTGTTGGAAAAACGCGAAGGCACCGGCGACAGCCGTTTCCCGGCATCCGAACCCTCAGGCCGCAATCAGGAGGCTTCTGCCATGCCTACTACTGCCGATGTAGCCACAGAGGCGAATGGCGATGACCTGCCGTTCTGACCATGGAGCCTAACCGGCATTAAAACACACACCCGACGAAAATGGGTTTGATCATCATCGGGCTACTGGTTTATCTTCTTGTACTCCTGGCTGAAAGCGCTCTTATGGCCATGTCGCCGCAAGATTTGGAGCAACTTCGTACGGATGCAGCGCCATCCGCACAACGGGCAGCAGCTTTATCCAGAGAAATTCGGCCAGCTATGGCTGCGTTGCTGTTGGCACGTATCCTGCTAAAACTATTGCTGATTATCTTTCCTGCAATATGGTTATGGCAGTCGAATGTGACCCGCACGACGTTATATAACCTGGCTCTTCAGCTGGGAGTTCAGGAAGCATTGGTATGGTGTGTTAGCGCCCTGGGGCTGGCTGCTGCGCTGGCCTTGTTTTTCTGGTCGCTTAAAAAGATCAATGTTTCCAGTCATGTTGCCGGCAGTGCCTCCTTTTGGGTCAAACACCTGAGTATTTTCATTGCTTTTTGGAAAAGCCTCTTTTCGCCGTTTATCCGAACGCCAACCCAGGCAAATAAGGCCGAACAAGACAATGAAAGCAGCAATAGTACCCCGGCAAGCCTTGCCAGCGAAAAACGCGAAATTGAACTCTTGAAAAGTATCGTCAAATTTGGCGATGTCACCGTAAAGCAAGTTATGCAGCCGCGTTCCAAGGTTGTGGCTATAGATTTTCGCGTAGGATTCCACGATTTGCTTGCCACAGTACGCGAGGCCGGGTTCTCCCGACTTCCGGTTTACCAGGAAGACCTGGATAACGTAACGGGTATTCTGTACGTCAAAGACCTGCTTTCACACCTGGATAAATCAGATGATTTCGAGTGGCAATCATTGATCCGTACAGATGTAATGCTGGCGCCGGAAAGCAAACGGGGGACAGAACTGCTGCAGGAATTCAAACGGCAAAAAATACACATGGCCATTGTTGTGGATGAGTATGGCGGCTCATCTGGCATTGTGACCCTTGAAGATGTTTTGGAGGAGGTAACCGGCGAAATTCGCGATGAATTTGATGAAGAAAGTGAAGTCAGGTACAGGAAGGTTGATGACTTCAACTATATCTTTGAAGGTCAGACCCTTTTGAACGATGTTTGCCGCATCGTTGGGCTCGATTCAGGGGCCTTTGACGCCGTAAAGGGCAACGCAGATACCCTGGCCGGCCTTGCCCTTGAACTGAAAGGCGATATACCCAAAACAGGCACGGAGATTACCTGGGGTGGATATGTGCTCAGCGTTACTGCCGCCAACAGTCGCCGTATCGAGCAACTCAAACTCACACTCCCGCGTTAATAGAGCATCAGGGTATTCACCACAGCGCACTGCACACATTACAATATGTTGAAATTCAAGGTTCTCGACGCATATTTCATTAAAAAGTACCTGTCGACATTTTTCTTTTCGCTACTGATTTGTACCCTCATTTCGGTAGCTATTGATTTTAGCGACAAGGTGAAAAGCTTTATCGAGAAGCCTTGTACCCTTAAGGAGATCGTATTCGACTACTTTACAGGGTTTATCCTCCACATGGCTGGCCTGCTGCTTCCGCTCTATACCCTTATCGCCGTAGTCTTTTTTACTTCCCGGCTGGCCTTCAACTCTGAAATATTGTCTATTTTGAATGCCGGGGTGAGTTTTCGCCGCCTGTTAAGGCCGTATATCATTGTTGGTTCCGCCATTGCTGTTTTTCACCTGGCCCTCAACCACTTTATTGTACCTCAACTCAACAAGTCAAGGCTGCTGTTTGAGCGCACTTATGTCTGGACGACCGGACAGGATAAAGGCCGTACAACAAATGTTCATTTTCTTGTTGCACCGGATACAAAAGTGTTTATCAGAGGCTTTAATAAAAGCAGCAATACAGCCAATGGGCTGCGAATAGAGCACTTCAAAGGCACTCGCATTACGAGCATCCTGGAGGCCGACATAGCATCATGGAAAAACGAAACAAACCGATGGCAACTGAATAGTTATAGCATTCGCAACTTTGACGGGCTTCACGAACGGTATACGCAGTTCATGGCGCCATTGGATACCATGATCAACCTTTCTCCAAAAGACTTTACCTACTACAACAACCAGAACGAAGAAATGACCTCCATCGAGCTGCTGGAGGCCGTCGAGCGCGATCGAAGCCGGGGCTCATCCAATTCCAAGAAATATGCTATTGAATTTCATCGCCGTACCGCCGATGCGTTCACCAATATTATCCTGACGGTGATAGGGCTGGCGGTGGCCGGTCGGAAGGTTCGGGGCGGCATGGGCCTTCACCTTGCCGTCGGTATAGGCATAGGGGCGTCCTTTATCCTGCTTTCAAAATTTGCCATATCTTTTGCCATCAGCAGCACACTCCCTATCATACTGGGAATGTGGATACCCAATATACTGTTCATTTGCATTGCTTTTTGGCTAGCTGCAATTGCCCAAAAATAACATTGGCTCAAACATTTACTGCCGGCTAAGTACTATATCAATATCCCGCCATACATTCCAGTCTTTGGCATACAGAAAGTTGAGCCGATCAACAGACAACTCATTTATTTTCAAACCTTTGAAGCCATCCAAAGGAGAAAAAACACTTGGTTTTATTGCCGGCAATGCGGTGTTTTGCCTGCTTTCGGCATAACCGACCCAGGTTTTTTTACCTGTGAAAACTGCCCACCAATTTTTTAAGGCAATCTGCATTTTTCCCGGAAAAAACACCCCTATCGGAAGAGTAATCAACAGGAACAGACATATAGAAATATCCAAAACCCGTTTGTTTCGCCTTTGCCCGGGCTGTGCAATATTGTAGCGTATTTCAATGGTGTATAATTCGCCCGGTTCATTCTTGCTGCTGCTTCCAATGATACTCATACTCTCCTCCGGTATGATCTTGTATGAAATGGCGGGGCCCAATCGTGTCATCCAGCCAAGTATTTCCTGCGAACGAACGTCTTTTGAACAAAAAATAACTTCGTCAATTCTGTAAATCCGAACAACTTCATCGAGCTGATCAATATTCCCCAAGGCGCCCGCCGAGAGTATTTCATTTTGAGTTTGTCCCGCGAGCGATTCGCCTGCCTTTAGGTTTGCCGGCGCAACTGTTCCGATAAAGTTTTTTACAATGCCCGCCTGGTTCAACAAGCCGATTACCCTGGCGCTTTCTTCTATGGAACCAACGATTACAAGATTTTTGACTCGACTTCTCCCTATTCTGAAATTGCGAAATTCCATAAAATGAAGAACTGTCCGGATTCCAATTGTCGATAAAACTGCCCATACTGCCCCCATCAATACCAAAGCCCGCGAAGGTCGGTAGTCCAGGTCCAGAAACCCGTATACCGCTGCCAGTATAAGGGTGCCGATGCCCAGGCCACGCACCAACCGACGAAGATCGTATCGCTGATCGTACCCGCCATTGAGCCAAACAGACCCCAGCCAGATGAGTATATACAATGGAAAATTGAACCACAATACATTAGTCTTGAACCATTCCGGATCCTTGTAGTAATAGTTTGCCCAAAAGGACTTGAGAAATACCAATCCGGCATAAATCGACAATGCGTCTAGCATAGGCAATTTAAGTTTTTGCCATATACCGCGCAGAAGGGTAATTCCTGCACGAAGCCAGATCGCCATCTGCAACATCAGAATAAACAGACCAGCCCTCCGCCCGGTAAAGTGCTTGCGCGTAAAGATGATCATGGCCTGATAAAACGTCCGGACGTAGTTGAGGCTGCCCTTTTTGGTGCTTTCGCCCTTGTAGTGGATAATGGTGGTTTCGGGAAAGTAATAGTTGGTGTATCCCGCCTTTACGATTCGGTACGAAAGATCAATGTCCTCCCCGTACATAAAGAAAGCCTCGTCGAGCAGGCCGGCCTTATCCAGAGCGCTTCGCCGGATAAACATGAATGCTCCAACCAGCACATCGACCGGATGGGTTTCATTCTCGCCCATATACCCAAGGTAATATTGATTGAACAGGCGGCTTTTAGGGAAAATTGCTGACAAGCCAAAGGTCTTGCAAAAAGCAACCCAGGGAGAAGGAAAACCCCGACGGCTTTCCGGAAGGAACTTGCCGCTGCCATCAATCAATTTCACACCCAATGCCCCGGCTTCAGGATGAGCATCCATAAAGCGCAGGCATTTTTCAAAGGTATCTTCTTCAACAAGGGTATCCGGATTGAGTAGCAACACATACTCACCCTTGCTTTCCCGAATAGCCTGGTTATTGGCTACTGCAAAACCGGGATTGTGTTTGTTTGCAATAAGCCGGACGTCGGGAAACTTCTCCTGCACCATCCGCACCGAGTCGTCGACAGAATTGTTGTCGACCACCCAAACCTCTGCATCGATACCATGAAGCGCCCTACGCACACTACCCAGTGCCTGCTCCAGGAAGTGGCGAACATTATAATTGACAATAATTACGGAAAGCCGCATGGCGGCAAAGTTGGTGGTTTAGGGTGATAGTTGGCTCAAAATTCTATCCACTTATTCTTGCTTTTTCCACTTGCGATAACGCGATCGATAAAACGCATACCGCGGACACCATCCTGTACCTTAGGGAAGTCCATGTATATGGGATCAGGCGTTTTCCCTTCCAGTCTTGCACGAACGCAATAGGCAAAATTGCGGTATATATTAGCAAAGGCCTCCAGATAGCCCTCCGGGTGCCCGGCCGGGATGCGGGTATGCGCCTGAGCCTCCGGGTATAATTGGCCCACGCCTGTGCGATACACCTGGGTTGGCTTGTCCAGCCATTTTGCAAGCAGTGTATTGGGTTCCATCTGACGCCATTCCAGACCGCCTTTTTCGCCGTAAACCCGAATATTGAGATTGTTTTCTTCTCCGGCACAAATCTGGCTGGCATGCAAAATACCTTTGGCGCCGTTATCAAAACGCAACAGGACATTGCCATCGTCGTCCAGTTGCCTGCCCGGAACAAAAATGCTGATGTCGGCGCAAAGCGCAGTGATCTGTAGTCCGGTCACATATTCTGCAAGGTTCTCCGCATGCGTACCAATATCACCCATAGCGCCGGCGATTCCACTGCGTTGAGGATCCGTACGCCAGGCAGCCTGTTTTTGTCCGGAAGACTCCACATTGGTGCTTAGCCAGCCTTGCGGATATTCAACCACAACCTTACGGATTTTACCTATTTCACCGTGCAGGATCATTTGACGCGCCTGCTTTACCATCGGATAACCCGTATAGTTATGGGTAAGGGCAAACAGTTGTCCTGATTTTTCAACTACCCGCTCCAGCGTTTGCGCTTCTTTCATATTAAAAGCGAGCGGCTTGTCGCAGATAACATGAAAGCCGTTTTCCAGCGCCATTTTTGTGGGAGCAAAATGCACATGGTTGGGCGTTACAATACTTACTATTTGCATGCGCTTGTTTGGGCTAAGCCGTTTTTCACGCCTGATCATATCCTGAAATGTACCGTAGCATCGATCGGGAGGCAAGCCCAATTCTGCCCCCGATCGTTTTGATTTCTCAGGGTCGCTGCTAAAAGCCCCGCAGACAAGTTCGATTTCGCCATCCAAAGCCGCTGCCATTCGGTGCACCCCGCCAATAAAAGCGCCGAGGCCTCCGCCAACCATACCCATGCGTATTTTTTGTTTCATGCAACAATCGTTTTAAATAAACAGTATAATCTGAGCCAATGTACGGCAATTCGGAGTCACCCGACACTACACAGGCGGCGTTCCACGTGGAACATGCATTCAATAGTGCGTTGCCAACCATTCCTTGAATACTTGAAAATCGGCCGGCATAGATACGGATTGCTTTTCTTTTTTTCGCAATACTGCAAGCCGCTCCGGCACTTCAATCGTGTGCCCAAGAATAGACTCAACCTCTTCGAGAAATTTGGCCGGGTGCGCCGTTTCAAGAATTACAGATCGGGTATTGGGTTCTTCGGCTTGAAATCTCCGAAAAGCCAGGTACCCCACAGCACCATGGGGATCCATAACATAACGATACCTGGTATCAACTTCACGCATAGCCTCTTTGGTTTGTTCGTCGGAAAACGCATATCCGGAAACCCAGGAGCGCAGCGTGTTCCACGTGGAACCATACAAATCGAGCATACGGACAAAGTTCGACGGCGCGCCGACATCCATGGCGTTAGAAATTGTAGGGATAGATGGCCGAGGTGTGTATTCGCCGCTTTCCAGATATTTTGGCACGACGTCATTCGCATTTGTTGCGGCAATAAACCTGTGTACAGGAAGTCCCATTTGCCTGGCCATTAAACCGGCAGTCAGGTTGCCGAAGTTGCCGGAAGGAACCGTAAACACAGTAGGGTAGTCGGCCTTGGGCAGTTGTTTCCACGATTCAAAATAATAGAACATTTGTGGAATCAGGCGGGCGATATTGATACTGTTGGCAGAGCTCATCCTTATTGCCTGTCGGAGATCTGTATCCAGAAAGGCCCTTTTTACCAATGCCTGGCAGTCGTCAAAAGTGCCCGCTACCTCAAGGGCTGTAATATTCGCGCCAAGCGTAGTCAGTTGTTTTTCCTGCAACGGACTTACTTTACCTGATGGATACAGAATAACAACTTTTATTCCCGGCGTGTGTAGAAACCCTGCTGCTACTGCCCCGCCGGTATCGCCGGAAGTGGCTACCAAAATCACGAGTTCCCTTGATTCATTCTTGTTAAAATAGGACATTGTCTGCGCCATAAATCTGGCGCCAAAGTCTTTAAAGGCAAGAGAAGGACCGTGAAATAGTTCAAGTATGAAGGTTTGCTCATCCAGCCTGACAACCGGGGCCGGGAAGGTTACCGCGTTTTCTATGATCGTTTGAAGGTCTGCGTCGGGAATATCTGCATGAAGCAACTTCTGCGCTACCGCAAAGGCGATCTCCTGAAATGAATACCCGGGAAGGTTTTCCATAAAACCTGCAGGCAATTGTGGTATTTCAAGCGGCATGAACAATCCGTTATCAGGCGGCAGCCCTTGAAAAACGGCATCCTTAAACGTTACCCGCAAAGCAGGATTATTGGTGCTGTACAGATACATACGCAGGCGGTTCAAATTTTGGTGATAATAAATTCAACCCGGCGGTTTTGCGCCCGGAGTTCATCGGTGCTGTTGTCGTTGATCGGATATTTTGGTCCCTGCCCAAGCGTTACGATCCTTGTTGCGGCAATTCCTTTCCCGATTAAAAAAAGTTTGATCGCTTCCGCCCGTTCTTCAGACAACCGTATCAGGTCTTCTGCCTTTCCCACATTATCGGTATGGCCTTCAATACGAATACACAATGAGGGCATTTCCTTCATGGTTCGGGCAAGACTCTCCAGTTCGCCGAAAGACTCTTCCAGGATAATCGCTTGGGATTGCTGAAAAAAGATGGGGCGCAATTCAATACGGGCATTTACCTCAAGCGGGTCCATAGGTAAGTCGAGGTAGTGCTCATTAAAATAATAGTAATCGCGGCGAAAAAATATCTCCTCGGAAGCACCGGTAAAGCCCGGCTTTTCGGGTTTGAACTGGAACCTGACCCCCTTCGGTACTTTCAGCCGGAAGGTGCCCTGTTCTGCTACAACAAAACTGGTTGTATTCCCATCTGTGCCATACTGCACGCGGGCATTTGGAATGACCTGTTTTGTTTTTCGATTGATGACCCGCCCGATAACTTCAATCTCGGTAGGCTGGGGCGGGGCAATCTGCACCCGGTAGATATCGCTGTTGCCATCGCGCTTTGACGTAAAATAAAGATAGCCTGATGTCATATTGAAATAAGGCTGGCTGTCGTCGGCATACGAATTGATCGGCTCGACTGCCTTATACGGTGCAGACCAGTTTTTCCAGGTATCATCGAGGCGCCGGCAAATATAGATATCACTACCACCTTCCCTGTTGGAAGAAAAAAACAGCGTCGTGTTATCTTCAGAAAGAAACGGAGTCGTTTCCCGTCGGGCAGAATTCACGGATGTGCCAAGATGTTGCGGAGCCCCCCAGCGGTTTTCGCCCTCCCTGAAACACACATACAAATCCATATCCTTTGAATCGAACCGCGCAGCGGAAAGGATAAGCACCTGTCCGTCGAAACTCATCGTCAGACTCACATCGGAGGTGATCGTATAATAATCACGAATGTCAACCGGAAGAGGAAAGGCCCAGCCAATAGAATCCGCCGTTTTTCGAATGAGCGAGAAACCACGCTGCATATCGCCCCGCTGGTCAAATTGATTGATCACATAATAGGCATTGGGATCCGGCGTGATCGTAACAATGCTGTTTGGCAATGCATTGTTTAACGGGAAACCGGGGTGTACCACACGCGAAAACGCACCGACCGAATCACCCGTGGCCATCCATACATCCTGGTTGAACGGAGAACGTTCAGGGTTGTATACCGGTGAACCGGCGATATCCGTATAGGCGCCAGCCAGTACCCGGGCATACTGATCGGGGGCCAACTTTGCAAACTGGTCAACGCTGTCTATAAAGAAGGTGTGTTCAAACTCGGGAAAGCCAACCCGGGTAAAAAAAAGCGTTTGCCCGTCGCGACTGGGCACAGGTGTGATCTCATCAAATTGTGAATTGATAAAATCCGGCAACTTCTCCAGTTTGAAATCCTGTCCGTAAGCAGGACAAATAGCAACGAGAATAAATAAACAAAACAGGGTAGTGTTCTTCATGATCCGGGCAAAAGTACGGCTATTGGAAAATGAAACGGGCCGGCTTCGAATTTTCATACGAAGCCGGCCCGGAATAACTTGAAGTATCTATTAATTCTTTAATTCAACCGTTCCCATATCCCTGCTATGCCCTGCCCGCCACCGACACATGCCGTAACCATCCCGTATTTTTGGTTACTGCGGCGCATTTCGTTCAGTATCTGTACCGACAATTTTGCGCCGGTGCAGCCCAGCGGATGCCCGAGTGCAATAGCGCCACCATTCACATTTACAATATCAGGGTTCAATCCGGCCTCCCTGATCACGGCAAGCGCCTGGGCTCCGAATGCTTCATTCAGTTCGATAGCCTCAATTTCATCGAGTTTCATTCCGACCTGCTTAAGTGCTTTAGGGATCGCGGCGCATGGCCCAATACCCATATAAAGCGGCTCTACCCCGGCAACGGCACAGGCAGCCAAACGTGCAACAGGCTGGAGTCCCAAAGACTTCATCAACTCTTCCGACATCACCAGCACAAACGCCGCTCCATCGGAAGTCTGGGATGAATTACCTGCCGTAACTACACCACCATTTGCAAACGCAGGGCGGAGCTTTGCCAAACCCTCAACAGTGGTGTCGCGGCGAACGCCTTCATCCATATCCACAGTGTGAACTGATTCCATCCGCTTATCGTTTTCCACCCATACATCCGGTACCTGAACCGGAACAATCTCGTCCCTGAATTTTCCGGCATCAATGGCGGCAGCCGCGCGTTGGTGCGATCGGTAGGAAAAGGCATCGGCATCTTCACGGGAGATATTCCATTTTTGAGCAACCGCCTCTGCCGTAAGCCCCATACCCACCAGATAGTCGGGAGTATTGGCGGCAATATTATAGTTGGGGGCGAGTTTATAACCGGTCATCGGGATAAACGACATACTTTCTGCCCCACCGGCGATATAACAATGGCCCATCCCTGCGCGTATCTTGGCAACGGCAATACTGATTGTTTCGAGACCCGATGCGCAATACCGGTTGACCGTCATACCCGGGACGTCTTTACCCAATGCACGTACCGAAATAAGGCGACCGATCTGCAAGCCTTGCTCACCTTCCGGATTGGCACAACCGACGATACAGTCGTCTACCATTTTCGGATCGAGTTGCGGCACTTGCGCCAGCAGGTGTTTGATCACATCGACCGCAAGGTCGTCTGATCGATATGACTTGAATCCGCCTTTTCCGGCTTTGCCAACGGCGGTGCGATATCCGGTGATAATATATGCTTCTTGCATGATGGATTGTTGATTTATCAGTTTCTCAATGGTTTTCCATTTTCCAGCATGAACTGGATGCGTTCCAGGGTCTTTTGTTCTCCGCACAGGGACAAAAACATTTCCCGCTCTATGTCTAACAAATATTGCTCGCTAACGGTTTGCGGGCTGGTAAGATCACCGCCGCAAAGTACATATGCCACTTTCTTTGCGATCTTGATATCGTGCTCGGAAGCATAGTGACCAAGTTTTAGCGAGTGTGCAGCGATATACAAAGCACCGAGGCCTGTGCGGCCCAGCACATACACGTCCTTGCGTTGAATAGGCATCACATAGTCATCGGCCAGTTCCAGCACCTTCGCCTTCGCTTCACTGATATTGCGGGCAGTGTTGTGCACTACCTGGTCTTTCTGTGGAAGCAGGTACCCAAAGTTGAATGCCTCATACGCTGATGTGGCTACCTGGGCAGTGGCAATACTTTTGAATTTGTCGATAAGACGCGGTATCTGTACGTCACCCTCCTTCGTAATTTCATCGGACAGGCGAACGGCAAATTCCTTCGTTCCGCCACCGCCGGGGATAATACCAACACCAACTTCTACCAGTCCGATATAACTTTCAGCAGCGGCAACTACAGCATCGGCATGCATGGAAAATTCGCAGCCCCCTCCGAAAACATACCCCTGTGTGGCAATGACGACCGGAATAGATGAATAGCGGATACGCATGGAAGTTTGCTGAAATATATTGACGGCCTGGTTCAACTCATCCCATTCCTGCTGGTAGGCCATCATTGCAATCATCATCAGATTGGCGCCAACGGTGAAATTCTGGGCGTTGTTGCCGATGACCATCCCTTTCCAGCCCTGCTCTTCGGCAATTTGTATACTGTCATTGATGCCCCGGAGGATGCCTTCGCCAATGGCATTCATCTTGGAGTGAAATTCAAGGCACAACACACCGTCGCCAATATCGTGCAACGTACACTCGGCGTTGGTATATACCGGCTTGTTGGAGCGGTAGTTGTCGAGCAGGATGAACGACGCTCCACCGGGCAAGGGTTGGTACGACTTGCTGCGCAGGTCGTAGTATTTCCGTATCCCGTTTTCAATTTTATAAAAAGACGTATGTCCTGCCTGAAGCATTTCTTTTACCCAGGAGCCGATCTTTTCACCCTGTTTTTCGGCGCGCTCCACACATTCTGCCACGCCGGCCATATCCCAGTACTGGAAAGGGCCTGCTTCCCAGGCAAAGCCCGCACGCAGTGCATCGTCGACGGCGTACAACGTATCCGATATTTCCGGAACGCGGTTGCTGACATAAGCGAACAAGCCCAGGAACGAGCGTTGCAGCAATTGAGCACCCTTGTCGTCGGCTTTAAAAACTGCCTTGATCCTGCGTGGCAGTTCGTCGATTTGTTTGAGTGTATCCAGGACCGGTAATTTCTCTTTCTGACTCTGGGTGTATTCGAGTGTTTCGAGATTCAGGGCCAGTACCACCGGACGTCCTTTCGGGTCCTTTTCACCTGTTTTTTTATAAAAGCCCTGTCCGGATTTATTGCCATAAAATTTGTTGTCCGTCAGGAAAGTCAGAAACTTCGGAACCTCCAATGCTGCGACCTGCTCATCGTCGGGGCAATTCTGTCGCATTCCGTTGATCACGTGTACTGCGGTATCCATACCCACCAGGTCGGCCAGACGGAAGGTTCCGGTTTTCGGGCGACCTATGGCCGGCCCGGTGAGCGCATCGGCAGTATCGATGCCAAGTCCGAGTTCGTGGGTGAGCTGAAATATTTTGGCCATGGCATACACACCGACCCGGTTGGCTATAAAGGCCGGCGTATCCTTGCACAGAACAGTTTGCTTGCCGAGGAAAACGTCGCCAAAGTGCATGAAGAAATCCACTACAGCCTGATCCGTATCGGGGGTCGGAATAATCTCCAGCAAGCGCATGTAGCGCACAGGGTTAAAGAAGTGTGTGCCGCAGAAGTTCTTTTTGAAATCGTCGCTTCTGCCTTCTGCCATCAGGTGAATGGGGATACCCGATGTATTGGATGTTACCAAAGATCCTTTGGATCGATGCTGCTCCACTTTTTCAAAAACCTGCTTTTTTATATCCAGTCGCTCTACCACTACTTCAATGATCCAGTCACAGCTTTTGATTTTGGGAAAATCATCTTCAAAATTGCCAACCGTGATCCGTGAAGCGAATTTGTTGTCGTAAAACGGCGCCGGTTTTGCTTTCAATGCCGTCTGCAATGCACTATTCCCGATGCGGTTACGGGCCTCCGGTTTTTTAGCATCTTTTTCATTCAGGTCGTTGGGCAGTATGTCCAACATAAGCACCTCGATGCCACAACCGGCAAGGTGCGCTGCAATGCCCGTTCCCATGAGTCCGGAGCCAAGCACAGCTACTTTTTTGATATGTTTATTGAGCATGTAGGGAAAACTTTAATCCGTGCCACTAAGCGAAAATTCGCCGGGCAAAGATATTGCATAGTAAAGGACATTAAAAAGCAAACAACGTCTGATCAATGATGTTGTCGCAAAATTTCCTTTTAAGAAAATTCAGGAGAGATCTTTTGTTTCGGAGATTTTACTAACCCCCATTTCCAATTCGGACAATTCTTTTTCCAGGCTTTCCAGCAAGTCGTCCAGTTTGTCAGCAGCGACATCGATCATGCGCTCCCGGAATTGGTTTCCGCGTTCTGTGAAGAACAAAAAATAAAAGGCTCCGCCCAAGAGGGCGCCGGCAAGTAACAATTCAACTGTATTTCGCTTTTCCATGGTTGGTTAGTTTGGTTATGTGCTCAGGATCTGGCGTCTGCTTCCAGGTCATCCGGTTGGGCTTTTTTTCTGCGCAACTTTCCCCGGAGGTTGGCGACACCACGCCGCAATGCACCATAAATCCGGGTTCTTTCGGGGATACTGTCTTTGGCTTGTTTCATCAAACGAGGTACGGAAGAAACCACCATCGGCGCGATAAACTTGAACAATAGTTTGTATCTCGGATCACGCACGAACAGATCGGCAACCAGTTTAATCGGACCGGCCAGACCTCCGGCATTTCCCGGACGTTCACCGATACCCAGTAAATTCTGGGCTACACTTGTAGCCAGTTGGGCAGGTTCGTATTCCGTGCGCAATTGCTGCCACATAGCCTTCAGTTCAGTGCGTTCTGAATCAATTTTTGATTTCAGCAGCGCTTTCTGCCGGCGGAGCTGGGTAATATTGTCCACGTCAGCCCTGGTTTTCAGTATCGTCATCTTCAAGAATTGATTGAATGACCTTCTCCCGGATAAAAGGTCGTATCCAGTAAAATACACCAATACCAAGCGGAATAAAAATAAGGCCCGCAATGGCAAAACCACCGGCACGGTTGTCTATTACATCACCAATCCAGAACGCCAACCCAATGCTAAGAAAAAACATAACGATCAGCGCAAACAGGCACACGACCATTAACCCGGCAAACATAGATGCTGCTACCGAAATCTTTTCGGTGGCCGTCAGTGAAAAGTACTCCCAGCGCGTTTCGAGGTGCTCCAAAACTTTCTTGAGCAGGTCATCGAAGGTAAGTTCCTGATGTTGATCTTCTGGCATAATGTGTAGCCCGGTACGGTATACGGGAATGCCATGCTAAGGTAGCCTGTTTTACTGAACCCGGCAAAGGGAATTTGGCGAAATCCCGGCTGAGCAGGATAATTTCCCGACTCAACCATAAAAAATTTCCGGTTCGCCAAAAACAAACATTCCTTGGGTATCAATTTTTAAGGCGCTGAAATAATGTCTGCTACCTTTGATAGCGATATTCAGTTTATCAACAATAACGATTAATACAACAAATCCTCATGATTACAATCCGCAACTCCCGCTTGTTGCCTTTTGCTGGTTTACTCCTTGGTGTACTTGTCTGGTTGGGCAACAATGCCAACCCACCAAACGGCAATACCGGTGCTCCCTTCGATGGACATTGCAACAATTGTCATGGTGGCGCCAATCCGGGTGGCTTCGATGGCATTGTCGAAATCAGTGGTCTGCCTTCCACCATTGAACCCAACACCACTTACCCAATGGTGCTCACCATGACACCAACAGCAGGTTCTCCTGTTAAGGGCGGTTTTCAATTGGTTGCCGTGAACGGCAGCAACCAAAATGCCGGTAACCTGGCAGCCGTGAACGCTCAAGCCGGGACAGAGTTTTTAAACGGCCGGGAATATATCGAACACCGGAACGGAAAAACCTTTGTAGGCGGAGGTCCGGTCTCCTGGAACTTCAACTGGACTTCTCCTGCCAATGCCAGTGGCAACATCATCAAATTCTATTTTATTGGAAACTTCACCAATAACAATAACATGGACACCGGCGATTTTCCGATCGCCTTTTCCCAAACCTTTGATTTTAGCGGTCCTCCACCCGTTGTGGCGTCTATCATCAGCACAAATAATGTATCCTGTTTCGGGGGCAATACCGGAAGTGCAACAGTAGAGGCTTCCGGTGGTTTGCCACCATACCTCTATCAATGGAGCAATGGACAAACGGGTCAAACTGCCGTTAACCTTGTTGCAGGCACTTATACCGTAACTGTAACCGGTTCAAGTGGATCAGGTACTGCCACTGCTACCGCCGCCATCACCCAGCCCCCCATACTGAATGCAACAGCTACACCCTCCGGCTTACTGACGTGTTTACAGCAATCCGTAAACGTAACCGCAACAGTTTCCGGGGGTACGCCTTCGTACATATATGACTGGTCGAACGGTGCTACCGGCAACCCTGCGGTGTACACTTCGGCAGGAACACACTCCCTTACTGTTACCGACAATAATGGTTGCACAAAGGTGGCTACCTTTAATATTGGTATTAACGCAGTCCAGCCAACTGCTAATGCGGGTCCGGTTGGCGTCCTGACCTGCGCGCAACCGCAAGTAACCCTGAACGGTTCGGGCTCTTCTTCCGGTCCCAACTTTTCCTACATCTGGACGACTGCAAATGGGAATATTGTGTCCGGAGCCAATACACTCATGCCGGTTGTCAATGCAGCAGGCACCTATACCCTCCAAGTGACCAACTCAACAAACGGTTGTACGGCTACAGCTTCCACGACCGTATCCAGCAATATTTCACCGCCCGATATAACAGCCAACGGGGGCGCCCTGACCTGTACCGTTCAGTCGGTTATGTTGACAGCCATGTCCAATACGCCGGGTGTTACATATATATGGAGCGGACCGGGAGGCTTTTCATCCAACCTGCAAAATCCGACGGTAAGTGTGGCAGGTACTTATACCGTAACTGTCACTAATCCTGCAAATAACTGTACCAATACCGCTTCTGCAACGGTAACGCAAAACAGTGTACCGCCCAGTATTGCAGCAACCCCAAGCGGTCAATTGACCTGTACTGTAAACAGCATTCAAATCAATACCACCGTCAATCCTGTCGGGGGAACCTTTTCCTGGACAGGACCCAACAATTTTGTATCTACCCTTCAAAATCCGACAGTAAGCGTACCCGGCAATTATACGGTAGTGATAACGGCCGCCAATGGTTGCACCAACAGTGCCACAGCAACGGTCCAACAGAACATAAATGCACCCGGAGCGACCGCTTCAGCCAGTGGTTCTTTGACTTGTGTTGTTTCCAGTATTCAACTTAACGGCGGATCGGCCGGCGCACCCAACGTAACATATGCATGGACCGGACCGAACAACTTTTCCTCCAGCCAGCAGAATCCGACCGTGACCGCGCCCGGCAACTACGTTCTTACGGTTACTTCAACAACAAACGGTTGCACCTCTACAGCTACCGCATCTGTGGTTCAGAATACAACACCGCCTGTAGCCAGTATTGCCACTCCGGGAAATCTGAACTGCAACAATGCTACTATACAAATTAATGCTTCCGGTTCGTCGCAAGGCCCCAATTTCACATATCTCTGGACCACGGCAAATGGTAACATTGTATCCGGCGCCAATTCCCTGACTCCTGTGGTGAATGCTTCCGGTACATATAATTTGTTGATCAGCAACTCGGCAAACGGATGTACTGCAACGGCAAATGCAACAGTCAACCAGACACCCGTTGTGACCGCATCGGCCTCATCCGTGCAGGTAAGTTGCAATGGCGGCTCTAATGGCTCGGCTACCGCAACACCGGGTGGCGGCAACGGAAGTTATACTTATCTGTGGAGCAACAACGGAAATACTGCTACCATTTCCGGCCTTGCCGCAGGAATCTATATCGTAACCGTTACCGACGCCGAAAATTGTTCCGCTACGGCAACCGCAACGGTCAGTCAACCAGCCCTGCTCGTTGCAAATGCCACCGCAAGCGCTGAAACCGCACTCGGCGCCAACGACGGTACGGCAACCGCTGCGCCGACCGGTGGTACACCCGGATATTCCTACCTGTGGAGCAATAATGCCATAACAGCAAGTATTTCCGGACTGGCGCCCGGCAACTATACCGTAACCGTTACGGATATGAACAACTGTACTGCAGTGCAAACCGTCACAGTCAACAGTTTCAATTGTGCACTTACGGCAAGTATTAGCGCCAATAATGTTACCTGCAACGGCGCCAACAATGGTTCGGCAATGGTAAGTTTAATGGGAGCGGTGGATCCGGTAACATACCTATGGTCGAATGGCGATACAACACAAATGGTTTCCGGACTGGCGCCAGGCATATACAGCGTGCAGATTCTGGATGCGAATAATTGCCCGGCATCACTCAGCATCAGTATCAGCCAGCCTCCCGTATTGGCCGCCAACGCAACCAGTACCGCAGAAACGGCGCTCGGTGCCAATGACGGCACGGCAAGCGCCCAACCCTCTGGCGGCACATCTCCCTATACTTATCTTTGGAGCAATAATGCCACCAGTCAGTCGATTTCGGGACTCATGCCCGGAACCTACAGCGTCACCGTCACAGACACCAATGGCTGCACCAGTGTTCAAAGTGTAATTGTGAACGCATTCAATTGCGCGCCGATAGCCAGTATTTCTTCGGAAAATGTTGTTTGCCTGAACGAAACTACCGGACAAGCCACCGTTACGCTCGAAGGTGGAACACTGCCATTTGATTACTTGTGGAGCAATGGAGATACGACGGCTACCATATCAAACCTCGGAGTGGCTACTTACAGCGTTACCGTTACAGATGCCAACGGCTGCATTGCCAATAGCGCTGTTTCCATTATTGCTACGGACAATATTCCTCCTCAGATTGCCTGTCCGGGCGGCATCAGTTTTTGCGGTGCAGATGTGGTGAATTATCCGGCGCCCGTCATTTCCGACAATTGCAGTCTGAACGGTATACAGCCTGTGTTGATCAGTGGCTTACCCAGTGGATCACCCTTCAACGATGGTGTGACAACCCAGGTATTCCAGGTGACAGATGCCCTGGGTAATACCGCACAATGCTCCTTTACCGTGACAGTTTTCCCCTTACCAGACGTGTTGGTCAATGGAATCGTCAATGATTCGAACGGTCTCGGTACCGGCAGCATCAGCATTACACCTGTAGGTGGTGCAGCGCCATATTCGATCATCTGGAGAAAAAATGGCATCTTCTTCTCAAATGAAGAAGACCTCACCGGGCTGAATGCCGGCGTTTACACCCTCACCATAATAGATGCAAACGGTTGTTCCGTCATGCTGGCGCCAGTGACGATCGGCAATACTGTGGGTACGAATGAACCGGGACAAGCCGTTCAAGTGCGCTTATGGCCCAATCCGGCACAAACATCCATTCGATTGGAAATGAGCGGGTTATCTCCGGTGTCAGCACAGATTTTCACCCCGCAGGGTCGAATGGTACAGCATATTGACGCCAATGAACTTTCGGATGAAATTTCCGTTGATCAACTACCTGAAGGTATCTATTTCCTAAGGATTCTGACCCGCGAAGGCATCCAGCATATGGTAAAATGGGTAAAAAGCAATTGATGTTAAAAATCGACAGATCGTCGTTATAACATCGGAGTAATAAACAGAACCGGGTTTTAATTTTTCGGGCGCAACCTTCCAAAGTGTAAATCACCCGGGAGGTTGCGCCTCCTGTTTTACTCGATTTTTTACCAAAACCGGACTTAAGATTAAAATAAAGCGCAGCAAAAATGCCTTTAATAAGTAAAAGCATGAACTTTGCAATTCGCAAGACTACCAAACACTTTTAATTACCGCCTATAATGGAAGAAAAAAAACGCCGTCCGCGTATTTCCAAACCGGACTCGGGTTTCTCGCTGAAAGAGCGACCGAAAACCTACCGCCCCGATGACGAATCAGAAAACCAGGATGAAAAATCCGAACGCAAACCCTGGCAAGACCGCAATGAAGGGGAGCGTAAACCCTGGCAAGACCGAAATCAAGGTGAACGCAAACCCTGGCAAGACCGTAACGAAGGCGAGCGTAAACCCTGGCAAGATCGAAATCAAGGTGAACGCAAACCCTGGCAAGACCGCAATGAAGGGGAGCGCAAGCCCTGGCAGGATCGAAATCAAGGTGAACGCAAACCCTGGCAGGATCGAAATCAGAGCGGCGGCGGTGGATTTCAAAAACGCCCTTACGACCCCGACCGGCCGCGTTATCAGGATCGCGGCGAAGGTGAACGCAAGCCCTGGCAGGATCGAAATCAGGGCGGTGGCGGCGGTTATGACCGAAAGCCCTACAACAAAGGTGGTGGCGGTTTCGGAAAAAAGCCATTTGGTAAAAAACCATTCCGCAAGAAGGACGATTTTGTTATTGAACGCAAACCCAAACCCGGATTGCCTTCCGGAGAGGGCATGCCCCTGAATAAATACCTGGCGCACTGCGGTGTGTCATCACGCCGCAAAGCTGTCGAGTTTATCGAGCAGGGCCAGGTGACCGTAAACGGTGAAGTGAAAAAAGAACCGTACTATCGTATCGAAAAAGGCGACATCGTCACCTGCGAAGGGAAACCCGTACAAATACAGGAGCGTATGGTATATGTGCTGATCAACAAACCCAAAAATGTGATCACTACAACCGACGACGACCGCGGCAGACCAACAGTAATTGATATCGTAGATCCGCATTTTCCCGAACGCCTGTATCCTGTAGGCCGTCTTGACCGCGATACGACAGGTTTGCTCCTGATTACCAATGACGGCGACCTGGCGCAAAAGCTTTCGCACCCCAGTCACAATATTCAAAAGCAGTATCGTGTCGGTCTGCGCAGACCGCTGACCCAGGCCGACCTGGAGCATATTGAGCGCGGCGTAGAACTCGAAGACGGGCTGATGGAGGTGAACTGGATTCGCTTTTCTGAAGATCATCCGGAGCGCGATATCGTGGAACTGGAGATTACCTCCGGCCGCAACCGGGTGGTGCGTCGCCTGTTTGAAACACTCGGATATGAAGTGTTCAAACTTGACCGCTTTTATTTTGCCGGATTGACAAAAAGAGAACTTCCGCGCGGTGCATTCCGGGAACTGACACAACGCGAGATCATCATGCTGAAGCACTTCACCGGCCATCCCTCTACCGGCGGTAAAAACGCCCCTGAGGAAGATGCTGCCGATACGGAAGAGGAAGGATGAACTGAATCTTTCATCAAAAATATACCGATCATGAAAACATGTAAGATTCTGGCCGCAATCATGTTGGTTGCAGCAAGTGTATTGTATGCCGGTGCCCAATCCAATTACGGAGAATTCAAGTGGGGACTGACCGGCGGTATGGCTTTTGCCAATATGAACCAGCTGGGCGATTTCGAAAAAGACAAGGGTAAACTCGGGCTGGTAGCCGGCGCTTTTATGAAAATACCGCTTTCACACAAGGCATCCATCCGACCGGAACTGCTGTTTAACATGAAAGGGGCAACCCTCAAAGAAACCGTTCAGGGGCAGGAAAACAAGGGTCGGTATAGCCTGAATTATGTTGAAGTGCCGGTGTCGCTCGATTTTGAGTTTATGGGTATATTCGATTTGCACGCCGGGGTTCAGGGAGCCTACCTCCTGAGTAATTCCTTCAAACTGAATGGCGAAAAAATTGATCTGGTTGACGATGTACTCAAAAAAACGGAATTCGGGTTTCACTTTGGTACAGGTATCGACCTTGGTAATATCGGGATGCACGTCCGCTTTCAGCAAAGCCTGACTTCTTTCCTGGACAAGAATAAAACGGCTGATTTCGATCCGCGAAACTGGGGCATAACCCTAACCGGGGCTTATATGTTTATCAATTAATCAAGCCTCCTGTAGCGAAAAGCATTGTTTACGCCAGATACCTGCACTATGACGCGCATTAAAACCGATATTCTCGTTTTAGGCTCCGGTATCGCCGGGTTGACTTTTTCAATTAAAGCAGCAAAGCAATTTCCCGACCGCCAGATACTCGTATTGACCAAAACCGTGGAAGGCGAGAGCAATACCCGCTATGCACAGGGCGGTGTGGCTGCGGTGTGGAACGAAGAGCAGGATACATTTGAAAAACACATCGCTGATACCCTCGATGCGGGTGATGGTTTGTGCAAAGAAGACATTGTTCGTATTGTAATCGAAGAAGGTCCCGAGCGGGTGCGCGAGATCATCGACTGGGGCGCCCGTTTCGATAAGGAAAAAGATTCTCCCGAATATGACCTTGCCCGCGAGGGCGGTCACTCCGAACACCGCATCCTGCATTACAAAGACCTTACCGGCTGGGAAATGCAGCGCACGCTCATGGATGAGGCCGCCAGGTATCCCAATATCAAAGTACTGGAGCACTATTTTGCGCTCGACCTCATTACGCAACACCACCTGGGGCGCATGGTCATCCGCGTGACACCCGACATAGAATGCTATGGCTGCTATGCCCTCAACAAGGAAAACGGAGAAATAGATACCCTGCTGTCCCGCGTCACCATTTTGTGTACCGGAGGAGGAGGGCAGGTGTACAAATCAACGACCAATCCCGTGATCGCTACCGGCGATGGCGTGGCGATGACCTACCGCGCCAAGGGCCGTGTGGAAAACATGGAGTTCATGCAATTTCACCCGACATCGCTGTACAACCCCGCCGGAGATAACCCCTCTTTTCTGGTTTCGGAAGCCGTACGCGGTTTTGGCGGCATTTTAAAAACAGCCGAAGGAGAGGAGTTCATGCAACACTACGATCCGCGCCTCTCACTGGCGCCTCGCGATATTGTAGCAAGGGCTATCGACTCTGAAATGAAAAAACGGGGTACCGATTGCATGTACCTCGACTGCCGGCACCTCGATAAAGAGGGATTTACCGCGCATTTCCCCACCATCTATGATAAATGCCTCAGCGTGGGCATTGATCCGATGAAGGACATGATCCCCGTGGTACCGGCCTGCCACTATATGTGTGGCGGCATCATGGTAGACGAACATGGACGAAGCAGTATTCACCGGCTTTATGCGGCGGGTGAGTGTTCCTCCACCGGACTGCATGGCGCCAACCGGTTGGCTTCCAATTCCCTTTTGGAAGCCATGGTATTTGCCCACCGTATTTTTCTCGATATCCGCGACAAGATGGAGGGATGGGATATCCAGGAAGGTATACCCGACTGGAATGCAGAAGGCACCACCGACCCCAAAGAAATGGTCCTGATCACCCAAAGCATCAAGGAGTTGAAGGATATCATGTCGTATTACGTCGGTATTGTGCGTTCCAACATACGCCTCAAACGC
>ERZ724526.9-NODE-9-length-94577-cov-6.477995_pt1 | contig 94577 bp, 78 predicted proteins | sample MGYA00376059_ERZ724526 | MGnify/ENA primary metagenome ERZ724526 (study PRJEB28724, sample SAMN07190883) | activated sludge metagenome | isolation source: activated sludge of sewage treatment plant in Hong Hong | place: Hong Kong | collected 2016-03-17 ...
GATACCCATCCTGGTGGTGATGCACAGGATGCTGGCGTCACGATCACTGCTGATCAATTTACCTTCACAAACAGTCTAATACAGACCGGATCCCTTCCGCCCGACTTGCCGCCGGGTTTTTTTAGTTTCGGTCAGGCCGGACTTGGCCTCGATAACCTGATAAAACCCGGCACGATCAACTTGAATGTGGGAGCTCTGGTTGCAGACGGCTCTCGGTTGGATACCGGCAGTTCACTTGAGCAAGCGGTGGCTGGTCGACTCAATATTCAGGGGATAGGGGAGCCAGCCCCTGAGGCCCGTCTTGTCAACCTGCAAGCTAGTACGATAAACGACCTGGTGGGTCTGGGGTCAGGTCGTGGGACAGGCGGTGGCGTTACCATTAATGCAAGAGAAGTTCTCATTGATCGGTCCACATATACGGGAGCTTCAGGCGATCAATTTGCCAGCGACTTTGTGATTGTGTCTTCGGACAGAATAAATATTCAAAACTCCACCTTAACGCATCCGGGTTTAGGAGCAGCTGGTGCGATGACTCTCAGCGCAGGAAATGAGATCAATTTATTGGCCACAATTCTTCAGACGACCAATAAATTTAGCATCGCGCCAGGGACCGTCACGCTGACGGCTCCGGTGATTACCATGCAGGGAGGAAAGATTCTTACGGATAGTAGCACGGCGGGAGCACCATCTATTACCTTTAATGTTGGAACTCTCAATATCAGTGCGCTCCAAACGGGCGCTACTATAGAACCCGCAATAGTATCCTCTTCAGGGATAGATAGCGGACCAGGTTTGTTTGGTGTCCCTGGAGTAATCACAGTTCAGGGCATTGCGGCAGAGGGGACTCCACCTCCGGCAACTCACGTGGTTCTTGACAATAGCCTCCTCAGTACCACGACCATCAGCGGGGGAGCTCCCAGTCGCACAAATATCTCCATAAGAGCACAAAACATTGATCTCACCAATGGAGCTCAAGTAACGGCGGACACGAGTGGCGTGGCACCAGCAGGAAATATTGTGCTGAATGCTGGAGGTGCCTTCAATCTCTCAAATGGTGCTGCAATATCAAGCAGCAGTACGGCTATTTTGCCTCAAGGCAGTATTCCTGGCGATGCAGGCGATATTACGATTGTCTCCGGTGACAGTATCTCTGTCGCAAACAGTAAGGTCTCTACCTTCGCGACCCAAGCCTCTGGCGGAAATATCACACTGACCGCTCCGAATATGGTGCGGCTCGTGAGCGCCACGCTGACGAGCTCGGTAGCTGGCCCCCCAGGATCCAATGGCGGCAATATCACCATCGATACTGCGCATCCTCAATTTGTCATCATGCAAGGCAACTCCCAGATACTGGCCAAGGCCAATGCAGGGCAAGGCGGCGCGATCACCATTATCGGTGGCGTGGTTCTTCAAGAGCCGGGGAGTGTGCTCGACGCAACGGCGGGACCAGCGGGGGTTAGTGGAACCGTCAACATCCAGGCTCCTTTTCAGCAACTGTCCGGGGCCATTGCTCCCTTGCCGCAAGCCTTTGCGGTGGCGACCAATCTCTATGGCCAGCGCTGTGCTGCCGAGAAGGGCGGGCAATTCAGCAGCTTCGTGCAGGGGGCACGGGATGGCGTGCCGCCGCAACCAGGCGACCTGATTCCGAGCCCGCTGCTGCTGGAGCTCGATGAGGCATCGTCTGGCACCGTCTTGCAGTCATCGCCTAACCTCGCCGCAATCCGTCTCGGATTGCCTGGGTTCGAGCAGACGCCGTATCGCAGCCTGACAGTGTTTTTCGGCTGCCGATCGTAAGGCACCAATGTGAGGCACCTGATCGTCAAGAGACAAGAGGAGCGGACCATCCATTACGCCACGGAGCATCAGCCTATGCCTTCCTCGCAGCCGAACAGCATGCAGAGAGGGTGGAGCGGTTGTGCCCGGGCCGTGTTCTTCCAACTCTTGATGCTGGTTGCCTGCAGTCTGTTGATACCTGAGCTTGACTATGCGCAGGTCGGCCTGCCCCCCGTGATCGATCCTTCCGGCCGATCCGGCCTTCCACCTCCGGTGGAACAAAAGAAACCCCTGCGTCCGGAGCAGCCTCCCACGGAGATTCTTCCTCCTGTACAACCTTCGCCGAGAGATCTCCGCGAGAAGGGTCCGCTGTTGCAGGTTTTTGTCCGACAGATCCATGTGGTCGGCAGCACGGTATTGTCACAGGAGGAGTTGGCCCAACTCACCGCTCCCTACGAAAACCGGGAGGTGACGACCGAAGACTTGGAGGAACTGCGACGGCACATCACGCTGGCCTATATCGATAAGGGCTATCCGAATTCCGGGGCTGTGCTTCCCGATCAAGCGGTGGTTGAGGGCACGATCACGATGCAGGTGATTGAAGGGAGGCTCAGCGATGTCAGAATTCAAGGCACCAAATGGTTTCGGCCGTCGTACCTCCGCGACCGCATTGAGCTGAGTGCGGGACCTCCGTTTAACATGAACCCGCTCCGGGACCGGCTCCAGCTGCTCTTGCAGGACGACCGGCTGCAGCGGTTGAACGCGGAACTGAAACCGGGCGCCGTCCCTGGTGAAGCCCTGTTGGATGTCGCGGTGCAGGAGGCGAATCCCGTCAGGGCCTATGTCGAGTACAACAATTACATCAACCCCACGGTCGGCGAAAATCAACTGCGCGGGACGATGGCCCATCGCAACCTCACGGGCCGTGGCGATGTGTTGAGTATGAGTTTCGGGGCTTCGGGTCAGGTTTCACCCGCGAAGATAGGCGTGTTCCCGGCTGTGGATGCCTCCTATGCGATTCCCCTCAACCGATACGACACCACTTTCTTTGCGGGCTACCGGTTTTTTAAGTTTAAAGTGGTGGAAGATCCGTTTCGGCCGCTCGATATCAAGAGCGAAACCCAGATCTTCACGTTGTCGCTACGCCAGCCGGTCTATCGCACGCTGAACGACGAGGTCACGATCGCGCTCGTGGGCGAATACGAGCAGAATGCCAATAGCCTCCTTGGCACCCCGTTCGACTTCGTCAACGGCATGAAGAACGGCTTCGGGAACGTCGCCGCGCTCCGCTTCATTCAGGAATGGACTCACCGGACGACGGAGTCCGTATTTTCGGTGCGCTCCCGTTTCTCCACGGGAGTGGATGTGCTGGGGGCGACCGTAAACGGAGCGCCGGGAGCGGCGGATGGTCAGTTTTTTTCCTGGCTCGGGCAGGCAGAATGGTTGAAGCGTTTTGAATCGCGTATCGAAATATTAAACTTTCTCAATATGCAGCTCGCCAATGACCACCTGTTTCCTCTCGAACAAATGGCGGTGGGGGGCCGCTACAGCGTGCGGGGCTATCGCGAAAATACCCTGCTTCGGGACAACGCCTTCGTGTATCAGTTTGAGACCCGTTTTCCTGTGTGGAGTTCAAGCGAAGGATTCCCTTACGTGCAGTTCTGTCCTTTCGCGGATGTCGGCCATTCCTGGTCGGCCAAGGGAGTGAGCGGCGATCCGCAAACGTTGGCGAGCGTGGGCGCCGGACTCCGGTTCAATATCAGCACGGTGGCAAATCTCAATGTGTACTGGGGAAGGCGTCTCGTAACGAGTCATGTCTCGAACCCTCATAACGGCTTGCAGGATGAGGGGGTGCATCTTCAGTTCGTGCTCAACGTGATGTAACCAGAGGGCTCCAGCCTGGGGTTGTGCATTTGAGCCGAGCCGCCTCGAGTACCCTGCTATTGTCGAGGTGAAGTGCGGGAAGCTGCGCTCGCGTATGATTCACCCTGCTGAATGCGCTGCAAGTGGGTAGGACTGGCTGCAAGCAGGGCCTGGTGGCCAAGCGGAACGCTGGTCGCCAGTTTGAGTCGAACTAGACAGCCCTGTTGGGACGCGACGGGAGAAAGTAGGCGGATGGACCATTTCATGCGCAGATTGTCTTCCCAGCAGGTCGTTGACTTTTCCTGGCAAGCCGGTTGCTGTAGACCATAACTGACTGTTGTTACCTGCGTCTCTTCTGCTCGCATTTCCTGCAATCGTTGGCTCACATCTGATACCCAGGCCTCGCCGATTACGAAACTATAGGCCTCTGTCCCACGCTCATCGCAATAGGCCTCCAGCGTCAGATGTGCGATCGGATCTCGATCAAGGAGCAGGGCGGTCGAGGCCAGGAGCTGGGCTGCTTCTGCCGCCACGATGGGATGGTCGTCGGCGAGGTAGAGGTCGCCGAGCACGGTGGTCCTGGTTCCTGAATGAAGGGGGGGCTGCCTGCGGGCGAGCGTGACAGAGCCTGCTCTCGCGCCGGTTATGGGACTGTCCTCCACCGTCGCCACGAGAAAACCTGTTTCGACCCGCGGAAAGTATCCGAATTCTTCCCTTATGAGATTGGCGTGAGTGTGTTCTTTTGGTGAAAGATATGCGAGGGAAGGCCATGTGGAGGAGGCGGTTAGGGTGTCTGCTCCGAGTGAAAAACGAGCCTCACTGATTGAATTCGAAAGCACGAACAGACCGATCAAGATAGAGATGCGGAAGGCAGGCATGGGAATAGAAGAGGAATTGCTCATCAGAATCCGTGAAGCGGCATGCTCGTCGGCGGGGGAGATCAAATGCCACAGGCAGCATCGCTCTCCATCAACTATAGCAGGCGATTTTCAGCTGGCTAGGAAGGGGAACCGAGGGAGACGAGTTCCGTTATGCTCGTGGGGGAGCATCAGACTGAGACAGAAAGTGCCTGCAGAAGGTGCGGTCGTGCGTTGAGTTACAACCAATTGTTAATCAACAGGAAAGGTGCCCACAAGCTGGGATGGCTTCGCTCGGGGTTTTTCAGCAGCGTGAGCTGCGCCTGTTGCAGTGCCATCGCTTTGGATGTGGCTGGGTCCTGGAGATTCTTATAGAACTCGGTGATGAGCTCGGCCGTGGCTTCGTCATCGATAAACCAGAGGGTCGCGAGGGCGCTTTTCGCACCGGCTTTGATCGCCATTCCTGCCAATCCTAAGGCTGCTCGATCGTCCCCGGCGGCCGTTTCGCAGGCGCTCAGCGTCAACAATTCGAGAGGCACCGTGCGCATCTCGAACAATCCCACGAGATGGCTCAGGCGATCCATCGTGATGCGGTCGTCAAAGGTGAGCACAAAACTCTTCGTGACGTCGCTCTCGACCTTGCCGTGGGAGGCAATGTGGATCATGTTGTATGGCTGCTCGTTGAGGTCATGTTCGACTTTCCTTGAACGAAACTCTTCATTCAGCACCTGTTTCCCACCGTAAATAGCCTGAACCGCCTTTAATTCATTGCCGACATAGGGCAACGCCGGAAAGCCCTGCACCGCCTCGGTCAGCCCCATGGAAAAGAAGCGGATCTGCTTCCGGTTGAGCGGTCGCGGATCCGTGAGTGTCAATCCCGGCGTGGTCGCCACCGCATAGCGTTCAATCAAGAACTTCGAGCCGTCATGCAAGGGCCCCATGGGAATTGTCCGTAGTGGTCCGTCCGGTACGAAGACCAGCGTGGTGATGTGCGCATTGGTCAGGTCTGCTTCCATGGGGCGAATCAACCACTGATAGAGCGTCTGGGCATGGGAACGATAGGCGTTATTTGAACGGTCCTCGAGGCCGAGCCTGAAGGCGCGTATTTCTTCCGTCAGCTGCTCTCCGGTCACCGGCACGATGAATTGTTTCAATCCGTCCGGCATGCTCACGAGCAGCTCCATGCGGTCTGCCAGGATAATGGGATAGACGATAGCCGTGGACTTGGATTCCTGGGCGACCGCCGTACTTGTCGATCGGGCCGTCGCGACACACTCATCTCTGAAATAGTCTTGCAGCTCCGCCGCCTTGTAGCGTTCAACCGTGTCCTGCGCCTGTCCGAGGAGATGCTGGCGGGCCGCTAGGTCCGGTGTTGAGGATGCGCGTTGCAGTAACAGATCCGACAGCTCAAAGAACAAATTGCCTGTCGTCTCGCGAAAGGAAAACCGGCGGTTTTGGCCGCCCACCATGAACTCCGAACGAATGGGTTGCAACGTTTCAATCGCCCGCTGATAGGCAGCCATCGCCTCGTTGATCTGGCCTTTACTCCGCAGCAGACGAGCGGTTTGCCAGTGCCATCGGTACAGGGACTCCGGGGAGGTGACTTGTTGAGCGGCGAGGATGGCCCGTCTGGTCAGGTCCAGCGCTTCATCCGTGCGATGCTGCATCTCATACAGGTGACCCAAGTAGCCCCATCCGTAGGATTCGTTCCGTGAATCCCCGATCTTGGTCGCGATCTGGATCGCATTCCAGTAAGCATCAGCTGCCTGGCGAAGAACGGGTTCACCGATGTCACCTTTCTTTTCGAGAGGGGCGGGCAGAGGGCTAGGCTTTTTTTGAGAGGGTTGTGTATCAAGTGGAGGTGTAGTCGCAGCCGGCCCCTGCGTCGGAGGTGTCCCCGGCTGTAGTTCAACACCCCGTGAACTCTTGGCCGCAAGTAGCGTCCGTTGCACGACATTTCTCGAAGAGACGTCGCCGATGCGAGGTCGGACAATTTCTTCATAGGCGTCTCCAAGGCTGAGCCAGGCATTGGCCTTGTCGAACGAATCCGGCATGGAGGCGATTTCCTGCGCGGCGATATCCAAGCGCGCCTTGGCTGTGTCGAGCGCCCCTTCTTGAATCGTGGCCCGGCCGGCATTGATCAGGGCGATGGTCGTCAACGATGGTTGATGGGAGGCTTTTGCCAGGATGGACGATTCGGTATAGGCAGCCACGGCAGAGGAGTATCGTTCGTCGGCCGTGAGAATGTTGCCCTGATCGTTCAGCATGGTCGCGGCAAGGGCCGAATTGTCGAGTGCTCTGGCCGAAGCGAGCCCCTCTTCGATTGCACGCAACGCTTCTTTATTCTCACCTAGAGCAAAGAGGACAGAGCCCAGCCGCCCCTGCACAATGGCTTTAAAGAGGGGGTCTCCAATTCGATCCGCTTGTTTCCCCGAATCAACCAAGAGCGATCCCGCTTCCTTATAGTGTCCGGTTTGATAGAGCGCCTGCGTGAGGTTCACTTGCGCCTTGATTTGCTCCCGCGTTTTGCCATCCCGTTCATAACGTCGGCCGGCCTCGGTCCAATATTGCATCGCTTGGGTGAAGGCCCCTTGCTGATAGGCGGATTGCCCTTGTTCCATCAATTTCTCAGGAGAGACTGTCGCTTGTGCGAGCGCGTCTGTTGCCCAAGCCTGACCGGCAGCGACGATGCAGACAAAGAAGACCGCAAGAAGCGTCATCGTTTTTATGTCGGGTATCACGTAAGATGCCGAGGTGTGGAAGGACGGCGGTAGAAGTGTGTCGTAACTGGTGGGAGGCTCAAGCACCGTGGCCATGACGCAACCTCCTTCTTTCCCAACCTGCTCGACAGCATTGCGCGTATCGACTTCCAGTTGCAGAATGTCATAGGAAGAGCAACACTTCGATGCCCGGTATGATTGTATCGGGAAGCCAGGACTGCTGCAATGGACATTGCCGATGAATGAGAGGAAACTCTAGCCACTATACGTGTATTTCTCGTGCGGCATTCCTCGACAAGGGGGGCACAATTGTCTATATTTTCTGGACTCCGTTGGCGGCGTGAGAATACCAACCTTGATTGACGGGGTAACGGGTGTCCTATGAATAAGCTGCGTCCATGGTCCTATGCACCGCTTACGCTCTGCATGGTCTTGTCGCTCCTCGACTCCCCAAACGCCCTTGCTGACGCAAACGCAGCGAGCCACGAGCTGGAGACTGTTCGTGGTGCGGGCTGTTATTCCTATGGCGACAACGAGACGCCGGCTCAAGCCAAAAGAGCCGCAATGACCATTGCGCAGGAGCAAGCCGTTCGAAGTCATCGCGTGTTCGTGGAATCCACCTCCACCGTGAGGAAGTTCCAGCTTGAAGACGACCTGATTCAAACGGTGAGCGCCGGGATGTTGGAACAGATCAGGGTGGAAAAAGAGGAAAAGAAGGGGCAGGAAATTTGTATTTCGGTGAGCGCCAAACTGAGCCCGGTTTCATTGGAAGACTTGATCAAGCAACGAGCGAACGCTAAACAGGTTGCGCAAGAGGCGGAAACTCCGTTGATGCCGCAATCGCAAGGGTTCGGGTTGAGGGTGTGGGTCGATAAGGCCGATGGCCATTACATCGAGGGGGATCGTCTGGTCGTGTATGTGCAGTCTGAGCGCGATGCCTATCTGAAGCTTGACTATTTCATGGCTGATGGTTGTGTGGTGCATTTGGTGCCGAATGTGTATCGCGGCCAGGCGCTGATTCATGGTGGGCAGACCTATTCGTTCGGGGGCGATGCCGATCCAGAACATATCCTCATCACGCACCCGTTTGGCGCTGAAACCATCAAGGCGATGTTGAGCGCTGTGCCGATTGAGGACAGCGGTGATAACGCCGGACGTGGGTGCGACGAAAGCCGAGACTACCTCCAACGCCTGGAGTCTGACATCAGGAAGGGAAGTCGAGGGGCGAAGTTAACCGGCGTGGATCGGTCCGTGTCCTTGCTCACAACCAGTAAAGCAGTCGATACCTATACCAAGGAAAAGCCAGGACCTCCACGCCGGAAGTAGATGCCCTCCCGTGCAGTACCGTCAAATGTACAATATTCACAAAGCTGGGTGGGAAATCTAAGAAACCGTGGTGACGGCGCCCTCTTCAGATGTCTGGTCTGAGGTGCCTGAAACAAATCGCAGGGTCAGGACATCTGATAAGCGAACGACCGTCCCTGCCGAGACAGGCGTTTCCTCTCCTTTACAAATGACCCTACCATTCACCTCCGTCGGTTGAGTGGATACTGAGCGAAAAATCAGTCCTTCCGGCGCCCGCCTGACTTCAAAATGCCATCGACTGATGTGCTGCGCCAGAGACGGATCTTTGTGGGTCAGCACAATGTCATTCGCTTGTGTGCCGTTCATTTCTCGTAACCGGCCAAAGGTGATGATCGGCTGCGGAGGTAGCGGGATCTGCTCGCCTGTTTCCTCAATCACCACGGCAATGGGGAAGCGCAGGGGATCAGCCCAGGCAAATGTAAACACTTCCATCGGTTCATTGGCCCCGGCGAGCTTTACTGGTCCGATAGACCGACAGCGAACCCGGCGTTGGACAGTCAGTTCAAGAAATGCCTGCTTCGTGATGCGGATCTCGCCTGGCTGCGCGGTGGCGGCGAGCTTCGCGCAGAGATTCACCGGATCGCCCGTGACGATGACCCCATCCGTCAAGACGGTGCCACAATGGATGCCGATTCTCGTTGTCATCTGATGCTCAGGCGGAATATGGGAATTCTCCTGCAGTCGCAGGGTTTGGAAACGTTCCAACACTTCTACCGCCGTCTCGACGTGGGGGAAGCAGAGAAACACGCCATCGCCGACTGTATCCACAATGCGGCCGGCTGATCCATCCAGGCTCTTGACGATGAGGTCCACATGGCGTTGCTGAAGCCTGCGCCCTGCCTCATTTCCAAAACGTGCAAAATAGGCCGTCGAGCCGGTCACGTCGCTGAAGGCCAGCGCGTGCGTCCTTTCAAACCGCCGGGCAAGCAATGCCGACAGTTGATTTTGAAGCCGAATAATTTCGGTTAAGCTGAGAGACTCGAAATCAAGTGACATGAGATTTGGGGGGATGCGCCGGTATCTTCAATCAAGAATGTTCCGTCGGGTCAGGTGCCTGGCGGCGGTCTCGCTATTTCAGGAGAAGCGTATGACTACGGCTGTCGAATTATCCTTCCCACCTTGCGAGTTCGCTTCAACAACAAGCCCCTTGCAGGCCTCATCAGGCGACTCAGCAGCAAGGGTTAAGTGGGCTATGATTTCCCGATCGCTCAGCATGTTGGTAATTCCGTCGGTGCACAACAAGAGGATATCCTCTGATTGAACCGCCTGATTGGAAATATCAGGATCTGTTTGTCCCTCGATGCCTAACGCTCGGACAAGAATGTGACGCTGAGGATGCGAGGCGGCTTCCGCCGGCGCGATGTGCCCTCGTGCGAGAAGATCCGCGACAAGCGAGTGATCACGGGTCAAGAGTCGAAGTTCCTGGCCGCGGCACAAATATGCTCGACTGTCCCCGACATGGCCGATCACGACTTGTAATGGAGCTAAGGAGGACACCAGCATGGCAACGATGGTGGTCCCCATGCCGGATAATGCAGGGTCTTCAAGGGCCCTTTGGCGAATGGCCGCGTCGGCCTCTTGAATGGCCTGGCGCAATTCAAATGATGCTTCACCATTGCTCTGTTCGAAAAGAAAGGGCTCACCGTTTTCCTGGGAATGGTGGAAGTGGTCAAGGAGAGCCTTGACGGTCAGGCTGCTGGCAATATTGCCGCCTGCTCGCCCTCCCATGCCGTCGGCAACGACCCACAGCCCTAGGTCATTGTCCACGAGAAATGCGTCCTGGTTGGACGAGCGGAGTAAGCCGACATCGCTTAGCCCTGCACCGTGCCAGTGAGGGATTGAACTCTCAAGACCAGGGAGCATGGCGTTCACCCAAGGTGAAGAGGGCAACGTTTCAGAGCCCAGCATCTTCTTAGCGATCAAATGGGGAACGGGAGCAGCATCAACAACAATGGGCATAAGCTACCGCAACCGCGGCGCTTTCTCAACGAGCCTGTCGTGAGCAATGTTCCATAATTAATTGAGGGCATCGTTTCTGCAGAAGGGTGATTGATTCCGACTACAGGGGAGTTGCTCGTCAAAATCGCGGAAGCACCCAAGCCATTGGAAATCGAAACAGGGTTGCGAGTGCGCGAGTCAAACAAATTAAGTTAGAGATTATGGTGCAAGAGACGGTGAGACGACAGTCAGGAGGATCGAATAATTTGTGGAATTCGGAATCCCGTTCCAAGGAATGGTGGAGGTTGGATCAGCCACGGGCTCCGGAACCATTATCCCCCAACCGCGGTGTGCGCGATTAACTTGGAGGGTGGCCTAAGCACGGGGGCAGGTGAAACGTATTACCCAGGCTGCACTACTCACCCCGTTGTTTCGAGCCGTAAGAAATGGATGCGCCCTGATTGATCGCCAGCCACGATGGTGCCCAGCTCTCCAACTGCGCAAGCGAGCATCGGGCTGTCTCCGGTAAAGGTAGCCACCATTTCTCCATTCCTCGCATCCCAAACTTTGATTGTATAGTCGTGTGAAGCAGAGATTACATATCGGCCATCATCGGATACCGCGACATCGCTTACCTCGGCCGTGTGTCCCAAGAATGTCCGTGCTTCTGTGCCATCATCGATATTCCACATTTTCACGGTATGATCATCTGATCCCGATATGACGAACCGACTGTCAGGGGTAACTGCCACAGCATTCACGCGGGCAGCATGTCTCGAACGGTAGCGCGCTTCTTGTTGCTCTTGGAGGTTTTCAATTTCCTTTCCATCGTTCAGGTCCCACACCTTGATGGTGAAATCTTCGGAACCAGAGACAAGAAAACGCCCGTTCGGCGTGACCGCCAGCGCCCGCACCCAATGCTGAAAGAGTTCAATCGTCATGCGCTTCCGGCCAGTAGCGATATCCCAAACCTGCATTGTCCGGTCGTCCGAGGCTGAAATTGCAAGATCTCCGGTTGGCGTGACGGCAATTGCCGTAATCCTATCTGCATGGACGCTAAACGCGCGCTGTTCGGTTCCAGTCTCCAGACTCATGACGCGAATGTATCGTTCGCCGGCCGCATAGAGAGCCCGCCGGCTCTTGGGTATGTGCACTAAATGCCAGAGGCCTTGTCCCTTGAACACGCGCAGCTTTTCTAGGCGCTCGACATCCCAGACGACCATTGTGCCGTCCGAGGAAGAGGAAATTGCACGACGTCCATCATGGGTAACCGCGAGCGCCCTCACCTGAGTCGCATGCCCAGTGAAGCTCTCGCGGTCCAAGCCGCGTCGTAGGTTCCAAACCTTGAGCGTACGGTCGTCTGATGCTGACACGCAGTACTCTCCATCTCTGGTCAATGCCACGGCATTGACCCAGTCGGCATGTCCCCTGAGAAGGCTTCCCTGTCCCTTGCCTTCTATGTCCCAGACTCGGAGCCAGTGCATCTCTGAGCAAATGATGCGATTGGTATCCGGTGTGATTGCCATTCCTCTGACTAAAGAGGCTTGACTCATGATCCCGATGGCGCGCTTCTCTACACCGTGGTCGAGGTCCCACAGTCTAAGGGTATTGTCGTTGGACGCTGAGATTGCGAGCTGTCCGTTCGGACTTATGGCTACGACATTCACCTTTGAGGTATGTCCTGTGAGTGTCCATTCTTCTCGCCATGTTTCGATGTTCCAGACTTTTAGTGTTCGGTCATCAGAAGCTGAAATGGCATATCGGCCAGTCGGACTCACAGCTACCGAATTGACCTTTCCAAGATGACCACGGAGAGTACATTTCTCAAGACCACGGTCTAGGTCCCATACCTTAAGTGTCCGATCATGAGAGGCGGAGATAACGAATTTCGCATCTGGAGTCACCGCTAGGGCTGTCAGCGCATCGAAATATATATGCATCTGCCGCAGTTCTGCTCCAGTCGTGATGTCCCAAATCCTCAGCGTGTGGTCATCTGACACTGAAACTGCACGTTGTCCATCCGAAGTGATAACAACCGCTCTAATCCAATCCCTATGGCCGACCAGAGTCCGTTCTTCGTCGTTTCGCTGTAGGTTCCAAATCCTCAGAGAACAGTCATCGGAAGCGGAAACTGCATGACGTCCGTCGGAAGTGACCGCCACCGCCCGCACCCTTGCAGAATGCCCCGCAAGAGTGAAACACAGGGCTCCCCCCGGCGCTATCAAGATGGGAAGTAGAGGTCGGAGCCATTGCCGGGTCCTCCACCTCTCAGCCTTTTGCCGCAATGACCGGATATCCTCTGAAATGTCAGCTGACAATCGGCCCAATAACTGGCCTGGAAGTTGCGTTGTGTCATCTACCAAAACATGTGCGGACAGTTGAAGCGCCTCTCGAACCAGTCTGACATCTGTATCGCTATCGAAAGCATAATCTGCGATCACAGCGCTGACCTCGGTATTGTTCAGTTTCGCTATTAGCCAGTCAAAATTTAGAAGCAGCTCCCGCAGATCTTTTTTCCGTCCCGCACCGAGAAGGTGATAAGGCAGCCAGCGCCAGGCGTAGGGCTCGGTTAAACGGGACGGTTCTCCCCACACATCAACAAGCTTGCCATGCAAATTTCCAGGATTGGCCAGTTTGCTCGAAAGGTAGGCCCGCATCACATCATGTAGGCGAATGGCGCCAGTTTGGAGGTTGAATTTCAGCAGTGACAGATTATCAAGGCGGAGCGCCAGCTCTTTCGTCGCCAGACTTTTGAACCCCCATAGGTCACCGACCACACGAAGCGGGATGTCCTTGTCTTCGGGGAAGATGGCCAGTTCCGAGTACCGTTCACGCTCGCCCGGAGTTAACAGGTCGAGGCTTACCTCGATGGTCTTGGTGATGGCCTGGTTGCGCTGCAGGGGATTACGCTGGTCGAAGGCCACGACGCCTTGGTCATCGAGCTTTTCACGAAGATAAACTATGGCGCCTTCTTGAGTATCCCCGCGCTCGATAAGTTGTCGCAGGGTGCCGTTCGTCAATTCGAGCAACAAGGGCCATTCGCCGAGGCGCTGGGCCAACTCACGAAACGGCGTGAGATCCCCTGCTGGCATGGGGAGGCGCATTGTCAGCATCTGGACCGCCTCGGATGGCGTCATTGCGTCGACGTTCACCCGTTTGCTTTCGGCGGCAATGTCAAAGTTCCTGGTCGTGATCAGTCTCGTGCAATGGGTCGCACCACGCATGAACGGCTGTAAATGCGCAGAGTCCCAAACATCGTCGATCACGATCAGGCAACTCTTGTCTTCGAGTTTCTGGGCGAGGTGGAAGGCCGCATCCTCCTCATCGACAAACCCCGGATGTTCACCCGTCAGCGCGGCATACAGTTTGGTGAGCCCCGCCTGAATCTGAGGCTTTTGACCAAGGGTGACCCACAAAATGCCATCGTCAAAGGCGGTGATCACGTCATCATGATGGCACAAGGCCGCGGCGAGCGTCGTCTTCCCTAATCCGCCTGCTCCATGCAGTGTGGTCGTGATCGTCACGGGGTTCTCGCGGCTCGTGTCCAACAGCTGGTTCATCAACTGTTCGAACAACAGCGGACGTTCGACAAACCCTTCCGGTGGATCAGGCGCCATGAAAGGGACCCGCGCCGCTTGGCAGGGACTCTTCAAATGGTTGATGAAGGTTTCCCATTCGCGGTCCAAGTCAAAGAAATGGGCTTTGCTCATCCAATGAGGCACACTCGTCCAGTCAAGCTCTGCATCCGACACGCCCTTCACGGGATACACGCAGAGTCCTAGTTGGCGCGCGTAGCGCCATTCCTTGCGGGAGGTCGTCGATTGCATGGCCCCAGGTGTCATGACGAGGACTAGAAATTGGACCTTCTCTAACGCCTCCGTGATTTGCTTCCACCAGCCGACCCCGCCTTCCATCCTTGCCCGGTCCTGCCAGAGGCTGATTTCCGGGTGCTCGCTTTCCAAACGCTTGCGCAGCCTGGTGGCAAATTCTTCGCCGTCCTTGCGGGCGTAAGAGACAAAGACTCGTGGCGATTCAGACATGGTTAGTCGGCTCATTCACAGGCGATTAGACTGGGGTTGTAGCGTCTGCGCCAGTTTGCCGTCCGCGATATGGCTGTAGGAGATGAAGGCTTTGTATTAAGCGGATCTGAACTGTTCATGGGCGCCCGGAAAAGTTTGCTCGGCATTCTACACTTTTTCTCAGAAAAACACTTTAAACCTCCCTCTGGATGGACTCCGGCGTCCATATGGAAGGCGGTGGCCACAAATCCTGTGTAAAAGCTCGAAATGCATCCGTCGAACCCTGTCAGTGGTTCGTGTAACAAGCTGCCAAATGTATTCGACGTCCCGCCTTCAAGTCCCCCTCGTCACTGTCGGAAGGCGGACCGCCTTTGCAGAGTTCAACAAGCACAAGCTTTGCCGGACCACTAGCAGCCTGGCGGCATCATCATTGAAAGGAAATACATGTAAGTCATGCCGACGGCGTCTGAAAGGTGGATACCTTCTCTCCCTGGCGTTGAACATTTTCGTCGCGAGTACTGACATAGCCCAACCGTCGACAAGTATTGTGAAACCAAGAGCCTGTTAACAATGCTGACGAAGAGCGTTCTGAACATTCTCCTCTTTTGTTGAACAGGTGCACTGTCTATCGCTTGCTTTCTTCAAATCGCCTCTCGCCGAAAAATCTTCATCGGCAGGTTAACTGAGCCCAGGGGTTTCAATAAAAATTCAAACGGGATGAAGCTCTATGGCTCTACTTCAACGCAGCGGCACAGTGAGTGCCTAATGAGCGACGGCTTCAAGGATTATGCGAAATATGAAATCTTTCAAGACCCGCTCGCATTTTGGCTAAATGCTTCCATTTCCGTTGTATGTGCTTGATTTATTTCGATGAAAGGCATACCTTTCGATCCTTCGAAGATGCACCTAGTCGTCTGCACCAGTACTGTGGGGTTCTGTCCGCTCAAGTGACGTGACTGCCCTATGCCGAGTCCTTTGCTACAGACTCCCAATCCTGAATCAGTGGCTCCTTGTTTGTCTTGGGATAAGGTCTGTGATCTGCTAGGAGGAGCTGATTGGGCAACCATCCCTGAGCCCGCTCACTCACTCCCGCCCTTTCGAGCCAAATTCTCCTCCGGCCGGCAGTTTCTATTCGAGGATGAGCCAGGGCGGCTACCTCTGGAACAGTTATGGCTGAAGCTCAGCGGATTCGCCGGCCTCTGTCGTCGGGTGGCTGAATTCTATCGACAGGTCCAGCGTCCCTATTTGTCTCTGGATCCCGCGCATATCAGCCTGCGTGTCAGCGATCAATCGTTCGCGTGGCTTCCGGCCCGGTGGCTTTTTGCCATGGAATTGGACGTTGCGAAGGGGGCGCAACCTTTGGTCCACGAGACCATGCCGAAGGAAATGGCCCGGGACATCTTTATTCCATCCGGAAACCTCGATGCCGCCTATGCCGCGCCCGTGATGAGGCAATGGCCCATGGGCCGCGAACTCTCAGTCACGGTCCTGCTTCGTTCAATTGAGCGGCTTCCCGATGACACAGACGAACAACTCTCACGCGGACTCTTACGCGCCCATGTATTTTCAGAGACCGTCTCATTCGCTGACTGTTCCGAACAAGACGCATTCCACCTCGCTCTCAAGCTGCCGGGGAACGGGGCGACTTTGATTCATCTCTGGGCAAGAAGAGTAGAGGAGGCCGAACGCGGGCTGATCGTCAGCGGTGTGACGGATCCGATTCCAACCGCAGCATGGAACCAATTGGAACGGGCCAAACAGCAGGTATTTTCCGACACCGGAGCAAAGGTCTATCGCGCGTTCCATCTTGCCTGCGATCTGTACAGTCTGGGGATGTTGCTGTTTCGCGCGCTTCTCGTCCATCAGTCCCGGTCATTGGAGCAGGTGCAGCAACACATTGCAGGACTGCTCGAGAGGCTGGAGCCCCTTGTTCAAGGCTTGGATCCTGATGATCATTGGACTCTCTTCTCGCGCGTCAGCGAGCGATTCAAAGAACAGGGCGAGGTCTTCCCGTCACCTTCTATCAGCATTCCGGAATCGGTGTGGTATGACGCGCTGATCTGCGGCTTGCGACTGGTGTCCGGGATTCGGGGCTTCAGCTTCTGTGACCACATGGGAACGACGGACAATAAGCCGGTCCCGGAAGCGTTGCAGCGCGCCACGCGTGCAGCAGAACATCTGGCCGAACAGGCGAGGATCGAGTTGTTTGACGCCGCTGCCCGGCATCGTGACCTCATGCGGGTCTGTGATCGTGCGCTTGCTGAGCGGATGTAGTGTGCATGATGGCTATTCGATTGGAAATTCACCCGCGTAAGGATTTTGGCGACGGCAAGTCATGGGAGCGTGTCTTCGACCAAGGGGAGGTGACGATCGGCCGGGCTTCCTCGAACGATGTGACGTTGCAGGATCCTCAGCGGGTCGTATCCTCTCGTCATGCAGAGATTCGACGCAAGGCCAACGCCTGCGTGCTGGTTGATATGGGGAGCACCAACGGCACCAGGATGAATGAGCGGCCGCTGGTGCCCCAGCGCGAATATCCATTGCAGGAAGGCGATCAAATCGGCATCGGGGATTTCACTATTTTGTTTTCATTACAAACCCAAGAGGCAAACGGTACCGCGCACAGCATGGCTGAGGATCCGCGGATCGCTGTTCAATGCGGCGACGCGGAAGCGCTCGTGTACGAGCTTTGTCGTCGTTATGCCGAATTGAGAGACTGTACGCCGAAGGAGCGGGAAGCGGAGTTGCTGGTCCTGCTGCGTCAGGCCTTGGCACAACAGGATGCACGAGCCTGCGAATCCCTGCTGTCCAAAGTCCGAGCCGGGTTGTGCCTGCGACTTGGTCAACCGGCCGCCGCTGCTGCTGGTCCTCCTCCCGAAGCGGTTCCTGCACAACCAGCGCGGGCGAATCAGACTGCCGAGGAAGCGGCCTATCGAGGTCTTCTGGCTATTGCGCAGAAATACTGCTTAAGACTTCCCGCGCCGATGAGCGCTGAATTCATCGGGCAGTTCGCGCAGCGGATCGATCAGATTCTCCAGATCACCTTCAGCAATCTGCTGGAGTCGTTACGAGGCAGGCGGCAATTTGCCCGTGAATTAGAGGTGGAGGCGACCCGTATTCTCAATTGGGCGCCTAATCAGATCAAACAGGCGGAAAACGAGCAGCAGGTCGGGGCCTTTCTTCTCGACGCCTTGTCCAATCCACAAGAAACAGAAGCCGTCATGGCAGATCTTCAACGGGTCTTTCGCGATTTGGCCCTCCATCAGATCGGGGTCATCAAGGGTTTTGAAGAGAGTCTTCGCGCCATACTGAAAGAGTTCGATCCGGCGGCAATCGAAACGGAAATTGAGGCCAGTCCGGTGGAAATCGGGCCGTTGCGTCTCCCTCCTTCCTTCCGTCTCCTGAAACATTGGGGAGCCTGGAAACACTTCAAACGAAAACACCGGCGGTTTACAGAAGAGGAAGTCAGGATCTTTGAACAAATACTGGCGCCACATTTCGCGAAAGGCTACCTGGATGTCCAGAAGACTCAACGTGGTCGGTAATCTGTGTTTCTTTCTGATCATCCTCATGATGGGAGGAATCACCGTCGGGTGCGGGAGCGGCATCAAAGATGTCCGAGTCACGCTCCTGCCGACCTATAGGCTGAATCCCGATGAATCAGGCGCCCCCTTGTCCGTTGTCGTGCGCGTGTATCAGTTGAGGAATAGGGAGCGGTTTGACCGAGCGGATTTCCGGGCACTCTGGAGGAATGACGAGAAGGAGTTGGCGGGGGATTTGCTCGAACGGAGGGAGGTCACGGTCTATCCTGAAACGAAGACCTCCATAGAATTGCAGGTAGATCAGAGGAAGGGGGTTCAGTTTCTGGGAGTCATGGCGTTGTTCCGTAAGCCGGAAGGAGAGCTCTGGCGGCGGGTCGTGTCGTCGGACCAGTCCACGTGGATTCCCTTTGCAACCCCCACCGTCAAATTGATTCTGGATGAACACAAGCTCAAATTGAAGGACGAATAAGGAAGGCGACGGTCATCACAATGGAGAACAACCAACGGGTCGTCTGGAGCGAGGGGATGCTCCTCACTCCGCAGTTATTTCAACAGTGGGACCAGTATTACGAGCGTCATCTCAATGAACGGCTTCGTGCGTTGGTCGCGTTCGGGTATGGCGCCTTGAGGCTGGACATCGATCATGACGGGCTCTCCAACGGCCGGGTCACGTTGCTTGGTTTTCATGGGCTGTTGCCGGATGGTGTGGTCGTCAGGATTCCGGAAGAGGACATGGCTCCGCAAACGCGGCTCATTGGTGACCTGTTCCCGGCCTCAGTCGATCACCTCGATGTGTTTCTGGCCTTGCCGGTGGAGCAGACGGACGGCGTGAACTGCGCGTTGGGCGGCGAGTCGGGCTCTCGAGCCGCTCGGTATTCTTCAGCCTATGTCGAACGGAAGGATTCCACGACGGGCGGCAATCCTCAGGAGATCCTCGTCGCACGAAAGAACCTCCGTATCTTGTTTTCGGGCGAACCCACGAGCGACATGGTGGTCCTGAAGATCGGCGAGTTGCTCAGGACCCAGTCGGGGGCCGTCGCATTGAAGGAAACCTACATTCCGGCTTGTCTGTGGATCTCCGCCTCGGCGTACCTCATGCGGCTGCTCCGCGGCCTTATCGAACTCATTACGGCTCAAATCGGATCCTACGGTAATGCTCAGCGTGGCATTTTGGAAGCCATCGGAATGGATCTGGGAAAATATCACCTCATCTCCGCGCTCATGGCCCATTTGCCGGCCATGCAACATGCGAATCTGGTTGAAAAGGTGCATCCGGAGTTTCTGTATCTCATCCTTGCCCGTTTGACCGGAGCGCTCTCGATGTTGGCCGGACCCCTTGAAGTCCTGACGCTGCCGCCCTATCGACACGACAACCTTGCAGCCACCTTCGAGGACCTGGACCATACCATCCGCTCCATCGTGGAACGATTTCAGCCCACGCATTACCTGACCATCGCGCTGGAGGCCAGCGGGGATAACGTCTGGGTGGCGCGGGTTCCGGAAAGCCGCCTTTTTGCGTCCTCTCAGTTTTTCTTGGTGGTCGCCGGCGATCTCAGCGAGGATCAGATTCGCCAGCAAGTGCCGCAATTCATCAGGATCGGTTCGCCCGCCAAGCTAAAGGAAATTGTGGCAGCCGCGATGCCTGGAGTTCGGCTGTACCATACCCCGCGCCCTCCTGCGACATTGCCGGTTCGGGTTGGCCAGCAATACTTTCGTTTGGATGATCGAGGAGTGTTCTGGGAGGAAATCAAGAAAACGCAAATCGTTGCCCTCCATGTTCCTCAAAGCCTGCAATCCCTTCGGCTGCAGTTGCTGGCAACGAAGGAGTAGTCAGCCATGGTCACCGTCCCGGCCGAAAAGACGAACTCCCTGAGCGAAGTGTTCAACGACCTGTTGGTGCTCGGCGTACAACTCCGTGATGCCACCAATCCGGGAGGAGTCGAGAGCCTCCGTACCCGGCTCCAGCAGTTGTTCCAAGCAGCTGAGGAAAGAGGCCGCACCTCCGGCGTGACCCAGGAGGCGTTGACACAAGCTCGCTACGCTGTGGCCGCATTTCTTGACGAGATGCTCATCAACTCGCGCTGGCCGCAGAAGGACGAATGGGCCGCTCGGCCGCTGCAATACGAATTATTCGGGGAATTTACGGCAGGGGAAGGGTTCTTTAAACGACTGGAAAGTATTCGCGGTGGCATCCCGATGAACGCCGACTTGCTGGAGCTCTACACCTACTGTCTCATGCTCGGGTTCGAGGGCCAATACAAGCTGCAGGATCGTGAAAAATTACGAGGGCTGGTCGAGGACCTTGCACGCCAGATTCAAGGAAAGCGCGGGGAGATCCCACCGCTTTCGCCTCGTGGGCGACGCCCGGAAGAGTTGCTGGAGATGGTCAAGAGCGAGCTTCCGGTCTGGGTCATCATTGCAACCAGCACCGCCCTGGTCCTTCTGTTCTATCTCGGACTGTCTCTGTTGATCGGACAGGATGCCGGCTATGTCGGCCATGAATTGAAACGGCTCCTCCAGGAGGTGCGGGGATAATGGGGTTGTTTGCGAGGATAAAATCGCTGGTGGTAGCCATGCTGGGGCATCGCCGCCTGGTGGTCGAGTTCGGACTAGTCTGTTTGGTCTGGTTGGTCTGGGTGGCCGGTCCGACGATCGGTCTGGATTCGGTCGAAAGCCGGGTGCAGATTATCATCGCCATCGTCTTATTGCGGTTCATCTTCTCTGTCATCCAACATGTCGTCTCTCAGCACCGTGCCGTGCAATTGGAGGTATCGCTGCAACAGCAGGCCCAGGTTCAAGTGGCGGCGGCCAGGCCTGACCATAAGGAGGAGTTGGAAGCATTGCGCCGCCAGTTCGATAAGGGCCTGGCGGCTCTGAAAGAGTCTACGATCGGGAAGGGGGTTAAAGGGAAAGCAGCTCTCTATGCCCTGCCCTGGTACATGTTCATCGGGCCGCCCGCCTCTGGAAAAAGCACCGCCCTTCGCCATTCCGGGTTGCAGTTTCCCTATCTCGGCGAATCCGGGCAGGGGCTGCAGGGAATGGGAGGAACCAGAAACTGCGACTGGTGGTTTACGAATGACGCGGTGCTGCTCGACACGGCCGGTCGCTATGTCACCCATGAGGAAGATCAAAAAGAATGGCTGGGCTTTTTGGATCTGCTCAAGAAGTGCCGGAAAGAAAAACCCCTCAACGGCATCCTCGTTGCGATCAGCATCGCCGATCTGATGCAGGCCAGTGAGGAGGAGCTGGAGGCTCATGCCAAGAAAATTCGAAGTCGTATCGACGAGCTGATGACGCATCTGGGAATGACATTTCCCATCTATCTGATTTTCACGAAATGCGACTTGGTGAGGGGTTTTGTTGAATTTTTTGATGAACTCACGAAGGCCGAGCGGGAGCGGATTTGGGGCTGCACGTTTCCCAAGAGCGCTGCCAAAGATCCGCCGCAAGTGCGTTTCAAGACCGAGTTCGATCAGTTGCTCGCCGCCGTGAAATCCCGCCGGTTCGCCCGCCTGGTGAATGCTCGCGGACCCTACAAGTTGAATATTTTCACCTTTCCTCTCCAGCTCGCTTCTGCGACCGACAAGTTGGCGCATTTTGTCGAAGTGTTGTTTCAATCGAACCCGTACCAGGAAGGTCCGATGTTCCGCGGGTTCTATTTGACCAGTGGGACGCAAGAGGGGGCGCCGATCGATCGCATCCTCGGGGTCATCAGTCGCGCTTCCGGACTTGGTGATATGGTCGCCTCAATGTTTTCGCCCGCCGAGACCAAGAGCTATTTTCTGAAGGAACTGTTTACCGACGTCATCTTTCCGGATCAATTCCTCGCGGGGCCCTCGACCGCCATCCATAAACAACGGGGCTTCCTGCGCGTGGCCGCCTTTGCGGCGGGAACGCTATTTGTCGCAATCTCAGTGATCGCGCTTGCGTTCTCCTATGTCGGGAATAGGGCGCTGGTCAGCAATACCCTATCGGTGGCGCTGAATGCGCCCGATCTCCAAGTGACGGATGCGGCGAGCCTCGAAAAGGATGTGGAGTATCTCGATAGGCTGGGCGGTCGTTTGGGGGAACTGGTCTCCAATAGCGAGAACGGTGTGCCGTTCCGACTCTGGGGTTTATATCGAGGAGAGCGGCTGCTCGGCGATCTCGAGGAGGTCTACGCGCGGCAGGTTGAAAAGATCTTTCTCCTTCCGACGAAGCGCGCGATGGAGGACGAACTTTATCAATTTGCGTCGGGAGAGTCGCGCGGGGAGGCGATAGGCGCAAGTGATCACTACTATTCCATGCTCAAAGCCTACATCATGCTCGGTGAGCCCAAGCGCCTGAGCAGCCCATATTTGGAGCGATGGCTGACCACTTACTGGAACGAGCGGCTGAAGGGCCTGTATGCCACCTATGCGGTTCCGGACTGGGTGCAGGCCAGTATCAAACGGCATATGGCTCTCTATACCGCTGTGCTGGCTCGCGCGCAACAGGGCCGGGTTGAGTTAAATAAACACCTGGTGGCGAGCGCGCAAGAGCGTCTGCGCGATATCCCCATTGTGGACCGGCTCTATGGCCTCAGCCTTCGTGAAATCGACGAATCTCTTCGGCCCGCTCCATTTTCTGTTGAGACGTCCCTTCAAGGAGGTCAGCAGGGGACGGTCGTCAGCAACCATATGATTCCTGGTGTGTTCACCTACGAGGGTTGGAAAGGACCGTTCCAGGTTGCCATGGGTCGCGTGCTCGAAGGTCTTGGAAGCGAAGCCTGGGTCGTGGGCGAGCCTGATACGAAACAGATCGATCTGGAGCGGGGGATCAAGACACTCTACTTTCAAGACTATCGACTGCATTGGCGGGCCTTCTTGAAATCCCTCTCACTTGGTCCCGCCGTCACTCCGACGGACATGGAAAAATTGCTCTCGATCTTGAGCCTGCCGGATTCGCCCTTCCTGCGAATATTGGAAGCGGTCGATCGCAATACCGTGCCGGAGCCTGAAGGCATTGCAAAACTTCAGGAGTCGGCAGTCGGCTTGCTGGGAAAGGTGAAGGAAAAGCTAGGGTTGGAAGCAGTCGGCAAGAAGCTCGAGAAGCCACCGCGTGCGTCGGACGCGACTGAGTTTCCGGGCGGAGTCACCGTTTATTTTCTTGCGCTGCATGATCTGATTGTTGCCCGGAAGGATGCAAAGGAAGAGACGCCTATCGTCCAGTACCTGACGGAATTACGGAAGGCGCACCAGGTGTTTCGACCCATTCTACTTGAGGAGACCATCAGCCCGGGTACCAACACCCTTGCGAGGACCATCGTGGCTGGAGGATCGAATGAGCTTAAGCAGGGGATGGAGAAGACAGATGCCTTCCTGCAGAAGCTGGACACCGAATTACGAGAATCCATGGCGGCGTTGCTGTCGGAGCCATGGTTGATGACCATGCGCGGAGTGTTAGAGCGGACGCGGTTGGATATCGACCAACGCTGGGGCACCGATGTGTTTCAAGCCTGCAAGCGTACGATTGAGGGTAAATATCCCTTTCGCTCATCTGGAGAGGATGCTGTGGTGGAGGACGTCGTCAATTTTTTGCACCCGGATAAGGGGGCGCTCTGGCGTTTCTACCAGGCAGACTTAAAACCATTTCTGGAAGAGAGGGGCGACCGTTTAGTGCGCAGAGCATCGAACGGAGTCGCGCTGACCGTCTCCGATGCCTTCATCGAGTCGTTGGAGAAGGCCAGGTTTGTTTCAGAGAGCCTCTTTACGAAAGCATCTCCGGATTTGGGATCGGTGATCGAAGTCTATCCCTATCCGCCAGGGGGGGCTGGCGGTCGAAGCGTCAGTGAGATACGGCTGGACATTGGTGGCGAGCCGCTGCGGTATCGCATGGAGCCGCAAGACTGGTGGGAGATGAAATGGCCTGGCCCGACACCGTCTCTTGGAGCCGCGCTGGTTGTCAAGGTTGGCGACAGCTCGGTCACGAGGGACTTCAAGGATGTCTGGGGACTGTTCAAGCTTATCAGGGCTGGTGCGATTGAGTCGACCGATCACAGCGATGTCAAGGTGAAGGTCCAATGGGAGTTACTAACCCCGGACTCCAAGCCGCTGCATATCCGATATGACGTGAGAGCCAAGAGCATTAGGAACCCATTCCGTCCTGGATTCTTCGAGCAATTCACCTGCGTCCCCCATGTGACGTGAGCTCAATGTATAGCTCTACGCTCGGCTATTACGGAAAGCTGCCTCTGTCTGCGGAATTTATTCGATGCCAGGCGTCAGGAGCGGAGATTGATGCATTGGATCAGTGGATCCGCGAGGGGATGTTCCATGCAAAATCCACCCTGGGGCCTTCCTGGTCCATGGAATTCATGCAAGGGGATCAGTGGACGTTTTTATACTTGCCGCCCGATCGGAGCCGCTTCCTGGTCGGCCTCCTGAAACCAAGTCAGGACAAGGCGGGGCGAGAGTTTCCTTTTTTGATTTACTTACTCTTGGAGAGGAAGGAGTTTCATGAGATCCCCTGGTGCGCACCCATGCATTTCAGGGAGTTTTTTGAGCAGAGCCATCGGTTGCTGGAGGATATCAGCACCGAAGCCGATCTCAACCGCCTGCAATTTCGGCTACAGGCGCTTTCACCGGTAGAGGCGCCTGAGACCACTTTTATAGAGACGCGATACCATGCGGAGCTGCTGCACCGCCGGATGCGAGAATACTGGACTGATGTATTGGGCGGGTTCGACAGTACCCAAAAATACGACCTGCTTCGGTCTTTGCTCCATTCACGGTCAGGATCGGACTCCGCGAGCCGACGCCACTGGCAGGCCCAATTCCCCTTGCTCATAGATAGCAAGGAGGAGACCTACGACCTCCCATTTTGGATGGATCTCGCATCTCACGCCTCGGGCCACCGGCCGGAGACTGGGATTCTCTTCTGGAATCGATGGCCTTCCAAGATGAAGCCGTTGCTGTTGGTCTCCATGGAACGACCGCTCCCCCAACTTCTGCTTTCTCTCATCCGTCCGGAAGGCCGGCCAAATGAGCTGTTCGAGAACGACGATGAGGGGCAGTTGACGGAGGCTGGACGTGAGCTTCTCGATGATGGAGACGTGACCTTGGAGGCATTTCTGCATCGTGTGTCGGGACTCAGCGCCGGGGGATCCTAAAAAGCGAGGTCGGTTCAAAGGGGTTCGGCGGGCAGTGGGGAAAGATGTGGAATGCAAGTATTTGCCGCAGAGACAGCCTTGCTCTTTTCCTGTGATTTCACTAGGATGGAATCCCTTCCACCCCTCAGCAGAGGTCCCTTGTATGGGAGCAAATGACTTACTCAAACTGCATCAACTCTCCGCGGCGATTTCCGAGTTAAACGAGGACATTAAGCGACATCCGACCGACGCCAGACTGCGGACGTTCCTGTTCGAACTCCTCTGCTTCACCGGTGACTACGAGCGGGCGCACCGTCAGCTTGACGTCATCGGACATCAAAACGAACAGGTCGGCATTGGCGTGGAGGTCTACAAAAACATCCTCCGTGCCGAAGTCACTCGGCGGCGATTTTTCAATGAGGGCATCAAGCCGAGTTTTCTGTTTGAACCTCCCGAACATGTCGCACTCTATATAGACGCTCATAACCAGCTGCGCGAGGCGCACCAGGTTGAGGCCAAGGCGCTGTATGAACGGGCACAGCGTGCCAGGCCGGAGATCCGAGGCCGGATGAAAGGGCAGCCCTTCACCTCCTTCCGTGATTCCGACGATCGCCTCAGGGGCATCCTGGAGGTGATTGTGCGCGATTCCTACATTTGGATACCCTTCGAACGCATTCACAAAGTGGTCATTCCACAGCCGAAACACTTGCGGGATTTGCTCTGGGTGCCGGCGACGGTGGAAATAGAAGATGGCCCTGTGGGTGAAGCCTTTCTACCCGTGCTGTACGCAGGATCGGAGCTGGAGGTCGATGACAAGGTGCGTCTCGGCCGGATGACCGAATGGCTTGATCTGGGCGCAGGATTGGTCGGAGGAGTCGGTCAGAAGACCTTTCTCGTGGATGACCGCGAAGTTTCGATCCTGGAAGTCGGGGAGCTGGAGTTTGAGGTGTTGGCGGCAGTGCGATAGGCAAAGGACATCATGGCTTCCGTGCCGACAGTGGATATCGATGCGATTCTCAAGCCGATCTCAGGCGACAAGCCCTGTGGGCTTGATCCGCGAGACGGCGTATCCTTTGAATTGCTCAAGGAAGCGCGTCGCGAAGAAGATGCCGCAAGCCAGGGCGAATGGAAGCGCGAAGTGAAGGTCGCGGACTGGCCGAAGGTTATTCAACTCGCGACAAGAATTCTGTCGACTGAGGGCAAAGATCTTCAAGTGGCGGCCTGGCTGACCGAAGGATTGGTCAAGAAATATGGCTCAGCAGGACTCCGGGATGGCTTCAAGATCTTGGGTGGATTGCATGAACAGTACTGGGATTCGTTTTACCCGTCGATTGAAGACGGCGACCTGGAGTTTCGCGGTGGACGGCTCGAAGCACTGAATAAAATCCTTCCGGTCGCCATCCTCAACATGCCGTTGGTTCAGCCACCCGGCGGGCCAGCCTACAGCTGCTGGCAATACAAGGAATCGCAAGAAGTCGAGAATCTGCGCCGGGGAGCGGCGACGGATGGGCAAAGAAAGCGGCAGCTTGCCGAGGCATTGGAAGAGGGCAAGCTCGAAGGGGAAACATTTGAGAAGGCGGTCGCGTCGACACCTTTGAGCCATTGCTCGACCATTCTTGAGAATCTGAACCAGAGTTGGGACGAATTTGAACGGTTCGAGCGTATCCTGGATGAGAAATATCGCCCGGAAGCGCCGAGTTTGCGACTCATCAAGGAGGCCTTGAGCGAATGCCGGTCTCTGATGAATAGCATTGTTCGAAAAAAGGGGGGTGTCGGGGTACCGACCATAAGTCAATCAGCCATCGTTCCTCAGGAGGCCGACATGGCACCGGTGGTACACATGACGGCGAGCGGATCCGGCATTGTGCCGGTTGATCGCGCAGATGCATTGCGGAGACTGGGAGCCGTTGCGGAATTTTTTCGGCGGACGGAACCGCATAGTCCGGTGGCCTATCTTGTCCAGCGCGCAGCGCGGTGGGGAGAAATGCCGCTGGAAGAATGGCTCCAGGAGGTTATCAAAAGCGATGATGTGCTCGGCAACGTCCGTGAAACGCTGGGGCTAACCCAGAACCGGTCGGCGAGTGACCAACATACGTAGTCATCTATCGATGGAGGATGTTCATGGCGCGTGAAAGCACTCAACACAAGTTGGATCGAGTTCGTCCGCCGCGTGTGCAGATCACCTATGACGTGGAGACGGGCGGCGCCATTGAGATGAAGGAGTTGCCCTTCGTCGTTGGCGTCATGGCAGACTTGGCTGGAAAGCCAGAGCAGCCACCTGCGCTCTTGAAGGATCCTAAGCGCAAGTTCGTGGAGACCGATCGAGATAACTTCAATGATGTGATGAAGGGGATCGGCCCTCGTCTCGCGTATAAGGTGGATAACAAGCTAACCAATGACGACACCAAAATTGGGGTGGAGTTGCGCTTCAATAACATCGATGACTTCAGCCCCGAGCAGGTCGCCGACCAAGTCGAGCCTTTGAAGAAGCTAGTCGAGGTCAGAAAGCAGCTGTCCGCCCTTCTGGCGAAAACCGACGGGAACGACAAGTTGGCGGAGAAACTCCAGGAGATTATCGCCAACTCTGAGTTGCAGCAGAAGATCGGAAAAGAAGCAGGACTGGGAACTGAAGGTGGTTCCCAGAAGGAGGGCTAACCATGGCGGAAGAAGCGAAACAAGCGCAGCCCCAGGGCGCGGCGGCGGCAGGAACGGTGGAGAGTGGGGTTCTTGATCAAATTATCAATGAGACCCGTATCGGAAAGGATGATTGGGAGCGAGACCAGTCGCGCCGTCAGATTGCCACCCTCGTGGAAGAAGTGATGAAGGGCACCCTCCGGGTATCCAAAGACCTCGAGGCGACGATCAATGCGCGGATCGCAGACATCGACAAGGTCCTCTCCGCGCAGCTCAATGCCATCATGCATTCGCCGGAGTTTCAAAAGCTGGAAGGGGCCTGGCGCGGGCTGCACTATTTCGTCATGCAGAGCGAAACCAGCACCATGCTAAAGATCCGCGTGTTGAACATCAGCAAGGATGAACTGCGGAAGGATCTCGAGAAGGCGGTGGAATTCGACCAGAGCGCGCTGTTCAAAAAGGTCTACGAAGAGGAGTACGGAACCTTCGGTGGAGCGCCTTATGGTGCCTTGATCGGAGACTTCGAATTCGGGCGACATCCTCAGGATTTGGCCTTGCTGGAGAAGGTGTCGAATGTGGCGGCTTCGGCTCATGCGCCGTTCATTTCGGCGGCTGCGCCAGGACTGCTCGGGCTTGAAACGTTCACGGACCTTCCCAATCCTCGTGATCTGGCCAAGAAATTTGAGACTCCGGATTATGCCAAGTGGAAGTCCTTCCGCGAGTCAGAGGACTCTCGGTATGTAGGGCTGACCTTACCTCATGTCCTGATGCGGCTGCCCTATGGTCCGGAGACGGTACCGGTGGAGGCATTTAATTTCAAAGAAGATGTGGATGGTACTGATCACAGCAAGTATCTCTGGGGAAATGCCGCCTATGCCATGGGGGCCCGGCTCACGGACGCGTTTGCCAAGTATGGGTGGACCGCAGCCATCCGCGGGGTCGAAGGAGGCGGGCGTGTGGATGGACTTCCGACTCATACGTTCCGCACCGATGAGGGAGAGATCGCACTGAAATGCCCGACAGAAATTGCCATCACCGATCGTCGCGAGAAGGAGCTGTCGGACCTCGGGTTTATTCCTCTCGTACACTGCAAGGGGACCGACTTTGCGGCGTTCTTCGGGGCGCAATCCTGCCAGAAAGCCAAGAAATATGACACGGATGCGGCGAACGCCAATGCGCGCCTCTCTACGCAGCTTCAGTATCTTCTGGCCATGTCACGGTTCGCCCATTATCTCAAGTCCATTATGCGGGACAAGATCGGAAGCTTCATGACGCGCAAAGATTGCGAAGATTTCCTGAATCGCTGGATCAGCAAGTATGTCGTGAGCACCGAAGATGCTGGGCAAGAGATCAAAGCCAAGTTTCCTCTGAAGGAAGCTCGAGTAGAAGTCGCAGAAGTGGCTGGGAAGCCTGGTGTCTACAAAGCCATTGCGTTTTTGAAGCCGCACTTTCAGTTGGATGAACTGACGGTCTCCCTTCGGTTAGTGGCAGAGTTACCACCCCCGGCGAAGCGGTAAAAGATAGGGGGCCTCGGTTTCCAAAAAGGGAAGGAGATATCGGTCTGGCCAAGCAAGCCCGGGTCGATGTGTCGGTTCAGTGAATCGGATAAAGCCAGAAACGGCAAGAGTCTTGCGCCGATCCATCCTTGTATTCAATGGTAGCGATTGCCTCAATGCCACTCTTTCTCTCATGGCTCTTGGTTACAGTGCGTATCCGATTGTATTGATCGCGTATCCTATTGGATGCCGTCCTAACTGAAATCTGAAAGTTCTAGACTGGACCGCATGGGGAGAAAGCCAACATTCCCACCATTCAGTCGCGATTTTTATACGCTGATGAGTGACTGCTCGGATGGGTACATATGTTGCGTTTGTGAATGAACAGAATAGATGCATTGAAAAGACATAACCGGCCAACCGCACTCACAAGGAGGAGGGCATCATGGCAGAGGTGAGGCAGGAGAACGCGTTTTTAAAGTTAGGTGATATCAAAGGGAAGGCGACAACTGATAAGTTCAAAGACCAGATTGTCTTTCAATCAATGTCTTATGGGGTAAATCAAGCCGGCGAATGGGAAGAAGGCGACCGGCTGTCCGGCAATATCACGACCTTTGCCGACCTCGTGATCGTGAAGGAGATGGATGCGGCGAGTCCCTCGCTCGCCAAGGCCTGTGCGGTGAAGGAACAGATCCCCAAGGCCGAAATTACACTGATTTCGGGTAAGGACGTCATGTGCAAGGTGACCCTGGATGACGTCATTGTGAGTAACGTATCGGTGGGGTTTCATAGCGCAGAGGCCAGGCCCACAGAGACGATTGCCTTGCGATATCGCGCTGCAATGTGGGAGTGGGGTACGTCGAAGGCAGGGTACGACCTGCGCAAGGGGGTGAAGAAATAGCCGATGTAAGATGACAGGTCCGTGCGGCACTTTTTAGCAATGGGTCTGTCTGTCAATTTTTCGCAGGGGATTTTCATCTGTTAGTGGTTCGAGAAAAAGGCTCTGAACCAGGGGACTCTTGCCCTCGGACTTTCGTCAAAAGACATGATTGTCGGTAATTACATGTGCAGTTCTGTTATGAGCTGACGAATGAGCAACGCACTCACACAAGTTAAGGAGCTAGTTCCTGCCAACAGTGACGCACCATTTGTCCTCTCACCCACACAAGTTAACGAGGTGATTCCCGCTAACGATGACTCACAATTACTGATTGGGGGCCTATGGGGATATGCCAAGAAGGGGCAAACCTGGATGGCGACAGACGGACTGCGAGTTGTTCTCTGGGCAGGACATTTAGGAGTATTTTATGTTTTGGTGAACGAACTGAGTCCATGCAATGGGATTAGCTATTTTCAAACGCCGAAGGGATTTATCGACGAAGTTAAGACCTTCCCGTTTATAGATGCTGCACGTCGGGCTACTCCAATAGCCAAACTGGCAGAATACGAAATGCAGTTTCTAATGGGCGTCTGTTCTTGTGTGAGCAGCGTAGGATTTGTCACGGTCATGGGAACTGATGCGTTGAAATTTGTCCTTAAGAATAAGGACAACTTCGCACGTTGGAGTAAAGCAGTTTCTGTCTGTTTCAGGGTTCGTGACATTCTGAAGGAACACACTCCGACATTGTATGAAAAGATTCTCGATTTGGTTCTTCTTTCGGCCTGGGGAGGTCTCAAGTCCATAGGTGGTAACCTCCCTGAAGCCATGGCAACGGACCCTATGATCTCCGCCCGCGGGGCCGGAGTCCTGGTTGGGAAATTGGGCAAAAAAGTTATGGCACAACGGCTCTCAGCCCTTTCAGTCATATGGACGATACTTTGGACTGTCCTGACCAAGGTAGCTAGCAGTATCCCTGGAGCGTTGAAGCTGACAGTGAGCGATCAGCAACAGAATGCAGAGCAGATCGTCGCTGCCCTCGGTAGCATCGGAGTTCCTATTAGCGATAAGGAAGCCCGCAAGATCATCGAAGAGATCATGCGGAACGCAAACACAGAAAGAGTACGGGATGCGTTGCGAATGCTTAACGAAAGCTTTGAACCATTCAAGCTTACAGTTGGTAATTAGATTCAACGAGATGGTGGTGGCAATTTTTGTCTGAAATGGCTCTCACAACTTCAATACTGGACCGCCTGCTTGATGACGATCCCCGTGCCGGAGATCCCTATCTGGACATGTTGGATCTTAAGGATCCGGCGAAACTGACGGGGCGACTGAAGAGCCCGCGTGATTCCGTGACGCGATTCATGCGAGAGCAACTTCGGCCGGAAGAGCGGGAATTCCTGGACCGAGAAGGAACTGGAGCGGGCGCCAATGCCCTCCTCCTCGCCGTGACGGAAGGCCTCAATCGCATCATCAGAGGGCCGCTTCTGTATGAGCGGAAGCGATTCGAAGGAGTGGCCCTTTCCCCGGACATGATCCGACTCATGGAAGATAGCCGGAAAGCCTCTCATGTGGCGCTGCTGAATCGTATGTTGCTGGATGAGATCTTTGCCGACGAACTGCACAAGATGCGGAAACCGGCCCTCTCCTCAGCGAATGTCCGCGAGCTGAAGAAATCGATTTCCCGTGATATAGAAGTGCTGCTGAACACTAGGCGTGAACTCCTGGAGGGCGCGCCCACGGAATACACAGAGATCAATAATTCTCTCTTGATGTTCGGGCTGCCGGATTTCACCAGCTACAGTCTTTTGAATCCCGAGCATCGCAAGGTGATGCGGCGGTCCGTGGAAGAGGCCTTGACGAAGTTCGAACCACGACTGAAATCAGTGCGGGTCACGCTGGAACCGCCGAGCAAGTTCGATGTGGCGATTCATTTTCGGATTGAGGCCCTGTTGCGTCTGGATCCGGCGCCGGAACCGGTGCGCTTCGATGCAGCCCTGCAACTGGGGACCTCGTCTTACTCCGTGCGAGGAGAAGTCTAGTGCGAGAGACGCTGCTCGAATATTACGAGCGGGAACTATCGACCCTTCGCCAGTTGGGGCAGGAATTCGCCCAGGCCTATCCCAAGGTAGCTGGCCGCCTCCTGCTGGAGCCCAATAAATGCGAGGACCCGCATGTCGAGCGGTTGATCCAAGCCTTCGCGTTCCTTTCGGCGAGAGTTCATCTCAAGATCGATGATGAGTTTCCGGAGATTACGGATGCCTTGCTCGGTATGCTGTACCCTCATTACCTGGCTCCCATCCCTTCCATGTCGATTGTCGAGTTCGTCCTTGATCCGGAGCAGGGAAAACTGACGAGCGGGTACGTCATGCCAGTGGGGACGCAATTATTTTCCCGACCGATCGACGGCACGCAATGTCGATATCGGACCTGCTATTCCACCACTCTCTGGCCGATCATGCTGGCCTCTGTCAAAGTGCAACCGGCTGAGCGGGCCTTGCCGGGGGGAAAGCCGGGGGCGGTGATGAAACTGGAGCTTCATGCGCAGGGCGGGCTTACCTTCAAGGATCTCCAGGTCGAGCAGTTGCGCTTCTACCTCAACGGCGAGGCGCCGCTTGTCTATTCGCTGTACGAACTGCTGTTGAATCATACGCACGAAGTTCGTTGTCGTGCAGGTGGGGCCAAGCCGGGAGAGAAACCGGCCCTGCTGCCCTCGGGCTCTCTGCGTCCGGTTGGATTCGGCATGGATGAAGGCTTACTTCCCTATCCGTCACAGGCGCTGCCGGGTTACAGACTCTTGCACGAGTATTTTACGTTCCCTCAGAAGTTTCTGTTCATCGAGATTGCTAACTTGCAACAGGTGGTGAAGGCAGGGATAGGAAACAAGTTGGAAATCGAGATCGTCCTCGATCAGCCGCCACGATCGGATTACATGCCGACCACCGATACCTTCCGGCTCGGCTGTGCACCGGTGGTGAACCTGTTCACTCAGACGGCGGAACCAATCCGTCTCGACCAGACACAGCACGAGTACCGGGTGATTCCTGAAGTGAGGCGGCCCCTGGCGAACGAGATTTATTCCATCGACGCCGTATCCCTCCTGTCCGGGGATAAACAGACCGTCAGACCGGTGCAGCCTATCTATTCGCTCAAGCACACGCGGCTGGACCGCGAGCAGAGCGCTTTTTGGTACCAGAGCCGCAGGCCTTCCGACCGTAAAGGTGATGTAGGCTCCGAGGTGTATCTCTCGCTGGTCGATCTCGACATGGATCCCACCGTGCCGGCCGGGGACACGCTCATGATTTCCACGACCTGTACGAACCGTGGCCTCACCAGACGGATGGCAGTGGACGACGTCCGGGGCGATTTCGAGCTCGAAAAGGCCGCGCCGGTGGCGCGTATACGGGCGCTCGTCAAACCGACAGAACCGATGCAGCCGCCGCTGGGGGGGGGGACTCAATGGCGCCTGATCTCCCATCTGTCGTTGAATTACCTCTCCTTAACCGAGGGCAGTCCACAGGCGTTACAGGAAATCCTGCGGCTTTATGATTTCTCGGATTCCAGCGTGGTTCATCAGCAAATCGAGGGCATCACGGCTGTGTCCTCTCGCCGTGTGACGCGCAGGCCGACATCGCTGGCATGGAACGGGTTCTGCCGCGGAATGGAAGTAACCCTGGAGTTTGATGAGAACAAGTATGTGGGGAGCAGCGTCTATCTGTTCGCGAGCGTGTTGGAGAAGTTCTTCGGTCTCTATGCTTCGCTGAACTCCTTTACCCAGTTAGTCGCCCGCACTCAACAACGAGAAAGGCCGATTAAACAATGGCCGCCCAGAGCAGGGGAACAGATCCTGATCTAAAACAGGACCTCACGCAGCGGGGCTTTCGCTTCGATTTCTTTCAAGCGGTCCGGCTGCTGGCGCGCGTCTATCCGGAACGGCAGCCGGTCGGCGAGAGCGCCATTCCCTCGAAAGAAATCGTTCGCTTCCGTGCCCATCAATCCCTTGCCTTCCCCCCGAGCGCCATTCATCAGATCAATCAGGCCCGCGACGAGAGACGGCCGGCTGAAATGACCGTGGCGTTTATGGGGCTCACCGGTCCCCAGGGTGTCCTTCCCCGCTATTACACCGAACTCATGCTGGAACGGTTGCAAGCCAAGGACCAGACGCTGCGTGATTTTTTCGATGTGTTCAACCATCGCATGATCTCCCTGTTTTATCGGGCCTGGGAAAAACACGATTGCACGGCGGGGTTTGAACAATGGCTGTTGAAGGGGAGCGACGATCGGTTCGCCCGCTGTCTGTTCGCTGTCGCCGGCCTAGGTACGACGGGACTATGCGATCGATTGACCATCGATGAACGATCGATCCTCCGTTATGTCGGACTCCTGGGACAACGCCCGCGATCAGCGGAAGCGCTGGAGCGCTGCCTCGCGGACTATTTTCAGGTACCGGTGCGTGTGAATCAATTTATCGGGGCCTGGCTCACTTTGGAAGAAACAGATTGGACCACGATCGGCGTGACCGGAAGCAACAATATATTGGGCTGGTCTGCGCTGGCTGGAACCAAAATCTGGGATCAGCAGGCTGCGTTTAAGGTCGAGTTGGGTCCGCTGGAATTTGAGCAGTTCGATCGGTTGTTGCCCTCCGGTCGGGCCTATCCGACCCTCGTGCAACTGACGAAATTGTTTGCCGGGCCGGAACTGGATTTCGATGTGCAATTGAGATTACGAGCCGAGGAAGTGCCGCCCACGAGACTCCGGTCGACGGACACCTATGCCCCGAGGCTCGGCTGGACGACATGGCTGAAGACCAAAGAGTTCGATCACCATGCAGACGACGTACAGTTCTCCGGCTCCACCATGACGGCACAGGCAGCGAGGGCGTAACAGGGTTCGCGGAGAGGACAGACATGAACATCAATCTCAAGGGACTCATCGGCAAGCTCAACGATACCTGTCGCCGCGCATTGGAAGGGGCCGCAGGGTTGTGTCTCAGTCGGACACATTACGATGTGGACATCGAACATCTCCTGGCGAAGGTGCTGGAAATGTCGAATACGGATGTCCACAAGATTTGTCGCCACTATGGCATTGATCAATCGCGATTGGCCCGGGATATCACGCGCACCCTCGATCGGTTTAAGACCGGCAACGCGAGGACCCCGACCCTGGCGCCACGGGTCCCGCGCCTCATCAATGAAGCCTGGTCGTTGGCGTCCATTGAATATGGAGTGAATCGCGTGCGGTCCGGTCATGTGATGCTGGCCTTACTCGCCGAAGACGATTTTGCCCGCATGATGCGCGAGATGTCGCCCGAGGTGCAAAAGATCTCGGCTGAGGACCTGCATGCCCAGCTGACGAAGATCGTCGCCGGATCGGCGGAAGACCTGGAAGAGGTCCAGACGGGCGGGGTCGACACGCCGGCGGCACAGGGGGCTCCCCATGCCTCCAGGACTCCGGCCATCGATCAGTTCACCATCGATCTGACCGCGAGGGCGAAACAGGGGCAGGTCGATCCGGTATTGGGCCGCGATGCGGAAATCAGGCAGGTCATCGATATTCTGACCAGACGCAGGCAGAACAATCCCATTCTCACCGGGGAGGCCGGAGTAGGGAAAACCGCTGTGGTGGAAGGCTTGGCGCTGAGAATCGTCGCCGGCGATGTGCCGCCGCCGCTACAGAACGTCACCGTGCGGGTGCTCGACCTCGCGTTGTTACAGGCAGGAGCAGGGGTGAAGGGGGAATTCGAAAGCCGGCTCAAGTCGGTGATCAACGAAGTCAAAGCGTCCCCGCAACCTATTATCACGTTTATCGATGAGGCGCACACGTTGATCGGCGCCGGAGGAGCGGCGGGACAGGGCGACGCAGCCAACATTCTCAAGCCGGCGCTGGCCCGGGGCGAACTACGAACCATCGCTGCGACCACCTGGGCCGAATATAAAAAATACTTTGAGAAAGATCCTGCGCTGACCAGGCGGTTTCAGGTGGTGAAGGTGGAAGAACCGACGGAGGCCACCGCCATCAATATGATGCGGGGATTGGCCGGGACTCTGGAACAGCACCATAAAGTAAGGCTCTTGGATGAAGCGATCGAGGCTGCGGTGAAGCTCTCGCATCGCTATATTTCAGGCCGGCAATTACCGGACAAGGCCGTGAGCGTCCTGGATACGGCCTGCGCCAGAGTGGCCCTCGGGCAGGTCGCTGAACCTCCCGCATTGGAAGACGCACGCCGGCGAATCTCACTCATCGATACGGAAATCGACATTCTGGAACGGGAAGACATCACGGGCGGCAACCATCAGGACCGCGTGGCTGAATTGGGCCGGGAGAAGGCCGCGGAAGAGAAACGCCAGGCTGAACTCAAGATCCGGTGGGAACAGGAAAAGAAGCTGGTCGGCGAGATTGCAGGGATCCGTCAGAAACTGGAGCAGCAGGCAGCGCCGCCGAAGATCCCGGAGAAGGCAACAACCGACAAGGCTCCTGACAAGGCAACGGAAAAGACGCCCGTCCGACTGACTCCGCAAGAAGTCGAGACATTGCAGGCCGATCTGACAAGGCTGAAAAAAGAGTTGGCCTCGCTCCAGGGAGAAAGCCCCCTCTTGCAGCCTAGTGTAGACGGACAGGCCATTGCCCAGGTGATCTCGGCCTGGACCGGCATCCCGATCGGACGCATGGTCAAAGACGAGATCAACACGGTCTTGAGTCTCAAGGAGAACTTGGAAAAACGCGTGGTGGGACAATCCCATGCCCTGGATGCGCTCAGTCAACGTTTGCGTACGGCGCGAGCCAAGCTGGAAGATCCTCGCCGGCCGATCGGCGTCTTCATGTTCGTCGGACCAAGCGGCGTGGGTAAGACCGAAACAGGACTGGCGCTCGCCGAGTTGCTGTTCGGCAGCGATCAAAATATCACCACCCTCAATATGTCCGAATTCAAGGAAGAGCACAAAGTCTCTCTGCTCATGGGGTCACCGCCCGGTTATGTCGGGTATGGCGAGGGAGGGGTGTTGACGGAAGCCGTGCGCCGAAGACCATACAGCGTGATCCTGTTGGATGAGATGGAAAAAGCCCATCCGGGCGTGCAGGATATTTTCTACCAGGTTTTTGACAAGGGCATGATGAAAGACGGCGAGGGGCGTGACATCGATTTCAAGAACACCGTGATCATTATGACCTCCAACGCCGGCACGGATACCGTGATGAAGCTCTGCGCAGATCCGGAGACCAGGCCTGAGCCAGAGGCATTGGCCGATGCCATCAGGCCTGATCTGTTGAAGTATTTCAAGCCGGCCTTTCTAGGACGACTCATCGTCGTGCCGTTCTTTCCGATCTCTCCCGACATCATGCGGCGCATCATCGGATTGCAGCTCAGCCGGATCATGCGCCGAATCAAAGAAAACCATCGCGCGGCGATGTCCTACGACGAAGCATTGGTCACGGCGATTGCCGACCGCTGCACCGAGGTGGAAAGCGGCGCGCGGAATGTCGACCACATTCTCACCCGCACCTTGCTGCCGGAACTCTCGACGGAGTTTCTCGCGCGCATGGCGGCAGGGGAATCGGTCAACAAGGTCCATATCACGGTCGAGCCCGCAGGGAATTTCCGCTACGAGGTGGCATAGGAACGAAAGAGTTTCCTGCTCATTGGGTTGAAGGGATGCCACACACACAAGAGAACAGGCTGATCGGGATCGAGACGCCGCTTGGAAAGGATATTCTGCTCCTCCGCGGCTTTTCCGGTCAGGAAGGGATTTCGCGTCTCTCGAATTTCGATCTGGACCTGCTCTCGCACGACCCTGATATTAAGTTCGAGGACATCATCGGCAAGCGCGTCACGCTTCGCGTCACGCTCGGCTCGGAGAAAAAACGATACTTCAACGGGTTCATCAGCCGCTTCATGCAGACCGGAAGCGACCGGGGGCTCGCCAACTATCGGGCGACCATGGTGCCTTGGACCTGGTTCCTCACGCGGACTTCTGATTGTCGAATCTTCCAGAAGAAAACCATCCCGGATATTATCCGGCAAATTTTTAAAGACCTGGGATTCACGGATTATAAGCTGCAATTGCAGGGCACCTTTGAGCCGAGGGACTACTGCGTCCAGTATCGGGAAACTGATTTCAATTTCGTGTCGCGCCTGATGGAACAGTACGGCCTGTTGTATTTCTTTGAACATGAAAAAGACAAACATACTTTGGTGATCGCCAACGATCCGACAGCGCATCAGCCCTGCCCGGAGCAGAAGGACGCCAAATGGGACCCGCAGGGCAGCGGTGCGTTGGCGGAAGATGTCATCACGAGTTTCCAATGGGAGCAAATTCTACGGCCGGGCAAGTATGCCGTCACCGACTATAATTTCGAGACCCCGAGCACCAGCCTGGATGCGGAAATGAAAAGCACGATCGAGGTGGGCGGGAACAGCAAACTTGAAATCTACGACTACCCCGGAGAATACGCCAAGAAGAATCAAGGCGATGCCATCGCCAAGCTCCGTATGGAGGAAGAGGAGGCGCAATACTTCGTCGTTACCGGCACCAGCTCCTGCCGGGCGTTCACGTCCGGCTATCGTTTCGACTTGAAAGACTATGTGCGCAAGGACATGAATCAGGCCTATCTGCTGACCAGTCTGCACCACGTCGCCACAGTGGGCGGCACCTATACGACGACCACGGTGGGCAAAGACGAATCGGCCTACACCAACTCCTTCACCTGCATCCCCCACAAAGTTCCGTTCAGACCGCCGCAAGTGACGCCGAAGCCGATTATCCAAGGTGTGCAAACGGCGGTCGTGGTGGGTAAGGCCGGCGAGGAAATCTGGACGGACAACTATGGGCGGGTGAAGGTCCAATTCCACTGGGATCGGGAAGGGAAGTACGACGAGAACAGCTCCTGCTGGACTCGTGTCTCCCAGAACTGGGCAGGCAAGCAATGGGGGGCGATGTTTCTGCCGCGGATTGGGCAGGAAGTCATCGTGGAGTTTATTGAAGGAGATCCCGACCGGCCGATCATCACGGGGCGAGTTTACAATGCGGAGCAAATGCCGCCTTATCTGCTGCCGGGCGAACAGACGAAGAGCACGATCAAGTCGAACAGCTCCAAAGGGGGCGCGGGCTCCAACGAGTTGCGTTTCGAGGATAAGAAGGGCGGCGAAGAGATTTATCTGCACGGCCAGAAAGACTGGAACATCGTCATTGAGAACGATAAGAGCCAGTCGGTCGGCCATGACGAATCGCTGAGCGTCGGGAATAACCGGACGAAGACCGTCAAGGTTGATCAGAGCGAAGATGTCGGATCCAACAAAAAAATCCACGTCGGCGCCACGCACACAGAAACCATTGATAGTGATAAGACCATGACGATTGGAGGCAACCACACCGAGACCATCAGCGGCAACGAAACCATCACCGTGAAGACCGCCTCAGCCCATACGATCATCTTGGCCCGCGCATTGAGTGTCGGGGCCGGTTACCAAGTGACTGTCGGCGGAGCGATGAATGAGTCGATCGTTGGGTTGAAGGCTGAAGAAATCGGCGGGCTGAAGTCTGTCAATGTTGTTGGAAACAGCAGTGAGAACACAAAGGCCAACAAGTCAGTGGATGCGACGGGCAACATCTCGGAGAAGGCGGGAAAAGACATCGCGATGGATGCCGGTAAAAACATTGCGTCAAGTGCCGGCGATAACATCACGGAGAGCGCTGGAAAAGACGTTTCGATTTCATCCGGGAAAAAGATGAACGTGAAAGCGGGCGATGATATCGGTATTACCGGCGACAAGAAAGGGGTGATCAACATCAAGGACGAGCTGACAATTAAATGTGGGAAAGCAGTAATTAGCATGAAAAGCAATGGAGATATCACGATCAACGGCAACAAAATTTCGGTCAAGGGCGACGGCGAGATCACGGTCAAGGGTTCGAAGATTGGTTTGAATCCGTAAGAGGAGTGAACGATGAGAGATATCGCTGGAGAGAATGTGCTGGAGGTCCTGATGGCGAGCGAGGACCGTCACGATGGTGAGGCTATCAATGGCGTAGTGATAGGAAAACTTGTCGATCTGACACGACAGGGAGAGCCGTTGGTGAACTTCGCGTCGAATCATTCTGGCGTTCCTCTATGCGCCAAAACCACTGTCGTAATAGGTCGAGAAACTCTTGGAAAAGAGGTACTTCTCGTATTTGAGGAAGCCAGCGCTTTTAAGCCAATCATAATAGGCGTTGTGCAATCAACCACAGTACCGGATGAGAAGACCCAATCTAAATCTGTTTCTGTGGAATGTGACGGTGAAAAAATAGTGTTGTCTGCGGAGAAGGAAATAGTCCTTCGGTGTGGTGAGGCGAGTATAACCCTGACTCGTGCCGGCAAGATCTTGCTTAAGGGAACCTATGTCCTAAGCCGATCATCTGGAGTGAATCGGATTAAGGGTGGGTCAGTCCAAATCAACTAGTAGGTCCTTTTCGGTCGCGGCACGCCAGGCTCTCGTTATGATGAACGCGAATATAGCAAATGGGTCACTACAGGAACCCGAATGCAAAAGTGCATTCAATCCGTATGATGAGTTGCCCTATAAATCTCTTCCCATCGAATGGACAGCGCCCGAGCGACTGGCCGTCGCCTCCCTGCTTCATGGTGGGCCGCGACCGCCGCTTGATACCTATCGAGTGCTCGAACTTGGATGTGGAGACGGATCAAATCTCTTGCCGTTAGCCTACTATCGCAGGAATGCGACGTTTGTCGGGGTCGACGGCGCGCGCAGCCAGATCGAGATTGCCGATTCCCGTAAGGCAGCATTGGGATTGCCCAACATCGAATTTATCCATGCGGATTTCCTTACAGCCGCCAAACAAATCTCGGGTCAGTTCAACTACATCATCGCGCACGGGGTTTTCTCATGGGTTCCCAAGGATGTCCGTGATGCCTTGCTGAGCCTCTGCGCCGAACGCCTCCGCGACGGAGGTCTCCTGTATCTGAACTACAACACAAGGCCTGGCTGGAATGTCCGGGGAATGGTACGGGAGTTTCTACTCGCGCAAACGGCTGAGATATCAAGCCTGCTGGACCGTGCCCAAGCGGCGCAGGATGTGGCCGCCAAAGTCGTCGCTTCATTGACGATAGGCGAGCACCCCTATTCGCAACTGTTATCGAATGAATTTAAGTTTGTGTGTGAAAACCACGTGTCCTATGTCGCCCACGAATTCCTTGCCATCGATAACCACGCCTATTGGCGGAGTGAATTTCTGGGTCTTGCGGAACGCTGCGGATTCCAACATGTAGCCGATGCAGATTTCAATTACCCTTCTGGCAAGATTCCGGAAGACTTGGGACCTCGACTCAGGGCAGATGGAATCATGGGGCGTGGATTCGAAGACACAGTGGACCTTCTAAGCTATCGACAGCTCCATACGCCGATCCTGACAAAAAGTCCGTGGACGCGACAGCCTCTTACGATTGAGGAGTTCGCGAACCTCTTCATCGCCTCCTGTCTCAGCCCTTGTGCCTCGAGCGATACAGAACATCAGATGTTCCAACATCCTTCCGGCTACCAAGTAGAAGCCAAGGAGGAGGTCATCTGGGCAGCGCTCAACAGGCTGCAACCTCGGTGGCCGCGAGGTGTGCGCATTGGTGATGCATTCCTTGACGTCACCCATGTGATAGACGATTTAAGGATCTTACACCGCAATGGGCTCATCGAACTCCGTTGCATCGAGCCCAGTGAGTGTGGCGAATGTTCGGAGTCGCTGAACAGGTTGGAAGCCCGCTGGGGTGGATATGTGACGACGCCCTACCATACAAGGGAGTCGGTCCCATCAGAGTTCGAAGCGGATTGCATCTATACGAGGACGTGCCCGCAGGAAGAAACACAGCAATGTGGTCCATAACGAACCATACGCCGTATAAGGCTAAGAAAACGTGGGGGCGTGATAAAGACGGCGTGCACGAGTGGATTGTGGCCGTCAAGGGAACCTATGACATCAAGGCCGACGGAACAGTTGTGCTGGCGAACGAACAGCTCGATCCACTGCTGGCTCCTGAGTATAACGGCGAGCCAGGGGTATCGAGTCTGCGCTATGATGCCGATCTTGTCGCTCCCAAGCCCACCACAGATGTAGTGATCAATGGCACGGCCTATGCTCCGAAGGGACGACCGAGCACCGAATTTCTGGTTTCGGTTCGTGTCGCTCAAATACACAAGGTGATTCGGGTCGTAGGGAACCGGCGGTGGAAGCGAGGATTGTTCGGTCTCAAACCTTCAAAAGCCGAACCCATCACTCAGCTGCCGATCATCTACGAACGCGCCTACGGTGGATACGACCAAACTGATCCTGATCCGAAAAAGCAGCGTATGGATCCACGCAATCCTGTCGGCTGCGGCGTCGTTGCGAAATCAAAAAATCGGCTGGGGCAGCCGCTCCCGAATTTCCAGTATCCCAAGGGAAGTATCGAGAAGGCAGGCCCAGCCGGTTTTGGTGCAATCGACAGCCATTGGTCTCCTCGCCGCGAGCTGATGGGCACTTACGATAAGGCTTGGCAACAGCACCGTCTTCCCCTCTTGCCTGAAGATTGGGATCCCCACTCACTGCAATGTGCCCCCAAGGATCAACGCCCTGACATGCATCTATTCGGGGGCGAAGATGTGGAGCTCGTCAACTTGACTCCGAATGGAGTACTGCGATTCATCTTGCCGAAGGTCCACTGTATCTTCAGCACCCGCATTGACGGGCGTAGGGAAGAGCACCGCAGCCGGGTTTCAACGGTGATTATCGAGCCGGACAATTCGCGTGTAATGATGGTGTGGCTGACCTCGTTGGCCTGCCGGACGAACGTCGATTATCTAGAAGAAACCGTCGTGCGGGAGAAGCCGTATATCAGATGAGTATTCCTGTCTTTATCGTAGCCACCGGTGCTCGAACGCCCCTGGGTATGCGGGCTGCACCGAGTGCGGCTGCTTATAGGGCCGGGATCAGCGGGATGGGTGAGCACCCCTTCATGATCGACCGAATGGGCGAACCGATGCCGGGAGCCCTCGACGTTCAGCTCGATCCTGGCTTGATGGGCCCAGAGCGGCTCCTGGCGTTGGCCGAAACCGCGCTTCGCGAGGCCTGCGCACCACTGACAAAGGATGCGCAGGCACCAGGTCTACGGCTCCCTCTGTATCTAAGCCTGCCCGAGATCCGACCGGGGTTTACCGAGCAGGACGCCGCGTCGGTTCGGTCAGGATTCATGCGGTTTGAGGGACTACCGATCACCATATCGGAGGTGAACGTGTATACCCAAGGGCATGCTGCGGGGCTAGCTGCGCTGGCAATGGCCATTGAGCAGATTCAACAGGGCGCGTGTGAGACGTGTCTGGTCGGTGGGGTGGACAGCTATTTTCAACCGGATACCATGGAATGGCTCGATGAGAATCGGCAACTCGCCGGGGCGGTATCACGCTCTGCCTTTGTACCGGGTGAAGGGGCCGGGTTTTGTTTGCTGATGACCGATCGAGCCTGCGCACGACTGGGCTTGAGTGTCTTGGCTCGTGTGCTTGTGGTTGCCACGGGCAGGGAGACCAAACTCATTAAGACCTCGGAGATATGTCTCGGTGAGGGGTTGACCTCGGTCGTAAGACGCGCTGTAGGTGGCCTGCCCTCCGGCCCTGAAAGGATCAATGCGGTAATCTGCGACATTAACGGCGAGCGTTACCGTGGTGAAGAATGGGGCTTTGTCTGTTTACGGCTGCCGCAGTACTTTGACGATCCGACCACATACGATTCTCCAGCCGACTGTTGGGGTGATATGGGTGCTGCTTCTGGCCCGCTATTCGTGATGCTTGCTTGCCAGGCCGCTACCCGTGGGTATGCCAAAGGCCCTCAAACCTTACTGTGGATGAGCTCTGAATGTGGTCTGCGAGGCGCAGCTGTGCTCCAAACCACAAGTAAGATCTAAAAAGAATCGCGCTCTATGTCTAGCGTAGCGATCCATCCACCCAAAACGCCGGTCACAAAAGGCAGCAGAGGCATTGCCAAGGCGACGTTGCCGAATGTCTGTAAGATGCCAGGTCCGCCGGCGCCCTTTGTGCCTGCGCCGTTGCCCAACATCGCGAAATCAGAACTCTCGCCAAAAGACTACTCGACGACGGTCAAAATCGAAGGCAATGCAGTTGCGATTCGAGGTGCAACCTTCGAGAGCATAGGTGATATGGCCAGCAAAGGAACTGGAGGGGGTCTCATATCAGCAAATTGCCATGGACCTGCTAAGTTCATCACCCCCGGCTCTATGACAGTAAAGATTGAGGGAAAGAGTGTTCATCTACTTGGCGAACCTATGTTGAACAATTGTGGGGCGAGTGGAAGTCCGCCGAATACGGGGGCGGCAATGTAATGTTGGATCAGGATGAACTGACAACACCGAGTACTGAGCACGATATCAAGTGCGCGATTCAAAAGTGCGACCAGAAAAATGAAGATGGAAATGATTACAACGTTAGCACCACCGTAGCGGGTGCCCCGATGCCTCCGGGTAGCCAGTGTTCAGCCCTAGGCTCCAAGAAACACACATGTGTAAAAAAAACGCTAGAAAAAAAGAATAAGAACTACCAGTGTGAAAAGACATTTGACATGAACAAAACGCCTCCGACTATGCAGCGTCCTGGGGCCCCACAACTGCCAGCCGGGCAAGGGCGCAGACCGGATGTGGTTGTGGGTGGGCCACCGCCCCAATCCTATGACGTTTACGATGCGAAGTTTCCCTGCTCGGCCTCTGTCAAGAAAAGTGTACCTACTGGGCCCATCCCGATGCCCTCTGACATGACAAGGTCCGGTCCGTCCATGATGGGTCATAGGCAGCGGAATGCATATAGCAGGATAGCGAATGGTGGTAAGGTGTCAGCGTTGTCTCCTATGAACTGCGCATCGGAGCCATGTGATGACTGATCAGCCAACCAGCACTGTAGCCGGATTCAATATCAGGGAGGGCGATTCGAGGCTAGTCTCCGTTTGCTGCGACGTGGTCCTCTACACGGGACAGGACCTTTCGGCCATCCCCAGGTCTGTCTTGCACATCTACGAAAAATTCCTGTCGCTTTGCCCGCCGGGCGTTTTGCGGTGGTATGCCACGGAGAACATGACGCGTCACAAAGCTTGCACACCACGCGCCCTGGACATGTTACGGGGTTGGCTAAGGCCTGGGGCGCCTCCGCGCGATGTCCTAAGTATTGAACTCAAGGATGGTGCTCGGTACGATGATGCGAGCGAGCACTCGTTCTTTGTTTGGGGCGAGGAGCAGGGGTATCCTGGCTACGGTGTTGATGCAAATGTCGTCCGTTGTGCGTTCCCTGCGCGATGGGCGATGGAAAAGCCTGGAGAGTTGCTCGCCTTTGCTGTCGACGCGTGTGAACATTTTCCGTTCCATTCCGGGCATGCGGGATTCGCCCTTTCACTTAGCCCATATCATCAAGAGAAAAGCGACAGAGCCGCTTGGGGTCTGTCAATACAACACCCTGGGCTGGACATATCCCGTTCAGTCGTTGACTCGGTGGCTCTTCGACGCGAGGGGATTAAGGGTGTCAATTGGTTAACCATGCTTGGGAGGGAATTTGCCGACCGACTTGGAGGTATTAAAGCTTTGCGCCAGCAATTAACTGACTCGGTGGGCGTACTTCCCGTGACCGCAGGCGTGATCCTTCAAGCGGGCCCCGCCCCACTTTGGGGACACGTTAATCGCGGCGAGCTGCTTCCCGATTACCGCTCAGTATACAATGCTGTGGCATCATTGCAGGAACCTATCATCGAGAGATATGGAGCCCTGGATCTCCCGGGTGGGGACCACCGTGACAAAACAAAGATGTGGTTAAGGAGGTTCGCCAATGGCGGCTGAGCCTCTTCCAAGATTGTCCATTAGTTGGACGAATGCTCCGCGGCAAGACCTGCTCTTGGAGTTCGGGCTTGGAGCGGTACCTACTCCAGAGCAGCTGACCAATCTCGAAGTTCTGGTTGGCTCATTCATAACGGCAGGCGGCCACGGTGCCTTCGCCCGGGAGATGGCGTCACCTTCTGACTCCTCTCTGGGCCTTACGCGTGCAAATCTCTCATCTCCAATGCAACCAGCCTTTCTGCTTAGCGGCTATGAGGTGGATGTCCGCGCCTTCCAGTTGGTCCGCCATCTTGTCTGGAGGTGGTCCGCACGAATGCAGCCGGTCCGCGATGTCACTGTTTCCGATCTGACGCCAGGCCAGCAGGCTCGGGTAGTGCACTTGCCCGACGCCACATGGGGGACTGAGGCGGCGGCATACCCGCCGCTGTCACAACGGTTTCAGATCCGCCTTGAGCGGGAAGACCCTGGGGATTACCAGAAGGAGCGCCGTTGTGTAGTGGAGTTCTCCCGGCCTGTGCTAAGAGACGTTTTGGAGAGTCTGGTGGCGCGGGTCGGGGAGTGGGTTGCTCTCATGGGTCAGGGAGCCTACGGTCCTCCTGTGAAGTCGGCCTACGAGGCGGAGGTGTGGCGAGAAACCCTGGCCGCTTACGACGAGTACTCTGCCGAGCTTGTCTTTTCTCTGTTTGAAGCGAGTGAATTTTCCTGGAATACCTTGCTGAATTGCCTTCAACACTACTCGCTCACGGTTGAACCTATCGTCCTTGTGACAATCGAGTGATGAGCGCATGGTCTGTTGTCTGACAACTCCATCTGTGATTCAGCCCACTGTGACTTAGAATGCCGAAGAAGGTGTTTTCTCCTGCTTCTCTGTGACAGGGCCGTCGGTACGAGAAACTATTCTCTTAAGGATCTCTCGAAACGTGACAATCGGGAGTGCCCTGGGGGGGTAGGCTTTATTCCCTCTCGTCAGAACTGATGGAGGGCAATGATCATGTTAGGTGTCAATAGAATGGAATCCAACCCGCTGTCAGGCATCATTGAAAAAATCGTGTCTCAACACGCCGAAGAAGCGGCGTTTCTGTGGACTATGCGGGAGAGGGCTGTGGGTGCGCAGCACTATTCGTTGAGAAGTGTGGCCAGGTTGGATGAACGTCTCGAGGCCCATCTGGACGGACTCAGGGTTGCCGGCGAACCAGGGTGGGAGATCTGTAAAGAGGCGCTCGGTTTAGAAGGACCAGGGGAAGTGTTTGCTGCGGCGGTCCTGGCTTTTGAGAGTGGCCATGAGGACTGGATGACTACTGTCCTCGAAGTTGCGACGAGATCGCCCGAGCTTGCACGAGGCCTGGTCTCGGCATTGGGATGGATTCCCCATACGCAGGTGAAGGAACAGATTCTCAACCTTCTACGGAATGAATCTCCTATTCTGAAGCGCATCGGCCTTGCTGCTTCGGTCATCCATCGTCAAGATCCTGGTTCAGCACTGAAAGACGCTTTATCGTCTCCTTCTCCGTTGCTTCGTGCACGAGCGCTACGAGCCATCGGAGAGCTTGGGCGAACAGACTTACTTGTTTTGGCCAAAGCCGGCGTGAACGATGCCGATGAGGGCTGCCGATGTGCAGCCACCTGGTCTGCGTTGTTGCTCGGTGACGTGACAACCATCCCTTTATTACAGAAGATCGCGACACAGGGCGAGCTCTTTTCACAGGGCGCCATGGAATTGGTCACGCGACGGATGTCTTCTTCCCAGGCCAAGACGTGGCAACAAGAACTGGCCGGCAAGGTGGAAACTCGTCGTTTGGCTGTGCAAGTGAGCGGCCTCGTCGGCGATCCTGTTTCGATTCCATGGCTGATCGATCAGATGTCTGGACCTGCGCTGGCTCGGGTTGCCGGAGAGTCATTTGCGATCATTACAGGAGCCGACCTCGTGAATGACATGTTAGAAGGCAAGAAGCCTGAAGGCTTCGAAGCCGGTCCGACAGACAATCCTGAGGATGAGGATGTTGAGCTGGATCCCGATGAACATCTCGCTTGGCCGGATCCTGCGCTGATAAACAATTGGTGGGGCAAACATCAAAAGAAATTCACCAACGGGACGCGGTACCTGCTTGGTAACCCCGTCAGCATTGACTGGCTCCAACAGGTGCTTCGCAATGGACGGCAACGCCACCGCGCCGTGGCCGCGCTTGAATTGGTCATGCGCCAACCAGGCACGGCACTTTTCAACACTAGCGCTCCCGGCTTCCGACAGCAGGCGCTGCTGAAATAGGGGCTGAGAAAGAGGAGCGATCCCATGGCCCTCGCCCCTCCGCGCTTCAAGCCGAGCAACGGTCTGAATACGACGGGCAGCAATTATTACGCGTGTTCTCATGAGTAACAGTATCTTTCCTCACACCAAACCGGCGGCGGTACAGGGAACCTTTTTGAATGGGCGTATCCATGTTCTGGTGGGGGACATCTGTACGCAACGAGTCGATGCCATCGTCAACGCTGCTAATTCCACCTTACTCGGCGGTGGGGGTGTGGACGGGGCGATCCATGACGCGGGTGGTCCAGTCATTCTGGAACAATGTGAAGAGATTCGGCGGACGCGATATCCGCATGGTCTCCCGACAGGTGAGGCCGTCATCACATCCGGCGGCTTATTGCCGGCGCGGTATGTGATCCACACTGTTGGCCCTATCAAAGGTGCGCATGGCGAACAGGATGCATCCTTGTTGGCTTCCTGTTACACCAATTGCCTGCATCTCGCGGTGCAGCACAAACTGCGAACTCTTGCCTTCCCGGCGATTTCGACAGGGATTTACGGCTATCCTCGTGAGGAGGCTGCCGTGGTGGCATCTGAGGCGATTAGTCGATTTTTCGCGCGAGACTCACTCCTCACAGAGATACGGTTAATCTTCTTTGCCGAACGGGACGCTGTTCTGTTCTTGAAGCACCAATGCTTCCCGACGAAGAGTTGAGCGAGCGAGGCATGCTGTTCCGTACGATCCATTTGGGATGTGTATTGCTTGTGATGACCGGGACGTTCCGCACTCGCAAGTAGTGCAGCGGATTGCTCTGTCAATCGAGGAGACCATGCGCCAACCAGGTCAGCCGCGACTGAGCGGCAATCGGCTCGTCGTTATGAGGCGCAGCTGATGCGCAATAAGTAGATCGAGCGAATGGAGGTACGATTGTGCCACGCGACACGGCCAAGTGGATCAATCAGGAGTTGATGAGTCAGGGTTACCACAAAGCCTTGGAAGGGATGAACATGGTTCGGCAGGTGGAACTCCATCCCGGTCAGGTGCTGTACCGGTTCATCGACACTTCCACCGGTAGCCCCGAGAGTGCAGCCAATGGTCCCTGGTGGCTGGAATATGAGTACTTCCAAAAGATCAAGCACTTCGCCTTACAGCATGGTTATTCGCTCAGCTATGCCGTCCGGCTGTTTGCCGCGATTCTGTACGAATACAGCGAGGTCAATGCCTATGTCCGAGCGGAGGTGATCCAGCCCCTCCTGTGTTGGAAGGGCAGAGGAAAACAGGTGAGGAGTGCTGGCAAAGATCCGCGTGACCTGCCCACCATGACGCCTATGCAAAGCATTCATGAAGTCTACCAGCTCTACGTGCCGGGCATTATTCGAGGGGGCTCGCTGTTTGGAACCGCCTTCAAATTTATCGAATACACTCCGCTGCCGGTCTCGAAGGGTTGGCCGGAGGTTCGCTAGATAGATCGCCGCCAGTGAACGCCCCATGAACTATCCACGGTGGGTTTAGATTGTGCGAACTTATCACGACCATGAATGACGTGCCCTTGGGGAACAACGGTTTCCGGAATAGAGTTGCGAGGGAGGACACCAATGGCTGTTTCGAGAATTCGGGGTAGCACTGGACTGAAAAACCGCCGCTGGATGGGGCCGCCTCGCACGCCTGGCCCCCTGGGAATCAATGACGCGGCAGATCCCTCGGTTCTTGCTTGCTTGGGTGATACTCCCGGGCCCCTCGGCGTTCAGGACAGTGCGGATCCCACAAGCCTGTCACGCCATCCCGGCGATTCGTTCTGGATCGGAGATGCCACAGCGGTGCTGTCGCCGATTTGCCTTCCTCCTGTTGGGTTGAAGCCATTTTCGACCACCTATGCGATTCCAAGACCGAGTTCAACGAACCCACCACGTATCTCTGACACCGACATCGCCAAAGAGGCGACCACACTTGCGGTGGAACCTGCTGTGATCTATGCCGTTTCAAAGGTCGAATCCGGAGGCACAACCGGATTTGATGACCAGGGACGACCGAAGATCCTGTTTGAAGCACTTTGGTTCAACAGGTTCACGGAGGGTCGGTACGACAAAAGCCACCCGCATTTATCACAAGCCAGCTGGACCGGCGCGAGGAGGTATTACAGTATCGATCAGTGGACACGCCTTACCGAAGCATTCGCACTTAATGCTGAAGCGGCATTGAAGTCTGCCTCGTGGGGAAAATTTCAGGTTATGGGCTTCAACCACAACGGGTTCGATGATGTGTTTACATTCTGCGATGCAATGTTTGTTTCGGAGGCTGGGCATCTTCGGTCATTCGTTGCGTTTTGCACAGACAACAAGCTGGTTCAGTATCTGAGATCGAAAGACTGGGCGAAGTTCGCCCTAGGCTATAATGGTCCGGCTTACAAGGAGAACAAGTACGACGAAAAGATGGAGTCAGCGTACAACGAGTACAAAAGGAGCAAGGGGAGCATTGAGAATTGACTCATCGGCTTCAGGGGTGCCGGCTTATGGGTATTTCGATCCGACGCAGTCTATCTGCTGTCACGTCCTGCGCCGCAGCTTTCTTGACAGTCCTGTTTCTAGGGGATTTGGCCGTTCCGGCATTCGGCGGTGGTGACAAGAACACCCCGTCTCGTTGCTCAGTAACAGAGCAAGTGATCTTCAGCTGCCAGATCACTGGCTCGAAGAAAGTGTTATCCATCTGTGCGTCGAAGTCGCTTACAACGCCGGAGCGCTACATTCAGTACCGCTATGGTGCCCCAGGCTCGTTGGAGCTGGAGTTCCCTGCTCAGCGTGCCAAGTCAGTCGATCAGTTCAAGATGGCACATTACTTTCGTGCGCAAGTCGACAGGCGAGAATTGACCTTTGCTCGAAAGGACACTCAGTACACGGTATATAGCTACTACGAGGGAGAGGAGAGTCCGCCACAGCACCAGGCTGGAGTCACAGTCCGAAAGGGGAGTCCCGTAGGGTACGAGAAGACTTTTCCGTGCGTAGCCCCCTACATCAATCATCTCCAAGAACTTGATGAGGTGGTGGCCTGCGACGCCAACTCTCCGCTCTCTCAAGGGAGCTGCCCTCCATAGCGAAAGCAATATGATGACGAAACCAATCACTGTCGAAATGCCAAATCTCAATCAGAGGGGGAATCCTGCATCAAGGCTTTGCATTCAAAGAGAACGAACCTCGGAACACCGCCAGGCTGACGAATTCTTAGGGTTTGTACCTCGATGTTCATCGTCCGCAAACCTCAGCTTTAGAGTTCGATCCGCAGCCCGAATGTCCCTGCGTAATTAGTAAACTGCTCGTTGCCTACCATCGCCCGGAAATTCACGAACGGCTGCCAGCCGTTGGGCAAGACCATGACGAGACCAGTCCCCAGATTGAAATAGTTCCGAACGGGAACATCGTTTTGGAACGTGAATTTGGTCGGCGTGGCGCGCAAGTCTTCGGCAAACTGGACCCCGATAAAACGCTGAGAATTGGCAAACTCATGGATGTAATCCGCATTAAATTGCGGAACTAGGACTCCCAAACCCGTACTGAACGCGGCTGATCCCTGGACGCCTAAGACGCTTTGCAATGAGTTAATACTTTGGTCGTCATACTTGAGTTCGATTCCTGTCCCACCGGATTCTCTGTAATTGTGAATCTGGGTATGGCTGTAATTGAGGCCTAGACGAGGGCCGATGGTAAACCGGCCGATCGGATGATCGTATCCCGTCATGAACCCAAGGTTGAAGACATCGCCGTTGGAATTACTGGAAGCGATACCATTCACAATATTTCCTCCGGTCGTTCCTCCAGCAGTTCGGGAATCAGCTGAGGCGGCACGTGCCACCAGATAATTGTTTCGCGTATAACCACCAGTGATCTGGACAAAGGTTTTGTCCGTTGGCACATAGGATGCGAACAAAATCCCGCCATAGGAGTTTGTGCTGAAGTCACCACCGCTGCGGAAGGAGCCATCGGTATTTGAATAGCTCAAGGCAAGACCGGCGACGAGTTTTTTGCTGAATCGATAATCGGCCCCCGCCGTAATGCCGAGAATAGTGGATTTATAACCATCCTGAAAGGTGGTGATGTCCCGGTTCAGTGATTCCACGAGTCCGCTGGCGAAAAATCCCACCCCGTTCCAGCGGCTGCGGCTGCCGGTATTGAACGAAGCCGCTGACCCACCTCCCGCTGTCGTAGCTGCATAAAAGGGAGACGACACGGACTGGTTGCCCGCGAACCCTGACATCAATGAGCCGATCGGATTGAACATGAGTGAGGATGAGCGCTTATGCTCCTGCCCCTCCTCTTCTTCAATCTCATTCAATCGTTGCAGCAAGGCTCTGTTGAGAATCGATGCGGCAGATCCTTGAACTGAGGCGGCTCCACCTCCAGTCGATGAAGCAGCGCCGGTGTTCGGAAACTGACAGAGTGCGTTAAGATTGGGGCCAAGCAAGAGTGCGTTTCCTCCGACCACGTTCGCTCCCAGGCCCGCGCAGTTATTCGCCAATAACTCATTCACTCGTTGATTCAATACCTGCGCGGTCGAGGCCATGGGCTGAGCAAACTGTAGAAGACCGATGCCAAGACTTATGGCGAGAATGAAGGTCCGCTTCCCGCTTTGTGAATCCTGATACATCATGCCACGGTCCTCCTTCCTTCTGGATAGGTGGTAAGCGACTGCCGGTGCCGATTCGAGATTGTCCGGAGGTGAGGCGCCTGTATCACGGCTATAGATCTGCCTCATCATATTGAAGCGGTGACTATTATAGGGTAACGTGAGTCTCCTCAATAGGGATAAATGTACCGTCTCGAATGAGAACCGCTCCACAACATATTCGAGCAAAACTCCGTGATGGGCTGACTGCACTTCTGATGGGACTGCTCGTAGGCTGTGCGTCAGAGCAGCTCGATGGCACGTCAAAGCTCGAGTTAAAAGACCCACGATCTGCCAATCCGTTTGATGTGGTCGATTGTCTTCTTCCCGGGCAGATCAGGCAACTTGGCACTCGTGTGACCTATCTCACTGACCGTCGGCCAATCAGGACGACAGCGGAAGATTGCGCGATTCGTGGTGGAGAGTACGTCGCGCTTGATCGGGCAGACTACCGGACGGCGCTCACGGTATGGATCAGTGCGGCAGAGGGAGGGGACCCAGATGCGCAGTACTACGTGGGAGTCTTGTATGAGAAGGGCGCCGATGGACGGCCGAACTATCCCAAGGCGGCATCCTGGTATCGACAGGCTGCTGAGCGCGGCGTCAGTCGAGCGGCAGTGAATTTAGGGCGGTTGTATGAACAGGGAATCGGCGTCGAGAAAAGTAGCGCTGAGGCCGGAAAGTGGTTTGCCAAGGCAAGCGGGCTGAGGGAAGGGAATCTGGCCGATGTGGAGAGCGGAAGCAACAGCGCTCCGGCGGGAGATCCACAGGTTCGATTGGATATCGTTCAACAAGAACTCGAACAGACCCGTAGTCGGCTGGCCGAACGGACCAGCCTACTCGATGACGAGCGGCGCAGGCTGCAGCAGTTGAAGGAGGAGGGGAGAACTTCGGATAACCGGCCTGCGTCAACAGTCAGCGATGTGATTGCCAAGCAGGAGCGACTGCTCAAAGCCCGTGAGAGCGAAGTGGCAAAGCTGCAGATGCAGGTGCTGTCTTTGAAGGAGGCTGCCCAAAAACAAGTTTCATTGATCCGGCAATCTCCTCCTCAGGATCTTGGTCTTGCTGGGCCTTTTCTCCAGATCGTCGATCCGCCCGTCATGGTGACGAGGGGAATACGAGTTGAGCAAGGCCGGATTCCAGTCGTGATCCAACCGGGACGGCCGCTGCGTCTCACGGGACGTGTGATCGCTCACGCTGGTCTTCGGTCACTCACCGCCAATGGAGCCTCGGTGGTCGTCGACGAACAGGGAACCTTCTCGTTGCCTGTCCAGACAAGCCAGGGGACCAGATCGGCTGTGCCCATGGATCTTGTCGCCATCGATAGGCAGGACAAACAGGGCAACATGAAGCTGATGGTGAGGTCTGGTGCAGCGGCTGCCGGCGAGGGAGAGACCACAACTGGTCTCTCAAGGGTTGGGCAGTACCATGCTCTTGTTATCGGAAATGATCACTATCGCCAATGGACTCCGCTGAACACCGCCATTGCGGATGCGACTGCTGTAGCGAACGTGTTGCAGGATCAATATGGTTTCCATGTCAAGGTGATCAAGGATTCCAGTAGAAAGGAGACGTTAAAAGCGCTCAATGACTATCGGAAGACTCTGTCTGAGCGGGACGATTTACTCATTTACTATGCAGGGCATGGGTTTCTTGAACCTGAAATCGATCGAGGGTATTGGATCCCGGTTGAAGGAGACCTTCTGGACAATACGGAGTGGATCGAGTTCCCGGCCGTGACCGACTTGCTGGAGTTGATTCCGGCTAAGCAAGTGCTCGTCGTTGCCGATTCCTGTTTCGCCGGTAAACTCGTTCGTTCAGCCATGGCCAGGCTCAATCCTGAGGTGCAAGACCAAGCCAGGCAATTGCTGCTGAGGTCGATTGCCGACAGGAAAATTCGCACCACCCTCACATCCGGCGGTGCCAAACCGGTTCTCGATGACGGTGGCGCGGGGCATTCCATTTTTGCGGCGGCTTTCCTAGCTGTGCTTTCGGAAAACACGACTGCATTGGAAACGGAGCGGTTATTCTGGACGGTGAGGGCGCGAGTCGCAGAAGCAGCCGAGCGAATGAAGGTGGAGCAGGTCCCGACCTATGGTCCTATACACATGGCCGGCCACGAAGGGTTGGGTGATTTTGTCTTTGTGCCGACACAGGCCAGACGGTGATCGTTCGCTCGTGTTGTGGTCCTATCCGGCCTCACTCCACCGGCCTTGCAACGGTTTCAACGGCGATGCGATCGACTGGAACCGCACGAGACAGATGCGATCCTGGTTTTTGTAGGAGAGGAGGGGCATCAGGCCCGCTTCAAGCAGCCGTTCGGCGGCCTTTTCTGTGAGCCAGGCTTCAGCACAGGGCTTGGTCACGGAATCCCCCGCCTCATCCTGATAGACAGGCAAGGGAAGCCCGTCGAGATCCCGAATTGATCCGGGTCGAAGCTGCCGCCATCCGCTGAAAAGGCCTACCCCAAGAGCACAAGACAGGCGAAGATCGGGTTGCCCCAGCAATAATCATCATGGTTTGGGCCGCCTGCCATTTCCTCAAAGTCAAAGGCGCTGATCGCTTCTGTCTCACGTCCGAACGGCAGGCAGAGTAAGAATCGCGGCAGAGAGAGACCGAGATACGACGCGTCCTCAATCTGTCGCAGCCGTTCCCACCGCTGCTGCTCCTCCTGATGGGCCGCCGGCCCTTCCCAGTCATCCGGATCCAGCCTTGATCCGAACGAAGAGCATCCCGCTATGCAGGGTGAGGCGGCGGCCAGAAACGGCGCTCCGGCTTCCTTGGCAATGTGGGCAATCCGATCCAGCATCTCAACATCGTTACCCGTTCGATCGAACGTATAGACTCCACCAACCACGGCCCACGGATGCGCGCCGGGAGTGCGGACCGTCTCTTGGACCAGGAGGCGGTAGAGCCGGGTCGTATACAGATCGTCGCTGCGGGGCAGATCTGCTGATAGTTCACCCTTGGAGAGATCTAGCAGGTAGAGCTGAAGCCGCGAATCGGTCTCAAGCCGATCCACGAGAAATGAGAGCCCCAGCCAGGCCGCTCTCAGTTCTTGGAATGTTGGATGGTGGAGCAGGGTTCGCAGGATCTGACTCATGGCGTCATTCACCTGTGCGACCAGCTCTTTTTCCAGCGGATGTGCTTTCGGGACCAGGTGTGGCCTGATGATGGAGCGGAGAAATAACTGCCATTCAGAAGATCCAAGATCGTGCAAGGACGTGGGAGCCTGTTCGAGTATGTGGTCGAGGAGACCGCTGGTTGGTGAGTCAGTGAGGGTTGCCTGCCGGGGTGGGGGGCGGCGGCGAACGATCGGGTTTCCGTTGGTTGCCGGGGCTGTGTCCATGCGTGGACTTCATCGACAGCCGCAGAGAATGTGGCTGGGCTGGTCAGGCGCCGGCGCAGGTCAGAGAGCTTTTGCAGGGGCTCGATCTGAGGAACCAGGCGATCAGGATGAAAGTCATCGAGATCGGTGAACCTCAGCGTGATGGGGGGCGTGTTCTCTCCGAGGAGGGGCCCCTCAAGTGTGGCAGAGAGCTTGCCGGGAATGCTCTGAAGATTGTCCCGATCCACTCGCAGCGGGCGCCAGGTGATCGGTGGCCTTCGTCTGGCGCCTTCCGGCGAACTCTCCCTGCCGCTGAAATTGCCCATGAGTAACATGCGAAATGGAATGTCTTGAGCCGGTCGTCTCAACGGACGGGATTCTCCGGCTGTGAGGACAACATCGACGCTGCCGGTGGGACGGTGTGTGGTCATAGTTCTGTCCCTTTCCTTTACCAGAGCACCTTGCTCCAATGGTCGCCGTCCTTACGCACTCTGATCCGAATGCTCCGCAGGATTTGATCGGGAGCAACTTTCTCACCGTTCTTATCGATCAATTGCTCGTGAATCAATGTTGCCGTGGCCTGATTGTTCCTGACTTCGATATCCTGGATGGAGGTTGTGATGAGCGAATAATTGTTCGACATCATATCCAAAAACATCTGGCGGTCTGGGCTGATGTCGGACAAGCGCTGCAAGGAGGACAAATCCTGTCTCTCATAGGCTGTTTGAAAGTCACTGAGGAGCTGGTCCAGCTGCTGTCGTGACGGAGCGATGGTCTTTGGCCCGGTTGACGGTCGGCTGGTGCCTTTCGAGCCTGTCAGTTGTGGCGGGGGTGACGGCACAACTTTTCTGTCCGGCTCTGGGGTCTCTCCTGTAGATAAATTGTCCTGGTCTCCGGTCCCCCTGTCAGCAGGCGGTCCTGGAGGATTAACCAGGGGCTCTTCCTTCTTAGGGGGATCCGGAGGTTGCGGTCGGTCGACGATATTGACGTAGAGGATGATGCCCACTAATGCCAGAACCCCTGCCAATGCTATGGCGACGAGCGGAAGGACGTTATATCTTTGCCAGAAGGGTTGCGGCACATGAGGAGATTCCGGCTTCCTTTGCGCCGGATGTTGCGGATGCACGTCCGTTTTATCCTCCGGACCTAACGGCGCAGAAACGACTTCGTCCGCGCTCTTTTGCGGTGGGTGTGTTGTCTCTAATGGGGACTGAGTGAAAGGCGAAGAAGACCGATAGGGCGCCTCTGAAGAGACAGGCGGCGGCATTCGCTGTTCAGGCTGCCCTTCGGGATGAGGCGTCACGAGAATAGTGCGTTCTTCTTCGGTTGGTTCAATTGATGGCGGCAGTGTGTGGAGGCATTCCTTGAGCTGGCTCACAAGCAATCGGGCCGTCGGGGTGCGATAGTCCCGGTCTCTTCGCACGAGGTCCTCGATGATGGCTTTCAGCGACGACGGGACATGGTCCGGAAAGGCAAGCCTGATTTCCTGGTTCGTATCGTGCAATTGGCTCTGGATCACCGTCTTTGGCAGATTTCCGAATGGATGGTGTCCGACAACCATCTCGTGCAGCACGATGCCGAGGGAATAGAGATCCGCACGACCGTCAACTTTGCCCCCGCTGGCTTGTTCAGGAGACATGTATTCCGGCGTGCCGAGCACTTGGCCGACCGTCGTAATCGACACTTCGTCGAGTGCCGCCGCAATTCCGAAGTCCGTGATTTTGACCCGGCCGTGGCTGTCGACAAGAATATTGGCCGGCTTGATGTCGCGGTGCACGATCCCTTCATGGTGGGCGTAAGCCAGGGCTTCAGCCACCTGGAGCGCAATTTCGACACTCGTTCGAACAGGAACCGGTTTGCGGGCTTGCATGAAGGCACGGAGATTGCTGCCTGAAAGATATTCCATGACGATATACGGAGTGCCCCGTTCTTCCTCGACTGCATGGATGGTCACGATATTCTGATGATCCAGCCGAGCCATGGCGCGGGCCTCGCGCAGAAAACGCTCGGTAAACGAGGGATCGCCGGAGAGATGTTCGTGGACAACCTTGATGGCGACGATTCGATTGAGGGTGCGATCCAAGGCTTTGTAAATGACTCCCATCCCGCCCTTCGCAAGTACGTCCTGGACGATGTACTTGCCGGAGAAGACTTGATTGGTCATTCAACATCTCCCGGGAGAGGGACGCAGGGGCAGTGACGTAGTAGCCTAGCTGAAACGCTTCAAGAAGAACAAGGATCGCCCTGCGGGCTCGTGACGTGACAGGAAGGCGATAAACTGGCGATCAGGCCTGACTGGAATGCGAGCCTCGCGCATCTGGGTTCGTCACGCTAGCCTTGATTTTCAGGCGATCGCGCTCGATAATGGCGCCGCGCTTGGGAGGTGTACCAGATGGAGAGCTCGCGTACGGGAGAAACGCTCACCCTGGACCAGGTCGCCTCGCTTCGTGAAAAGACTGATGCCGTGTCCCGCATCTTGGACAGCCGGTTACGCGTGTATATAGAAACCCTTAAACCGTTGTTGGCTCCTCGACGGTTGTTAGGCCGACATGTCGGATCACGCGATGACGTCAACGGGTCAGATCTTGCTCTTACCCGTTTGAAAGAACTGTATCGCGAGGTGAGCCGTAGTCCGTTCGGGTTGCCGCTCGAATTTCCCGATACCGCCCTCGCCCAACTCGATAGTCAGCCTGCCATCTATCGGTGGGAGTATACTCACAGAGCCAAGTCAGAACGTGACTCCAAGGATGTGACGATTACTTCTCCCGTGCAATGGGTGCTGAGCTTTGAGTCGGGGCTGACACTGTCCCAAGTGCATTCGATGGTGGAGAGCCGGATGGAACGGAAGACCGAGGTCTTGCGGCAATTCGTTGTCAATGCACTGGTGATGCAGCTTCTCATGAAGAGCCAGCCAAATCTGGTCCAACTTTTGGCAGCGTTGCGCTACCAGATGGACATGAAACCCTTGCCCGGTTTAGGGGCCTTGTCCTTTGTCACCATCACCGCTCCTCTCACATCGTTCCGTCCCGCGGATGATGTGCTGCTGATGACGACACGCTTCTCCGGTGTCCTTGCTTTTGTGGAGTTGATTTCGCTTGAGTTGATCGAGCACGTCGAAGATCCATTACGCTTGCAACTTCAACAAGCGCTTGCCTAGCAGGCTGTTGAAAAACCATTTTATGTCCCCGGACACGAACGACCGCACAAGATCGCGGATGGGAGCGGAACAGCTCGCAGGATGGTCAAAAAATCCGTCCAGCAAGGCCGCAGCGAGCGAAGAGGCGAAGCGTACTCTTTGCCGTACGTTGAGCCTCTGAGCGACACGAGAACGCCGCTGACGGACTTTTTCAACATCCTGCTAGTCTTTCCGTTCGCTCAGGTTGCAGTCCACCACTAGGATGTGAGCGGATCACATGCTCGTTACCCACCCGACATGTCTGACGATTTAACTGCCCCGCTCAACACAGTTCAACCGGTTCGCGTACGGGTCTGCATAGGCACCTCGTGGAGCGGCGAGCAGCGTTTTGTTCACACGTTTCTGATCGGACGATCGGCCGATTGCCAAGTGGTGGTGTCGGAACGAGTGGTCAGCCGTATCCACGCGGAGGTGAAGCTGGAGGCCGGCCAATGGTGGCTTGCCGATCATCAAAGCACTCATGGTTTGTATGTCGACGGGCGTCAGGTCACCCGGGTCCAACTGCAAAAACCCGTAACCGTGGAACTGGGATTGGGTGGACCGGCCGTATGGCTCGCCGTCGGCGATGAAGCTGTGTTTTCTGATCAGCCGCCCGAGCTGGCACGAGTAGGCGATGAACTGCCGTCGGTCACGGAGATTGTCAACCGCTGGAAGCGGGGAGACACCGCGGAAGAGAGCGAAGAGGCTCGTCGGTACCGGGAGGCGGCAAAGCGCCGGGAGCGACAACAGAAACGCTGGTATCGCGGGGCTGTTTCGGCTGTCGTCGTCCTCTTAGTCTGCGCCGTGGGATACGCATTATACCAACGGGCAAGGGTCGATCAGATGACGAGAACCGCGGGAGAGATGTTCTACACGATGAAGCAGGTCGAAATTCAGGTCTCGGAACTCGAAGAGGAAGTGGTCGCGACTAAGCGCAAAGACCTCATGGAGAAAATTCTGAGTAAGCGCCAACGACTTCGGGAAATGGAAGTGCAATACGATCGCTTTTTGAGCGAACTGGATATTTATGAGGGGATGGGTGAGCAGGACCGTCTCGTATTTCGGATGGCGCGGCTTTTCGGCGAATGCGAAGTGGCCATGCCGCGTGATTTTTTGTCGGAGGTGAAGAAATATATTCGTCGTTGGAAATCGACCGACCGGCTGCAGAACGCCATTAAGCGAGCCAGGGAGAACGGGTTTATCCCGACGGTGGCCAATGAAATGTGGACCCAAAACCTCCCGCCGCAGTTTTTCTATTTGGCACTCCAAGAGAGCGGCTTCGACTCAAAAGCAGTGGGGCCTCCCACGAGAATGGGGTATGCGAAAGGGATCTGGCAATTTATTCCGCAAACTGCCGAGCAGTATGGATTAAAGCCAGGACCGCTGAGAAACCTCGCCCAATACGATCCCCAAGATGAACGGTTTCATTTCCAGAAGGCCACGAGGGCGGCGGCGAAATATATCCGGCGCATCTACAATACCGATGCCCAGGCATCGGGACTACTCGTGATGGCGTCCTATAACTGGGGAGAGGGAAATGTGATCAACATCATCCGAAAGATGCCGAACAATCCGAGAGAGCGGAACTTTTGGCAGTTATTGAAGCAACACAAGGTTCCTCAGGAAACCTACGACTATGTGTTTTACATTTTTTCCGCCGCAGTGATCGCAGAAAATCCGGCGCTGTTCGGATTCGAATTTCAGAATCCGTTCGCCGAGCAGGTACGGTCCCGTCCTTGACGCGCTACCATTCAATCTTTGCCCATCGATCCCCGGTCTTTCGGATCTTGATTCGCGCCGATCTGAGAATCGGGCTTGGTTTGACCGCTTCGCCGTTGTTGTTGATCAGCACCTCGTGAATGATGGTCGCCGAGGCCTCATCGTCTATCACCGCGAGGCTTTGGATCGACACCTGAATTGTCCGATAGTTGCTGAACATGGTGCGCACGAAACCCAGTCGATCGCTTCCCATCTCAGAGAGTCGCTCCAAGGTTTCGAGGTCTTCCCCTTCATAGGCTCGCTTAAATTCATCCAGGAGCTCCCGTAATTGCCGCCGTGAAGCGCTGGCGCCGCTCTGACCGTCGGAAGGAAGTTTGGCGATCAATTCCTCTTTCTTTCGGCGATCTTCTTCCTGTGCGACGCGCCTCTTGCGTTCCTCCTCGTCCCTCTTCGCCTGCTGCGCGGCAGCCTCGCGCCGTTCCTTGTCCAGCCGTTCACGGTCAGCCCGGAGCTGCGTCTGTTCCGCTTCATAGCGCTCACGAGCGACACGCGATTCTTCTTCCTGGGCTTTTCGGCGTTCCTCCATCTCTGCTCGGGCCTTCTGTGCGGTCAGCTCTCTCTCTCTATCCAGGCGATCGCTTTCAGTTTGCAGCCGTTTCTGTTCCGCCTCCAGCCGTTCCTTTGCCAATCGGGCCGCCTCCTCCGCTTTGCGACGTTCCTTCTCTTGTATGGCTGCTCTCTGGGCGGCGAGTTCGCCTTCTTTTTCCATGCGCTGCTGTTCGTCGCGGAATCGCTGTTGCTGCGCCTCATGCCGCTCTCTGGCGAGTCGGGTTTCCTCTTCCGCCTTCTTACGCTGAGCTTCCGCCAGGCGTGCCTGTTCCTCAGCTGAGTCCCGTTCCTTTTCAAGTCGCTGCCGTTCAGCCTGCAAACGCTTCGTCTCGGCCTCCTCCTTGCCCCGTTTGGCTTCGAGTTCCTCCCGCTCACGGGCTGCACGCGCATCTTCCTGCGCCTTCCGACGTTGTTCTTCTGCTACCTGAGCTTGCTTGGCAGCGAGGTCCTTCTCTTTTTCGAGACGCTTCTGCTCTTGATCAAACTTGCGCTGTTCTGCTTCCTGTCGTTCGCGAGCGGCACGAGCCGTCTCCTGGGTTTTTTTGCGCTGCTCCTCCGCGATTTTCGCCTGTTGTGCTGCCTGGTCCCGTTCTTTTTTTTGAAGCGCCTCTGCTTCGCGGCGTTTCGCTTCGACTCTGGCCTGATCTATCTCAAGTTGTCGCTGTTCTTGTTCTATGTTGGCCTGTAGTTGGGCACTCTCCGTGGAGACCGGGTCGTGACGTGAACTTGCGGCGTTGGTTGGTTCGGCATTGCTGGAAGTGGTTGTGGCGGAGGCAGGATGTTCGGTCTTGTCTGTCGAAGGAGTTCTGAACAGGATGCCATTGGATAAAACATAGGCAAGGCTGCTGAAGACGAGGATCAGGCTCAGGATTCCGATCGCCATCGTTACCTGGGTAGACGTTCGCCGAATAGGTTTGCTCTCTGGTAGTAGCGGCGAGGTCTGCGAGGCCTGTTTTGTCCGCGGAAGAATATCTGTCGCTTCATCACGCACTTCTGAAGAAACAGGAAGGAGTTGAGATTGTTCGGCCGGCGACTGTGGCCCTGACTCGACCTGTGGCCCTATGTTCTGCCGGGAGGGGATGGTGTGCGATTCAAAAGAATAAGGGGCGGTGGCGATTCTCGTTGTGCGAGACGTAACCGGAGAAGAGGGCGTGACGATGATGGTGGGTGCCTCATCGGTATCCTCTCGGGGGAGGGATTCCAGACATTCCTTTAACTGGCTTGCGAGAATCGCAGCTCTCGGCGTTCGATACTCTGGTTCCCGGCGTACGAGGTCTTCGACAATGGCTTGCACGCTCGATGGTACCTCGGGAGGAAATGTCAGCGGAATTTCATATGCCGGATCCAGCAGCTTAGTAAGGATGCTGGTTTTGGGCATGCTGCGAAATGGAGTCTGGCCGACGATCATTTCATGCAGTACGATGCCCAACGAATACAGGTCGGTGCGGCCGTCAACCGCCGTGCCTCCGGCCTGTTCCGGAGACATATACTCGGGCGTTCCTATGATTTGCCCCGTGCTGGTAATGGCGGCTTCGTCCAATGCAGCCGCAATACCAAAGTCGGTCAATTTGACACGCCCTCTGGTATCAACCAGAATGTTCGCTGGTTTGATGTCGCGGTGAACGATGCCTTGGGAATGCGCGAAGGCCAGCGCGGTGGCGACCTGAAGTGCGATTTCGACCGCTTCACGGACGGAAAGCGAGTGGTGGGCCTTGATCTTTGCCCGGAGGTCCATACCAGAAAAATACTCCATCACAATAAAGTGAGCGCCCCGATCTTCTTCAACGGAAAAGATCGTGACGATGTTCTCGTGATGGAGCCGAGCCATGGCGCGGGCCTCGCGGATGAACCGCTCGGTGAAGGAGGGATCGCCGGAGAACTGTTCGTGGATGACCTTGATCGCGACGAGGCGATTGAGAGTCCGGTCCAAGGCTTTATAAAGCACCCCCATGCCGCCCTTGGCGATTTCTTCCTGGACGACGTATTTCCCGGAAAAGATCCGGTCTGGCATCAGGGGCCTCTCATCGGGCGGCGCCGGGGAGGTGGCAACGGCATGTAGGGTATACGAAAGTCTTGCGAGAGAACAAGACGACCTGGCCGAAGGGTGGAAATCACAAGGCCCGTATTCAGATAAAGCGTGAAAAGCCGTGGTACGGTTTCGACCTGGAGCCGACTGAAAGACGAGAGCGTTGGTGCCGTGGGGAAGAGCGCTGGCAAGGCATGATTATTGATCGTTCTGACCTGTGGGTAGGTAGGGCGGACCTCGAATGAGAGTCGAAGGGAGGCGGACGATGTATCACACGCAACACTGGCTGGTCGGTATCATCGCGGTATTGCTCATGGGCTGTCAGGGCGATAGGGAGGTGCGGGGCAAAGAAGGTTCAAACACTCCCGCGGTTAGCTCAGCACCTGCAGCAGGCCCGACATCGTCAGCCTCAACTTCGGTCCAGACTTCACCCGCGCCGGTTCCAACCTCACCCGCACCTGGTAGTGACGGCGATTTGGCAGGCTCAACTGCTTATACGGAAAAGCTAGGGCAGAACGGAATGGTGGACTGGACGGCAGGGATGGTGACCGCTTCCGGGATCGGCTATCCGCCTCCGGATACAATCAACCGCACGCAGGCTCGACTATTGGCAAGACGCGCCGCCCAGTCTGTAGCCTATCGAAACCTGTTGGAGGCATTCACGGCGATCCGCGTCGATTCCACCACGACGGTCAAAAATTACGTCGCTACCACTGACGAGATTCAGGTGAAGGTCCAGGGAATGGTTGAAGATGCGAAGGTTATTCAGGAGCGGGAATTAGAGAAGGGCGGGTATGAAGTCACGCTGCAAATGAAATTGACAGGACAAACATCGCAGATGTTTGCGCCTAAAGATGCTCCCGCACCCAAGCGTCTTGTGCGGGAAATCCCGACAGATGCTGGGTCCAAAACGGTCGCCCCCTATACGGGGCTGGTAGTCGATGCGCGAGGAATGGAGGTGCGACCGGCCTTGGTTCCAAAAATTCTCACAGAGGATGGTCAAGAAGCCTATTCGCAGAGCTACGTGCTCGCGAAGTATAGACAGAAGGAAGGAATCGCCGCCTATGTATCTGACCCTGTGACGGCCAAAACTCATCCGAAGGTCACGGACAATCCGCTGTATGTCAAAGCGCTCCGACCAGCGGGAAACAGCCATACGGATCTGGTCATCAGCAATGCCGCCGCCCAGACGATCCACGGGGTGAAAGATCACTTTGAATTCCTAGAGAAGGGACAGGTGATTGTGGTTATCGATCGGAGCGGGCGTGATGAGACAATCAGGTAATTCATTTACGTTGGTCGTTCTGTGATCGAAGACAGCCGGCACGGTGCGCCTACTTCCAAGACACGAACCGTTTCCGAGACGCAGTCGCGCCGGCAGTTGCTTGGGACCTATGCTTCAGCGATGACATTGGCCGATAACAACCTTCCATCCGGCGCCGAAATCTGTAATCCTTGATTCGGGTGCCCCTTCTTTCTTTCTTCCTCTTCATTTCCATACTCCATGTTCTTTCAGCGGCTCCTCAACTAGGTCCGAAGTTCTTTCTCAAAGTGAGACAAATAAAGAGCTGTTTGTCACATCGGACAAGTACATTTCATTGAGACGCGACTGTATCTGTACAGATACTTATCAGTATCCAATGAGATACGAACCTCACCCCTGGGCTGCTTGGCACGCTGACATGCTTAGTCATCCTGCCAAGAGGAAAATATTCCGAATCCAATGGCGAAGAAACTCTCCGTACGTGCAAGGGTACGTCGTATGCATCTCGTATAGGTGAATTTATAACGAGGCTGTCTCATGGAGGAGTGAAAGCGATGGTTCGGGGGCGAGCAACTCCTGAAGGAGAAGAAGCACTAGGGGCCTACCAGGAATTCATCGAAGGCCACGCAACGATATCGAGGTATGCTGAGTGCGGGGTATTCGTCGCCGCAGTCTTGCTCAATGTATTCTTGGCGTCTTCTGTATTCGGTCAAGCTGGACTACCGTTGCCTCTCGAGCTACCGATCCCCTTACCTCCTAAACAGCCAGAATTGCCTCAGGCCCCTCCGCCACCCAAGCCGCCTGCGCTCCAAATGCCGTCTCAGCCACAGGTCCGGCCTGGTGAACCAATTACAGGCCTCAAAATTTCGGTGAAGGAGATTCACCTCGTGGGGAACACCGCCTTCACTGATCAACAACTTGCCGAAGTGACTTCCAAGTACACGAATCGAGAGCTGACCACGGAAGATCTGGAAAGTCTCAGGCTCGAATTGACCATGTTCTACATCAACCATGGTTATGTCACCTCGGGTGCGATCATTCCAGATCAGGCGGTGACCGAACCGTTCATCACGGTCCAGATCATCGAAGGCACGCTGAAGGAGATCAATGTTGAAGGCAACCGGTGGTTCCGCACGTCGTACTTCGAGGATCGATTGCGACTGAGTGCCGGGCCACCCCTTAACGCGAATACATTGCAGGAACGCCTCCAAATTCTCCAGACGAATCCCCGTATCGAACGAGTGAATGCCGAGCTGAAACCCGGCCTCGTACGTGGAGAAAGCGCGCTCGATGTGCGAGTCAAAGAAGCGAATCCTTTCAAGGCATGGCTGGAGTTCAATAATTTCCTCTCGCCCTCCGTTGGAGCAGAGCAGGGTTCAATTACCTTGATGGATCAGAACCTGTTCGGCATCGGCGATACGTTGACGCTCCAATATGGAGCCTCCGCAGGAGTGAATCCCATTTTGAACTTCTCCTATGCCGTCCCGGTGACAGCGCGGGATACCACGCTCTCTGTTCAGTATCGCCGCTTCAATTTTAAGGTCGTAGAAGACCCCTTTGAGGTGCTCGATATTAAAAACGAATCCCAAATCATCGGTGTAATGCTTCGACAGCCCCTGTACCGGACGCCGAGGCAGGAGTTCGGTGTCTCACTCGGACTCGACTATGAAGAGAACAAAAGTTTTCTGCAGGGCCAGCCGTTTGAGTTTATCCAGGGCGCGGCGAACGGGGTGTTCAGATTAGCGGTCTTGCGCTTCACTCAGGATTGGGTGCACCGGGGCGACAACCAAGTTTTCTCGGCGCTGTCGCGCTTTTCACTCGGTATAGGGGCGCTTGGTGCCACCACCAATCCAACCGTGAATTTGCCAGACGGACGTTTCTTTTCCTGGTTGGGTGAAGGGCAGTGGTTGCGGCAGCTTCAGTTTCTGCGAACGCAATTAGTTGGGAGAGGGGTGGTGCAACTGTCCAACGATCATTTGTTTCCCTTGGAACAGATCTCGGTGGGCGGGCGCTATAGCGTGCGCGGATATCGAGCCTTCACGCTCATCCGGGACAATGCGGCGATCGCCTCAGTAGAAGCGCGCGTACCTCTATACAGGACGGCCGCTGGAGTCGATACCTTGTTTATTGCTCCCTTCGTTGACTTTGGCCACGGATGGCAGACGACCGTTCCCAGTCCGATCGATCCCCCCAAGACATTGGCGAGTGTCGGCGTGGGAGCAATTTGGAATTTCCTGCCAGGCAGCCACTTCGAAGTTTATTGGGGACAGCAACTCAACCATTTTCGCGGAGGCAATGGGAATCTGCAGGACCACGGCGTGTATTTACAGTTGGTCGTGCAGGCGTTGTAGATAGGATGAAATGAATGATCACCATTCAATACGTATAGAGCATCAACGCGCCGGACCGGTTCCCAGGATGTTATCGCTGGCCGAAAGTTTTACAGGGGTGGAATTATCAGCGGAAGTCGTCGATCTTCGACATAACGAACTAGAGGAGCGCCGTTATGTTTATTCAAATTGAGACCAACAGGCTGGCCTTGTTGTTACTGTGGTCGATTACTGGATCGATACTACTTTCGTTTAGTTCTATTAGCGGAGCTCAGGTTAATAACAACATCACTCTGCCTGGAAATTCTAGCCAAAATCTTCAAACTCAGATAACAAATGGTTCTGGCACTTCGACAACCATCACGGGAGGCACCCGAGCTGGCACCAATTTGTTTCATAGTTTTCAATCATTTAGCATTGGAGATAAGGCGTTGGCGCAATTTCATAATGATGGTTCCTCTACAACCAATATTTTCGCCCGAGTTGTGGGCGGAGAGCAGTCAGTAATAAATGGCACCCTCCAAACTACTGGCTATAGCAACTCCCAATTCAACTTCGGCAATGCAAATCTTTGGTTTATGAATCCCAGCGGGATCATGTTCGGCTCTCATGCACAGCTAAACGTCGGCGGTTCAGCGACATTCACTACTGCCAATACTTTGAACTTTAGCAATGAAGGTCAATTCACGATGAATTCGTCTGTCAAGGACGTAGGCATTCTTTCCATTGCCTCTGTCGTGGCATTCGGCTTTATGGGGAAAGAAGGGACAACGCCAGGCCCAATTACCATTACCGAAAGCAATTTATCAGTGCCGGGACCAGCTCTGGCGTTTGTGGGAGGGAACATCCTAATTGCTGGTGGAAATCTATCTGCTCCTAATGGAGTGGTAAGAGTTACGAGTGTTGGGCCCTTACAACCTGCATATGAAGGTGATTCGTGGACATTCGTTGACCTGAATCAAGAGACTGGGGCTCACAGCTACTCAAATTACTGTTACCCCTGCGAATCGTCTCCATCACTCGCCGGCACAATTACTCTTGGTCAGGGTCCTAGTGGTGTTGACGCCGTCATAAACGCTCGTGCCGCGATACAGCTCAACGGAGTGACCTACAACGGAACAAACGGGACCGGTTATATTGGCACGGATCTCACTAGTGGAAAGCCTCCGGTAATCATTATTCAGGACGGATCACTCCAGGTTGCCAATCTGCCATCCACCCAACTCATTGTGTCGTCTCCAGCCGTCACATCACTATCCCCGGCTACGACATTAGATGTTGGCGGAAATGGGCCTTTAACGGTGACCCTCAACCACGCTTTTACCAGGCAAGTTGACATTCAAGTCAACAGCGATAATGCGAATGTCGCCTCAGTAACCCCCGCCGCTGTAACAGTCCCTGCTGGAAGCAATTCAGCATCCGTCACTCCGGGAGTCCATGGCGTGGCGCCGGGTACGACATCCGTCAAAGCTTCCGCCGGCACCAGTGCGCCGGCTGGTGCCTTGGTCCAGGTAACATTTCCATCCAGTTCGCTGGCTCCCACTCCCTCGGCGCTGACCGAAGGAGATGGGGGGACAGTGAGCATTACGCTGGGAAGGCCGCTGTCAGTACCGGTGACCGTCACATTCGGAGCATCTAACTCTTCGGTGCTTTCACTCCCGAGCAATCAGGTCACCATTCCGGCTGGTCAAACCAGCAGCGCGTCCGTACCGTTTTCAACCCTCCAATCAGGCTCTGCCACTATCACCGCTTCCTTGCAGGTAGGTAATCAGCAAGTGGCGAGCACACCACCAAGTTCACCAATACAAGTCAATCCCATTCCGTTGCAGTCCTTTGGTCCTGCTACTCCGCTCATTGAAGGCAACAATGAGACCCTGAGCGTTGTGCTGGGAAAACCAGCGCCTCATCCGATAACCGTAACGTTCACAAGTTCCAATCCTGATGCAATCCCGGCACCCACTCCGATCACGATTGGCCAGAATCAAAGCACCGGCCCGGTGATCGTGCTTGGCCAGCACCCCGGGACAGCGACCATTACAGCTTCTTATGCTGGTGGAAACGTCACTGCGCCTGTGGTGGTGAACCCGCCCCCGATCACGACATTTGCACCCAACCTCACTGTTTCATCCAATACTACCGGTAATGTCACCATCACATTAGCCGCGCCCTCTTCTAGAGACGTGCGTGTGGCACTCGATAGCAGTAATACCGGTGTGGCAAGGCCAGATCCGTTCGTGATCATCCCGGCAGGTCAGAAGAGTGTGACGACGCCAATACGAGGCGAGGCTGTAGGAATTGCCACCATTACGGCATCGGAGGGAAATTCGACCGCCTCAGCCAACGTGCAAGTACTCGACACGTCCCTGAGCAATTCTGCCGCAGCGAGCAATTCCGTTGCAGCCGGAAAAGCGCCCACTACACCACTTCCATCGACTTATGCCAATCAACTCATTATGGCGTCGGATCGTTGCGTCGGGAGTAAGACGGGAGAGTTCAGCTCATTTGTTCAACGTGGTCGGGATGCAGCGCCACCGCAGCCAGGTGGAATGCTCGCGAGCCCGTTAGGTGTTCAAACCGGGACACCGAAAATCAGCGGCCTCTCGCTCCTTCCGGCAAGCGCAGTAAGGAGAGGGCAGGGCACATTGAATCTGGCCCCCGGCGTGGCGGCCTTTCTCCAGCTGGATAAAGGATGCTGATCATCAATGATAGGAATCGTCGGTCGGCACGGAGGGCATTATGAACTCACCCCTAAATAGCGTCAGGCAGGGCCATCTTGTCGGATGGCTCTGCACGAAATTCTTACGCTGGAGTTGCATTGTCATAGTGCTCATAGCGCTCGGGTTACATCATGTGCTCGCCAATGAACAGACTCTAAGGCCGGCTGAACAAGAAATGGCGCAGGGCCGGGAGTTTTTCACCCAAGGATCCTTTCCTCAGGCGGCGTTGCATTGGATGGAGGCAGCCCGTCTCTATGAACGAGAAGGCCAGTTAAAAGAGCAAAGCCAGGCGTTGACCCATCTTGCCTATGCGTTTCAGCAAGAGGGACAGATCCGCGAGGCTCTTACGACCTTGCAAGCTGCCTTGAAGCTGTCGGAGCAAGTTGGCAGCCGAGCACAGACCGCCGCTATTCTGGGGCGTCTCGGCAATGCCGCACTTGCATTGGGTCAGAGCGACCTTGCGCTCGAACACCTTACCAAGGCGGTGAGTCTTGTGCGTGAAGAGGAAGAGAAGGACACGGGGTTGCTCGCCATGCTTCTCAATGACCTGGGGAACGCCTTGACATCAACCAACCAGCGGATTGAAGCGATCGACGTCTATCTTGAAAGCAAGAGCCTCGCGAGCCTCACTGATCAGCCGGCGCTCGCTGTGATGGCGCAAACGAACATGGCGATGGCGTTGTTTGAAGAGCAGCAACTTACCGAAGCGGAAAAGCAGCTCGACCTTGCTTATGCAGAGATCCAAAGTCTGGAGGATTCTTACTCCAAAGCCTATGGTTTGCTCAATATAGGATTGACGTACGATGACCTTCGAATGGCGGTGTCTTCACCGCGGATGATGGCGCAAGCTGCGGAGGGTCCCTTTGCCGGTAATACCCGAGGGCTAGGCGTTGGGGCAGGAACGTCACCTGCTTCACGGGAGGGAAAAAAGGTGCCATCGTATGTCCCCTCCGACAATAGCCTGGTGCGACAGGCTTCGGATTCCTTTGTCGCCGCTGCGCAGGTTGCTACCCGGCTAGGAGACCCGCGGGCACAGTCTTATGCCTGGGGTTATTTAGGAGCTTTGTTGGAGAAGGAACATCGTTATGGAGAGGCCCTAGATTTCACGCGAAGAGCTGCACTCGCCGCCCAGAAGGGCAACGTGCCGGAGTCTTCCTACCGATGGCAATGGCAGACGGCCCGTCTGCTCAAGGCATCCGACAAACCAGATGAGGCGCTTGCGGCGTATCAGCGAGCCGTGACTATCCTGAAACCCATTCGCTATGAATTTTCTGTCGGCTATCAGGGCCGTCACCACTCATTTCACGATTCCATTGCACCGCTCTTTACGGAATTTGAGGATTCGCTGTTACGTCGAGCCGTGAATTCTCAAGAGCCCGAACAGGTTCAGCGGCTACTCGTGCAGGTTCGGGAAGCCGTCGAAGCAAGTAGAACTGCCGAGCTGCAGGACTACTTTAGAGACGACTGCGTGGGGAATATGCTTGCGAAGCGGGGCCGCGGGGCGATTCCTGATCACACTGCGGTTATTTATCCGATCATTCTTCCGGATCGCTTGGAATTGCTCGTTGATATGGGCGACAAGTTGTATCGTTTTGGTGTTCCGGTAAACGCGGAACAGTTGACTCAAGAGGTCAGAGCCTTCCGCAGGACGATCCAAGATCGTCAATCAAACCGTTACCTTACCCATGCTCAAAGACTCTATGGTTGGCTGGTAGCGCCGGCGCAACGTGAATACTCGTCACGCGCCATTCATACCTTGGTGTTCGTACCCGATGGACCTCTCCGGACGGTTCCGATGGCCGCGCTTTATGATGGAAAGCATTTTGCGATTGATACGTATGCTATGGCAGTTACCCCCAGCATGGATTTGACCGATACCCGGCCCGTCGACCGAACCAAAATCAATCTGCTCTCGATGGGGTTAACAGAGTCCGTCCAAGGGTTCCCGGCTTTGCCGAACGTCGCTACGGAGGTTGATACTCTGAAAACCCTCTATGGGGGGAAGCTTCTCTTGGATAGCCAATTTCTGGTGCCCTCTATGGAACGAGAAATAAAAGAACAGGGAGTGGGGATGGTGCATATCGCGTCACACGGGGTGGTGGAGAATGACGTAAACAAATCATTTTTACTCGCCTACGATGACAAGATCACAATGAACCGGCTTTCGCAGCTTGTAGGACTGCTTCAGTACCGGCAGACTCCGCTTGAACTGCTCACGCTCAGCGCCTGTGAAACTGCAATCGGGGATGATCGGGCAGCTCTGGGGTTGGCCGGAGTAGCAGTCAAGGCCGGAGCCAGAAGCGCGTTGGCTACGCTGTGGTTCATTGACGACAAAGCCACCTCGGAACTAGTCGACGAATTCTATCGGCAGCTTCGAGATCCTTCGGTGACCAAAGCAGTGGCTCTGCAGCGAGCCCAATTGATGATCCTGAATGAGCCCGGGTATGGTCATCCCAGTTTCTGGGCGCCGTTCTTGTTAATTAGTAATTGGATGTAGAAAAGTGTTGTGGCTGCGATTCCGCACCGTGAGAGCTTGTCATGAAATGGTCTCGGATTTCTAAACTTGACCGGTGGATTTCATGGTCGATTCCATTATTGGTCTGTGCGCTTATCACTCCCGCTTGGAATGCCCGGAGTGAGCCCCTATCACCTGGCGGGTCCAGCACATCTCAGGAGCCTGTCGAGGGGCAAGCTTGTTATGCCTACGGCGACAGCGAGACGCCGGCACAGGCGAAACGGGTCGCTATCAGCTTGGCGCAGGAGCAGGCAGTGCGGAGTCATCGCGTCTTTGTTGAATCTGCCACCATAGTGAAAAATTTTAGACTCGAGGAAGATGTGGTACAGACTGCCAGCGCAGCCCTCCTTGAACGTGTGCGCGTAGAAAAAGAAGAAAAACGAGGCCAAGAAATCTGTGTCACGATCACGGCTTTCATGAGTCCTGTCTCTATGGAGGACATGATCCGTCAACGGGTTAATGCGAAGGAAATTTCTCAGGCAGCGGTGTCTGTGGTGCCGCAGTCTCCTTCTTCAAAAGCCAAGATCTGGACGAATAAATCGGACGGTCACTATGTCGAGGGAGACCGGCTTATCATTTCTGTGCAATCGGAGCGGGACGCGTATCTGAAACTGGATTATTTTCAGGCAGATGGAACGGTTGTCCATATGGTTCCGAACCAATTTCGGGGACAAGGAGTCGTGAAGGCGGGTCGTGTATATGCCTTTGGAGATGACACCTCCCCGGAGCAATTCACGATCCAAGGTCCGTTTGGAGCGGAAACGATCAAAGCGATTTTCAGCTCCCGACCGTTTGATTTGGGGATCACGAGTACAAGCGTGATAAGTGATAGCCGCGAATACCTACAGGCCTTAGCCGGGTCGCGAGGGCTTAAAGTGGATGGCACCTCTCAGTCTATTTCTTTGAATACTGTGAGCAAAACAGTGGAGGAGTACAAGAATGGACGGAAAGTGAGCGTGTCTGATTAACCATAGTAAGAAGTGGCCTCCTTTATTTGAATCGGATGTTCCATTTGTTTGCCAACGCTAGTTTGACGTCTCCCCAGAAAACGACGGCACTCTAACACGAGAGTAGCATGATGGCTTCGACGGTCCTCGCCGAAAGGAGTGGATCGATGAAGCGGTCACGATTCTCCGAAGAGCAGATCGTCTATGCCATCCGGCAAGCCGAGAGTGGGATCCCAGTTGGGGATGTCTGTCGGCAACTCGGCATCGCCGAGCAAACCTTCTACGCCTGGAAAAATAAGTACGCGCACCTGGGCGTGAGCGAGCTCCGCCGGCTGCGGCAAGTGGAAGAGGAGAACGCCCGGCTCAAACGGCTGGTGGCCGATCTCTCCCTCGACAAACACATGCTCTCGGAGGCCTTACGAAAAAAAGTCTGAGGCCTGCCCGGCGCCGAGAATTGGCTCACTGGCTTCATGAGACGTTCTTGGTGAGTTGTGCGCGGGCCTGTCGCTTGGCGCAGTTTGGGCGAGCCTCGTGGTATCGAACCAGTCGCGCCAAGGATCAATCGGCCCTCCGGCTCCGCATTCGGGATCTGGCGCATGCTCGGCCTCGATTTGGCTACATGCGGATCTGGGTCTTGCTGCGGCGTGAGGGGTGGCTGATCAATCGGAAGCGCGTCCGACGATTGTATCGCCTGGATGGGTTACAGCTGCGCATGCGGGTGCGGCGCCGGAAACACATCGCCCTGCATCGTGAGCCGGCCCCGAGTCCAACCGGGCCGACCGAGCGCTGAAGCATGGATGTTGTCCATGATACCCTGGCCGACGGGCGGCCATTTCGAATCTTGACGGTGGTGGATAACTGGAGTCGCTGCAGTCCGGTGCTAGAGGCGAGATTCCGAATGACGGGAGAGACGGTTAGCCAGGTGCTTGATCGCGTCCTCGGGGAGGGCCAGGGGCCTCGCTCCATCACCGTCGATCATGGAACGGAATTCCACTCGCGCGCCTTGGAAGATTGGGCCTATCGGCGGGGCGTCCAGCTCGGCTTTATTCGCCCCGGCAAGCCCGTGGAAAACGCCTTTATTGAATCGTGTAACGGGCGGCTCCGCGACGAGTGTCTGAACGTCCACCAGTTCGCCTCACTGGCCGAAGCCCAAGCGATCATCGAAACGTGGCGGATGGATTACCATCACCACCGCCCTCACAGCTCACTTGGGCACATGACCCCGGATGAGTTTGTCGCACAACGTCAGGCTAAACCGATCGCCGAAGAAGCCCTCTGCTCTGGTTAAGAATTGCCTCGGAATGAGACCAACGTCACCTGCCTGAAGATTCTCCTTTTGCGTGTCTCGATCTACGGGGAGCTTACAAATGGAGGGACTAACTCTTTCTGACCAAAAAGTCAGGGTATCCGGGGCTATGTTGGTGAACACCTAGTGAACCTTTTTTTGAGACATCAGACATTATTCCATGTAAACCATTGAAAAATGGAGCTGGCGAGAGGAATCGAACCCCCAACCGGCGGTTTACAAACCAACGAAGTGACGAACGAGGATGATGTATCCTTATGCAAAATAACGAATCATGACCTCGAATAGGTGGTGCTCGTTAGGCTAGAGCAGGGTGCTATGGTAGCAAAACGGTAGCAGGCTCAAGTCTTCGGTGGGACAGGCAAAGGGGGTGAGATTTGAAACCCCTACAGCACCCGAGACTGGTAAGTTGACACCTTATCTCATCGTACCGTTCTCAATCACTTACAGTAGAGGCAGAGGCAGGAGAGGAACCGATCTGACTCGATCTGGCAAGGTAGTCCTGCCACAATTTAGCCACATAAGTAGGCTATGGATTGTGAAGGATCAGAAGAGGGCTTGAAGGAGTGACTTGGCTGTGTCCCAGATTGCCAGCGAGCCAGAAGATGCGCTGATGATCCGCTCAAAACCTTCAAGGATCGTCACGCCGATTGCGGCCTGGCGCTTTTTCCTTGGCAGAGCAGCCTGATTTGCAAGGTGAGACAAGTGCTCGATGGCTGCTTTCTACTTTTCCGGTGACAGGTCTGACGATGCGAGTACAGCTTCACTGAGTACGTGAAGAGTGTTGGCGAGTTCAGGTGAACCAGCATTTTGAACGTTGTCGAGCGCCACATTCAGGCTTTTAATCTGCCCCGTGTTAATGGCTCCGATGACGCTGTTATCTACTCTGATGTTGTGCACCGTATTTCCAGTGTGAATGGTGGGTTGTGGAATTTCAAAACGAGCAACGACGCCAGAACCTCCAGTCATGGTTTCCATTTGGTCTGCTATCTGATTCAGCAGCGAGGCGTTGCGTGCGTACATTTTGTCTGCAATTCTCCGCGTGGTAACGGAGGAGCTCTCCTGCCTTATTGGCATGTGACCTCTTGTTCCCCTGCGGGAACGAAGGTTTTTTTATGCCCTCGTTTTTGTGGGATCCGCGTGGCCAGCGTATCGCCTGTGCCGGGGATCAACTGGAGAAAAGGGTGTGCCGAGACCTGCTGAAGGACAGCATCCAGACGTTCAACCCGTCGTTCAACAAAATCCGTCAAGGTGCGGGGAGGGTTGAGCATGCCGAACAGAATATGGGCATCCGCTCCACCCACGTCCAGATCCGCCCAAACCACCCGCTTGCCTTGCTGAGCCAATAACATGGACAGATTGGCGGCGCGGTTTTCTTACACCGCCCTTGCCTGAGCCGATTGAAACGATCATCGCCATAAGGAATGGTCTCTCACCGTTGTATGTGTCGCCGGTTCTTCTTTCGGTCTGCAGGAACCAAAACCTTAGCCCCGATGCTTCACTCCGCGTTGCTCGCTCTCTCAAACTACAAGAAATTAAACTCGTCCGCACGTTCTTCTTTAGATTTCGGAAGCCATTGCCGATACCGGAGGCGACCTTTGATAAAGAACGGGGGAGCCATGTTCAAAATTGAGGAATCCGACGATGGAGCGACACTGACGATTATACCGGCTGGACGCTTCGACGCGAGGATGCATCGTACTTTCCAGGAAGCCTATACGACGCGGCCTCTCCCGTCGAGCCATTACGTGGTTGACTTTGGACAAACGGAATATATCGACAGCACAGGACTGGGCATGCTGTTGAAATTACGTGAGTTTGCCGGTGGCGGAAAGGCCCGTGTCCATCTCTTGAAGTGTTCGCCGCAAATTAAAAGCATTCTCTCTATCGCGAATTTTCAATCGTTGGTGACCATCCTATGAAAATCCTGGTGGCTGACGACACCGATGTGAACCGGCAGATCTTGCAGATGCAGCTTTGTAAGGACGGTCATAGTGTGGTCTTGGTCGCGGATGGAAAACAGGCTGTCAACCAGTTTGAAAAGGAACAGCCCGATTTAATTCTGATGGACCTCATGATGCCGGAAATGGACGGCAAAGAGGCCACGTCACTGATCAAGCAGCAATCCCACAGCCGTTTCGTGCCGGTCATTTTTTTGACGGCCATGACCGATGAGAGGGGGCTTGCCGAATGCCTTGCTGCCGGAGGGGACGACATACTCACGAAACCGTATAGCCGGACGATCCTACGGGCCAAGCTTTCGGCTTGGGGCCGCGTCCAGGAACTCCACGCCCGAGTCACGGCACAGAAGCAGGAACTTGAAGAGTATCGTGACCGCTCGCTTCATGAAATCGATGTAGCCAATGAGATTCGCACAAAAATTCTGGCGACTCCCTGCATGGAGCGAATGGGTATCAACTACCATGTGGCGCCCGCAGCCGTCCTTGGCGGCGATCTCGTATTAGCCGGCACGACCCCGACTGGCCTCTTACATGTATTTCTAGGCGATTTCACGGGGCATGGCCTCTCATCCGCGATCGGTGCATTGCCCTTAGCTGACGTATTTTATCGAATGACTGAACGGGGACACGCGCTACAGGATATTCTTCGCGAAATTAACCGTAAATTGAACCGCACATTGCCGGTCGGGCTCTTTTGTGCAGCCAGCGCAATCGAAATTAATCCGGTTCGTTGCCGGATATCGGTGTGGAACGGGGGGCTTCCTCCAATCCTGATGGTCAATCCGAACGTGGGGGTACGGATGCAATGGGCCTCGCAGCACCCGCCCTTGGGTGTGCAGCACGACAGAGAGTTTAACTCAGATTTGGAGCAGCATGACATTCAGGCCGGCGACCGCATCATGCTGTATACGGATGGTGTGATTGAAGCACGGAGTCCATCGGGTGAGCTATTCGGCGAAGCTCGTGTGCATGACTGTGTGAAGCAGGGGCAGGCGACGGGTCGCGCGTTCAAGGAGCTCGTAGCCGCACTCGTTGCCTTCGGCGGCGGGAATGTTCAAGAAGACGATATCACGGTAGTCGATGTGCCCTGCGATAGGGTTACCGAGAACGCCGCAGTACAAATTCAGGCGCCTTCGACAAAACCTTCGAGGGCGCTTCCTTGGCACATCGAGGTCCGATTGGGGCCTGACGCGATGCGGACGGAGGATCCGCTACCGGACTTGATGCAACTGGTGAGCCTGCTACCCGGCCATGCTCGACACCGGGAGCGCTTCTTCACCGTGCTGACGGAACTCATCTCAAATGCAATCGACCATGGCGTACTGGGAATACAATCGAATCTGAAAACGTCGCCCGATGGATTCGACGCCTATTACCAGGAGCGCGACCGACGCCTGGCCGTATTGCAAGACGGCTATGTGCAGATCTCTTTGACGCATGCTCCATCTGCGAGCGGTGCTCAATTGATCGTGCGTGTCGAAGACAGCGGGGCGGGATTCGATGCTATCCACTATGCCGCACCGTTGTCCATCAATGATTCGATGTTTGGTCGCGGGCTCGCGCTCGTCCGCGCGCTGTGTCAGAAAGTGACCTTCCATGGCGACGGCAATTGTGTGGAGGCAATCTATAGCTGGGACTGACGACTATCGAAAACAGTGCGGCGTGCCTTAAGTCTAACGAGTATTCCTCCGATACATTAGTCGGAAGGGGTAGGCGCCGGTGACCTGCCTACGAAATCTGGTTCTTTCTAATAAGGAGAGAGTGTCATGCTGAATGCCATGCGACGATTTTTCCACGAGGAAGACGGTGCGGCGGCCATTGAGTACGCATTGATCGCATCTGCGATCGCTGTGGTCATCGCCACGGCAGCGTTTACGCTCGGCGGCAATATCAGGAACATGTTCACGCGATTGGCCGGCCTGATTCGCTGAACCCATGGCTTTGTCGGATCTCCCTTCGAGGTGACGATGGACATGATGCTATTCGTTCTGGTCGTGGTGATCCTCGGGGCGGTCAGCGACGCGGCCAGGGGCCTGATTCCGAATTGGCTCACGATGGCAGGTGTGAGCGGTGGCATCACCTTACAGACCGCACACGATGGCCTGAGTGGCCTGGTCGGTAGTCTGGCCGGGTACTGTGTCGGCATCGCTCTGCTGATCGGGTTCTATGCGTGCGGAGGAATGGGGGCCGGAGACGTGAAACTTCTTGGCGCGGTCGGAAGCTGCTTAGGACCGTTCGGCGTGATGCAGGCCGCCGTGGCCATCGCCCTGTTCGGCGGGCTCTATGCACTGGGCGTCAGTTGCCGGCACCGGGGATGGCGGACGATGCTGCGGTCCGTCTATGCAGGGTGTCTGACGATCGCGCTCACCGGTTGTCCGGCGCCCTCTGCAACGTCGACCGCTCCAGAACCGTTGCTCCGGTACGGTATCGTGATCGCGCTCGGGACGGCACTGACACTGTGGTGGCGAGGAGATCTGTCGTTGATCTCTTGACGGATCGCATGAATAGCCGGGAGACGGTGGCACCCTGTCACCCCCACGGCGGAAGCAGAATGAACATCTCAGCGGCATACCAGGGAGACCGCGTGCCCCGTTATTAGACCGGTGGTGACGTTGTATCGCGAGGAGCATATATATGGCGCTGACATCTCGGCAACGGGCACTCCTTGTGATCGGGCTGGGGGGAACGATCGGAGCGGTGAGCAGCCTACTCGCATATGGCTATGTCCAGCAACTACTGGATGAGACGCGAACCGAGCTCAGCGCGAACAATCGAATGACGTCCGTCGCCGTGGCTGCCCACGCGCTTCCCTGGGGAACCGTGCTGTCCAGTGATGCCGTCCGTGTGGTGTCTTTTCCCTCCGAGAGCGTCCCTGATGGGACCTTCCCGTCGAGCGATGAACTGATCGGTCGCGTGCTGTTGACGCCGCTTACCTCGCAGGAACCTATTCTTGTCTCGAAACTCGCGCCTACCGACGTCACGACCGGCGGCATCGCGGCCGTCACCCATCCCGAGAAGCGTGCCATGGCCATCAAAGTGGATGATGTCACGGGAGTCGGAGGGATTTTGAAACCTGGCGACCGCGTGGACGTTCTAACCACCATGTCTCGAGTGCTCAACGGCGGTGAACCGACCACGAAGTTGGTGTTAGCCGACATTATGGTGCTGTCGACCGGACTGGATGCGTCGACCGGCAAAGAGGAGGAGTCGCTTCTCTCAGGCCGGAAGGCCTCGCGCACCCCGCCGACCGTCGTCACCCTGGAGGTGGCTCCCCACGAGGCGGAGCGGCTGTCACTCGCATCAATGGAAGGAAAAGTGCATCTGGCGCTCAGAAACCCGCGCAGCGCGGCGACCGTCTTGACACCGGGTGCGACCGTGTCATCGCTCTTCGGGGACCAGAGGTCAGACCCACAGAGGACATCTGAGACTGTGTCGCGACAACGAAGAATCGTTCGTGACCGGCCCTCCGATGGAATGATCCGCACGAGCGCGAGGGAGCAGGCTCACGCATCGAGTGCCAAGCCGACGGCAGACGCGTCGACAACTGTGGGTACACTGCCTCGGCTTCAGCCCTATGTGCATAGTCAGGCAGCGGTGACGACTGGCGCGGAAGCGGGAGGCGCGCTCGCGCCCCCCGACAGCACCGGCCCCAACAGGCCGGATGAAACCCGGACTCCCGCGCGCACGTCAACCGGCGACCGGGAAGGCAACATTGTGGCCGCGACACCGGTTCAGGACGGTTTCATCGCCGAAACAGCGATGCATCCGCCGACCGTGTCGGTGGAAGTAATCCGGGGCGTTTCACGGACGGAAGTAAAGTTTTAGCTGCTTGATAGGCAGAGAAAGGTATGTGACAGAGACAATGGGTGGCGTGCGGAATCAACAGGTGAGCTGGTGGAAACTGATCCTCTGGGGCGCCTTCGCTGTAATCTCGGCGCAACCTTGCTCGGCTGCTGAGTGGGAAACACGACCTGTCGAACGGGTGTCCGTCACGATCGGAAAATCGATGCTCATCGAAACGTCGGCATCGCTTGCCCGAGTATCCGTGGCCGATCCACGGGTGGCCGATGCGCTCGTGCTGAGCCCTCGTCAGGTGTACTTGATGGGAAAAACCGCCGGGGTGACGAACCTCACGTTATGGAACACCACCGGCGAAGTCTTTGCCGCCTATGACGTGGTGGTGTCTCCGGATGTCTCGCGCCTCCAGGAACATCTCCACGCCCTCTTTCCTGACGAGAAGGCCCTTCGAGTCGTGACGACGCAAGAGCATATCGCCTTGAGCGGTACCATGACCAGTTCGGCAGCTCTGACACAAGTCCTCGCCGTGACCGAAACCTATGCGCCGGGCAAGGTGCTGAATCTCCTGCAGGTCGGTGGAAGCCATCAAGTCATGCTGGAGGTCCGTGTTGCGGAAATGGACCGGACGATGTTGCGGAGGATCGGAGTCAATCTCTCCTATGTGAACGGATCCGGCAGTCAATTCGGCGCATCGGTCCTCAAGCGATTGGCGTCCCCTCTTCCTTCCGGCGACGCCTCATCCGTCCTTTCGCCGCTCGGTGCTGTGCCGCCCTTCGGATTCGGGCTGGGGCAAGCCGTGAACGCCTTGTTTCGCTTTCAGAGCGGGTCGGCCAATTGGACCGGTTTCATCGATGCTTTGAAGGAAGACAATCTGGTGAAGGTACTGGCGGAACCGACGTTGATCGCCTTAAGCGGACAGGATGCGCAGTTCCTCGCCGGTGGAGAATTTCCGATTCCCGTCCCGCAAGCCTTCGGCGTGACCACCATTCAGTTCCAGAAATTCGGCATCCAGCTCAATTTCCGCCCGGTGGTGTTGAGCGCGCGCCAGATCGCCGTCACCGTGACACCGGAAGTCTCGGAGTTGGATTTCGCGAACGGGCTCTCGATACAAGGCTTTGTCGTGCCTGCGATTACGACGCGGCGCGCCTCCACCATGGTTGAATTGGAGGACGGCCAGAGTTTCGCCATTGCGGGTCTGCTCAGGGAGAGTGTTCGGGAAACGGTCTCGAAGTATCCGGTCCTCGGCGATATTCCCATCCTCGGCGCGTTGTTCCGCAGCGCGCAATATCAGAAGAATGAAACGGAACTGGTCATCATCGTCACGCCGCATTTTGTCAGGTCGATGACGGATGCGCAGATCACGCTGCCCACCGATGGGTATCTGGACCCGGACGACGTCGATTTTTACCTAAAAGGTCGCTTGCCGAGTCGACAAGGTAGCGCATCGGACATGCGTGGCGTGGAGGTGCCGGCCGGTCGTGAAGAAAAATCTCGCGAGGCTACCGGCCTCATGATTCCCTGAGCATCGGTCGATCAGGGGCGCCGGTGACAAGGATAATGCCGCAGGAAGGAGCGATGACGATGAGACACGAAGCGATTTCGGCGGCCGTGGCCTTGACGGCCCTGTTGTTGGCCGGTTGCGCAAGTCCACCGCCGATGCAAGAGAAATTCGGCAAATCGCTGGCGGCTCTGAAGGCAGCGCAGATCGGAACGTCGGACAGCCGACGGAGTGACCTTGCAGGCATGGATGGGCGCGCGGCGCAGATGGTCATGCGTGGCTATCGCAGAACGTTCGATCGTTCACAAGACGGTGGAATGGTTGCTCCACCGCAGCCGCCTCCGGGGATGAAAGAAGCGATCGGCGCCGCAATGCCTCCGTCGGCGGACAACGTACATCCGTAAACGGACCGCCTGATGCGTAAGCCCCCCGAGCTCGGACATGTCGAAAACGACCGCCATTGCCTGGAGTGTACCGGAGACGTCGTCAGGAATGCGCGTGAGGATGCAAGGGTGACACTACGCCGCTCTTTGCCGAGCGCTACGCATCGCGCCAACTGCCGGTTCGTTAGCCGATGGCCTCCAATGCCAGGCCGTACGAACCAGCGAGGCGCCGCTGCCGTTGAGTTTGCCCTCTTGCTTCCCCTCTTGATCATGGTGCTGTTCGGGATCATCGAGTTCGGCATTGCGTTATCCCGGCAACAGGTGCTGGCCACGGCCAGTCGAGAGGGGGCGCGTCTCGGCATTCGGCAGTCCGTACCGAGGCCGACCGCTGCCGACATTCAAGCGCTGGCACGCAGGGTGTTTACCCAGGCAGGAGCGACCGGCGTGACGCCCATGATTGCCGTCGCTGGCGCGGGTGGCCCTAGCGGGACCGATCTGATCGTGACGGTGTCGGCACCCTATCAGTTTTATGTGATGGCGAATGTAATCCCGGCACTCAGAGGAACTGTGACGCTTCGCTCGCGCACGGTGATGCGACATGAGTAGATCGCCTGTGACAAAAGCATTGCCCCGATCGTTGCGCCATACCGATCGAGGGGCGGTGGCCGTAGTGGTCGCCGTGGCCATGACTGCGTTGCTCCTGGTGGGAGCAGTCGTCGTGGATATCGGTGCGGCGCTCTTGTCACGGCATCATGCCCAGACGGTCGCGGATGCCGCGGCATTGGCCGGCGCACGCCAGCTGGGCGGCGTCTACGAACGCACGCCGAATACGATCGCGACGCAGATGCTCTCAGCCGTAGACCGAACGCGCGTGTTGAGGGCGGCGGCTCAGGTGGCGGACCAGAACCGGATCAACCTGGCGACGCTGACGCTTGCGGAGCTGCGGATCGGGGCTTGGAATCCGGCGTCGCAACGCCTCGCTGCCACCAATATCGGCGCGGATGCCTTGTTAGTCCGCGCTTCCGGCCAGACATCGACGTTCCTGGCCGGTCTCCTGGGCATTCGCCGGCTAGACATTGCCGCGACAGCCACCGCTGCCCTCACGCCGCTCGGAGAGGTTCCTCCCGGCGGGTTGCCGGCTCCTGTCGGAATCGCGTCAGGATTCGTCGCGCAAGGCCCGATCGACGGCAAACGGGTAGTGTTCTATCAAACCGGCAGCTCGGGCCCCTGTACCGGATGGACCACGTTTACTCAAGGGCCGTCCACCGTTGCGGGTCTTCAGACGGTGTTGTCCGGATTGACGGCAGGGAGCCTGAGCAGCCCGGCTGCTACGGCCAATCGATCGCAATTCCAGTTCGTCCGCGGCAACCTTGCCACAATTTTTCCGCAGATCAAAGCTTTATACGATGCCAAAAAAAATCCAGCGACTGGACAGTGGGTGACGGTTGTCCCGATCTACGAACGCCGCGCCTGTCAGGCCCCGTCAGGCTCACTTCGTATCGCCGGATTTTCGACCGCCGTCATCACGCTGGTCTCCACACCGAACGGGCCGGTCCTCGAAGGCGTGCTGCGGAGTGGGAGTGTGGCCATCGGGCGGGGCGGCGGTCCCGATTATGGAACTAAGGGGAGTTTTCCCGGCTTGGTGTCGTGATGGTTCTGAAGGCATGATCAGTCATGTGTGAATCTCGACACGCGACACGATCGACTCACGGAGGCAGGTATCTATGACCGGTAATTCGAACCCCATACGTCCGGCTACGGAGTCATCTGGATCCGGTCGGTCGATGGTCTGCGTGTTGGGCGCGCACAGCGGTGTCGGGGTCAGTACCGTCTCCGCGAACCTGGCGTTGTGCGCACAACGCCGCAGTCTGAATCGAGAAGCAGCCCTGCTCGATTTCAATCTGTACGAGGGAGACTTGCACCTTCTCCTCGAGCTTGAGCCGGAACACTCTTGGCGAGAATTGATGCGCGATCCCCTCGCGCTGGATCCGACACTGTTGATGAGTGTGCTGGTCAAGCACAAGACGGGGCTTCATCTCCTGGCTTCTGATTACGACGGATTACGAGACGCTTCCGTGCCTCCCGACAAGATCGGGCGTCTGTGCAAGCTCGCGCAGTCGCTCTTTCCGATGGTGGTGGTTGACTGCGGCACAGTCCTCAATTCGGCCGTGAACATGGCGTTGACCTCCGCTACGACTATTCTGCTCGTGATGACGCTTGAGGTGCCGACGATGCGACGCGCCGTACGCATGATGGAGGCGCTGAATACGCTCGGGTACGGTCGTGAGCGCGTGATTCTCGTCCTGAATCGGTCTCGGCGCGAAGATCAGGGTCTGCAGGCTGAAGCGGAGGTTCTGCTCGGGCAGCCGCTCGCCTTGTCTATTCCGGATGTCCCAGAGGACGCGCGCGAGGCTCTCGAGACCGGGCGCGTGCTGTGTGCCGGAACGAGCGGAGGGGCTGTTATCCGGGCGTATGAACGATTGGCGGCCCTCGTGATGGATACCAAGCAGGCACCCGCGTCTCAGCCTCCATCTTGGCGGGCGCGATGGATTCAGCGGTTGTGGAGCGATGCGGCATAGTCGGCGTATGACGCAACTCCGGAATATCATTGTGAACAAAGACGGAGGATCAGATGGAGTTGACGGATAGTATGCCGGATTCGGCATTCACGGGTCGGAATGCGCTCAAACACCGCATCCAAGAACGACTGTTGGCACGCTTGGATTTTTCGGCGATGAGTCTCCTCGACCCCATCATGCTTCGAGCGCAACTGGCTATGCTGGTCATGCAGATCTTGGAAGAAGACGGCGCCGCCTTCAGTGACACCGACCGGGAAGAGGTGATCAACGACGTGATGAACGAAATTCTCGGCCTGGGCCCTCTGGAGCCGTTGCTGCAGGACGAAGAGGTGAGCGACATTCTCGTGAACACCGCGACGCGCATCTACGTGGAGCGCGCCGGAAAGCTGTCGCTGAGCCCTAACCGCTTTCGAGACAATCGCCATCTCCGGGACGTCATCGATAAAATCGTCGCCCGCGTCGGGCGACGTATCGATGAATCCTCGCCGATGGTGGATGCCAGATTGGAGGACGGGTCTCGTGTAAATGCCATTATTCCTCCGCTTGCGCTCGATGGTCCGATTGTATCCATCAGGAAGTTCTGTCGAGAACGGTTGCAACTGGAGCATTTGGTGACAGGAGGAGCGTTGACCCCAGAGATCGGCGAAATGCTCAAGGCAATGGTCTGCGGACGGTTGAATATTCTCATTGCCGGCGGCACCGGTTGCGGGAAAACCACGATGCTGAATCTTCTGTCAGGATTTATTCCGGCGGAGGAGCGGATCATCACGATCGAAGACGCCGCCGAACTACAGCTGCGTCAGGATCACGTGGTGCGCTTGGAAACCAGACCGTCCAATGTGGAAGGAAAGGGGGAAATCTCGCAGCGGGATCTCGTCCGTAACAGCTTGCGGATGCGGCCCGACCGTATTGTCCTAGGAGAAGTCCGCGGGCCGGAAGCCTTGGATATGCTGCAAGCCATGAATACCGGTCATGACGGATCGCTGGCCACGATTCACGCCAATAGCGCCAGAGACGCCGTCACGCGCATCGAAACCATGGTGGCGATGGCCGGCCTCAATTTGCCAGTTCACATGCTGCGGCACTACGTCGCCTCTGCCCTGGACGTCATTGTGCACTTGAGTCGGCTCTCGGACGGAACTCGAAAGCTTCTGAGTGTGCAGGAGGTCGTGGGTATGGAACAGGACGTCATTGTGCTGCAGGAGATCTTTCGCTTCGAGCAGACAGGGCTGGACGAATCCAGGCGCGTACGGGGACGGTTTCTCGCCGCCGGCGTACGTCCGCACTTCATGACGCGATTGGACGCTCTCGGCATTGCGGTGTCGCCGGACCTGTTCGATCCGAATCGTATTCGGGAGGTTTGAGAGGACCTCCGATGACTATTGCAACGCTGATCGTTGGTCTCGCCCTGTCGTTCGGCCTTGTCGCAGGCGCAGGGTTGTATTTGTGGCTGCCCTCCGGAACGGACCCCGCGTTGTCTACGCAGCGAGACTTCCCGCGAACAGAGTATGGCATGGGAGGTGCGCCCAATATCACGCGGATGCGCCGCTTTAGTACCATCCCATGGATCGACAGAACTCTGTCTTGGTGGCCGGGGATCGATCGGTGGGAGCGGTGGCGTCAGCAGGCTGGGATATCCCTGTCTCTGGATTGGCTTCTGCTCAGCGCAATCGGGCCGACCAGCTTCATCCTTCTGCTGATGGCGGTGGGTGGGCTTGATCCGGTGAGCGGAGGTATCGTCGTGGCTCTTCTGTGGGGTAGCGTTCGCGGTGTTCTGGCCACGCGCGCCACTCGAAGGCTGCGCGACTTTCAACGCCAGCTACCCGAGGCGCTGGATATGATGGGACGGTCGTTGCGGGCCGGCCATTCCCTTCTGGCCGGAATGAAAATGGTGTCGGATGAATTCCCCGCACCGGTGGGTCCCGAGTTCGGACGGGTTGTGGAAGAGGCGACATTCGGAGTCCCGCTGGGCGATGCACTGAGCCATTTGACAGATCGATTCGATTCAGCAGCCCTCAGATTTTTTGTGACCTCCGTAATGATTCAACGCGAATCGGGCGGCAATTTGGCGGAAGTCATCACGTCGATCACTCAGATGGCGCGAAAGCGTTTCGAGTTGGCCTCCAGGGTGCGGGCGGTGTCCGCAGAGGGGCGGCTCTCAGCGATGGTGCTCTTCGCCTTGCCGCTCGCTCTCGCCGGTATCCTCTACATGATCAATACAGAATACATTACGATTTTGTTTCAGGACCCGCTCGGACAAACGATGGTCACCGTGGCAGGGATGCTGATGATCTGCGGGGCTGCGATCACCAAACGCATGGTGACCGTTCGCATTTAAGGAGTATTCCGATGGATCCGTGGTGGGCGCTGGCCGGCGGTGTGTTGTTCGCGAGTCTTCTCATAGTAGGCGGGGGAACGCTATTAGCCGCGGAGAAGTTGCGGACCAGTCGTTGGCGGCGACGAATCGTGGGGACCACCGGAAAGGGCTCCGCGGCTGGCATCGACCGATGGAGACAGCTGGGTATTCGGCTACTGATAACCTGGGGGCGACGAGCGGCGCCGACTGGCACTGAAGGTGAGTCGACACATGTGCGCTTCCTCACGGCCGGCTTGCGGAGCCGGAATGCGCCGCTACTGTTCTATGGCACGAAAGTGCTAGGTGCGACGGGGTGTCCGCTCGTCTTATTTTTCCTGCTGCAGTTGCTGACGGCTCATCCGTGGTGGAGCAATCTAATCATGGCTGTTGCCGGTTGCTTAGCAGGATGGTATGCACCGGATGTGTGGCTTCGATGCCGCATTGCATCTCGGCAAACACAAATCGTAGAGGGATTTCCTGCTGCCCTCGATCTACTCGTGATATGTGTCGAAGCCGGACTTGGTCTTGATGTGGCCCTCAATCGGGTGGCTCATGAGATGGCGAGAATGCATCGGGAATTGAGTCAAGAGCTGGAAACACTATGCGTAGAGCTGCGCAGCGGGCGATCGAGGCAAGACGCGTTTCGTCGCGCCGCGCAACGCATGCAAGTGGAAGAGGTCCATGGTTTCATGGCGGTCGTCATTCAGACGGAACGATTCGGCACCAGCATCGGCCAGGCTTTGCGGATTCATGCGGATGGGTTACGGACCCGACAGGACCTGCGAGCCACAGAGATCGCGTCCCAATTGCCGGTAAAACTGCTCTTTCCGCTCATTTTTTTCATTTTTCCGGGGCTCTTCGTCATCCTCCTAGGGCCGGCAGTGATTCGAGGCCTTCGTCTTCTCAGCGATGCGGTCGCTCCCTGATACGGCCCAAACCGTCCCTCCGAATTCTTCGATGTCATACCGCCTTGACCCGGACTATTCATAAATACCTGTTCCGTCGTCCGATCCTCTCGCCCGGCGGGGCTGTTCTCGTTCGGCCTCCTCGACGGACTGCAAGTACGCCTGCATCGGCCTTACTTGCGAAGAGCCCCGGCGGACTTCGGTCTCGAACGCCTCGCGACGGCATTCATGAATAGTCCGGGTTAAGTCTATGCGCCGGCCGCCGATAACGGTTGTGATGAATAGTCGTCGTCATCCTGCATGGTATCTTGCCATAGCTCTGACAGGTGTGGTGTGCGGGTGCGCGGGGCAAGCGCCTCCTCCGCGGAGTCATCATGACGCCACCGCCGGACGGATCGGCGTAGGGGCTGAGTCGCCGAAGTCGGAGAACGGGTTCTCGCCGGTACCCCCGCTTCTGACGGCCGATGAGTATGAGCATCTTGCAGATCGATCCGTGGCCGGGAGGAATTTGACCGTTGCGATGGCGCAGTACGAGAAAGCGTTGCGACTGGACCCGGGGCGCGCACGGGTTCGAGAGAAACGCGGCATCCTGTTTCTTGAAAGGGGATTGGCCGAGGACGCCCTTCTGGAATTCAGGGCCATGGCCGATCAAACCCCGATTTCTGCTGCGGCGTTCGACGGGGAGGGGCGAGCGTTGGCGAGTCTTGGCCGGTTGGAAGATGCCCAGAAGGCGTTTCGCCGAGCCCTAACTCTGAATCCGCAAGATTGGCGCGCCTATGCGTGGCTGGGCATTGTTGCCTATGTTCAGGAACGGTATCCCGATGCTCTTGCCGCATTTCAAACCGCCTACTCCATCAAGCCGGAGCATCCTGCCCTGGCCAACAACCTTGGGCAAACCTACGTTGCATTGAGGCGCTATGATGACGCGATTGCCAGTTTTCGCTTGGGTGACCCGTATGCGCAGGATCATCCACGCCTCACCAAGAATCTCATCGGTGCACTGACATTGGCCGGACAACACGATGCGGCGGAGCAGGTTCGTCGGCACCAGGACCACGATGTGCCGACGAAAGCTCAGCACAGCCAGAACACACGTTTCAGCGAGTAAGACTCCCATCGGAAGCATACTCACTCAATACTAGCAGGCTGTTGACAAACCAACGAAGTGACGAACGAGGATGATGTATCCTTATGCAAAATAACGAATCATGACCTCGAATAGGTAGTGCTCGTTAGGCTAGAGCAGGGTGCGATGTTAATAAAACGGTACAGGGAGTTTGTCAAGTTTGCCCGCAACGTGGCGAGGTTAGCAGTTACCGCCATTGAGAAACTTGGGACCAGGGTGCTTGCGGACACACAACGGACACACTGACTCAAAAGGAGGCGTATGAAAATTCGAGCTTGCCATCTGTGCCGTCAGGTCATGTTGATTCCCAGTGGTGCACCAACCGTGACTTGCGATGCTTGTGGTTTTCCGATGACAGGGTACGCGTTGAGCACGTCGCGTGAGAGCGACACGGAGGAGTTGGAACAAACTACGGATTTCCAGCGACGCTAAAGTGACTCGCAGAAATTCGATGTCTGGTCGAATAGGACTCTGAGAATGGATATTGCCCACAAATATAATTACGTGGAGAGGGGCGATAACGTGTGGAGGAGGGGCAGCTAGACCACAGTGAGATCGCCATGCGCGAGGGCGGCTCGTACGAGCTGCGCCGCATTGGACGCCTGATACTTCCTCAATAGGCGGTGACGCACCGCTTTGATAGAATTCAGGGACAGGCCGAGCTGTTCCGCGATTTGATTCGTGCTCTTCCCGGACCATAGCCCGTCCAGGATGAGCCGCTCGCGCAAGGTCAGTGTTGGTTGCGGTCCCAGCCGAAACACCCTCTCCGTGCCTGTGATTCGTGATCCCATGCGTCCTTCTACTGGATACCTGTACCCGTCATATTGTGACCGAACGAAATGGTCAATCAATTGTGGACATTCGTCAGGGCTACCGTCAGGACGAAAACCCAGTGCGGAAGCATGGTTCCACGCGTCGAGCAGGTAACGATCACGGGTGACACAGTTGCAGCCGTGAGACAAAAAGCGTATCGTTTTCGCCGACCAATAACCCCTCGATGACAGGGCCGTCGTGGGTTCTACGGTCCTCAATTGATCGCCGGTGAGGCAATGGGAGCGCTCGAACCATGATTATCGTGAATGACGTGATGCGAGACGCCACGGTCCGTGGGGTTCAATTGATCCCTGGCGGGCATCGAGTCATGCTGGAGGTGGCCGCACGAGAGTTGCCTTTCTGGCAGGACATGATCGCGAGCAAGCGGCCACTCCACGTCGAGGCCCTCTTAGAGATCTCCACACTGGCCACCAACGACACGAACCTGAAGAGTCTGCAGGGCGTCTATGTGGCAGACATGCTCCCGAAGAATGATCCTGACCACCTCCACGTCCGGTTGACGTCAGCGGATTCCCCGCGACCAGTGGAACGCGGGATCGAGAAAGGCGATTGACGCAGAGCGCCGTCCACGGCGCGCCGTTACTCAGGATCACGGCATGACACCGGGCGAATCACGGCTCTGAGAGGTGCCGAATGGTGAGGGTGGACGGGCGGGTGAGCGAAGCGGTTGTCACCAATCTTGACATGGAAGTTGGAGGGACGATTGGCATGCTGTTTCTCGATCTCGACGCCACGATCAGCGAACTTGCGCACTGGAAGAGCGGCCACCGACTCCGCGTGGAAGCGAGATGGAAGCCGAATTATTTTCTTTTCCGCTTCATCCGTCGTTGATCGAAATACTGGGACCCTGTTCTGTTAAAGGTTCATTCATTGCGCACACGTATACCCTTGAAAATCGTCTCTGGATTTTATTGCAGTCTGCCGGAGAATTGAAGCCGCTGCAAGGTAGATGACCAAGTTAGACGGCATGATTAGAGAAAAAATATCTTATATATCAAGTGAATAGAGGATGGCTGGTTGGTGCGATCTCTAGTGTTCCCAGCCTTCAATGGCCCTCAACTTTACACGATATTTATCCGATAACGATCTGTCGCACTTTTGTGCCTAGTCCGTTTCAATCAACGTTCGAGTGGAGTTTCCTGTGACCATTATGATCGTGGAAGACAATATTGTATGCGCGAAATTGGTCGAGGGGCTGCTCCAAAAAGCCGGTTATCAAACGGTTGTCGTCAATAACGGTAAAGAGGCGCTGGAGTTGCTCCCTACGCTATGCAACATCCATCTCGTCATCACGGATTATCTGATGCCGGAAATAAACGGTATCGAGCTGATTCAACAGTTGAAAATGCTTCCCGGCTTGAGGGACATTCCGGCCATCATTCTCTCGGCTCATTGCGATATCCCTACGGCCAAGATAGCGCGAGGTCTGCATTGCAATAGCATCCTCGTCAAGCCAGTGAAGAAGGAACAGTTGTTAGAACGGGTGGAACAGGTGCTGAGCGTCCAACCCCTGGTGTTGCGTAGCAAGTTTGATGTGTCCGACACCTTACAAATAGGTGACGAGGAATATCAGGAGCTGAGTGACATGTTTGCCATTCAGGTAAACGAAACCATCCCCTACGCAGTTCTGGAGGAATCCACATCTAACGAGCCGATCTCCGGAGCATTAAATCAATCACTGGGCGCTCTGGCGGAGAGCGCCTGTCTGCTCGGCGCAGACAAGTTCTCAAGCCTCTATGCGAAACTTCTGGCCGAGGATGCGTTGACACGATCACAGCTTTCTGCCCTTGTACGGGCATTGCAGGAATTATCATTGGAGTTCTCGGCGCGTCGTGGTTCGAAAAAAGTAAACGACCCAGCCAAAGCCCCGCCCTCCGAAGAAGCGTCCGCTGCCTAACTCCTGCTTCGTGCTTCGCAGCCCCCTGCGGAGATGCAGGTCTGACTGTTCCCAAATCTTGCCTCTCACCCGACGTGAATCAGTAAGCATTCCGCCGTCAGCAAGAGTTATTCCCCTTACTTTGTCGACGCCTCATCGCGGTAATGGGCCAAGCCAAAATCTGCGTTTGGAGACAGGCCCCGGCGCGATGCTGTCGTTGGGCGAGAATCGGCTACGATTGGGCGGACGCCGTAGATGTTGCTTCGCAAAGGCAAGGTTGCCTTTTTCGACATGCACCGTATGGTTGTGAGAGACCTATCTCATAACTTCAAGAGAAGCGGTATTGGTGGGCCGACGCCAGCAGCACGTACAAGCGAACATGAAGCGTCGGATTCTGTTTCTGTGCAAAGACAATTCGACGAGAAGCCGAATGGCATAGGCACTGTTGCAGCCAATCGAGGAAGATTACTTCCAGTGAGCAAGCGCGGGCACACATCCCGCTGGATTCAAACGCTGTAACTGTGGAAGTGATGAAGAAACTGGGATCTTTCGCACATTTGATTCAAGCATGTAGAGGAATTTATTTGTCAGCCGTTCGATCATGACATCACTGTAGGGTCGTGGGAGAGAAACTTTTTCCAATTATGCCTGAGGTTCATCAACTGCGGCACTGGAGTTCCGACGACCCCGCTGCCACCCCAAACAACGCCGTGATGTCTTTCAGAGAGTGCGGGACGAAATTATCGATCGACTGTGTCTATTTGGGGGCAATGTGGCACAGGTTCCGATTGCGGCCATACAATGTTATTGATGCAACCCTCATAACTCTCCCAAAGCGGCGAGACTGGCGTAATCACTGGGGACGTTAGGCAACTACCCAGGGAATTAGAGCCGTTTGGACCTGTCTGGAGTTTTTCGGCCCTAGAGCATTTTTTTGCAATATTATGCCGTATTTTCGATCGCGGCATCACAACCATTTGGCTCACTCTGGTTCCATTCGCCCTATCACGGGCCATCGTTACTTCGAGAGAAAAATCTGAATCACCGCTACTAGCGCATTGTTTGGTCATTCCATACTTGCCGCACGTTTTTCGTACAGCCGTTTTGCATAGCTGTCACACGGTGCTCCTCGTGTTCTGAGGAACACTTCTGAGGGATGACGTAGTGTCCCTTAGTGTCCCCTGTTGTCCCCTAGTGTCCCCGAACGGGCCTCTTTCACCACCGCACGCCGATGCGTATGGTTTGACCATACATCGAGCGACGAAACGTAAAGGAGACGTGATGGAACAAACATGGTTAACCGTCGATGAGTTGGCCGCCGTCCTCAAAGTCAGTCCAAAGTCGATCCGCCGGGCCTACCGCAAAGGCGAGATTCCGGTAGATCGATTCTGCCGATTTGTACGTTTCGATCTGGAGCGCGTGAAGGAGGCCCTGAAGGCCAAGGGGCGTGGTCAGACCTTTGTGGTGTCCATGAGGAAGGAGGGACAGCGCAGCGCGACCGACGGCGCCAGCGGGCGGCGCGCGCAGCGGACCAGCCCCCGACTTGGTAAGACGGGGGCGTCTATCGCACAAACGCCAAGGAGGAAGAAATGACCGTCTCCGGAGGATTCACCCAAACCATCGATTGGCTGGCCTTCACCCTGCCGAAGGCTGAAGTCGCAGACGTGATCAGGCTCATTGGTGGCGACTGGTTTCAAAGTGAGAGCGGCTTTCGGGGCTACCCCGTCGCTCAGCTCATGACGCAGGGCAAGACGGGTGTCGGCAAACTGGGGACGGGTGCTCCTCGCAATCCGAAGGAAGTGCATGTGGATCTGTCGGCTGGGATTGTCTCCCAGTGGGATGAGACCAAGCTCAAGACGGTCCTTGCGTGGATCTTTGCGCAGAAGGGCCATGTGACCCGGATCGATGTCGCCATGGACGACCGGGAGGCGACTGTCGCAGTCGAGACCGTGCGGCAAGCCGTGGAGGCCGGACAAGCGGTGAGTCGATCGAAGCAGTTCAAGGTGATCCAGGCCTCTAATCATCGCGTAGGCATCCGGACTGGAGAGACCCTGTATTTCGGCAGTCGGGAAAGCCAAAGCATGCTGCGGGTCTATGACAAACGGTTGGAACTCCAGAGTCGTGGACGAGAAGACGCGGAGACTTACGGCGTCCGGTGGGAAATGGAATTCAAACAGGACCGGGCGCAAGCCTGCGCCAAAGCGCTGCTCACACTCGATTCCGAAGATTGGCGGGCCTTCTTAGTTGGGGTACTGCGCTCCTATGTGGATTTCCGAGAGACCACACGAGAAGCCGAAGCGTATGAAAAATATCGGGCTCCTCTGTTGGGTTGGTGGGAAGGCTTAACCGAAGGCTTTAGGCGCTGCCGGCTCGTGGTCGAACGCA